>ERZ802830.795-NODE-795-length-30960-cov-55.7776_pt1 | contig 30960 bp, 23 predicted proteins | sample MGYA00345654_ERZ802830 | MGnify/ENA primary metagenome ERZ802830 (study PRJEB30503, sample SAMEA104212375) | marine metagenome | biome: Westerlies Biome; feature: [SRF] surface water layer (ENVO:00010504) within the epipelagic zone...; material: water... | reverse complement strand
CCCGCCATATTGAAATTCAGGTTTTGGCGGATAGCCATGGCAATTGCATTTATCTAAACGAACGCGAATGCTCGATCCAGCGGCGCAATCAAAAAGTTGTGGAAGAAGCGCCGAGCCCATTTTTAACGCCAGAAACCCGGGCCGCGATGGGCAAACAAGCCTGCGCTTTGGCGCAAGCCGTGGGCTATCAAAGCGCCGGCACCGTGGAATTTATCGTCGATAGCGCGCAAAATTTTTACTTTTTGGAAATGAATACGCGCTTGCAGGTTGAACATCCGGTGACCGAGCTGATCACCGGCATCGATCTGGTGGAGCAAATGATCAATGTGGCAGCGGGCAAGCCGCTTGGCCTAACCCAAGACGCGGTTCAGATCAATGGATGGTCTATTGAAAACCGACTTTACGCGGAAGATCCTTATCGAAACTTCTTGCCCTCTATTGGCCGGCTTACCCGCTATCGTCCGCCTGCCGAAACAGCCTCAGATGAACATATTATCCGAAACGATACGGGGGTGTATGAGGGCGGCGAGATCAGTATGTATTATGACCCGATGATCGCAAAGCTTTGCAGCTGGGCGCCAAGCCGGGCCGGGGCGATTGAACATATGCGCTTGGCGCTTGACCGGTTCGAAGTTGAAGGTATTGGCCATAATTTGCCCTTTCTCAGCGCGGTGATGGATCATCCAAAATTCACCTCTGGTGATATGACAACGGCGTTTATCGCAGAAGAATACCCGGACGGTTTTGAAGGGGTTACGCTGCCAGCTGCGGCTTTGCGACGGGTTGTTGCGGCCAGCGCTGCGATGTACCGCGTTGGCGAAATACGGCGGGCTCAGATTTCCGGACGCCTCGACAATCATGCGCGCAAAGTTGGTGATCACTGGGTGGTGTGTTTGCAGGGGGAAACTCATGCTGTAACTGTAGCGGCGGATCCAAATGGGGCTTTGGTCACCTTTGAGGATGGCGCGGCGCATTATGTAATTGGAGCCTGGACGCCGGGCATAAAATTGGCCGATATGCTGGTGGATAAGACGCCGTTGGTGATGAAGGTCGATGAGATATCAGGTGGTTTTCGCTTGCGCACGCGCGGCGCGGATTTAAAGGTCACAATCCGCAGCCCCCGCCACGCAGAATTGGCGCTGTTGATGCCCGAGAAACTGCCGCCTGATACCTCAAAGCTGTTGCTGTGCCCGATGCCTGGAATGCTCGTGAAGATCAGTGTTGAGGAAGGTGAAGAGGTTCAAGAGGGGCAAGCTTTATGCACGATTGAGGCGATGAAAATGGAGAATATTCTGCGCGCCGAGCGCAAAGGTGTGGTTCAAAAAGTGAACGTCCTGGCCGGAGACAGTTTGGCCGTGGATGACGTTATCATTGAGTTCGAGTAAGCCGTTGAGCCCGACGCATTCACATATAATTGATTGCCCAAGGCCGAGGGCAATTATCTGTAGATTACCACGCTTGGGCGTGCAGGGTTCAGCCCAGCACGGCGGACCCATATGGCTGGTTTATTTTGAACGCATTTCTTGCTGGCGCATAGGCATTTTATCGATGCTGCGGCTTAATTCTCTGGCATCCCAAGGAAATGGTTTGCGCAATTTTATTTGCCCGTCTTTGCCCATCAGCAGCACCGCGAATCCGCGTGGCCGGAATTTTTTGCGCAGGGCGGTTTCTTCGGCGGGATTTGCATCGACCAATACCACCACATCGCGTGCGGCCAATTCCTTTGCGCCTTGGTGCAAAGATTTCATCTGGGTTTGGAAATTTACATCCAAGTCGGTATTGGCAAAAACAATCACCGGCCGTTTTAGCCATAAATATCCGTCGATCGTGGTTTCGTTTGTGACGTCTACGAAGATGGTTTTAAGGCTTTCCGCGCCTCCCAAATTGGGCAGTGCGGCAACACAAATTGCGGCGATCAATGATTTCATGATGACTCCCTTTAAGTTTGATATAGGTCTCTTGAAAGCGTTTGCGAAGAGGGGTTCGCTATGATCGTTAAAAATCTTCACTCAACTCTGCGTGTTTGGCGCGGCGAAAAATGCGAGGGCGATGAAAAATGACCCAGAAAAAAGCGATATGGCAAGAGATCGCGGCGAAAGAATTGCGCGGCCGCGATCCGGCAGATTTAACTTGGAACACTTTAGAAGGTATTGCCGTGGATCCCATTTACACGGCGGATGATCTGCAGGGGCTTACCCATTTAGAGGGGCTGCCAGGGCAAGAACCCTTTACCAGAGGTGTGAAGGCCACGATGTATGCCGGGCGCCCTTGGACAATTCGCCAATATGCTGGATTTTCCACTGCCGAGGCCTCAAATGCGTTTTATCGCAAAGCCTTGGCTGCGGGGCAGCAGGGGGTTTCCGTGGCGTTTGATTTGGCCACGCATCGCGGCTATGACAGCGATCACCCGCGCGTTATAGGCGATGTGGGCAAAGCCGGCGTTGCGATTGACAGCGTTGAGGATATGAAAATCCTTTTTGAAGGAATCCCGCTTGATAAAGTATCCGTCTCGATGACGATGAACGGTGCGGTGATCCCGATTTTGGCCAATTTCATCGTCACAGGTGAAGAGCAGGGCCATGATTGCCAGGTGCTTTCGGGCACGATTCAAAACGATATTCTCAAAGAATTTATGGTGCGCAACACCTATATTTATCCGCCCGAGCCTTCGATGCGCATTATCGCGGATATTATCGAATATACCTCGTCCAATATGCCCAAGTTCAATTCGATTTCGATTTCGGGCTATCATATGCAGGAAGCCGGGGCGAATTTGGTGCAAGAGCTGGCCTATACGCTGGCGGATGGCAAAGAATATGTGAAAACTGCGATGGCACGCGGGATGGATATTGATCAATTCGCGCCGCGCTTGTCTTTCTTTTTTGCCATTGGGATGAATTTCTTCATGGAAGCGGCGAAGTTGCGGGCCGCGCGGCTGTTATGGCATCGTATTATGGAAGAGCTTGGTGCCAAAACGCCAAAATCCAAAATGCTGCGAACCCATTGCCAGACCTCGGGCGTCAGTTTGCAGGAACAAGATCCTTATAATAATGTTGTGCGCACCGCCTATGAGGCGATGAGCGCGGTTTTGGGGGGGACGCAATCGCTGCATACCAATGCTTTGGATGAGGCGATTGCCCTTCCCACCGAATTTGCCGCCCGTATCGCGCGCAATACCCAATTGATCTTGCAAGAAGAAACCGGAGTGACCAATGTGGTCGATCCGCTGGCCGGCTCTTATTATGTGGAAAAGTTGACCTCGGATTTGGCTGAGGCCGCCTGGAAATTGATCGAAGAGGTGGATGATATGGGCGGCATGACCAAGGCCGTGGCCAGTGGTTTGCCCAAGCTGCGCATCGAAGAAACCGCGGCGCGCCGTCAAGCCGATATTGACCGTGGCGATCAGGTGATTGTTGGGGTGAATAAATACCGGCTGCCTGAGGAAGATCCGATTGATATATTGGATATTGACAATGAAGCCGTGCGCGAGGCGCAAGTAACCCGTTTGAAGCAGATCCGCGAAGCACGTGATGAGGCGGCCTGCGACGCGGCGTTGGCAGAATTAGAACGGCGGGCGCAAGCGGGTGGCAATCTTTTGGAAGCTGCGGTTGAGGCTGCCCGCGCCCGCGCCTCTGTTGGAGAGATCAGTATGGCAATGGAGAAAATATTTGGCCGTCACCGCGCCGAGGTTAAAACCTTGGCCGGCGTTTATGGCAAAGCCTATGAGAATGACGAAGGCTTTGCCGCCATTCAGCGGGATATAGAAGCCTTTGCCGAGGAAGAAGGCCGGCGACCGCGTATGTTGGTGGTAAAGATGGGGCAGGATGGCCATGACCGAGGCGCCAAAGTGATCGCCACCGCCTTTGCCGATATCGGCTTTGATGTCGATGTGGGCCCCTTGTTTCAAACCCCAGAGGAAGCCGCGCAGGACGCGATTGACAATGATGTGCACGTGATCGGTATATCCAGTCAGGCGGCGGGGCATAAAACGTTGGCTCCGGAACTGATTAAAATCTTAGCAGCCCGCGACGCGGGCGATATCTTGGTGATTTGTGGGGGGGTTATTCCCCAACAGGATTATGATTTTTTGAAAAATGCCGGCGTGAAGGCGATTTTTGGCCCGGGCACCAATATACCCTCGGCGGCGCAAGATATTTTGAGCTTAATCCGCGCCAATCGGCGCTGATCTAAGGCAATGATGCAACAGAAACGGGTTTTGTGACCTAAAAAGCAAGCGTGAGATGGTACCTATGGTGCTTGGTATAGATCATATCGCAATCAGCGCCGGCCGTTTGCAAGAGGGCGTTGAGTATGTTGAGGCCGCTCTGGGCGTGCCCTTAGAGGCTGGCGGGCGTCATTTGCGCTTTGGAACCCATAATCGGCTGCTGAATCTGGGCGAGCTATATTTGGAGGTTATCGCGATCGACCCGCAGGCCGAAGCCCCGTTTGCGCCCCGTTGGTTCGATCTAGATCGGTTTTCCGGTCGCCCCAGACCCACCAACTGGATTTGCCGCACCGAGGCGATGAGCCCGGCTTTGAAGGCTGCGCTGCCCCAAACGGGCCCCAGTGTTGCGGTCAGCCGCGGCGATCTGAACTGGTTGATAAGCGTACCCGAGACCGGTATTTTGCCGCTTGATAATATGGCCCCGGCTTTGATTGATTGGCTGGGCAATCCCGCACCCGCCCAAAAGCTGCCTGATCGGGGCTGTCGCTTGAGGCAGCTGAAAATTGCGCATCCCCAAGCTGAGTTGCTTGCGGCTTATTTGGCTACGCAGCTGCAGGATGATCGGGTTTTTATCGAAAAGGCTGATCAACCACAGCTCAGCGTTTGCCTGACAACGCCAACCGGAGAGGTGGTGTTGGAATGAGACTGCGCGACGCCAATGTGCAGGATGCTCCTGCAATCGCTGATCTTTGGAACCCTATTATTCGCGATACGCTAAACACCTTCACCACTGAAGAAAAAACCATCATTGCGCTTGAAACAGCAATTTCTGCTGCAGGCTTGGAAAACCGTGGGTATTTTATCGCCGAGGATGCGGTTGGTCTGTTGGGGTTTTGCACCTATTTTCAGTTTCGCGGGGGACCAGGCTATCGCCATACGATGGAGCATAGCATTATTTTGGCCCCAAGGGCGATGCGCCAAGGGATCGGGCGTCAGTTGATGGAGCGGCTCTGCCGCCATGCGTCCAATAATGGGGTGCATAGCCTTTGGGCCGGGGTCAGCGCTGCAAATTTAGCGGGCTTGAATTTTCACAAAGCGTTGGGCTTTCAAGAAAGAGCTCGGCTTCCCGAGGTGGGGTATAAGTTTGAAACTTGGCTGGATTTGATATTGATGCAAAAAATTTTGTGAACAGCCGCTGACATTTCAAATCGGGAAGGGTATTTAAACTCTATGTCGCTTTGGTCTCGTATCTCTGAAGTTCTTTCGGCTTTGGCAAAGGGTGCGCCTTTGTCCGAAGTCTTTGCACGTTGGAGCAAGCCGCCCGAGCAAACCGTGGCCTTTACCATTGCCGTGATTGCGCTGGGTGCAAAAATGGCAAAGGCCGATGGGCATGTCACGCGCTCAGAGGTGCAGGCGTTTCGACAAGTGTTCCATATTCCCCCCGAGGCGCTTGAACAAGCCGCGCGGGTTTTCGATTTGGCGCGACAGGATGTTTCGGGGTATGAACATTACGCTGGGCGGATTGGCGCTATGTTTGGCAGCGGTAGTAAAATTTTAGAGGATTTGCTGGAAGGGCTGTTTCACATTGCGACTGCTGATGACGATTATCACCCGAAAGAAAACGTCTTTTTAGAAAAAGTGGCTGATTTATTCGGGCTTGAGGGGATGCAATTTCAATCCATTCGCGCCCGCTGCGTGAACGGCTATTCTGCGGATCCCTACACAATTTTGGGGGCATCTCAGGAGGAGGCCTTTCCCATAATAAAGGCCAAATGGCAGGCGCTGGTGCGCGATAGCCACCCCGATCTGATGATCGCGCGCGGGGTACCCGCAGAAGCCGTGAAATTAGCCGAAAAACGCTTGATCCGGGTGAATGAAGCCTTTGAGAAAATTAAAAACGCCAAAAGCTGATCGGCCCCCCTTGCCTTTGCGGCACCCGCAATCATCAGCGCGCAGCCCGGATCTGCCCAAATCAGAGAAGATAAATTGTTTCACAATGCCTCAGCGGGTGGCATAGCTTGCACGTTGCCGGTTGCCTATCCCTCGAAGGCAGGCCGGTGAAGCTGAACCTGTCTGGGCAGCTCGCGCCGAGCCTTTCTTGTCAGCGGCGCGCGGTGGTTTAAGCGATGCAAAAAGCGCCTCTGCGCAAGTGCCGCAACGCTTTTTGGGATAGATTATTTTGCCTGGAAGGCAAAGCTGGCATTCATCGCGCACGCAAGCGATTTCAAGCGGGCTTCGGCCACCTCACCATAAAGGCTTACGGCATCGCCTTCCAAAACCAGCTGCAAGGCTTTGGCATCCGGGGCCCAAAATAATTTGGCGTTGGTTTCCTTTTTATTCACCCACATCATGGCGCCAAGCCGCATCGCTTTGCCCAAAATTTCTGCCATGCGGATCTGCTCCTGAGACAATAAAGAAAACAGGTTTTCGAATTTATGGCCTTTGCGTTGATTGCGATAGCGGTGCATCAACGAAAGCCCCAGGAATACTCTTTCGGCATGTTTCAACCCGCCCAAATTGGCCCGTGTAGCGTTGTCAAAGCAGATTTCGGCGCGATAATCGGGATGGCCGCGCCAACTTACATCATGCAGATGGCAGGCGGCTTTGATCAGGCGCGCTGCCTCGTCATCCGCGGTAGGGAAAAGCGGCAAAACAAATTTGAACAATTGCAAGCCAAAGCCGGGTGCGCGCGCATCTTTCATTTCTGCGAAGGCGCAGGCTTCAATCAGCGGATCTTTTTTGCGCAGTTCTTTTGACATTTGTTCGTATAAAAGCCCTTCGCGTATACCATAGCTGGAGAGGGCAATATCTATCGGTGTAAAACTCTCAACCAGTGCATCAAGAACTTCAATCGCGTAAGGTAGCAGCGCCATGCGTGCCCCCGAGATGCCGCATTTGATCCGCAATTTCTCAGGATCCGATTGGCGTAGGAAAGCGGCCGTTTTTTGCACTGCGTCTTTATCCATGCGGTATTCATGAATCACGTGTAACGGGTAGGCACGGCGCTCCATGTCGATACGCGCCAGCGCGCGCCAGGATCCACCCACCAGAAACAAACGGTTATGTTGCGGCCCCATTTTCTCCGTTAACTTAGCCATGTTGCGGGCAATCAACTGCTGGCGTGCCGCTGCACCGCCTTGAAGCTCGCGCAGCTTCAACGGGCCAATTCTTGCGCTGATGCGCTTGCCCACTTTGCCGTCGCCGATTTCGGCCAGCTCCATCGAGGACCCGCCCAAATCACAAATCAATCCATAGGCGCCGGGCCAGCCCAGTAACACGCCCTGTGCAGATAAGCGGGCCTCTTCTTTGCCCTTGATCACCAAGACCGCCTGACCGGTTTTCTCCTTTAGCTCTTGAACGAAAGCGGCGCCGTCTTGCGCGTCACGCACCGCCGCTGTAGCCACCGCGATCAAGCGCGGTATGCCCATGGCTTTTGCCAAATAAGTAAAGCGCAAAATCGCCGCCACTGCGCGCGCGCGGCCCTCGGGATTCAAGCACCCGGTTTCTGCCAGCCCGGCCCCCAAGGCACACATTATTTTTTCATTGTAATAATAGGCGGGCGAACGCGCAGCCCCGTCAAACACCACCAAACGCACCGAGTTTGACCCGATATCGACAACACCCACTTTCGACAGCGCGACCAGATCGCCTTTTTTGCGCAGGCGCGAGTCAAAGTTTGCCTGTTCCTGTTTGGAAGGCGCATAGTTTGACACCATTACATGGCCCCCCGCGGGTGGTTTATCTGTCTCGCTTTATGGCGGCCAGAATGCGCTAGGTCAATCGCTTGAGTGGTCCGCAGAAGCCAAAATTTTGCTGACCAGACTGCGCGTAACAGCCTGTTGTTTGCTCAGCGCGATACGGTCGATTTGCGCTACGATTATCTGCGCGGATTTGAACGAGCGTTCGATACGCGTGACCAGATATTGAATGGCATTGGGGCTGGGAAATAGCTGCCGGTCTGCAAAGAGTTTCACCAGAAGCGCTGAGAATAAAATATCATCTGGAGCGTGCAATTCAGCGCTGCGGGCGCCGGCCAGCCGAGAGGCTAGATCGGGCAGTTTAATCCCCCAAAAAAGCGCGTTTTCACGCCCGGTCATCAGCAACCAACCCGGCCCAGTTTTAACAAGGTTTAAGAGATGGAATAAAGCCTCTTCGGCGGCGCGATCGCCGCTGATATTTGGAATATTTTCGACCACCATCGAGGTTTGAGAAAGTGTTGCAATCTCTTGGTTTGGCAGATCGTTGGCATTTATAATTTGGGCACCGCTGGTGGCGGCCCATACATGCGCAAGATGGGTTTTTCCGGCGCCTTCCGGGCCGCTTAGAATATGGCAATTATTGGGCCAGAAAGGCCATTCTTCAAGCATGGACAAGGCCAGCGCATTGCTTGGGCTAATAAAGAAATCTCCACGCTGCAAAGAGGGCCGACTGGGAAGATCAAAGCTAAGTTGCGCAGAAAGGGGCTTGCTCACGAGAGGTCACTTTTGCCTTTATAGAGGCGACTTTTTTGATATTCGCCGGTAAAAAACCGTACCAAAACGCCAACGCTTGCCGCCACCGGCAGGGCGATCAACAAACCCACAAATCCAAATAAGCCGCCAAATACGGATAGGGCGAATAACAGCCAAACCGGGTGTAGGCCGATTGACGTGCCAACCAGTTTGGGGGTTAGAAAATTGCCCTCAATGATTTGGCCGGATAAAAATATTCCTGCAACAAACCAAAGTTTTGACCAGTCTCCCCAGAATTCAAAAACTCCAAAGCCAAGCGCCAAACCGCCGCCGATAATGGCGCCGAGATATGGGATAAATGTAACCAAACCAGCGAAAGCACCAATCGCCAATCCAAAATCCAAACCGATGGCCCATAAGCCAAGCGCGTAATAACTGCCTAAAATAAGGCTCACCGAGCCCATACCGCGGATAAAGGCGGCCAATGTCCGGTCGATTTCACTTGCCAGCATGCAAATGGTGTCTTCATGATCGCGGGGGAGCAACCCTTTCAAATGCGTGATCATACGATCCCAATCGAGCAGCATGTAAACAGCCACCACGGGCACCACCAAAAACAGCACGGCCAAGTTGATCAAAGAAGCCGCTGAAGAGACCAATGCGCCAAACATCTGCTGCGCAAAGCCATCCAGCAATTGTGTGGCGCGCGCGCTGATAAAAGCGCTTACCTTATGAAAGAGGGCACGTAGATCAAGGCTTTCTCCAATCGCAGCGGGCAGGATCGATTTAAGCTGCGCTTCGATTTCGATGATTTTTTCTTCAGAGAAGGAAAGATTGTTCAATGCGCTTAGCTGTCCGATCAGCGCCGTTGTGATGAAGAGCAAAACGGGCAAAAGAATAACCAGGCTTGCAAGCGTGATCGCCAGTACGGCCAAGCTGCGCGACAAGCCCCAGCGTTCAAGTATATCCGCCGCGGGATCAAGAAAATAGGCAATTGCGATCCCGATTAAGAAGGGTAAGAGCATATCCCCTAGCACCCAAAACACCACTCCGCTGATTGCCGCTGCTGCGCCCCAATATGTTAATTGAACCTTGTTGGCTAAGGCCATTTACGCACCCCTTTTATCTGTGCTTACAGTGCTCTAAGGCAGGTTTAACTGCAAGTCTAGCGGCAATAAATGGCGTTTTTATGTTGCCTAACCATTTACAATTCGCGGGTTTTTAGCGGTTTTTTGTGCCTCTAAGCCCGATAAATAGCCTTCGGTTTTAACCCCGCTTAGAGATTTATGCGCTTACAAGCTTTGCTGTCTCTTTAAGCTTTGCGCCGCTGTTGTCGGTTTCGCCTTGGGAACCAGCTGCTGCTCGCGACCCTGCGCTTATTCTTTTTGAAAACAGTTTCTGGGGCGTTAAACCTGAGGGCGTATCATGCGGCTGCATTACGCCAATTTCGTTTTGAACTGGGCCGAAAGAAGTGCGGCCGAGCAGGTTTTGGGCGCGTGCGGCAGCGTGGTCAAAGCTGCGCGGCAATCGGGCAATCTGTTTTGCGCATCGGGTCTCAGCGCTGCCCAAGGCCTGACCTTCAAAAGCCTTTACTGCGGGGCTCACAGGGCAGGTTTGCGCGCCCGCCGCCTGCGCCCGCCTTGGCCTTCGCCACTGCCCGCGTTGAACGAGACTTTGGGCAAGTCGACCACCGCGTTGAGTTCGGGAAAGGGATCGGTTTTGTGGGGAATGGCGTTCGCGGCAACGAAATGTTCTTGAAACTTCGGTTCAATCGCGGTTTCCACTTTGGTGATCTTGCGCACCGTTGCTTCGATTTTTCTACGGGCGGAAAGATTACTCAAAGCGATGCGGGCTCCGGTTCCAGCCGCATTGCCGGCCGAAAATACTTTCTCTAGCGGCACATCGGGTATCATGCCTAAAACCATTGCGTGTTTGCTTGAAATATGCGCGCCAAACGCGCCGGCCAAAACCACCCGATCTACCTTCTCAACGCCCATTTCATCCATCAATAGGCGAGCACCGGCGTAAAGCGCCGATTTGGCCAGTTGGATGGCGCGAATATCGCCTTGGGTCACGCTAATCACCGGCCCATCATCGGCGCTGCCGTCAAAAATCACGTAGGAATGCGTGCGCCCTTCCGGCACCATTCGGGCGGTTTGCGTTGCCTCGGCCGAGCCAAGCAAGCCGCTTTCATCCAGCAAGCCTGCCAGACGCAATTCAGCAACCGCTTCGATGATGCCCGACCCGCAAATTCCGGTGATGCCGCTGGGGTTTTGTTCCGCAAAGCCGGGTTCATCCGACCAAAGATCACAGCCAATCACGCGAAACCGCGGATCTTTTGTGATCGGATCAATTTCAATTTTTTCGATCGCGCCGGGGGCCGCGCGCTGCCCCGCGCTGATTTGTGCCCCTTCAAAGGCAGGCCCCGTGGGGGACGAACAGGCCAAAACCCGCTGCTGATTTCCCAGAAGAATTTCGGCGTTTGTTCCAACATCAACGATCAGAACCAGATCCTCTGAATTTCCCGGCTCTTCCGACAAAGCCACCGCCGCAGCATCCGCCCCAACATGCCCCGCAATGCAGGGCAATATGTAACAGCGCGCGGCCGGATTGAGCGCGGTGAGATCTAAATCAGCGGCTCTTAGGCTGAGCGAGTCTGATGTTGCCAATGCAAACGGCGCTTGGCCCAATTCCACAGGGTCAATTCCCAAAAGCAAATGATGCATGACAGGATTGCATACGAACACAACTTCTAACAGCTGGGCCGTGCTGCAGCCCAGCTGTTTTGCCAAATCATCGGCCAATGCATTGATCGCCTCGCGCACGGCAGCTGTCATTTCCTGATCGCCACCAGAATTCATCATGGCATAGCTGACCCGGCTCATCAGGTCTTCGCCAAAACGAATTTGCGGGTTCATAACGCCCGAACTGGCCACTACTGCGCCCGTTTGTAAATCGGTGAGATGCGCCGCAACGGTGGTTGACCCAAGATCAATGGCCAAACCAAATATACCGTCTTCGTGCAGCCCGGGCCAAACCTGAAGAACCCGTGCTTTGGGGCTTGTATGATCCTGATAAAGGGCCACGGTTACCTGCCAATTGCCTTTGCGCAAAGCTGGCTGAAGCTGTTGCAGAACCGCCAGCTCCATCTCGATGCCCGCGATGCTCCATTGCGCGCTGAGCGCCCGTTCCAGCCGTTCAAGATCGCCCGTAGGCTCATGCATGTCGGGTGCCTCAACCTCAACAAAATATAATTTGGTGGCAGGCTCCATTTCGATTTTGCGATCGCTTGCAGCTTTTCGCACCACTTGTTTATGCACTTGGCTTTCGGGTGGGACATCAATCACGATATCGCTCTGAATTTGGGCTTGGCATCCCAAGCGCCGGCCAGGTTTAAGCCCGCGTTTCTCTTGATAGCGTTGTTCAACGGAATTCCACTCTGACAACGCAGTATCTGCCACGCTCACGCCATGTTTGGGAAATTCACCATAGGCGGGCGAAATTTGGCACTTGCTGCAAATGCCGCGGGCACCGCAAACGCTGTCGAGATCCACGCCCAATGCGCGCGCTGCGCTTAGAACGGGCGTTCCTTTGGGAAATGTGCCACGTTTTCCAGAGGGAGTGAAAACAACAAGAGGGTCTTTGGTCATTCAAACGGGCCTATTCAAAAAGTTCAAACCTTGACACGAAGCTATCGTGATTTTTAGTCGAAAAATCGGCCGCAAACGTCATTAAAATGTTTTTGTGCGTCATGGGGCTGCGGGGCTTTGACGGGCATCAAAAATAAACCCAAGCAGATTTAGCAGCAGTTGCGCCGCCAATATGCTGGTGGATCCGCTGGGATCGTAATCGGGGGCGACTTCGACCAGATCAATGCCGATAATCCGATGCGTCTTGCTGACTTCTTGCAGCACTTCGAGCACCTCATAATAGAGAAAGCCGCCATGGCTGGGGGTGCCGGTTCCCGAGGCGATCGAGGGGCAAAATGCATCAATATCGATGGTAATATAAAGCGCCGCCGCCTTTGGCAGCCGTGCGACGAGGGAGCTTGGGCCCAAAGCCCGCGCTTGGCGCACCGATATAATATCCGATCCCATCGCCTGCGCTGCCTCATAGCCTTCTTTGGCGGTTGAGCTGACATTGCGAATGCCCAACTGAGTTAGCCCGGTCACATAGGGTTTCTCAGCGGCGCGACGCATCGGGTTGCCGTGGCCGACGCGCACACCATGGCGTTCATCGACAAAATCGAGATGCGCATCAATCTGCAGGATATGAAAATCGCCCTGATCGTCAAACGCGTTGATACACGGAATATTGACCGAATGGTCCCCGCCAATGGTGACGGGCAAGGCATTTGCTGCAAGCGCGGCGCGCACGCCCTTTTCGATATTGGCATGGCTTTTTTGCGTATCGGTATGGATAATATCCGCATCGCCCATATCGACCATACGCACAGATCCCGGCAGATACACACGATTGTCTTCGTGATCATAGGCGCCGGCATGCCCAAAACTGAACAAGGTTGACGCGTCGCGCACGCCGCGTGGCCCGAAGCGCGCCCCAGAGCGCCATTGCGTGCCGGCATCAAACGGTGCGCCTAAAATTGCAATATCTGCCTCAAGATTGCTCCAATCGGGCTGATATGGGCGCTTTCCAAAGGTGGAAATGCCAACAAATGGAAGATCCAAGCGCCCGCTTTCATAGCCATGTGTGCTCATGTTGGTTCCTTATGGTATCAAGGCGCGCCTTTGGCTGGTATGCGCGCTTCCTCTGCGCCTCGTTGCTAGAGGGTTTTTGCGCGAAATTAAACATCATAATCTTTTCGGTTTTAAACTTCTCTAGAAAGCCTCTTTCCTTTTCGGCCGGATCATGGAATAGCAAGCTGTCAAACGATACCTGCAATAAAAGGATGATCTTATGCAGATTCGCGAGGCACTTACCTTTGACGATGTTTTGTTGGTTCCAGCGGCGTCCAACGTTTTGCCAAACACAGCCGATACGCGCACCCGCGTGACGTCGGCGATTGCGCTGAACATTCCCCTGCTCAGCTCGGCCATGGATACAGTGACAGAAGCGCGCATGGCGATTACGCTGGCACAGGCCGGGGGAATGGGTGTGATCCATCGCAATTTTGACCCCGAGGAACAGGCCCGTCAGGTGCGCCGCGTGAAGCGGTTCGAAAGCGGCATTGTTTATAACCCCATTACTCTGACGCCCGATCAGACCTTGGCTGATGCAAAAGCGCTGCAAGAGCGCTATAACGTGACCGGTTTTCCCGTTGTGAACCAAGCCGGCTTGTTGGTTGGGATCGTCACCAATCGTGATATGCGCTTTGCCAGCGATGATGCCACGCCCGTGGCAACGATGATGAGTTCGGAAAATCTGGCAATTTTGCGCGAGCCTGCGGATCGGCAAGAGGCGATCAGCTTGATGAAATCGCGGCGGATTGAAAAGCTTCTGGTGACAGATGGCCAGGGCCGATTGACGGGTCTTCTTACGTTAAAAGACACTGAACAAGCCGTTTTGAATCCCACAGCCTGTAAAGATGATCTGGGGCGGTTGCGCGTTGCCGCTGCCTCGACGGTAGGCGATGCTGGGTTTGATCGCACGCAGGCCTTGATCGATGCCGGTGTGGATATGGTCGTGATTGACACCGCGCATGGTCATTCAGAAGGCGTGGCCCACGCGGTTGAACGGATCAAGAAATTATCAAACGCGGTGCAAGTGGTTGCGGGTAACGTGGCCACCGCAGAAGCCACCAAAGCGTTGATTGGCGCCGGTGCAGATGCGGTAAAAGTGGGTATTGGGCCGGGGTCCATTTGTACAACCCGGATGGTGGCGGGGGTTGGTGTGCCGCAATTGACGGCCATTTTAGATTGCGCGGGCGCGGCCGGCGATATTCCGGTCATCGCGGATGGGGGCATAAAATTTTCTGGTGATTTTGCCAAGGCGATTGCCGCGGGGGCGTCTTGCGCGATGGTGGGCAGTATGATCGCGGGTACTGATGAAAGCCCCGGTGATGTGATCCTTTATCAGGGCCGCTCTTTCAAATCCTATCGCGGGATGGGCTCGCTTGGAGCGATGGCGCGCGGCTCTGCGGATCGCTATTTTCAAAAGGATGCGGCCAGCGATAAGCTGGTTCCCGAAGGGATCGAAGGGCAAGTGCCTTACAAAGGTTCTGCAAATACGGTGATCCATCAAATGGTGGGGGGATTGCGCGCCGCGATGGGATATACCGGTTGCGCTACGGTTGCCGAAATGCGGCGCAATTGCAGCTTTGTAAAAATCACGGGGGCCGGTTTGAAAGAAAGTCATGTGCATGACGTTCAAATCACCCGTGAAAGCCCCAATTACCGAGTTATGTAGTTAAAAATGACTCCCGCTGCGCGCGTTCAGGCTGCAATTACCCTGCTTGATTTGATCTTGTCGGGGGAGAGCGTTGAAAAAACTTTGACCCGTTGGGGGCGTCAAAACCGCTATGCAGGCTCAAAGGATCGCGCGGCGATTCGTGATTGGGTGTATGATGCTTTGCGCTGCCGGCGCTCTTACGCGGCTTGGGGTGGAGCCGAGACGGGCCGTGCATTGCTGATTGCAGCCTTGCGACGGCAGAATTTGGACCCGCAGGATTACTTCACTGCACAAGGCTATGCACCATCGCTGTTAGCGGCCGAAGAGGGCAAGGCTAAGGTTCATATTTCTGCCGCTGAGCAAGCGGATTTGCCGGATTGGTTATGGCCTATCTGGCAGCAGGATCTTGGGGAAGAAGCTGCCTCGGTAGCAGAAAATTTGCGCGCGCGTGCGCCCATATTTTTGCGGGTGAACCTAGCCCTAACCACCCGTGATGCTGCTGCCGAGGCTTTGCGCGAAGAGAAGATTATTACCGCTTCACACGCGTTTGTTGAAACCGCGTTGCAAGTGTTGGAGGGCGCGCGCAAAATCAAAACCTCGCGGGCTTATGAAGCCGGTTTGGTAGAGTTGCAGGATGCGTCCAGCCAGGCGAGCATCACGGTTTTGCCGCGCGAAACAGCAGGCCCTGTGCTGGATTATTGCGCGGGAGGAGGTGGTAAAACGCTGGCCTTGGCCGCATGGTTGAAACAACCAATTTTCGCCTTTGATAGCGCAGGTGAGCGCATGCGCGATCTGCCAATCCGGGCAGCGCGCGCGCAAGCTGAGGTGGTGCTGCTCGATCAGCCGCCATTTGCAGATGGTCCCGCTCAAAACCTTGTTTTTTGCGATATGCCCTGTTCTGGCAGTGGGGTCTGGCGCCGTGATCCCTCTGGGAAATGGACTTTAACGGCAGCCCGTCTGCGCGATTTACAAAACCTGCAAAGCGAAATTTTAGTGCAAGCCAGTGCTTTGGTGGCATCCGGTGGTATGCTGCTTTATGCGACATGTTCCGTATTAAAGCGCGAAAATAGCGATCAAATTGAAAGCTTTATTGCGGGGAATCCGTCTTGGTCTTGCCTGAATTCAAAGCAATTTCTTCCGTCAAATCAGGGCGATGGTTTCTATTGCGCTGTATTACAGAAAGATTGATTTGTACGGAGTAACATATCTCGGCTATAGTCTTTACATAATTTAAAGACATTTTTGCCATGTTGAAATATGGCATCACCGGTATTTTTATCGCCCAGTTGGTATTTTGGGGCAAAGATGTATGAGCTGACGCTTGCGCTATTCGTGCCGTCCTATGGTGCGCAAGAAACAACCCGCGCCGCTCAAGGCGGGTGGGATATTGGGCCGCGTCTGTTTAGGATCCGCCTTCGCGCATCTTTGGCCTTTAAGATAAGCTTGGCCTATTTTTCTGCAGCGTTAAAAAGCCTCCATCAAGGCAAGCCGCAAATCGGAGGCCGCATCCCATCTTTGGGCGCGTACAAACCATTGGGCCAAAGTTGTCCGAAAGCAGATTTTGCCAGGCCTCATAATCGCTTTGCGCAGCGGGGTGGTGCAGGCTTTGTGGCTCTTATTCTGCACGCTTCAATGAGAGGGTGGCAGAACCAGTTTCATTTTAAGGATATAAGCGATTTTTAAAATGTCTTGGCATAAGATCGCGGATATTTTTATCTGGCTGCGCAGAAAATTTACCCTCGGGCATTTTGCTTCGACTCCCGCGCCCTAAGCCATCAGCTTTCATTCTTGCCACTGTCACCTGATCGGTGATTGTCTTCCTTTTTTTCGTCTTGATGAAAACGGGCAGGTGCTTTTTAGCAATCTGGCGGCAACCAAGCTTTTGAAACAGGCTCACAGCCAAACAGAGATTACACAGGCCTTAAAGCGCGCGCCTCTCTTACCCAAGACGCTGAAATTGAATGGCTGCTCTGGTACATTTCGCTTTTTGCAAAACCGGTTGGAGACTGGGGAGCATGAAGTTTTTTTGGTGCCAAACTGGATGAAAGAAGGCATCGCACCGACCCCTAACGATGATTTTGAGCGGGTTCCCGTTCCCATGGCAGAATTATCGCCTCAGGGCGTGATCATTCGCGCCAATTCTCAAGCTTCGAGGCTATTGGGGCTGCGGGCCGGTGAAACGCCTGCGATTGAAGAGGTGATGGAGGGGCTGGGGCGAGCTTTGGCGGATTGGCTGCGCGATGCCACCTTGGGCCGAGGTTTTAAGCAACCCGAGTTTCTGCGTCTGTCGAGACCTGAGCGTGAAACCTTTGTGCAAGTGTCGTTGCATAAAGACATGGCCAACCGGCGGTCCAGTTTGACCGCTGTGTTTACCGATGCAACCGAACTTAAATCGCTGGAGGCGCAATTTGTTCAAAGTCAAAAAATGCAAGCGATCGGTCAATTGGCAGGCGGCGTGGCGCATGATTTTAACAATTTATTAACCGCGATTACTGGGCATTGCGATTTGCTGCTCTTGCGCCACAAAAAAACGGATCAGGATTACGATGATTTGTTGCAAATCAATCAAAACGCCAATCGCGCTGCGGCACTTGTTTCCCAGCTTTTGGCGTTTTCCCGCAAGCAAACCTTGCGGCCGCAAAACCTTGAAATTCGGGAAACGCTGTCTGATCTGACGCATTTGTTAGACCGGCTTGTTGGAGAGAAAGTGCAGTTAAGGTTGGAATATGATCCAGTGAAACGCGCCGTGCGGGCCGATAAACGCCAGTTAGAACAGGTTGTTATGAACCTTGTTGTGAATGCCCGGGATTCGATGCCAGAGGGTGGTGAAATATTAATTTCAACAGCCGGTACAGAGATTTGCGAACCCATGCTGCGTGATCGCGTGGCGGTTCCCAAAGGCGCTTATGTGAGTATTTCCATTCAAGACAAAGGCTGTGGGATTGCCTCTGATAAATTACAAAAAATTTTTGAACCGTTCTACACAACCAAACGCACCGGCGAAGGCACCGGGTTAGGTTTGTCGACCGTCTATGGGATTGTTAAGCAAACGGGGGGCTATATTTTCGTGGATAGCAGCGTTGGGCAGGGTACGATCTTCACTTTACTTTTGCCAGCCAGTGATTTGCCATCTCAAAAAGCGGCCTCCCCGCCTTCGGACATCAAACTGGTTGCAAATAGGCCGGAGGGCGGCGCCGTCTTATTGGTGGAGGATGAAGCCACTGTGCGGACGTTTGCGGCCCGAGCCCTGCGTTTATGCGGGTATTCCGTTTTGGTTGCTGAATCGGGTGAAAGGGCGTTAGAAATCGCGCAAAACCCAACCGTAAAATTTGATCTTTTTGTCACAGATGTCGTGATGCCGGGGCGTGGCGGGCCCAGTTGGGTGCGCGAGGCTTTGCAAACCCGCCCTCATATACGAATTATTTTTATGTCAGGATATGCAGAAGATAAGTTAACGGCCGATCAATCATCCGTGCCAAATTTAATTTTTTTAGCAAAGCCATTTTCTCTGACTCAGTTGGCCTTTGCGGTTGAATCGCAAATGCCGTGATTTGCAAAATAGCCCAGCTGCGCCTGTCGCAAGTGCTTATTGCTTTGCCAAATTTTTGGGATGGCCGGCGAAGGTTTGCGCTGCGCATAGGTTCATTAAGGCCCTAAATTTCGGCTAAAACTGCCGAAAGCGCAAAAAGTTTTTGATAAAATATAAAGGGTTGATTAACCCTTTTGCGAGACCCTTACTGAGAAAACTGTTGAAATGTTCTCTTTTTACCCCCATATAGGAACATGAGCAGAACAAAGCAGTGATTGCCGTGGGGCCTTGGCTGTGAAATAACCGAAAAAGGCGTAAACGATATGGCAGATTTACTTTCCATGACCAATAAAAAAAATGATGACAAACAAAAAGCATTAGACAGCGCATTAAGCCAAATTGAGCGTCAGTTTGGCAAAGGCTCGATCATGAAGTTGGGCGGCGAAAACGCGATACAACAGATTGAAAGCACATCAACCGGCTCGCTTGGGCTAGATATTGGGCTTGGTATCGGGGGCTTGCCCAAAGGCCGGATCATTGAGATTTATGGTCCTGAAAGCTCGGGGAAAACCACGTTAACCTTGCATTGCGTTGCAGAAGAACAGAAAAAAGGTGGCGTTTGCGCCTTTGTCGATGCGGAACACGCGTTGGATCCCCAATATGCAAAAAAGCTTGGCGTTGATCTTGATGAATTGTTGATCAGCCAGCCCGATACAGGCGAGCAAGCGTTGGAAATCACCGATACGCTGGTGCGCTCTGGGGCGGTGAATATGGTTGTGGTTGATTCTGTGGCGGCTTTAACGCCCAAATCAGAATTAGAGGGCGATATGGGTGATAGCAGCGTTGGTGTCCAAGCGCGTTTGATGAGCCAAGCGATGCGCAAATTAACGGGATCCATCAGCCGCAGCAATTGCATGGTGATTTTTATCAACCAAATTCGGATGAAAATCGGTGTGATGTTTGGCAGCCCCGAAACCACCACGGGCGGCAATGCGTTAAAATTTTACAGCTCAGTGCGGCTTGATATTCGCCGTATTGGCGCGATCAAAGACCGTGATGAAGTTGTTGGAAATGCCACGCGGGTAAAAGTCGTTAAAAATAAGGTTGCGCCTCCGTTTAAACAAGTTGAATTTGATATTATCTACGGCGAAGGCATCTCCAAGAATGGGGAATTGCTGGATTTGGGCGTGAAAGCTGGAATCGTTGATAAATCCGGGGCTTGGTATAGTTTCGGAGATGAGCGTATCGGCCAAGGTCGCGAAAATGCAAAAGTGTTTTTATCAGAAAACAAAGCAATAGCGCTTGAGATTGAAGATAAAATTCGCGCTGCGCATGGGCTTGATTTTGATTTAGAGAAAAAATTAGCCGATAATTCGCTCAGCGATGGTGGAGACAGCGTCTTAGAAGGCTAGGGCCCAATTAGAACCAAAGGTAAGTTAGGCTGTCGGCGCACGCCAGCGGCCTTTTTTATTTGGAATATACCCCTGCGAGTACAGCAGGACCGGTGGACAAAATCTGGGCAAAAGGCTAGAGGGTGCGGCAGAGAATGCGCAATGAAAAGGGCAGCTTATGGCCACGATGAATGATATCCGAAGTACGTTTTTGAATTACTTTGCCAAAAATGATCACGCGGTTGTGGCCTCCAGCCCGTTGGTGCCGCGCAATGACCCGACATTGATGTTCGCAAATTCCGGTATGGTGCAGTTCAAAAACCTATTTACTGGCGTTGAAAAGCGCGATTACCAGAGGGCAACGACCTCGCAGAAATGCGTTCGCGCTGGGGGCAAACACAACGATCTTGATAATGTGGGCTACACCGCCCGCCATCATACATTTTTTGAAATGCTGGGAAATTTTAGTTTCGGCGATTATTTTAAAACCGAGGCGATCCCCTTCGCGTGGGAGCTGTTAACCAAAGAGTTTGGCATCGATAAATCGAAGCTGCTGGTCACGGTTTATCATACCGATGAAGAGGCTGCCGCAATCTGGAAGAAAGTTGCGGGCTTAGGCGATGATAGGATTATCCGCATTGCCACGAATGATAATTTTTGGATGATGGGTCCCACGGGGCCCTGCGGCCCGTGCACTGAGATTTTTTATGATCACGGCGATCACATTTGGGGGGGGGCTCCCGGCAGCCCCGAAGAAGACGGTGACCGCTTTATCGAGATCTGGAACTTGGTCTTCATGCAGAATGAACAATTTGAAGATGGATCGATGACGGCGCTGGATCAACAATCGATTGATACCGGGATGGGGCTTGAGCGGATTGCGGCGCTGCTGCAAGGTAAGCATGATAATTATGATACGGATCTGATGCGCGCGCTGATTGAAGCCAGCGCCGATGCGTCGAGCAATGATCCTGATGGGCCGGGGAAAACCCATCACAGGGTCATTGCCGATCATTTACGCTCGACTTCCTTTCTAATGGCTGATGGCGTTATGCCCTCGAATGATGGGCGCGGCTATGTGTTGCGCCGTATTATGCGCCGCGCGATGCGGCATGTGCATCTTCTGGGGGTGAAAGACCCGATGATGCATCGGTTGGTTTCGGCGCTGGTGTCGCAAATGGGCGCCGCTTATCCTGAATTGGTGCAAGCTCAAGCGTTGATAGAAGAAACCTTGCAGTTAGAAGAAACCCGCTTCCGGCAAACGTTAGAGCGCGGCTTGAAGCTGTTAGATGATGAGGTGGCCGGTTTGCCGCAAGCCGCTGAATTGTCTGGCCAAGCAGCGTTTAAACTCTACGATACCTATGGGTTTCCGCTTGATTTAACCCAAGATGCGTTGCGCGAAAAAGGCAGAAGCGTTGATTTGCCGGGGTTTGAGGCCGCTATGGCCGATCAAAAGGCAAAAGCGCGCGCCGCTTGGTCGGGCACGGGTGAGGCTGCAGATTCAAGCCTTTGGTTCGATATTGCTGAGCAATATGGCACCACCGATTTTCTGGGTTATGATACCGACAGCGCTGAGGCGCAAATTTTGAACCTTGTGAGCGATGGTAAAAACCTTGCGCAGGCGCAAATCGGCGAGAGCGTTCTTGTGGTGTTAAATCAATCGCCGTTTTACGCCGAAAGCGGTGGTCAGGTGGGTGATCAGGGGGTGCTAAGCTGTGAAACCGGCACCGCGAGGATCACCGATACCAAGAAAGTGGCGGGTGTTTTCCTGCATTATGCAGAAATCACCAGCGGGCATTTGCAACCCGGGATCGGCTGCTCGGTGGCAGTGGATCACGAGCGGCGCAGCGCGATCCGCGGAAACCATTCCGCCACGCATTTGCTGCACGAGGCGTTGCGCGGCCATTTGGGCGCGCATGTTGCACAGCGCGGCTCACTAAATGCTGCGGATCGTTTGCGGTTTGATTTCAGCCATGCCAAGGCCTTAACGGCGCAAGAGTTGCAAATCGTAGAAACCGAAGTGAATGCGTATATCCGGCAAAATAGCGCTGTTACCACCCGCATCATGACACCCGATGATGCCCGTGCCATCGGCGCACAAGCGCTGTTTGGGGAAAAGTATGGCGATGAGGTGCGCGTTGTTTCGATGGGCCAGGCCAAAGAATCTGGCAAAGGCATGGATCAAACAACTTATTCTTTAGAGCTTTGTGGTGGCACGCATGTTGCGCAAACCGGTGATATTGGCGGGTTTGTGATTTTATCCGATAGCGCCAGCAGCGCCGGCGTGCGCCGCGTTGAGGCGTTGACAGGGGCCGCGGCATCCGCGCATCTTGCGCAGCAAAGCGCGGTTGTTTCAGGGCTGGCAAGCGCGTTGAAAGCACCGATGCCCGATTTGGAGGGCCGCGTGGCGGCTTTGCTGGAGGAGCGCAAAACGCTTGCGAATGAAGTGGCACAATTGCGCCGTGAACTGGCATTGGCCGGGGGGGCGGGCCAAGCGGATGCGCCGCAGGCCAAAGAGGTGAATGGGGTTGCGTTTTTAGGGCAAGTTGTCAGCGGCGTTTCGGGCAAAGACCTGCCGGCTCTGATTGACAGCCACAAGGCGTCAATCGGATCGGTTGCGGTGCTTCTGATCGCGGATCTAGGCGGTAAAGTGGCGGTCTGCGCGGGCGTTTCAAGCGATTTGCTCGATCGCATCTCGGCGGTTGATATGGTCAAGGCTGCGGTGCCGTTTTTGGGCGGCAAAGGCGGCGGTGGTCGCCCCGATATGGCGCAAGGCGGTGGCAGCGATATCAGCAATGCCGCGCAGGCGGTTGAGGCGGTTGAAGCCTTATTACAGGCTTAACGGCGGCGCAGAGGCCTAACGATAAGGGGCGTACATTGCACGCCCTTTCATTTATTTTGTTTTTGACATCCGTTTGCGCTCATGCGGATCTAGATACCGTTTGCGCAGGCGGATGGACTGGGGTGTCACCTCGACCAACTCATCATCATCAATATAGGCAATGGCCTCTTCCAACGACATTTGAATCGGCGTGGTCAGCCTGACCGCATCATCGGTTCCCGACGCGCGGACATTGGTGAGCTTTTTGCCCTTAAGCGGGTTTACCTCAAGGTCATTATCTCGGCTATGTTCTCCGATAATCATGCCCTGATAAATAGGGGCTTGCGCGCCAATAAACATACGGCCCCGCTCTTCTAGATTCCAGAGTGCATAAGCAACGGAGACGCCGTTTTCCATAGAAATCAAGACACCGGCGCGGCGCCCTGGTATAGTTCCGCGAAACGGTGCCCATTCGTGGAACACCCGGTTCAACACACCCGTTCCGCGGGTGTCGGTTAAGAACTCGCCATAATATCCGATCAATCCGCGTGAAGGAACATGGGCGATAATTCGCGTTTTGCCATTGCCCGTCTGGTTCATTTCCGCCAGATCGCCTTTGCGCGTGCCGGTAATTTTTTCGATCACAGTGCCGGAATATTCATCATCTACATCGATCGTCACTTCTTCAATTGGCTCAAGGCGCTCGCCGTTTTCGCCTTCGCGCATCAAAACTTGTGGGCGTGAGATTGATAATTCGAAGCCTTCGCGGCGCATATTCTCGATCAAAACACCCATTTGCAATTCGCCGCGACCGGCGACTTCAAACGCCTCTCCCCCGGGGGTTTCACTGATTTTGATTGCAACATTGCTTTCGGCTTCTTTCAGCAAGCGCTCGCGGATCACGCGGCTTTGCACTTTCTTGCCTTCGCGTCCGGCAAGTGGGCTGTCATTGATGCCAAAGGTGACCGTGATCGTTGGCGGGTCGATGGGCTGGGCATGCAGCGGCGTATCAACGGCTAAGGCGCAGAGCGTATCTGAAACCGTGGCTTTGCTCATACCGGCCAGCGAGACGATATCGCCGGCCTCGGCCAGTTCAATATCTTGCGGCGCAAGGCCGCGGAAGGCTTGTATGCGCGTAACGCGGAATTGTTCGATTTTTTGGCCCAACCGGGTCAGCGCTTGGATGGTGGCGCCAACCTTCAAGCTGCCGCTCTCTACCCGGCCGGTCAAAATGCGCCCAACAAAAGGGTCATTGCCCAATGTGGTGGCCAGCATTTGAAAATCATTGCCGATTTGAGCGGTTTGTTTGGGCGCATATACGTGGTTCACAACCAGATCAAACAGGGCTGAGAGATCTTTACGCGGCCCATCAAGCTCATGATCTGCCCAACCCGCGCGGCCAGAGGCGTACATATGCGGAAAATCAAGCTGATCATCATTGGCGCCAAGCGAGGCGAATAAATCAAAACATTCATCCAAAGCACGATCGGGCTCGGCGTCGGGTTTATCCACCTTGTTGAGCACAACGATCGGGCGCAGGCCCAAAGCCAAAGCTTTGGCCGTAACGAATTTGGTTTGCGGCATTGGACCCTCTGCCGCATCGACGAGCAGAACCACACCATCGACCATGCTGAGAATGCGTTCAACTTCACCGCCAAAATCGGCGTGGCCAGGTGTGTCAACGATGTTGATCCGGGTGGTTTTCCATTCCACCGACGTGGCTTTGGCCAAAATGGTGATGCCGCGCTCGCGTTCCAGATCATTGCTGTCCATGGCGCGCTCGGCCACGGCTTGATTGGCGCGAAAAGCGCCCGACTGTTTCAGCAATTCATCCACGAGGGTGGTTTTGCCATGATCAACATGCGCGATGATCGCAATATTGCGAAGATCCATATTTGGTGCCCTTTTGTATCTTTGGTTGCGGCTCGCCTATCTGCTCTGGCCCCAAAAGGCCAGAGCAGATAGGGCCCAATTGGGCGAAAAATAGGATAACGGCGCTGGATCAAGCCCCGATTGGGATATCCCTGATATTCTGTAGGCGCTAAGCGGGCAGGTGGATCTTAAACCTATCGCGTATGACGCTGTCGATCGCGGGGTCAAAACGGGCCGCGGAAGGGCGCGATAAAATTTCAGTTTTGCGCGCCGTGGCTTTTTGAAGCAGATCTGGCTTACCCAATTCTTCCCATTCTTTTGGCGAGGTCCGATCGCCTAAAGCGGGATAAATATATTCGGTTTGCATCAGGGCCAAGGTCTGATCAGAGCCGAGATAATGGCCGGGCCCTTCCAAACAGGTGGCGCGGATCACGTCAACGCTGACCGTGTCTTCTGTGACCTCGATACCGCGCACGCAGCGCAAGGCTTGGCCGATCAAATCATCGCCCAAAATAAGCGATTCCAGGCAGAAGCCTAAAAGCGATGCGTGCATTCCGGCGGCTTCATAAACCATATTCAGCCCCGATAAGCCAGCCATTACATTTGAGGTTGCCTGCTCCCAACCGGCTTGCATATCGGGAAGTTTTGCATCCGCGATCCCCGCCGCAGCGCCGCCGGGCAAATCGTAATAACGATGCATTTGTGCGCATCCGGCGCTGAGAAGCGCTTGTTCGCCGCTGCCCCCCGACATTGCGCCTGTGCGCAAATCTGACACAAAAGGCCAGGTTCCAAAAATCGCCGGGTGCCCAGGTTGCACCGCGTTTACATAGACCAATCCGGCCAGGCATTCGGCAACCGCTTGCACGATAGCACCCGCAATAGGGGCCGGCGCCGTGGCCCCGGCTTGCCCAGCGCTGAGCAATAAAATTGGCATGCCGCCCGCGATGCAGCGTTCCATCACCAGGCAGCTTTCGGTGGCAAATTTCATCGGCGGAACCACAAAGCAGTTTGAATTTGACATGAAGGGACGCGCCCGCCACGCGTCTTCTCCGCCTGCGATCAAATGCAACATCTCCAACGCCTCTGTGGCAAAACTAGGTTCTGTGAAAGAGGTTCCGATATGTTTGGTTGTGCCCGCGCTACAGGCATACACGGTGTTGAGATCCAACTCTCTGTTATCGGGGATATCACGGCACACCATCGGGCGTTGCAGAAAATGAATATTGTCGAGCGTGTCGGTTATCCGGGCTGCATCAAATAAATCTTGCACCGTGCTTTCGCGATAAGCGCGCCCATCAACATCCACCACATGGACCGCAGCCCCCGCGGTTCCATAATGCACCCGACTTCCCGATAATTCCAGATCATGTTTTGGATCCCGCCCGTAAAGCGTGATCGAGCGGTTTGCCCGCGCGATGGTGTCTTCGATCAAACTGCGCGGGAAACGAAGGCGGCCATCATTGCCTAAAATTGCGCCGGCATTCGTCATATATTCGATGCCGCTGGGGGGGGCGTCGGCCAAGCCGATTTGTTCCAAAGCGTCAAGCACAGCTGCGTGTATGCGGTCTTCAGCTTGTGGACTCAGCGGGTTAAATCGCCCGCCTTCAAGGCCAGCGCGTACGGGGCGCAAGTGATCTGCGAGGGGGGCATTGCGCGCAGATCTTCGGGCAGAACGCCCTCCTGCACGGCGGATAATTTGTTCTTTCATAAGCTTCGTCCGAAAAGTGATTTGTCAACTTGAAATGGCGCGGGTTGCGTCTAATTGATCGGAGCACCGCGGGCCGCCCGGCCGCGTTCCGCGCCAATGGTGCAGCAGATCAGTTGAATAATCGAAGCTTCAGCTTGCATATGCCAAATCCTTGAACCTGTGGGCCAAGTTTTGAAGCTTGTAGCCTCTTAGTCTGGCTTATTTGCGACGCTGTGTCGTAATTGGACAATTGCTTTAAAAATATGGCTGCCTTTGGCGCTTTCCATTCCTGAGGGCCTGTGAAAGACTTGCCATAATTCACCCAAGGGCCTTGGGTAAAAGAAGACGGGTTTCCACAGGTAGAGGTTGGATAAAATTGGCGAAGAAACGAATGCTTATGGAACTTGGGATGGGAACGGCCCTGCGCAGCGGCAGTTCCACCAAGGCCGCGCAACGGGCGATAGAAAACGCCTTATGGCATAATTCAGTCAGTCTTGCGGAGGCGTTCGGATTCCCAAAGGAAGCCATGTTGATCGATGTTGAAATCGCGGTGCCAAACCCCGATGCCTTGGATTTTAAGGCTTTACAGGCTCTATTTCCTTATGGGCACGTTTCCATCAAAGGGGCTGTTGGCGGGTTGGAAATACCGAGACCAAACCAGCCCGACGGGCCTGCGACGATCATCGCAAATGCCGCGATATTGGTTTATTTTGATTTGGAGCTGCAGCAATGAAACGTATTATTCTGGAAATGGGCAGCGGCAATGATCTTTACGGCGAAGATTACACGAAAGCGGCGTGTCGGGCGGTACAAGATGCGTTGCATCACAGTTCACTGGTTTTGTTTCGCAGCTTGGCGTTGGATCATGCTGAGATGGAGGTGAATGTGACCATTGCAGCCATGTGCCCAGAGCGTGTGGATGCGCAGGTGGTTGCCGCATCGCTGCCCCGCGGGCGGGCAAACGTAACGGTTGTAAAAGGCGGTATGAATGTGACTGATCCCGAAAACGGAACGGTTTCAGTGATTGCAAATGCGGCCGTTGAGGCCTGTCTGGCCATTGATGCCGATAGGTGGCGCCTATCTAAAAAAGCGCAAAATTAAAGCGGGTCTGACAGGGGCTGACCGATTTGAGCAGGATCAAAAGGCGTTGTTTGATATATTTCGTTGATCCAGTTGCCGTAAAGTAAATGCGCATGGCTGCGCCATCGGTTTTGCGGCGCTTTGCTCGGATCATTATTTGGATAATAATTGATCGGCACGTTGATATCTGTCGCCGACGCAACATCGCGGTCATATTCTTGTTTTAGGGTGTCGCTGTCATATTCAAAATGATTGAAAATGTGCAACGCGCGACGAGCGGGATCTTGCACCAAACAGGGGCCAACTTCGGGGCTACCCAAAAGCGTGGTCAAGCCGGAATGGTGATCAATATCGGTTTGGCTGATTTCGGTCCAGCGGCTCACTGGGATAACGCATTGATCTGAAAACCCCCTCAGAAAAGGGGAGGTAGGATCCAAATTAGTTTGTGCAAAGCATCCAAAAGCCTTTGCGGTTAAATCATATTTGGGAATTTTATAAAAATGGTTGAGCATCGCCATTGCACCCCAACAGACGGCAAAGGTTGCGTGCACATGCGATTGCGTCCACTCAAACACCTCTTGAAGCTCATTCCAATAGGTCACCTGCTCAAAGGGCAGATGTTCAATTGGCGCGCCGGTAATGATCAGGCCATCAAATTTTTCACCGCTTGCTTTGACGTCTTGGAAGGCACGATAGAAGCTGCTCATATGTTCTGCCGCGGTGTTTTTGGTATGATGTTCGCTCATCCGGATCAAAGATAGATTAATTTGCAGCGGTGTTGCGCCAATCAAGCGCGAAAACTGGTTTTCGGTTTGAATTTTTTTGGGCATCAAATTCAGCAAACCGATGTTTAAGGGGCGGATATCTTGTCGGGCAGCGTCATCATCGCTCATCACCATCACGCCCTCTTGCTTCAAAACTTGAAAGGCAGGTAGGTTCGCTGGAATTTTAAGTGGCATTGTTTGTCTTTCTGATACCCAAATTACTTTAAAAAGATTTTTCCTAGACCCGTTAAGGGGCAGCTTTGGCGGCGAGCGCTTGGCCGATTAAAGCGCTAAAATCTTCTTCGTTTTTGGCGCGCGCAACCTCAGAGGCGTCAACGGTAACGCCCCAATTGGCCATTGCCTCATAGCGCGGCTGGCGATGCGCCAAAGCCTCGGCATATATCCACCGAATGAAACTATCTGGATTTACTTGGTGCTCTTGCAGGGTTTGGTCGGCAAGATATTGGGTCCATTTTTTAACAAGAAAATCAGGGTGGTAATACATGGGTTTGGGGGCTTTATCAAAACGCTGAACGAGTTCTTGCGTATGCGCTGCGTTGCCCTTGATCCAAACCAAAAGCGCAGTTTCACTAAGCGATTTTAGCACAGGGTCATCGCGATCAAATGGGTCAACAACTTCGCAGATTGAGCCGCTGCAATCGCAGATAAAATGATCATATTGATATATATCTTCGGCACGGCCGATAAATTCTGGCGTGTCGAGTAACGCGGCGATTTCCGAGCGGCGATGCTGTTCTTGACGTTTGCGATACTCTTGAAACGGCACGCCGCCATTGGCCTCAGCGCCCGGTTTGCCCATATAAGTGGATAGCGGCGCCAGATTCTCAAAGGTTATGTTTGAGGCCAGATAGATCGAGTCAGACAATAGAAGCTCGCGCAGATAGGGCACATCCATCGCTTTGCGCTTGATGCTATCCGTAATGTAATCGCCCATGTAATGTGTGCCGATCCGATAATCGACCGAATAGTGAAACCAACTGCCGGTGTCGCGCAAAATATTGGACATATAGGTTTTGCCCAAACCTGACATGCCAAAAAGTACCACCCGTTTATGCGGCGCGTTTTGCCATTGCTCTGCAGAAGAATATATCATCGGTTGGGCCTCTTGAGATCTTTCAGCTAGGTAGACAGTGCAGCGCCCAAGGTCAAATTGAATCTGGCGCGCCCGATTCGCCCCTTGCACCAGCGCAGGCCCTTGTTTTGTCTGTACAACGCGGACGCTTCCCTCTAGCAGGGTGGGTTCTGATAAAGCGCTACGGGTTTGCAAAGCCAAGACGATCTGGCCCGTCTGGCAGGGCAAAAGGAAGGTGGAAACTGGTGACAACGCAAAACTCGCATTTGCTGCGTGCCACGATTTATATGTTCGGGGCGATTGCAAGCTTTACAGCCATGGCGGTTGCCGGGCGCGCTGTTAGCTTGCAACTTGATACGTTTGAAATCATGCTGTTTCGCAGTGCGGTCGGGGCGGCTTTTGTGTTGGCCTTTGGTCTATATTTCGGCCAAATCAGGGCGATCTCAACGCGGCACCTACCCGTTCATCTGGTGCGTAATATCTGCCATTTCACCGGTCAGAATTTATGGTTTTTTGCCATTACTGTGGTGCCGTTGGCCGAGGTGTTTGCCTTAGAGTTCACCGCGCCCTTATGGGTTTTACTCTTGGCTCCCTTGGTGCTTGGCGAACGATTGAGCAAAACCCGCATACTGGCTGGTGCTTTGGGGTTGCTTGGGGTGCTGCTGGTCACCCGCCCAACGCCCGATACGCTAAGTTGGGGGGTGGTGGCCGGTGCGATCGCCGCGATCGGATTTGCCGGATCCATTATGGCGACAAAACGATTGACGCGCAGCGAAACCATTTGGACGGTGTTGTTTTACATGACGTTGATGCAGCTGGTCTTTGGGGCCGTTTGCGCGGGCGCTGATGGCGATATCGCATTGCCATCTTTAAGCAACATGCCTTGGGTCGTGCTGATTGCCTGCGCTGGATTATTTGCCCATCTATGCCTGACCAGTGCCTTGTCTTTAGCCCCGGCCACCGTTGTGGTGCCGGTTGATTTATTGCGTTTGCCGGTGATCATGTTGGTGGGCTTTAGCCTATATGGTGAGGTGATTGACATCTATGTGGTGCTCGGAGCTTTGGTGATTTTTGGTGCAAATTATATGAATATTTGGATAGAAACCCGCGCTGTAAAACCGGCCTCTAAAGGCGTGGAGCCAACAGGTTGACAGCATGCTATGGGCGGGGTGCACTGGCTTAAGCCCTGTCAATCGGGCGGGGTGAACTTAAAAAGCCACGCTCTGGGCTGAATCCTGGTCTGCATCCAGCCGAGCATGCGTTACATTGATTAGGGCTAGACAGCGCGGTGAGCAACGTTTTATGCACAGAGCGCGCGCCCGTTGGCATTGTGGGCGGCGCGAATGTAGGCGCTAAACAAAAAGAGGTTTCAGTATGATTCAGGTTGTGGTGGTGAAATGGGGCGATCGTTATTCTGCGAACCATGTGAACAACACGCTTTTAAATCTGCAGAAAATGGCATCGCGAAACGTGCGTTTTATATGCGTGACCGATGATCCAGAGGGATTGGGTGATTTCATTGATGTGCAACCCTTTCCCGATTGGGGAGATTGGTATGAAACGATGAAAAAAGGCTGCCGGCTAAAGCTGTCTATTTTCGTTCCGGGCGTTTTAAGTCCGGATCTGCCGACCGTATTTTTTGATTTGGACACGATGATTTTGGGCGATGTGGCAAAATTAGTTGCCGATGTGGAAAAAACCGGCGGGATGTATATGTGCCGTGGGCATTATATTCCTTGGTGGCGGGCCATGCCCTTGG
>ERZ802830.793-NODE-793-length-31057-cov-10.3249_pt1 | contig 31057 bp, 44 predicted proteins | sample MGYA00345654_ERZ802830 | MGnify/ENA primary metagenome ERZ802830 (study PRJEB30503, sample SAMEA104212375) | marine metagenome | biome: Westerlies Biome; feature: [SRF] surface water layer (ENVO:00010504) within the epipelagic zone...; material: water... | reverse complement strand
GGTCCAAATGGTGAAATTACTTTCATTATAATTTTGTTGGATTTGGTTGACCTTTATAAACTTTCTCAGGGTCAAATGTTTTTTCTTTCTCCTCAAATTTTAATTCAATATTTTCAGTCTCCTTATCAAGTGGAATTGATCTATAAAAGCAAGAATAATATCCCACGTGACAACTTGCGCCTTCGCCAATATCTACGGAGATCCACACAGAATCTTGGTCATCGTCAATGCGAACAAATTTAATTTTTTGTATCCATCCACTTGTCTTCCCTTTATGCCAAATAGCGTTTCTTGATCTACTAAAGTAGTGTGCTTCTTTTGTTTTTATTGTTTTTCTAAAAGCTTCCTCATTCATGAAACCATGCATCAATATTTCTCCAGTCTTATAATCGGTGGTGATTACTGGAATAAGCCCCTTTTCATCAAACTTGGGGCATAATTCTCTACCTTCTTCCACTTGTTCTACGGATATTCTTTTTTTAAACATTGTAATAAGTGTATCTATAGTTGTATATTAGAATAATCAAATTTAATTAACAGGGAATTTTAATGACAAATAAAAATGTAACAGAATTTAAAGCAAAATTAGAAGAAAAAATAAGTAAAGAAGAAGCCAAAAAAGCTATCCAGATCATTTTAAAATATATTGGTGAAAATCCTAGTCGAGAAGGGCTATTAGAAACTCCTAAAAGAGTTATTAAGGCTTTTGATGAGTATTTTTCTGGATATTCTGAAGATCCGCATGAATATTTAGAAAAAACTTTTGGAGATGTTGAAGGTTATGACGATATGGTTATACAAAAAAATATATCAGTTCAAAGTCATTGTGAGCACCACATGGCACCAATCCTAGGAATAGCACATGTTGCTTACATACCATCAGAAAAGGTCGTTGGTTTGAGCAAACTTGCAAGAGTAGTTGGGTCTTACGCTAGAAGACTTCAAACACAGGAAAGATTAACTATGCAGATTGCTAATGCAATAAGCAAAGGTTTAAAAGCACAGGGCGCAGCAGTAAGTATTGATGCAACTCATCAATGTATGACGACAAGAGGAGTGATGAAAGAAAATGCTTCAACAATAACCAATTATTTCACTGGCTCTTTCAGAGATAGTCAATCCTTACAACAAAGATTTTTAACTTATATCAATCAACAAAAATAATGGTCAATATTCCTGAAGAACATAAGTCTTTAAAAAAGGTTTATATAGACACAACTAATGTTGCAACTCAAATAGATAGTCCAAAAGTATATTATAAAATAAAGCCTGAAATAGGTTATGTAGTCTGTGGATATTGTAACATTTGTTTTATTTTAAAAGAGGATGCAGACCTAGATACTGATAGAGTTTTCTTTTATGATGAGAGAAAAAGTAAGTTAGAAGAAAAATCAAATATCGAGGAGAGGAGAATTTAGTGAATTTCAAAGCAATTATTATAAACAAGCAAGGTGAGAACTTCACACGAGAAGTTAAAGAAATTGATGACTCTTTTTTAAAGCATGGCAATGTATTGGTGAAAATTGATTATTCGTCTTTAAATTATAAGGATGGAATGATTCTAAAAAACGGTGGCAGCTTAGTAAAAGAGTATCCGCACGTTCCAGGTATAGACTTTGCTGGTACTGTAGAGCAGAGCGACTCTAAAAATTTTAAAAAAGGTGATAAGGTAATATTAACTGGCTGGAGAGTTGGTGAAATTTATTATGGTGGATATTCCCAATACGCTAAAGTACAAGATGATTTTTTAGTAAAAATACCGTCTGATTTAGACAGCAAAAAAGCAATGATATTAGGTACTGCTGGTCTCACAGCTTTAATGTGTGTTCTCGCTATCCAAGCTCGTGAAACTATTCTTTTAGGTGATCCAATCAAGGATGTATTGGTAACTGGTGCGACAGGTGGTGTTGGAAGTGTTGCAGTTTTGGCATTAAGTAAACTTGGTTATAATGTTTCAGCGGTTACTGGTAAAAAAGATAAATCTGAATTTTTAAAATCATTAGGTGCAAAGACAATTGTTAATAGAGAAGACATGGATCAAGACGCGAAACCAATTGATAAAGGTTTGTATGATGGTGTTGTTGATACTACTGGAGGAAAAATTTTATCCAAGGCTCTTTCACACACAAAGCCAAATGGTATAGTTGCAGCGTGTGGGCTTGCCAGTAGTTATAAACTCGAGACAACAGTGATGCCTTTTATTATAAGAGGAGTAAAATTATGGGGAGTAGACTCAGTAACTGCCCCAGCAAAAAGAAGAGAATTTTTATGGTCACAAGCAACTTCTTATGTTGATTTTGATAAATTGTCTGAAGGTGTACAAGAGTGGAGTTTAGATGATTTGATTAACAACTCTTCAAAAATTTTAAAAGGTGAAGTTTTTGGAAGAGTTATTATAGACGTTAATAAGTAATCATGGATTGGGACAAGCTTAAAATATTTCATGCAGTCACCCAAGCGGGAAGTTTTACAAAAGCTGGTGATGTTCTAAATCTAAGCCAGTCAGCAATTAGTCGACAAATACAATCATTGGAGCATGAGTTGAAGTGTAGCTTATTTCAAAGGCACGCAAGGGGTTTATCTTTAACCGAAAACGGTGAAACACTATACAAAACTGCCAATGAAGTTATTTCAAAGATTAAAGAAGTTGAAACTGATCTAGTTGAAAGAAAAGACAAACCAAGCGGAAAATTAATTGTCACAACTGTTGTTGGTTTCGGAGGTATTTGGCTAACACCAAGGATTAAAGAATTTAGAGATAAAAACCCTGATATCGAGGTTGAGCTTGTTGTTACAAATGATGAACTCGATTTAAGCTTGAGAGAAGCTGATATTGCTGTTTGGATGAGACAGCCTAAGCAATTAAATTATATACAAAGAAAGCTTGTAGATATTAATTATCATATTTATGGGTCGTCAAAATATATTGCAAAAAAAGGAACGCCTAAAACTGCAAAAGATTTAGATAAGCACGATTTGATTACTTATGGAAAAGGATCTCCTTCTCCATTATCCGAAAAGGAATGGATTTTAAAATTGGGAACTAAACAAAAAAGAAAACCAATAATGAAAGTGAATAATATTTATTCATTGATGTTAGCAGTTGATGCTGGAGCGGGTTTGGCTGCACTTCCAGATTATATGGTTGGAGACAACAAGGGGTTAGTTAGAATATTGCCTGATATTAAAGGACCAAAATATGAAGCACATTTTGTTTACCCCCAATCTTTAAAAAACGTAGCAAGGGTCAAGGCATTCAGAGACTTTATTTTTAACAAAGTTGCTGAGTGGAATTTTTAGTTATCTTCTTTTTCTTTTCTTAACTTTTTTTCTACTTGTTTTTCTTTTTGCTGGCTTTCTTTTTTTTGATGAAGATATTTTTTTTCTTTTTCTTAATTTTGATTCCCACTCTTTTAGTTTACCTTTTCTTGCTTTTAATTCATTTTGGCGTTCTTTGTAATCTGCCATGATGTTTGCTTGAAAAGCAGGCAATCTAAAATGCCATAAGATTAGTAGAAAGAAATATATTGATATTACAAATATTCCTTGATGACCCAATGTTCCCATTTCTATACTCCCTTTTTAGTTAAAGCTTGAATTTTTATATTAGCACCTTCTTGAATAGATATACTTTCTCCAACGACATCGCCTTCAAAATTACATCCACTATTAATTTTCACTTTTTTTGCAGCAAGTGATCCATTAATTTTTCCATTTACTTCGATTTCATCAGCGTTTATGTCACCATTAATTATCGCTGAGTCAGACACATTGACTTTACTAGCTACGATGTTGCCGTCAAATTTACAACCAAGAATAATGTCATCTTTTTCAGTAATCTTACCTTTTAATTCAACATCTGAAAGTAAAAGTGAGTTAGACGATGACATGTTTGATATTTAGATATTAGTTATCTTCTTCTTTGGCAGTTCCAAAGAATCCACCACCAGATTTTTTATTTTCTTCTTCGTCTTTAACTAATTTAATTTTAGATTTTTGGAAATCTTCATCTGACATTTCTGCGATTGTTCCACTTATTTTTCCACCCAATGCTATTTCTAAATCTTTGTACCTAATTTCACCTTTTGCTACACCTGAGGAAGAAACAGATAATGTTCCAGCTACTTGTAGGTTACCATCGTAATTTCCTTCTATATCAGCTGTCTCTACAGATGTTTCACCATCTACACCGCCACCATTTTTAACGCTAATTTTTCCAGCTGCTATTTTTCCAGTGTGCTTTCCATTAACTATAACTTCATTTGGAGCGTTGATCTCACCATTTACTGATACGCCCGAACCTACATGGATATTTCCCTCTTTAGTACTGTCCATTGAAGAGGTTCTTGATGGAGTAGACCTAGAGAAAGGACTGCTTCCGCCCTGATTATTATTTTCGTCGTCAAAAATTGCCATATTTATAAAATCCTTTTATTTTCTTATGTTATAAAACAACATATACTTAGAATCTAGTTAATAAACACTTTAAAATTGGCTTTTTTTGAATGATTTACCTAATTGCGGGTCTCATTATAGGTTTTTTCGTAGCTTTACCAGTGGGAGCTGCTGCGGTTATGTGTATTAGCAGAACAATCCAATTTGGCTTTTTGACAGGTTTATTAACTGGTCTCGGAGTTGCTTTGGCTGATTTGCTATATGGTATATTTGCAGTTTTCGGATTATTTGCAATTTCTGGCGAGACTTTAGAAAGTCAACCAGTGTTACGATTAGCAGGCGCATTATGCATTATGTTTATTGGGTTGAGGATGATGTCAAAAATCGATGTAACTACAAATAAAAATATTAGTCATGAAACTGCAATCAAAGACATTGTAACAGGTTTTTTGGTTACAATCAGTAATCCATTAACAATTATAGCGTTTGTTGCTGCACTTTCTTATGTAAACTATTTAATGGAACAAATTGATTACTTAGGCTCATTTCTTATTATTTTTGGTATCTTCTCCGGATCTTTTATTTGGTGGCTAGTATTATGTTCTATTTCAATAAAATTTAAAGAACGATTAACGTCAAGACTAATAAGAAAAATAAATTTAATTTCTGGCGGATTAATTTTTGTTTTTGGTATATTACTCGTTATAAGTATTAAAGGAATTTAATGTTACAGTATATCTTATCTTTTATAGTTTTAATCTCTGTTGTTGTATTTATTCATGAGTATGGCCACTATTACTTTGCAAAAAAATACAAAGTAGGCGTTACAGATTTTTCTATAGGTTTTGGAAAAGAACTAATTGGTTTTTATGACAAAGATGGTACGAGATGGAAAATTTGCGCAATACCATTAGGGGGTTATGTAAAATTTTTTGGCGATAGTAATTCTGCATCACAACCTAAAAGTTTGTCAAAAATTAATGAAGAAGATCATTCTAAACTTTTGACAACTAAACCTTTGTATCAAAGAGCAATCATCGTATCAGCAGGTCCAATCGCAAACTTTATTTTGGCAATTTTTATTTTTGCAATTATTTTTATGACTGTTGGCAAAGATGTCACTATACCAATTATATCCGAAGTTAAAAACAACTCTCCAGCTCAAGAAGCAGGTTTAAAAAATAATGATCAAATAATTTTTATCGATGACAAAAAAATTGAAAGTATTAATGACGTGGCTTTATTTATTACAACAAGTAAAAAAAACAATGTTAAGATTGATGTTTTAAGAAATCAAAAAGAACTTTCATTTTCTGTGGTTCCAGAAAAAAAAATGACCAAGGATAATTTTGGTAATAATATTGAAAGAAAATTAATAGGTATAAAAATTGCACCATTGAAAGGACAATTGAACAGAGAAAAAATGGGACCAGCTAAAGCTTTATACTTATCAGTGAACGAGACATATAACACGATTGCGATGACATTATCTTACATCGGTCGTATGATTTCTGGTCAAGAGAGCGCCGATCAATTAGGTGGACCAATTAAAATTGCACAAATATCAGGAAAAGTTGCTGAACATGGATTTATACCCTTCCTGTCTATTATGGCTTACATCTCTATAAGTCTAGGATTGATAAATCTTTTTCCAATACCTTTGCTAGATGGCGGCCATTTATTTTTTTATTTAATAGAATTTGTTAGAGGCAAACCCTTAAGTGAAAATGTTCAAATTTATTTTTACAAATTTGGAATGGCATTGCTTTTTACACTAATGTTTTTTGCCACTTTTAATGATCTTAAAAGTTTAGGATTGTTCTAGATTCACATTATTTTAAAACTTGAAGTTGAAAACTGTGGTTAATTATAGCCCCAAAATGAATTTTCGTTGATTTTGTTGAGTTTTTGCAAGAAGGTTAATTATTAACGATTCGAAAGGACCAAAATGAACAAAAAACAGCTTGTTGCTAAAATTTCTAGCACATTAAACTTAAGTAAAGCTGATGCCGAAAGAACATTTGATAGCATTACTAATATTATTTTAGATGCATTGAAAGATGATGACGCGGTTAAAATTGCAGGTTTTGGTACTTATAAAGTAGCAAAAAGAAAAGCAAGACAAGGTAGAAATCCAAGAACTGGTGAAACTATTCAAATCTCAGCTTCTCAAAAAGTTAAGTTTTTGCCTGCAAAAGCTTTAAAAGACATGTTCAATAAATAGTCTTTCAAAACAGCCTTATTTTTAAATAAAAAATAGGGCTGTTTTAATAAAAAAATACAAAAAAAATTACTTTATTCATTGAAATATTAATCATTCTGAATATTGTTATTTTTAAAGATTTGGAAGGAATTACAATGTTTTCGAAAAAATTAGCAGATAAACTAGATGAATATCATCTTTTAAAACACCCTTTTTACCAAGCATGGAATGAGGGGAAATTAAATAGAGAAATAATTAAAGATTATGCTGAACAATATTATCAGCACGTAAAAGCTTTCCCTAGATATATCAGTGCAACACATTCTATGTGTGATGATATTTCTAAACGAAAAGTTTTATTAGAAAATTTACAGGAAGAAGAAGATAAGGATTCAGATCATCCTAAATTATGGAAAAATTTTGCTAAAGCATTGGGAGCGGATTCTCAAAAGTTAGAAACTTTAGATTTAGAAAATTTTACCAAGGATATGATTGATAATTTTTTTAAACAGGCAAGATCAAGTTATGCAGAAGGTTTGGGATCATTTTATACTTATGAAAGACAAGTGCCTGAAGTTGCTGATGTAAAAATTACAGGTCTAAAATTGCACTATGGAGTTAATACAAAAGAAGGACTTCAGTTTTTTGAAGTTCACAAAGATGCAGACGTTATTCACAGAGCAGAATGCGAAAAACTTTTAGATGAACTTTCTTCTGAAGAACAAAAGAAAGCAGAACGAGCTGCTCTCACTACAGCAAAATTTATGTGGAATTTTTTATCAGGTGTAGCTTTAAAACATAAGCTACCACTTGAATGTGCAGCATAAATTTTATTTAACGCAGATAATTATATAATTTTTTTAAGGATGACGAAGTTTATTAAATAATGAGTAAGCCTAATACAAAACCTTCTAGTGCATATTTTTCTTCAGGACCATGTAAAAAAAGACCTGGATGGGATACCGCAAAATTTGATTTTGAAACTTTAGGTAGATCACATCGTGCCAAATCAGCTAAAGCTAAATTAATTGAAGTAATTGACAAGTCTAAAGAAATTCTCAAGCTTCCCAAAGATTACCATGTAGGAATAATTGCTGCATCGGACACAGGTGCAGTTGAAGCAGCTATGTGGAATTTGCTGGGACCTAATGGTGTCGAAGTTCTTGCATGGGAAAGTTTTGGATTGGATTGGGCAAAAACTATCACTGACCAATTAAAGATTGATGGTACAAATGTTCACAAAGCCGATTATGGTAAGTTACCTAATTTAGCGAAGGTTGATTTTTCTAAGGATGTTTTATTTAACTGGAATGGAACTACCTCCGGTGTGAGAGTGCCAAATGCTAATTGGATACCACAAGATAGAAAAGGCTTAACAATTTGTGATGCTACATCTGCAGTATTTGCAATGAATATGGAATTTAAAAAACTTGATGTTATCACCTGGTCATGGCAAAAAGTTTTAGGAGGAGAAGCGGCACATGGAATGATGGCCTTATCTCCCAAAGCAGTAAAGAGATTGGAAAACTACACACCAAATTGGCCTTTACCTAAAATTTATAGACTGACTAAGAAAGGTAAGTTTGCTGATGATGTTTTTAAAGGTGCAACTATAAATACTCCTTCCATGCTATGTGTAGAGGATGCATTAGATGCAATGGCTTGGGTCGAGTCAATAGGCGGGCTGAGTGGTTCAGTTAAAAGATCAGAAAATAATCTTGAAGTTGTAAAACATTGGGTGAAAGAAAGCCATTGGATTGATTTTTTATGTGATGATCATGATAATTTGTCATCAACTAGTATTTGCCTAAAAATTAAAGATAAATCATTCCTTGACTTGGACGAAGAAATACAAAAATCTAAAATTAAAGAGATTAATACTATTCTAGAAAAGGAAAATGTTGCTTATGATATAAATTCATACCGAACTGCACCTCCTGGCTTTAGAATTTGGGGAGGGTCTACTGTGGAAACTTCTGATATTGAAAATTTATTACCTTGGTTAGACTGGGCATATACGGTAGTAAATGGTTAATGTATAAAGTTTTAATTGCAGATAAGTTAAGCGAAGAAGCGGTAAAAATTTTTAAGGATAATGACATCGAAACAGTTGTTAAAACTGGTTTAAACGAAAGTGATTTAATTAAAGAACTCGAAACTTGTGACGGTCTAGTTGTAAGATCAGCAACAAAACCAAATAAAAAAATAATTGAACAATCCAAAAGACTTAAGGTTATAGGGCGTGCTGGTATTGGTGTTGACAATATAGACCTTGAAGCAGCAACGAATAATGGAAAAGTTGTAATGAATACGCCTTTTGGTAACTCTATAACTACTGCTGAACATGCAATCACTTTATTGTTATCTACAGCAAGACAAATACCTTATGCGGATAAAACATCACATGAAGGGAAATGGGAAAAATCTTCAATTAAGGGAGTTGAGGTAACTGGAAAAATCCTTGGAGTAATTGGTTGCGGAAATATTGGGTCAATTGTAGTTGATCGGGCACTAGGTTTGAAGTTTAAAGTTATTGTGTTTGACCCTTTTTTACAAAATGAAAAAGCAAAAGAAATGGGTATTGAAAAAGTTGAACTTGAAGAACTCTTTAAGCGCTCTGACTTTATTACAATACATACACCTTTAACTGATAAGACAAAAAATATTATTAATAAAGATGCATTTAAGATTATGAAAAAAGGTGTTCGAATAGTTAATTGTGCTAGAGGTGGATTAGTTAATGAAATGGAGCTAAAAGAAAATTTAGAAAGTGGACATGTTGCTAGTGCTGCATTAGATGTTTTTGTGGACGAACCACCAAAAAATAGTCCTTTAATTGGAACCAAAAACTTAATAATGACTCCACACCTGGGAGCTTCGACTACCGAAGCCCAAGAAAAAGTTGCCCTTCAGGTCGCAGAGCAAATATCAGATTATTTAAAAACTGGTGCAATTACAAACGCAGTAAATACTTTTTCTTTGACTGCTTCAGAGCACAATATGGTCCAACCTTATCTCAAGTTATCGGAGCAACTCGGCGGATTTGCAGGTCAGCTTACTGAAAATGCTATAAAAAAAATTGCTGTGGAATTTGAAGGGGCTGTGTCAAAAATTAATACTCAACCACTTATTCAGACAATCATTTGTTCTTTGTTAAAAAAAAATTTTGATGGTGTAAATGTTATTAATTCTGTAGCTATAGCCAAAGCTAAATCAATACAAGTTACTGAGATAAAACATGAGAAGGCCGGTGAGTATCAATCATGTGTTACACTAACAATTGAAACCGAAAAACAAACCAGATCAGTCTCAGGCACACTTTTTGGAGGCAAACCTAGAATAGTAAATGTTAAAGGGATTAAAATTGAAGCAGAACTATCGAAATACAATCTTTATATAAGTAATGAAGATAAACCCGGATTTATTAGCGATTTGTCGAAAATTTTATCTGATAATAAAATTAATATAGCAACTTTCAATCTTGGACGAAAAAATTCTGGAGGAGAAGCGATCGCGTTGATATCTACAGATGACGAAATTAATGACAAAGTTATTGACCAAATAAAAAAAATTCCACTAGTAATACAAGTTAAACCTCTAACTTTTAATGAGTCTTAAGCTACTCACCTTAGTTGCTAGCGAGAGTTTTAGCGAGGAGGATGTTAATAATTTTTGCAAAAATAATTTCAATTTGTTTATTAAAGACTCTAAAGCCTTATCTAATAATGCTGTTCAGTTAACCATAGATAAATCTGACAATATTCAATCAACAGATATTGAACAAATATTAGACTCTAAAAAAGTAGATTTTTGTATTCAAGAAAAAACAGATACACAATATAAGATTTTGTTATGTGATATGGATGCAACTATGATTGCCAACGAGACATTAGATGACCTTGTGAAATTAACTGGTGTTAAAACTAACATTGATGAAACAAGTAAATTGGCAATGGAAGGAAAAATTGATTTAAGAACAACTCTAAAAAATCGAGTTGAATTATTAAAAGGACATCCAAAAAGCCTCATTGATGAAGTTAAAAATGGAATTAGATTTAACGCAGGTGCAGAAACTTTAATTAAAACCCTTAATAGTCATGGATTGATAACCAATTTAGTTACAGGTGGCTTTGAGCCTATATCAACCTTTGTTGGTGAAAAACTTGAGTTTCATAACATTATTAGTAATCAATTTGTATTTGATAAAAATGATTGTTTTACAGGCGAGTATCATTTGATTAATGGAGAAAAAAATTCAAAATACAAATATATGGAAAGATTATCACAAGAAAAAAATGTAGATTTTTATGAAATGGTATCAGTGGGAGATGGTTCCAATGATATTGAAATGTTAAAAAACTCTGGCCTTGGAGTGGGATACTATGCTCACGATGTAGTTAGAAAGAGTATTGTTACTCAAATAAAATTTACAGATTTAAAAACAATCCTGTTTTTTCTTGGAATAAAAGAAAATGAATTTTCAAAGTAAAAGTAGCTAATCGTGGATCAAAAATTATTAAAAATCGCTGTTGTTTATTCCCACCATAAATTGGGAGACCTTATCTGGCAATTGCCTTATATAAAGTCCATAAGTAAAAATTTTAATAAACCGGTCACACTAATAACAAGGTCCAAAACACAAGCCAAAGACATTTTGAAAGATAACGATTATATTGATGATATCTTCTATTGTGAATTTAGGAAAAAGCTTTGGTATTTTATTGAAATTTTTAATTTATACCGTTTTTTTAAAAAAAAAAATTTTAGTCATGTTTTTATCCTAGATAAAATTTCAAGACCAGCAATTGCAGCTAAATTTGCTAAGATAGAAAATGTGATTGGTCCAGGAATTAAAAATCAAAAAAAATGGATAACAAATAAAAATTTCTTAACTTATAAAGACTATCAAAATTTGGATTATTCTGATCAATCAAAAAAAATGTTAGAAATCAACAATTATAAAATTTTTGAAACAATACCTTCGCTTATTATAAAAGAAGAAACATTAATTAACGTTGAGCCACAAATAGATTCCAGTCAGAAAGGTATAGTGTCATTTGGTGTTGATTCTTTCGAATTATATAAAATGTGGTATGAGGAAAATTTTGCTGAGTTAGCTAATAAATTAATTAAATCAAATTTAGCAAATAAAATTTACTTAATAGCCAGTCCACAAAATCAAAATGTAGTAAAAAAAATAATTAATTTTTCAGGCAATAATACTTTAGTTGACTGTTCGTCTTTAAATTTATTGCAAGTGATCAAAGTAATAAAAAATTCAGATTATTTTGTGGGTAATAACTCCGGTCCACTTAACCTAGCATCTGCCTTGAGAGTAAAGGTATTTGGTCTAATTGCAAACGATAGAGTAAGCGAACTAAAAAATAGTAACATTATACCTATACTTCCAATAGATTATAAAAACGAAATTAATCGTGATAGAGAAGGTATGAAAAGACTAAAAGTGAAAACAGTTTTTGATCAAATTGAAGATAATTTAAACTAGATCGATTTTATAAATTCAAATACATTTTTAACGTGATCTTTGACCTTAACGTTATTCCAAATTTTGATAATTTTTTGATTTTTGCCCACTAAAACTGTTGTTCTTTTTACACCCATAAATTTTTTCCCATACATTGTTTTTTCGCCCCAAGCCCCAAGGGTCTTGATTACTTGAAGTTTTTCATCAGACAAAAGTTCAAATGGAAATTTAAATTTTTTTTTAAATTTTAAATGACTTTCCATATTGTCTTTGGATAGACCAAATATTTCAACATTTACCTTTTTGAAATTTGAATAGTGTTTTGCAAATTCGTTTGATTCTGTTGTGCATCCAGGAGTATTATCTTTTGGATATACAAAGATTATTAAATTTTTTTTAAGCTCTTTTTTTAAATGAAAATCCTTACCATTTGTCGATGGTAATTTAAAATCTTTAAGTATTTTATTTTCTTTAATCATTTTGAGAAAAATTTATAGTAAATATAATATGAAACTAAAAACATCGAAACAACTTGTTCAAGAGGCTATGGATAAAATCAAAACAATAACGCCATCAGAATTGAAAAACTTACAGAAAAAAAATCCAGATCTAATTTTGATAGATATTAGAGATATAAGAGAATTAAAGAAAACTGGAAAAATTTTAGGAGCAAAACATATGCCAAGAGGAATGTTAGAATTTTGGCTAGATCCAGAAAGCCCTTACTATAAAAAAGAAATTAGCCCAGATGTAACTAAAGTACTATATTGTGCTTCTAATTGGCGTAGTGCATTAGCTACAAAATCAATCCAAGAAATGGGTTTTAATAATGTTTGTCATGTTCGTGGTGGATTTCAAGCAATTATAGATGAAGGTTACGAAACCGAGGATGTTAAGTAATTATTTCTTAGCCTCTCGATAAACAAATTCAAGACGATCTTGACCAAAAAACATTTTAGATCCTACAATAAAAGTAGGAGCCCCGAACACTCCTTTTTTATAAGCTGTCGCGGTCCTATTTTTAAGATCATCCTTTATTTGTTGATCATTAATTTTGTCAAAAAATACTTTAGGATTAATATCCATATTTTTAATAAATTTTTCCATAATTTTATTATCATTTAGATTTAAAGAATCTACCCACGCAGCCTTAAAAAAACTTTCAGTATAATTTTTTAAAAAACCTTCCTTCTCTGCAATGATAGCCCCTCTCATTATACTTACTGTTTTTAGTGGAAAATACCTGTTAAATTGAAATTTAATTTTGTACCAATCAGCGCAGATTTTCAAATCTTTAATCATATGTTTTGCTCTTGATGGATTTAAACCAGGCGCAGTGATATTAGCCATTTGATGAAGTCCACCGAGCAATACAGGCATAAAATTTATATTAAACTTATTATTTTTTTCAAATAATTTTAATTGCTCATGAGCCAAATATGAATATGGGCTACTGATATCAAAATAAAATTCAATTTTTTTCATTAATCATTTAACCTAAATTTTTGAACAATTAATAATCGCAAAATTAAGTATAAAAATAAACCAACTGGACCACTAAAATAAGTTAACATTAATGGAAAGAAAACAATGTACTTGTGAATATTGTATTTAATAGCATCATTTGCAATCCAAACCCCTAAAAATAAACTGATTGTAAGGAAATGTATCCAGAAAATTAAAACAAAAAGCGACTTATCCATTAGTAACATCAACTGATCTAACCCTAAATAAAGTTTAAAATTCTCAAGAAAATCCAACGGATCCTTTTCGGTATCATAACTTAATGCATCTGATGGCGATAGTTGCTCTAAAGCCAAATAACTATAAGTGAAAGCCATAATTAGAGGAATAAAAAGATTGTTCACTAAACCTTGTGTAATTTTTGATCTTGGTACAAAAATAATCAACAACCATAACGGGATAACTCCAATATTTGTCACTTGGTAAATCATTTCCAAGGTAAAAAAATCTTTGATCGATTCAATCATATGTTATTCTCTTAGTTTATATATGAATCAATCTAAATCAATCTATCAAAATTTAGAAACCGTTGATGAAATTAAGGAATTAGCTTTAAAGTACCTTGATAAATACCAACCTTCAAAAAAAAGTTTGCAAATTTATCTTTTTAGAAAGGCAATAGACGCACAAAGTAATTCAGTTGAAAAAAGCGAAATAATTGAAAAAATCGAAATTGTGTTAAATGAGCTAGAAGAAAAAGGTATTTTAAATGATAGTCTTTATTCTGAAATCAAATCAAGAAATTTTCTCAAGCGAGGATATTCGCTAAATAAAATTAAACAACATCTCTCTCAAAAAGGGATTTCAGGTGATCTTTTAAAGCAGACAATAGAAAAAATTCAAAATGATAATACCAATCCTGATTTTTATTCTGCAATTAGAATTTGCAAAAAAAGGAGGATCGGACCTTATAGGCCTGATGCAAATAAAGAGATTTTTTATAAAAAGGATTTGGGAGTTTTAGCCAGGTCTGGTTTTAGTTATGATCTTTCAAAAGAAGTATTGGCGTTAGAGCCAAAGCAATTGAAAATATATGAAAAAAAACTTTAATTTTTTTTACCTTTTTCTTTCTTCTCATTTTCAACTAATTCATTAATTTTTTTTTGCATTATTTGCCTAACCAAGCTGAACACCAGGATTCCAAAAATTAAAACACTAATTACAATTATTAAAATAGTTTTAATCATTAAATTTTAGAATTTCTTCTTACTAAAAGTGATGGATTTTTAAAATTTTTTTTTCCGTATAATATTTTTTTATTTTTCAAAGTTCTCACAATAGCCCCTGCACCCTCAGCAATCGCATGTCCTGCTGCATAGTCCCATTCTCTCGCTCTTGATTTGGCAGAATATAGATCAAACTCAGAACTTGCAATCACGCAAAACTTTAAAGAGCTTCTCATACTAACAAATTTATTAATATTATGTTTTTTTAATAATCTTCTCGTCATTTTAGACAGTGAAGTTGAATTAGTTAAAGCAACTCTCTCACGTATTAGTTTTTTTCTACAATTTAGTTTAATTTTTTTAATTTTATTAAAAACTTCATAAGCCTTATTTTTACCGTAGGCATAAAACAACCTCTTTTTTTTTGGTGCATAAATAATCCCTGCCATAGGTTTTCGATTTATAATTAAGCCGACATTGATTGTATATTCTGAACCTCCTTTAATATAAGAATTTGTTCCATCAATTGGATCTACCAACCAAAATGTTTCTCTTTTTTTTACTTTCGTAATTTTAATTGTTTCTTCTGATACAATTTCAATATTTGGGGTAATTTTTTTTAAAAAATTTTGTAAAATTTTATCTACTTCTAAATCACCGTTGGTAACTGGCGTTCCATCCTTTTTGACAAAGACTTTTAATTTTTTTGAATATTTTATGGATAAAGATCCTGCTTTATAAATAACTGGTATTAATTTCTTTATTAAAATTTCTGAATTAATTTTTTTCATCATATTTTTCTAACATTATGTTTTGAGTATTAATTGTTTTTTTTCCTACATTCTGAAAATTTACAGTAACTTTATCATTTACGATAGACTGGACTTGTCCAACGCCCCATTCTTTATTTGATGGATTTATTACAAAGTCACCAGGATCAAAGTCATATACACGCATTTAAAAAATATTAATATCGTGATATACCGATGCTATGAGTTTAGCAACGTCTGACATAGTTAAAAATAATAATCTAGGATTTGATAAAGACAAATCAAAGACAAAGATAGTAGTTGCAATGTCTGGTGGAGTAGATTCTTCAGTTGTAGCAGCATTATTAAAGAGCCAGGGTTATAATGTTGTGGGTATTACACTCCAACTTTTTGACTACGGAAAAATTGGAAAATCAAAAGGTACTTGCTGTGCAGGAAAGGATATTTATGATGCAAAAAAAGTTTGCAATCAACTAGATATCAAGCACGAAGTTTTTAATTATGAGTCAATTTTTAGAGAAGAGGTTATAGAAAAATTCGCAGATAGTTATGTTAAGGGAGAAACCCCGGTTCCATGCATTGATTGTAATCAAACGGTCAAATTTAGAGACCTTTTTAAATCTGCTAAAAACTTAGATGCTGATGCCTTAGCTACAGGCCATTACGTAAGAAGAGTTCTAAGTAATAGTGCCAAAATGTATAGACCAGAGGATTTGAACCGAGACCAGAGTTATTTTTTATTTAATACTTTGCAGGAACAGTTAGATTATTTAAGGTTTCCACTAGGAAATATTTCAAAAGAATCTACAAGAAACATAGCTAGAGACTTGAATTTACAGGTTGCAAATAAACCAGATAGTCAAGACATTTGCTTCGTACCAAATGGTAATTATAAAACTATTGTTCAGAGGCTAAAACCAGAGTCATTTATTGAGGGCAATATTACAGATACATCTGGAAAAATTCTTGGGAAACATAACGGTATAGCAAATTTTACAATCGGACAAAGAAAAGGAATTAAAGTTGCATCTTCTGATCCTTATTTTGTTGTAAAGATTGATACTAAAAAAAATGAAGTGATCGTAGGTTCAAGAGAGGACCTTCTAGTTAAACATATCTATTTAAGAGATATAAACTTACTATGTGAAACTAATGAATTAAATGGTGAATTTTTAGTAAAGGTAAGATCAACCGGCAATCTTCTCCCATGCAATGTCTCGGATAAAGGTAATAAAGTTGTGTTAGAAAAAGGAGAGGGGGGCGTTTCCCCAGGGCAAGCTTGTGTTTTTTACAAAAAAGATGATCTTGGAGTAAGAGTCTTTGGTGGAGGCTGGATTAAAAAGACAGAAAAATAAACTATTTCTTTTTATTTTTTCTTCTACTTCTTCTTCTTTTAGATCCTATTTTTCGTCGACCTCTGTGTTTTTTTGGATAACCCATTTTAGTTCAATTAATTAAATTATAAGTTGTGTTTAGCAGATATTGATTATATTTACTACTTATTAATATGAGCTCAGCAGTTGATAAAAATAAAAACTTAGACTTCACTAAAGACGAGAAGATTTCAAAAAATAATATAGATTACTTTAATTTAAAAGAAGATAGAGCCAAAGAAGAAAAGCGAGAAAAATTTCAAAACTTTGTATTTGTCTCGGTAGCGGCACTGTCAGTTATAGCTTTTGTAGCTATTATTTATTCCTAAATAATTTATACTTTATAAAATGATCACAACCGAACTTTTTTTCGGTCTCATTACATACTATTTTATAATGTTTATGACGCCTGGACCTAATAATGCAATGTTAGCTATTTCAGGAATAAAATTTGGTTTTAAAAAAACTATTCCTCATATGATTGGTATACCCTTGGGTCATTCTGTTCAAATAATTGCAGTTTGCTTAGGTCTAGGAACTTTATTTCAAAAATTTCCCGAAATTCAGCAAATTTTAAAATTTACAGGGTGTATTTATTTGTTTTTTTTAGCATTTAAGATGTTTGGTTCATTTAATTTTACAGAACAAGACGATACCAAAGGTAGACCAATGAAAATCTATGAAGCTTTATTGTTTCAATTTTTAAATCCAAAAGCATGGGTTGTTGCTTTAACTGTAGTTACTGTTTTTTATCCAAGTGAAGAAAGTTTAATAGAAGCAACTTTATTTGTTTCTCTTTCTGCACCGTTAATATGTTTTTTTTCAGTAACAACTTGGGCTGGTTTTGGTTCCTCAATAAGAATGTTTATATCAAATCACAAGATAAAAAAATTCGTAGAGATTTTAATGGCTTTGCTTTTAATTTTCACTGCAGTGTTTATGTTGATATGAAACAATTTTTTAAAGAAATTAACATTAAAACGAATGGTCAAAAACTTATTGAGATAACAAATGAAATATTAAACATTGTTGATAGCTCTTCATTTAATGAAGGTATTTTAAATTTAAGTATATTGCACACGAGCGCTTCTTTAATTGTCCAGGAAAATGCTGACCCAGACGTTCAAAAAGATTTACTAAACTTTTTTGCTAAAACTGTACCAATGAACCAAGACCTTTATATTCATGACAGTGAAGGAAGAGATGATATGCCAGCTCATATAAAAACAGCATTAACCAATACCCATATTTCACTAAGCATAAGATCAAAAAAATTAATTTTAGGAACCTGGCAAGGTATTTATTTATTTGAACATAGACTAAAAAACCAAAATAGAACTATTTTGGTACATATTTTGGGAAATTAGTGTTGACCAAATTCAATCATTCCAATAAAAACACAATCTATCAATATGGTAAAAAAACGTAAAACAAAAAAAGTTTCTAGAGGCAAAAAAAGAAGTCCTATTAAAAAAAGCTCAAAAGAAAATAGACTTCTAATTTACGCACTAGCTGCAATTATAGCATTAGCATTTATTGTAATGGCATTTCCAAACGGTAATCAAAAAAAAGATGTCAGGAAAGTTAGCCCAGCTAAAGAAGTAAAAGAAAGCAAAGTATCAGATATTAAACAAACAAAAGAATTTAAACTTAAACTACCAAAAAAAACAAAAGCAATTAACAAGCCAAGTTTTAACGAAAAAGCAATACAAATTAGATTTGCCGAAATAGATTATAACAGCAACAAAAAAATTTCTCTTAAAGAATATTTGTATTATTTTAAAGACAAATCAGTTGGAAAAAAGAAATTTAAATCTATTGATAAGAATAAAGACAAAAACATTACTTACAACGAATACTTAGCTTCAAGAAGATAACTTTATCATATAAAATATTTCTTTAATTTAATAAATTGACATTTTGTTGATCAATAATACATTTGTAACAAATGTTTTTAAGTAAGATAATTTCAATTTTTTCTAGCCCAAAAGATGTATCTATCGATCAAACTATAATTAACGGCAGGTTGTATGAATTTATTAATTCTAAAGTTATTCCAGGAACTGATATTTCCAAGAAAGAATTTTGGCAAAACTTTGTAAAAGCTGCCAATGAACTAGCCCTAAAAAATAGAGAACTTTTAAAAAAAAGAGAAGAACTTCAATTTAAATTAGATGAGTGGCATAAAATAAATAAAGATAGTTTTCATATCGAAGAATACAAACAGTTCCTTAAAGAAATTGGTTATTTGGTTGATGAAAAAAGTGACTTTAAAATTGAAACAGCAAATGTTGATGATGAAATTTCTCAAATAGCAGGTCCACAATTGGTTGTTCCCATTGATAATGCTAGATATGCATTAAATGCAGCTAATGCTAGATGGGGAAGTTTGTATGATGCCTTATATGGAACAGATATTATCAGTGAAGAAAATGGATGTGAAAAGTCAAGCGAGTACAATCCAAAACGTGGTGCTAAAGTTATAGAACTTGCAAGAGAATTTCTCAATGTGAATTTTAATTTAGAAAATAGTAGTTGGGATAAGGCTAAAGCCTTTAGTCTAGAGAATGGTAATTTAAAAATTCAATTAGAAAATGGCTCTTTTTCAAAACTAAAATCTCCAAATAAGTTCGTTGGATATTGTGGGGTAAAAGAAAGTTTAAAATCAATATTGTTAAAAAATAATAATTTATACGTAGAAGTAAAAATAAATGCCAATCACCCTATTGGTAAAGACGACAAAGCAAATATAAGCGATGTAATTATTGAATCAGCAATATCAACAATTATGGATTTGGAAGATTCAGTTGCGGCCGTTGATGCGGAAGATAAAGTAAATTGCTATTCTAACTGGCTTGGTATCATGAAAGGTAATTTACAAGCTAAAATGAAAAAAAATCACAAAACAATAATAAGAAAACTAAATTTAGATAAAGAATTTTTGGACAAAAATGGAAATCCCATTAAACTTCATGGAAGATCTTTATTGTTAATTAGAAACGTAGGTCATTTAATGACCAATCCCGCAATAATACTAGAAGATGGATCAGAGATCCCTGAAGGCATTATGGATGCATTTATAACAGTCCTGTGCGCAAAGCATGATTTTAAATTAAGGATGAATTCTAGAAAAGGTTCAGTTTACATTGTTAAACCAAAAATGCATGGTCCAGATGAGGTTGCGTTTGCTGACGAAGTATTCAGTAAAGTAGAAAAGGTATTAAACTTAAATCCGAATACAATAAAAATGGGTATCATGGACGAAGAAAGACGAACTACTGTGAATTTAAAAGAGTGTATAAGAAGTGCCAAAAAGAGAATTGTATTTATTAACACAGGTTTTCTCGATAGGACTGGGGATGAGATGCATACTTCTTTCGAAGCTGGACCAATGATTTTTAAAGGTGAAATGAAAAAATCAAGCTGGTTAAACACTTATGAAGATTGGAATGTAGACATTGGATTAGAATGTGGTTTTTCAAATAAAGCTCAAATTGGAAAAGGTATGTGGGCGATGCCTGATAAAATGCAAGACATGTTAAAACAGAAAATAGGGCAACCTAATGCAGGTGCAAACTGTGCATGGGTGCCATCACCTACAGCCGCAACATTGCATGCTACGCATTACCATCAAGTCAATGTGTTTGAAAAACAAAAAGAATTATCGTCTCGTAAAAGAGCAAATTTAGACAATATTTTAACTATACCAATAGCAGATAGACCTAATTGGTCAGCAAATGACATTGAGAAAGAAATAGAAAATAATTGCCAGGGAATTTTGGGTTATGTGGTTAGATGGGTTGATCAAGGAGTTGGTTGCTCTAAAGTACCAGATATAAACAATATAGGACTGATGGAAGATAGGGCTACCCTTAGAATTTCATCTCAACATATTGCAAATTGGTTACATCATCAAATATGTACAAAAGACCAAGTTATGAAAGTTATGAAAAAAATGGCAAGTGTTGTCGATGGTCAAAACGCAGGTGATAAAAATTATATTCCTATGAGTAAAAATATTGATCAATCAATTGCTTTTAAAGCTGCTTGCGAATTGGTATTTGAGGGCAAAATTCAACCTTCTGGGTATACAGAGCCTATATTGCATAAAAAAAGATTAGAAAAAAAATTGGCTGAATAATATAGAGTTTTAAATCATGAGAGTTTTTAAATTATCTTTAATATTACTTGTTATTTTGAGTACAAAATCCTATTCAGAAAATATGATTCCTTTGAAAACGTATCTAAAAAATAATCAAGATTATAAAAATTTGAATCGAACTATATATCTTTTAAAAAGATGTACAGCTTTACATTACTTTTTATCAGATAATAAGTTTACAACAAAAGATAACAATATTCGTATCAGATATGAAAAAGATTATAATTTTTTTTCTATGAAACTTTATAAAATTCTTAATTTAGAAAATTCTGATTTTTCTAAACTTAATAAAAACGTTGATAACGAGATATTAAAATATTCAAAAACTTATTTGAGAGATGGTAAAAAAAATTTTGAAAAAACAGGATCAAATTTCAAAAAAAATTATATTCTTAATGATTTAAAAATATGTTCCAAAATTCAGTAATTAAATAAAATTATTGAAAAATATTTTCAAAAGAACCAGTGCCCCAATTGAATAAAGAATAAATAAATATTGAAATTTGTTTAATAACATCAATCAAATCACTTAAAAACCCAAAGTAAGGTCTGTTTACCTTGTATATTTATTAGACAAATTATTATATGCGCAACATTATGAAATTTTTATTTTATCTAATTCCTGTAGTAATAATGAGTTGTGCACCTACATCAGTTTTTATGGGAAATGGGATATTTTCATTTGGAACAACTCATTCCTTAGGTAAAGCTGCAGTGTCAACTGGGGCTGACTATGTAATTAAAAAAGAAACAGGAAAAAATAAAATTGAGCATTTTTCTTCAAAAATATTAAAAAAAAATTGTATTCAAAAAAATAACCTAAAAATTGATTGCAAATAGTCTCTCTTAAAAAAAAACTCGATTAGTGACAATTTATATTTTATGTTGTAGTTAATCCTATATGGCGGGATAGCTCAGTTGGTTAGAGCACGGGACTCATAAGCCCGGGGTCGGCAGTTCAAATCTGCCTCCCGCTACCAAAACAATGAAAAAAAAATACAAAGCCATGGTCCTTACTTGCATTGACCCAAGATGTCAGCCAAAAATAAATACTTTAATGAAGAAGAAAAAACTTACAGGTGAATACAGTCTATTTTCAATTGCAGGCTCAACCCTTGGTATTACATCAAAAAATTTTAAAAATTGGGAAAAGGTATTTTGGAAAAATTTTTTAATTTCTTCACAAATTCATGGCATCAAAAAATTAATTGCAATAAACCATTATGATTGCGGTTTAGCTAGAATGCTTAGTAAAAAAAAAGCATTTAATAAGACAATAGAAAAAAAAATACATGAGAAATCATTTAAATTACTAAAAAAAAGATTTTCGAAAAAATATCCAAAATATATATTAGAGACAAAAATTATATCAGTTTAATTATATCAGTGACCAGGAAATTTAATTAAACTAAAAGTTTTATATCCTTTTGATTTTAGTTTTTTATCACCATGAAGATCAAAAAGATTTATTAAAAAAATGAAACCAGAAACTTTTGCTTTTGCTTTTTCCACAAGTTTTGCACTAGCAAGCGCAGTTCCACCAGTAGCGATTAAATCGTCAATAATTAAAACTTTGTCATTTTTTTTTAAGGAAGATTTATGTATTTCCAAAACATCAAAACCATACTCTAATTTAAATTTTTCTGAGTAAGTTTTCCCAGGTAATTTACCTTTTTTTCTTAGTAGCACCAAAGGTTTATTGCTTAAAAAACTTAAAACTGAAGCAAATATGAAACCACGAGACTCAATTGCCGCTATTTTTGAAAAACTCACCTTTTTACTTACTTTTCTCATTTTTTTAATTGTAAAATTAAACGCTTTTTTGTTTTCAATAAGAGAGGTGATATCTCGAAACAAAATTCCCTTTTTTGGATAATTCGGAATACTTCGGATTATTTTTTCTAATTTCATTTTATTGGTTATTAATATAAATAATCAATTATGAATAAATTAGCAATCATTGGAGGAAGTGGACTCTACAATATTGATGGTATTAAAGATGAAAAGTGGATAACCGTCAAAACCCCATGGGGAGAACCATCAGATCAAATTTTAGAGGCCAAAATTGATAATAAACAAATTTATTTTTTACCAAGACACAGTAGAGGGCATAAAATCAATCCATCTAATATTAATTTTAGGGCAAATATTGATGCTTTAAAACAATTAGGAGTGACAGATGTATTGTCAGTATCAGCTGTAGGTTCCTTAAAAGATGAACTCGAGCCTGGAAAATTTGTTCTTGTTGATCAATTTATCGACAGAACTTTTGCAAGAGTTAAAACTTTTTTTGATAAAGAAATAGTAGCGCATGTTTCAATGGCAAAACCAATAAGTCCAGGATTAATGAAGGCTTGCGAAGCTGTACTAAAGAAAATTAATTTAAAATATCAGGTTGGTGGAACTTACTTGGTTATGGAAGGGCCACAATTTTCATCTTTAGCTGAGTCAAATCTTTATAGATCATGGGGTTGTGATGTTATTGGTATGACAAACATGCCTGAGGCGAAATTAGCTCGAGAAGCAGAATTGAGATATGCATCAGTTGCAATGGTTACAGACTATGATTGTTGGCATGAAGATCACGATGACGTTTCTGTTGATCAAGTTATAAAAACATTACTTGGCAACGCTGACAACGCTAGAAAAATGATTGTAGAAATTGTTAAAAGTTTTGAAGGACATATAGACCCTAATGATCCGGCAATTAATTGTTTAGACACTGCAATTATAACTGATAAATCAAATTGGACAGAATCAACCACAAACCAATTAACAAATATAGCCGGACGAATTTTTAAAAACTAATGAAAATTAATGGTAAGCATTATCTAACCATTTGGCATGATGATCATGAGAATAATGTTCACATTATAGATCAGACTAAACTTCCGTTTAAATTTGAAATAAAAAAATTAGAAACATTTCAGGACGGGTATGATGCTATTAAAGATATGCTTGTTAGAGGCGCTCCATTAATAGGGGCAACAGCGGCTTATAGTTTATATTTAGCGTCAAAACAAAATGGAGATCTTGATTTCATAAAAAATAAAGTAGATGAAATTAAAACTGCAAGACCTACCGCAGTTAATCTTTCTTGGGCAGCAGATAGAGTATTTAAAAATTTAGATAAAAATAATATCAAAAGTTCAATTTTAAATGAATGTAAAAAAATTTGCACAGATGATATAAAAATTTCTGAAAGTATTGGAGAACATGGATTAAAACTTATAAAGAAGATAAAAAAAGATAAAATTAATATATTAACTCATTGTAATGCCGGATGGTTAGCAACAATTGATTGGGGAACAGCTACTGCCCCAATTTATAAAGCAAGAGATGCAAACATTAATATTCATACATGGGTCGATGAAACCAGACCTCGTAATCAAGGATCATCGCTAACATCTTATGAATTATTAAATGAAAATATTGATCATAAGGTTATCGCTGATAATACTGGAGGACTTTTGATGCAAAAGGGTATGGTTGACATGTGCATAGTAGGAACTGACAGGGTAAGTAGAAATGGTGATGTAGCTAACAAAATTGGCACCTATTTAAAAGCATTGGCAGCCAAAGATAATAATATCCCTTTTTATGTTGCTCTACCAAGCACCACATATGATAAGGATATTTTAAAAGGCGAAGACATACCTATTGAGGAAAGATCTGATGATGAGTTAAAATTTATTTCTGGTTATGATGAAGACGGTAACATTAAAAAAATAAAAATATACCCTGATAAAAGCAAGGGTTTTAATCTTGGTTTTGATATAACACCTGCTGAACTTGTTACTGGGTTCATCACTGAAAATGGTATTTTTAAACCCGAAGAATTAGTTGAAGTTTTTAAATGAGTGAACTTTCATTAAGAAAAAGTATTATTAAGTATTCAAAACTTTTAAATCAAACTAATCTCACACCTTTAAGATCTGGCAATATTTCTATAAGATTTAAAGATGGATTTTTAATTACCCCTAGTGGAATGAAATATAAAAACTTACAACCAAAAGATATCGTTTTTGTTAATTTAAAAGGTATTTTAAAAAAAGGAAAAAACAAACCATCATCGGAATGGAGATTTCATAAAGATATATATATTGATAAAAAAGATTCCAAAGCCATAGTGCACTGTCATTCAAAACATGCACTTATACTTTCATGTTTCGGAAAAAGAATTCCTTCCTTTCATTACATGGTAGCTGTCGCTGGTGGTGAAGATATAAAGTGCGCTAAATATGCAACCTATGGTACTAGTGAATTATCAAAAAATATTATTAAAGCACTGAGAGGAAGAAATGCATGTTTAATTGGAAATCACGGTCAGGTTTCATTTTCAAATAGTTTATCAAAGGCATTTGAACTAGCTCAAGAGGTGGAGTATTTATCTGAGCAATATCTTGGTTGTTTAAGGACGGGCAAACCTAAGATTTTGTCAAAATCACAAATGACAAAAGTTTTACTAAAAGTGAAAAATTATAAACAGGATTGAAAAAAGGTTGATAATATTGAGAGTCGGTATATACCGCGCTTAATAGGGAGCTAAAAATCTTGTCGAAATCTCTAATGAACAAGGTTTTAAAGTTTAAGCCGTAGCAAGCTTTAAATTTTTTTATAAAAAGGGAGGCCGAATGAACAAAGTAGGCGAGCATATAACTCTTGATTTTCTTGGTGTTCACGAAGATCATAAACCGGAGTTTTACGAAAATATTTTTAAAAAAATTGCACAAGCTGCAAAAGTAGAAATAGTAAATATTTCTAAATATGTTTTTACTCCCCAAGGTGTTACCCTTCTATGTTTATTGAAAGAAAGCCATATGAGTTTTCACACTTTTCCCGAAAAGGGCATTGTTAGCTTTGATTTTTTTACATGCGGCTCAGTTAGTCCTAACGTTTCACTTGAAATATTAAAAAAAGAATTACCGCATTCTACAGTTATTAAAAAAGATTTTGATAGAGATTCAGTACATCATTACAAAGATATTTATAGTTCAGAAGGAATTAAAAAATTCTATATGGTTGAGAAAATAATTAAAAATTTCAAATCCAAAGCAGGTCAACATATCGAAATTTTAAAACTAAAAGAATTTGGAAATGCCCTTTTTATAGACAGCGAACTACAAGTAGCTGAAAAAGATGAAGAGTTATACTCAAGTACTTTTGTAAATTCTGGACTTAAATTGTCAGAGAAAAACTCTACTGCAGCAATCATCGGGGGCGGTGATGGAGGAGTTGCGAGAGAATGTATAAAAAATAACTTTAATTATATTGATTGGTTTGAGCTTGATCAAGAGGTTGTAGAGGCATGCCAAGAGTATTTGCCAGATGTTTTTAAAAATATTCATAAAAGCAATAAAGTAAATTGCATTTGGGGAGATGCATTCAAAAATATTGCCCTATGCGATGATGAAAAATATGATCATTTATTTATAGACTTAAATGATGATCAATTTTGCATTGATTTAGCATCTAAAAATATTGAAGAAATTAAAAGAATAACGAAAAAAGATGGGATAATTACCGCTCAAGTTGGTTCAAGAGATAAAAAACCAAAGCAAGTTAATAGCTGGATAAGCACTTTAGAGAGTGCTTTTGGAAATTCTAAAATCTCGGAAATTTATATTCCAAGTTTTGATTGCAGTTGGAATTTTGTTAGTTCAGTTAATAAATGAAACTAAATGCTGCTTGTTTGCAGCTCACATCAAACGATCAGCCAAATGAAAATTTAGATCAAGTAATTAATCTTAGCGAACAGGCAATCCAATCCGGTGCTAACTTTGTTTTAACTCCAGAAAACACTTTTTTATTCACTATGGAAAAGAAAATCCTCGAGGAAAGATCTGAGCATCATGAAGAAGGAAATTGCATTAATCACATAAGAAAATTTGTTAAATCAAAAAAGATTTGGTTTTTGATAGGAGGTACCCCGGTACAAGATGGCAGAGATATTTTCAATAGATCTATTTTGCTTAATCCAAACGGAGAAGTAGTTTCAACTTATGATAAAATTCATATGTTCGATGTTAATTTACCAAATGGTGAGATTTATAGAGAATCTGAAAAGTTCAAAGCTGGACATCAAATTGTTGTAACAAAATTACCGTGGGGAAACCTGGGTTTATCGATATGTTATGATTTGAGATTTTCTAATCATTATAGGCAGCTCATGAAAAAAAAAGCAGACTTCATAACTGTTCCTTCGGCATTTACCAAAAATACAGGTGAAAGACACTGGCATGTTCTAATTAGATCAAGGGCAATTGAAAATTTTTGTTATGTTTTTGCACCAGCACAAACTGGATTGCATCACAATCAAAGAGAAACCTACGGTCATGCAATGATAGTGTCTCCAGATGGGCATATTCTTAAGGAAATTAAAAAAGAGAAAGGTTTTATTATCTCAGAAATTGACACAAAAATTATTGAAAAATTAAGATCAGAAATTCCTAGTACAAAATATGATTAATATTTTTCGTGACTTTTTACTTCAGAAATATTTGATCCAGAAAGTTTGTTGATTTTGTTTTTAATTTTGGCTCTTTGGTCATTTTCAATATATACACTTCTAGCAAGTTTAATAAACTTTTCTCCAAAATCTCCATTTCTTTCACAATCCCTCTTTCCATCCTCAATATTCCAAAGTTTTGTATTTATTTTTTTCAAATCTTCATACAATGATTTAATTTGATCAGTAATATGAACATCTTTTTGGAAGCAAGTATTTAAACTCTCCAATTCTTTTGAAACAATTTTAATTTTTTCCTTATCTTTAAGGTTTTTTTGCTTAATTTCCAAAATACTGATTTTATCCATGAGCTCACCCACAGAAATTTCTGCAAATATTTTCTTAGCCGAATTCATATGATATTGATAATACTTAATCATTTTATGTCAAATATTCTAATTATTAAACACGGCTCTCTTGGTGATATAGTTCAAATTTCTGGTGCATTATTAGATATAATAACACATTTTAAAAATAAAAAAATTTATATTTTGACAACATCTAAATATAAAAATTTATTTGAAAGTTGCCCATACATAGATGAGGTTCTAATAGACAAGCGATTACCAAGATGGAATTTCTTCTATTTGTTAAATTTAATTAAAGTTATAAGAAAATTTGATTTTGAAAATTGTTTTGATTTGCAAAATTCATCAAGAACAGAATTTTATAGAAAAAATTTTAAGATAAAAAATTGGTCATCTTCTAGAACCATTTTAAAAGAAGGAGAGTCCAAAAAAATTTTTGATCAAAATGGAGTGATTGAACGCTTTAAAATTCAGTTAGATCGATCAGGATTATCTAATACAAGCAACGTACTTAAACCAGATTTCTCATGGGCAATAGATAATGATTTTGAAATAAAAGAAAAACAATATATTTTTTTAGCACCATTTTGTTCACCTAAATTACAGCACAAGGTATGGCCTTATTTCAAAGAGCTGATAGAGCTATTAAAGCAAAACTTTAAAAATCATGAAATATTAACAGCTCCTGGACCAAGTGAAATAGGTTTTTGCAAAGATTTGAAATTAAAGATAATCTTGGACAAAGATAAGCCAACAAGCATAAATCAGTTATCTAAAATTATTAAACAAGCATCCTTTGTGATTGCAAATGATACAGGACCTGCACATATTGCAGCACATTTAAATGTTAAAGGAATTGCTTTATTTGGCGGCCACACCTCAGCAAAGAAAGTCAGTATTGAAACTAATAATTTCAAAGTTATTGAAAAAGATAGTTTGGTTAAATTGACGGTAACTGAGGTTTTAGAATCTGTTATCAGGCAATTTTCTACATAAAAAAGTATTTATAAAAACCTATTACTGAAAATGGAATTTGCAAAGCAAAATTTGTCAGAACAGCTTTGTCTTTATAAATATATCCATGAATAGTCCATGCAACAATTCCCGGGCCATGAAAAAAAATATTTAATGGGTAAACATTAAGGTACATCAATAATATACCTGTAAAAACTAAAGCTGTCCCAAGCCACTTTAAATTTTTTTTTATTAGATCCATTTAATTTTTTCTAATTATATCCATATATTTTTTAATTTGAATTTCCCAATCAAACTGTTTTGAAAAATTCTTAGCATTGTCTCCAAAAACTTTGTAATTATCGTTTTTCATTATTAACATTAAACTTTTGTAAATATCTTCAAAGCTATTGCCATCACATAGCAATCCTGTTTTTTCATTTTTTATAATATCTGATGATCCACCTTGTATTCCACCAATTGAAGCTGTTCCATATTTAGCAGCTTCTAAAAACGAAATACCAAAACCCTCAACGGATTTGCCGACTTGTATTGATGGCATAATAAAAAAATCAGCAGATTTAATAAGTGAATTTTTTAATTTTGAATCCATATTCTGAAATAAAATAATATTATTCGATAAGTTTAAATTGTTAATTTGATTTTTTAAATTTTCTTTTTCTTCGCCATCACCAATAATAGCAAATTTAAAATTTTGATATTTAGATTGAAAGTTCTTCAATGCTAATAAAGTATTTTCCAAGCCTTTTCTTTTTTCCAATCTACATACAGTCACGATTTTAGGATTTGCATTATCAAATATTTTTTGTGCATAATTTTCGTCTAAATTTTCATTTTCATTTATATCAGTACCAGGATTGATAATGATTAATTTTTTCTCATCCACCCCCTTTTCAATTGCCAGATTTTTCGTAAACTCAGAATTAGCAATTATATATTTTGATTTTGCTAATGAACTAAGCATTCTTATATTAAGCGGCGACCCAATAGGATGATTGATTTCTTTTCCATGTATTAAGCAAATGGTACAAGTTGAATGGCAGGTGTTTTTCGAGATTTTTTCTAGACTTTTCCAGTGATCAGATACAAGGGCCTCAATACTTTTATTTTTTAAAAAAAAGTCTTGAATATGATTGGCTTTTCTAAATTTTCTAATGAATTTAAATCCCTTTATCCGTATTATTTCGTAGTTTTGATTTTTATCAAATATATCAGAATCCTTACTGACCTCTGCAAAAACTTTTACCTTATCAAATTTTGATAAATGATTAGCTAAATCTGACATTAAAATTTGCATTCCACCTATTTCAGGTAAAAAATTTCTAGTCGTTATGATAATCATTTTATTTCCATTTGATATTACAGCCCATACTTGGAAACTGTTCTTTTGGCCCACGGCCTGACTTTGAAACTTCAATCATAGCTTCTAATAATTCATTTTTACTGTTTATTGCAGGTTTTAAATCTTTTAGTTGTCTAAGCCTTCCTCTGTATTGAAGTTCATTTTTAGAATTATAACCAAAAAAATCAGGCGTACATACAGCTCCGAAATTTTTTGCTACTTCTTGACTTTCATCAATCAAATATGGGAACATAAAATTATTTTGTTTAGCAAAAATTTTCATATTATCAAAACTATCATCAGGATAATTCAAAGTATCATTAGACATAATTGCCACTACATTAATTTGATATTTTTTTAATTCAGCAGCGGTTTCGCCAATCTCTTTTGAAATTGCTTTTACATAAGGACAATGATTGCAAATAAACATTATCAATGTTCCATTTGCTCCAACAACATCTTCTAGAGAATATTTGTTTTCATCAATACCCTTGAGATTGAAATCTTTAGGTTGCTCACCAAAATTACATAAGGGTGTTTTTTCAAGTGCCATAGTATTTTTTTTAATATATATATTAAATATGATTCATCAACTCGGAGATAAAACAGTTGTTAGAGATGGACATAATTGGATAGCAGATAGTGCCAAGGTTATTGGAAATGTACATTTAAAAAATGAAAGCAGCGTATGGTTTGGAGCAGTTTTAAGAGGGGATATAGAAAAAATTACACTAGGTGAAGGCTCAAATATTCAAGATAATAGCGTTATACATACAGACCCTGGCTGCCCAACAAACATTGGATCCGGGGTTACTATAGGTCACTTGGTAATGTTGCATGGGTGCA
>ERZ802830.791-NODE-791-length-31087-cov-7.83813_pt1 | contig 31087 bp, 34 predicted proteins | sample MGYA00345654_ERZ802830 | MGnify/ENA primary metagenome ERZ802830 (study PRJEB30503, sample SAMEA104212375) | marine metagenome | biome: Westerlies Biome; feature: [SRF] surface water layer (ENVO:00010504) within the epipelagic zone...; material: water... | reverse complement strand
GTTTTAAAAAAGTCTGAGAAGAAATCAAAAAATAATAAAATAACTTCTGATAAAAATATATCCTTTCAAAATAGAGAATATAAGCCTAAATCATATAAAATTATTTTCATTTTAAAAGATGTAGATCCAAAAGATCCCACTGAAGATTTAAGGACCATTTTAAGAAATTCTGATGTAAATTTTGAAATAGAAAAGATTGAACGTTATTTTGATCCAAAAAATAAAACTATAAAAAGTAATTAAATATTTATACAAAATTTCATATGAAACTTTCAAAAAAAAATGAGGCACTTAATATAATTGAACCAGCATATTTAGCCTCTCTCTCTTCATTACTTTGGATAGCTTTATATTATTTACCTATAGGAGGAGCTTTGTTGAGATTAATATTACCTCTACCTATAATCTTGTTGCATTTGAGAAGAGGAACTAAAACTGCATTTGAAGGTCTCATAATACAATTTCTTTTGTTGTTGATACTTATGGGTCCAATAAGAGGAACCTTATTTTTATTCCCATATGGGATATTAGCTTTTTGGCTAGGGTGGTCTTGGTTTATGGAAAAAAATTGGTGGCTTAGTTGGTGTGTAGGTTTTGTTCTTGGGACACTTGGATTTTTTATAAGGGTATTTGCATTATCAACTTTAGTTGGGGATAATCTTTGGATAATAATTACAAGAGCAAGTTATGGCCTTATAGATAAATTTATTGAACTATTTAATCTGCCATTCTCTCCTTCGATCCGAATTATCCAATTAGTTGCAATATTATTAATAATTTTTCAAGAAATGGTATATGTTTTAACTATACATATACTCGCATATTCCCTTTTCCCTAGATTAAATTCAAATATTCCTGATCCTCCAAAAATAATTAATGGATTTGTTGATTTAGGTCTCTAAAATAATTTTATATAATGCAAACATCGTATTTAGGGATAAATTTATTTGGAAGTAAAGGTAATCAAAAATTGTTTTATGAGAGGGTAGATTTTCTTAAGAAAGAAATTAATAATTTAATTTTCTATCTTGTGATTGCAGGAACAGAAACATCTCAAATTCAAGGTATATCCGCAGCAGGAATTAATTCAAAAGCCAGAAGAAGAACCGCCTTAGCAGACGCTGAGTTTCTTCTTTTTGGGGCCTTAAAAGATCATAAGTATAAATTACCCTTTTTAAATGCAGGAGTTACTCCTGCATTAATAAGCTATGTATGTAGGAAACTTATATGCGCAAGTCCAATAGTTGTTCCTATAGGAATAAAAGAAAAACCTTACTTTAGTCATTTAATTGTGGAGAATTATTTAGTAGGCCCAGCTAAATGTTTGACTACTGGAAAATCTATGAATAAAGAGAGAGTTTTGAGTCTTTACAAAAAAGGACTAGAAATTGGAAAATCTACGAAACAACCCATATTTATTTCAGAATCTGTACCAGGAGGAACTACAACTGCTCAGGCAGTAATGGAAGCTTTTGGCTTAAATGTAAATAATTTAATAGGGAGCAGTTTGATTAATGCTCCTAGGAACTTAAAAACAAAAGTAATTAAAGCTGGTCTTTTAAAAGCAAATTTAAAAAATAATTTTGACTCTTTAGATGTTATTTCTTCAGTCGGAGATCCATTTCAAGCCTTCTCTATGGGATTATTGATTGGAGCAAGATTAGCTAAGCAATCAGTTGTATTATCTGGAGGTAGCCAAATGTTAGCTGTAATTTTACTTGCGTTGGAATTTATTGATTCTAAACAAAAACAGGAATTTGTTGATTTCGTTTTTATAGCTACTACTGGATGGTTGGTTAAAGATAATTCATTGTGTGATTTATTAGATTTAATAAATGAAAAACACAATGTAAATTTATTAGGATTTGCAAGCTCTCTGAATTTTAAATCATCTACATTTAAAGAATTGACTGATTATGAAATAGGTTATGTAAAAGAAGGGGTTGGTGCTGGTGGGATGTCAATTCTTGCTTTTCTTAAGGGTTTTAGTAATGAAGAAATAGTTTCAAGGTGTCAAATTAATATTGAAAGAATGAAGGATTTAGGTCAAATTTCCTTAAATAAGGATTGTTAAATGCCTAAAAATTATCCTACAAGAAGGCAATTCCTTAATTACGGAAAACTATCTCTCCTTTTCTTTTTAAATTCATGTAGTAATTCTTTAAAAAAATTTAAAATTGGTTTTCAAAGTTCGATTTATCCAAAATCTTTAAAAGATACATTACCTTCGATTTGGCAAAAAGAAAATATTAATTTTAGTAAGCTTAAATTAGAAAAAAATAAAATAAAATTATCTAATTCAGACTTTATTTTGGTTAATGATGGATGGCTAAATAGTATTGACTTTACAAGTTTTCAAAACATAAATAATTTATTTTCAAATGATATATTAGATAATAGATCGCGAGATTTTTTAAAAAGTTTTAAAGAATATCAACGTGATAAATTATTTCCGGTAGGTGTTGTTCCATATGCAGTAATTATAAAAAATAATAAAGATCTAATTTATGATGCTAGTAATTCTTGGGATTTTCTTCTTGATGAGAAGTTGAAAGGAAAAATTATATTCCCTCAAAGCCCGAGAATATTAATTTCAATTTCAAAAAAAATTAGTGTAAAAAATTCACTTAGCAAACTGAAAGAACAAGCAATGTTATTTGAGGATAAAAATTCAATAAATTGGTTAATTAATTCTCCTGCATCTGTTGCGATTATCCCCTTTTCACTATGCGAAAAATATCTTAGGGTTGATTCAAGACTTTCGATCGTTTTCCCAAATAAAGGTGTTCCTTTAATGTGGAATTTTCTTCTAACTAAATCAAAAAATAATAATATTGTATTAACTGATTGGATTAAGTCCTTAGATAAAAGGTCTACTATCGATAAGTTAGCTAATCAAGGTTGGTATTTACCTTTTAAAAATAAATACTCTCAGGAAAAATACAATATCAAAATTGAAAAAAATAATTATGGTCCATCAAAAAATTGTTGGGAAAATAGTTGGTCTTTTTCACCTCTAAATAAAGAAGAGCAATTAAGTCTAGAAAAGTTGTGGAATCAATCATTAACCCCATAATCTTTTTTTAGGCTTTTCACTTAATAAGTTGTGAGTTTCTTTTAATAAAGCTGGTATATTTAATTTGCTAGGACATTTTGGAATACATTCATTGCAATCTAAGCAAAAAGAGGCATCTTTTTCTTCCCACCAGTGGCCTGCCCTCCCTATTAAATTATATCTTTCTTTAGCAAATTCTAATTGACCATACCCAATAGATATATTTCTCAAACGAAGTATTTCAGGAATAGGAATTTCACTTGGACATGGTAGGCAAGATCTGCATTGCTCACATTTTGAAGACTTTAACTCTTCATTCGCAAAATGTTCGATATTTTCTAATGCACTAATTTCAGAAGATGAAAGTTTTTGACTTGAGTTTATAAGCTTTTTTGCAATATTAAAATCTTCAAATTTTGTAGCCCCTAAAGATAGAGTTGTAATTCCTTTCGATAGTAAAAATCTATAAGCTAGCTCCAGAGGATGGTATGGTGCTGATGCTCTTAATAAAGATTCGCTTGGATCATATAATCTTCCACCCTTATCAGCAGGGGATATTGCTAATACACCCATTTTCTTTTTTAAAGCTAGTTGGGCAAGGCTTATTTTTGATTGATCTAAAAAATGTAAATGAAGATTGCAAAAACTAAATACTTCACAGTTAATTGCATTTTCAATAAGTTTATAACTGCCATGTGAACTGAACCCAACTTGATCAACAAAGCCTTTTTTAATTACCCATTTTAAAAACTTTCCCCCCTCTCCATTTAGAACCCAATCTAAATGCTCTTCTAAATTTATTCCATGGAACGCAAGATTATTTATTTTCTTTAGCTTTAAATTTTTGAGTGAATTTTCGAAATTCTCTTTTAGATAATTAAAATCTCCTTTAGGTAATACTTTAGTAGTAATTATCCATTCTTTCCTAAATATATTTTCGGAAGTTTCTAATTCCTTTAATGACTCCCCGATTAGTTTTTCAGCGTTACCGTAAGCAGCAGCAGTTTCTAAATGATTAATGCCCGCATCATGAGCACTTTTTATAAGGTAATTCATTTTATCAAGACTCTCTGTCGCTCTCATTGTGCCTAAAGTAAACAAACTTACATCGCACGCTTTTCCAAATGATCTTTTCTTAGAATCAATTATCATCTTTATATGATTAATACCTGCTTAATAACTTTTTAATTTATTTATAGTAGAAAATGTTTTAAAGTAAATCAAAGTTAATAATAGTTTTTCAAATAATCTTTATTTAAAGTTATGTTTACAGGAATAGTTCAGGCAATAGGAAAACTTAAAAAGGGAAACCCCCTCTTAATTATTGAAATTCTAGATCAGCCTTTTGATATGCAAATAGGTGATAGTATTGCAGTTGATGGAATTTGTTTAACAGTAAAAGAGATCTCAAATAATCAATTTAAAGTAGATGTAAGTGAAGAAACTTTAAAAAAGACTACTTTAGGAGAAAAATCTAATATTAACCAAATAGTTAATTTAGAGCCGGCTCTCCGCATCTCGGATCGTCTTGGGGGCCATATAGTTAGTGGCCATATTGATGGTTTGGGAAAAGTTGAAAATATAGAAAAACTTGAAAAATCATGGCTTTTATCAATTAAGTGGCAAAATAAAAACTTTTCCAAATATATCGTCGATAAGGGAAGCATATGTGTCAACGGCATTAGCCTTACAATTGCAAAATCTCAAAATGAAGGGGAAATTTTTACGATTGCAATTATTCCACATACATGGGAAAACACTAATCTCAAAAATTTAGCAATTGGCGATAGTGTAAATCTTGAAGGAGATGCATTAATAAAGTACGTTGAAAAACTACTTAAATTTAATAAGAATATAGATTTAGAAAACTTTCCGCAAGAAATCTCCTCAAATTGGCTTAAAGAGAATGGCTGGAATAAATAATATTCTTAATTTAATGGAGTGAGGGAGATGATTTTAGAATCTTTTTTTAGATCAATTTTATATTCTTGACCTGGCTCTAATCCTAATTTTTTTGTATAGGCATGACCTATCAATAAGTTACCATTGCCATGAACTTTTGTTTTAAAATCTGCTTGCCTCCCTCTTGAAGATCTGTTCCCAGCCCTACCAGCGCCACTATTACTTAACTTGTACCCCTTAGCTTCAATAAGTGCTCTATAAAAACTTTTTCTTAAGACTCTTCCACTAGGACCTACATAGCCGCAGCCTCTTGCTATTTCATCCTCAGATTTATTGCTGAGTAATTTAGATTTTTCTAGAAGTTCTTTTCCTACAAGCATTATATGAGCTTTTTCTTATTATATATTCTTACCAATAATGAGAATTGTGGCAATACAAGTTAATAAAAAATAGATTTTTTGAAGAATAAATTCTCTACTATAAGAGATACAAAATTATAAATAAAATAACCCAAATTCCATCTACGAAATGCCAATATAATTCAACAGCTTCTAATGGGAACATATTTTGATTAGTAATTCTTCCTTCCTTTGGTCTTGTTTGCCAAGAAATAATTAATATCATTAATGTCCCTAAAGTTACATGTAAACCATGAAAGCCAGTTAAGGCATAAAAAGTACTTGCAAATAAATTATCCGTTAGTCCGAACGGCAAATTAAAATATTCAAATAGTTGACATATTAAAAAAGTAATCCCAAGTAGAGCAGTGACTAGTAACCATTTTTGACTATCAGAATTTTTATTTTTAAGAAGAGCTTTCCCTGCTTTATGAAAAGTCGCGCTACTTACAAGCAATAAAATTGTATTTAATGTAGGTATAGGAAGTTCTAATTCATAAATAGCCCCATCTGGTAAAGGATTAACTGCTTTATATGTGAGGTAGGCAGCAAAGAAGCCAGCAAAAGTCATCCCATCTGCAATTAAAAAAGTTATTAATCCAAACATCCTAAAGTCTTCATGATGTTCACTCGCTTCACTATCATTTTTTTTAATTTCTTTTGAACTGTCTAGGGTTGTCATGGTGTTTCTTGATTAATTTTCTTGAGAAATTGGTTTGCCATAACCATAAGGTTCTTCAACTAAAGGTGCTTCCCCTTCCCAATTTTCAACAGGTGGGGGAGAAGACGTTAACCATTCAGGAGTTAAAGCGTTCCAAGGATTATCCCCAGAATCCTTACCATTTTTAATACTTAAGAATATATTTACTAAGAATGGAATAGTACTTATAGCCATTAAGAGAGCTCCTAGGCTACTAATCTGATTAACAAATTGAAATTGTGGATCGTATTCCGCAACTCTTCTAGGCATTCCATTAAGACCAAGCCAATGTTGAGGAGCGAAGCATAAATTAAAGCCAATAAAAGTTATGGCAAAATGTATTATCCCCAGTTTTTCGCTCATTAACTTACCGGTTACCTTTGGGAACCAATGATATATAGATGAGAAGATAATAAAAACAGTCCCTCCATAAACTATGTAATGGAAGTGAGCAACAACAAAATATGTATCATGCACGTGAATATCAAAAGGTACCTGAGCAAGAGCAACTCCTGTAATACCGCCAAATACAAAATTTATAATAAATCCACATGAGAATAACATTGCACTATTGATAGATATTTTCCCACCCCATAAGGTTGCAACCCAATTAAAAAATTTAATTCCTGTCGGAACTGCTATAAATGCTGTCGCAATCGTAAAGAATAATCTCATCCAAGGAGGGGTACCACTTGTAAACATATGATGAGCCCAAACAACTAGACCAAGCACAACTATTCCCATTATGGAAAAAACCATTGTGGTATATCCAAAAAGTGGCTTTCTTGAATGCACTGGAAGAATTTCACTTACTAGGCCGAAAGCAGGTAGAACCATTATGTAAACAGCTGGATGAGAATAGAACCAAAATAAATGTTGGTAAACAACTACGTTTCCGCCTAAAACAGGGTTAAAGAAACCGGTATGAGCAACAATATCAAAGCTAAGTAATATTAATGTTCCAGCTAAAACTGGAGTTGACAAAACTACTAATAAACTTGTGCCTAGCATCGCCCAACAATACATAGGTAATTGCATCAGCTTTAACCCCGGTCGCCTTAATTTGATAATTGTTGCAATGAAATTTATCCCTCCAAAGATAGAGCTGCCTCCGAGCAACAAAACACTCATTATCCAAATGATTTGTCCTGATTGAGGGGTGGTTATACTCAAAGGTGGATAAGCCGTCCATCCTGCCTGTGCAGCCCCTTCAACAAAATAACTCGCTACTAACATTAAACCGGAAGGAGGTATCAGCCAAAAAGCTACAGCATTCAATCTTGGGAATGCCATATCTCTAGCTCCAACGTAAAAAGGAATTAAATAGTTCCCAAATGCACCATTTACTACAGGAACAATCCACAAGAAAATCATTATTGTTCCATGTAATGTTAAAACTTGGTTATATACATCTCTAGGCATAAAGTCCGACATTGGACTTGCTAATTCAATTCTTATTGCACTTGCCAAAGTTCCTCCAATTAAATAAAAAAGAAACCCGCATACAAGATATTGAATACCAATTACTTTATGATCGAGACTAAAACTAAAATATCTAAGCCATCCTTTAGGTTGAAGACTTTTGGTATTAGAATCCTGTGGATCAATTGATATCGTCATAAGCTAACCTCAGTTTTTGTGTTTTTGTTAAACCAATCTTTGTAGTCAGATTCTTCTTCAACTATTATTGAAGCTCTCATCCCCCCGTGATAAGGGCCACATAATTCCGCACATATTATTGGATATTTTCCAACTTTAGTAGGAGTGAAATTTAATATCGTAGGTTGGCCAGGAATAATATCTTGTTTTATTCTGAATTCTGGAACCCAAAAAGCATGAATTACATCTTTTGATTCCATCTTCATAGAAACTTTGCGATCAACTGGAACATGAAGCTCCCCAGAAATAAATTCCCCTTTCGGATAATTAAATAAAAAGGCAAATTGCATAGCTGAAACTTCAACAGATAAATTATTGCTAGCAACCTCATTATTTGATGCCTGGCTGATTCCAGCCCATATCTTTTCTGTGTTGGAGGTCATCATTTCATGGCTATGATTTAGTTCTTTCATACCTCCCATTCGATCGTAAATGTTGTAGCTATATAAACCTATTATTAAAACAATAATAGATGGGATAATTGTCCATACAATCTCTAGGGTTAAATTACCTTCTAAAGCTATCCCATCTCCATATTGATCTTTTCTTTTTCTGAATTTAAATAAACTATATATAACGGCTATGGTCATTCCTATGAAAATTATTAATCCAATGATAAAAAGAATTTTAAAAAGTTCATCATAAATTGGAGCATTTATACTTGCTTCGGCAGGGAGTAAGTTAACATTAAATCCAATCCAAAAAGATATACCAAATACAGCGGAAATTATAAGAATTAAATAAAAGTTTTTATTTAACAATTGATGTAAAAAATGTTATTTATATTTTCAACATATTCAATTTTTTTAATTTTGCATTGTTTGTTAATGGAAAATTATTGAAATTCACAACTTCTTAAGATTTAAAAAAAAAAGAAGTATTATTAACAACTTTTTATAGGTTTATGTCAGGAAAAAAAGATTAAAAAAACAAATAAATTTTAAAAATTAAACATTTACTTTTAATTAATGTTTGATATTTGAATCTAAATTAATATGCAGAAAAAGAGAACTTTGAATAATTTGTTCAAAAACGAAATATATCAATCAAAATACAAGTCAGTTTTTCTGAAATTGGGAACCCATTGCGTTTTGGCCTTAATAGCTTTAATAGTTGTTGGAGGAGCTACTAGGGTAATGGAGGCCGGTCTTGCTTGCCCTGATTGGCCCTTATGTTATGGGACTTTTCTTCCTCTTAATCATATGAATTTAAGAGTTTTTCTAGAATGGTTCCATCGTTTGGATGCTTTCCTAGTAGGGCTGTTAATTCTTTCTGAATTCATACTTTCAATAGTTTGGAGAAAAGATCTTCCAAATTGGTTACCAAAAACTTATTCATTATTAGTATTCTTAGTAATTGTTCAAGGCTCTATTGGAGCATTGACAGTTATTAATTTACTTAATTCCTACTCAGTTACTGCTCATCTTTTGACAGCTTTTTTACTCCTAATAACAACAATAACAATCAATCAGAATCTAGAAAATAATGGTGTTAATAAATCATTGACTTGGTGGAAGATATTATTATTTTTCCCTCTAATACTCACTTTAGTTCAATCTTTTATTGGAGTAAGGCTTTCATCAACTTGGTCTGCACATCTCTGCTTATCTTTTAATAAACAATGTTTAATTTTAGATACTCATAAATTATTTGCTATCCCAATTTCTATTTCTATTTTATTTATTTTGGCTATCTCAATATATAAACAAGATTTGTTCCAGAATAATTGGAGATACCTTTGCTCACTTTTTTTGCTTTTGATTTCCCAGGTTGTTCTAGGAGTATTAAGCCTTAGAACTAATTTAAGTGAACCTCTTTTTGTTATTGGTCATCAACTTAATGCTTCTTTGTTAATTGCGACCCTAACATCATTGATTTTTAGAAATCCTTACCTAAATAAAAAAATCAATCAACCATTTAATTCAGTAATAGTAGGTTTAAACTCATGAAAAGTAATTTAGAAAACTTAAATTTCCAGACTTCAATTCGTGAACAAGTTGTACCTTCAAGAAAAAAAGTAAAACTACCTGCGTGGCTTGAAGTTGCCAAGCCTAGGTTGATTCCATTATTACTAGCTACAACTTTAGGAGGTATGGCATTAACGGAAGAATGGCCTTTATCTTCTCCTAAGCTTATATGTACTTTAGGAGGAGGTGCCTTGGCAGCCGCGGCAGCTGGAGCGCTTAATTGTTTGTGGGAAATGGACCTAGACAAGAGGATGAAAAGGACAAGTAATAGAGCTTTACCCTCAGGTAAATTATCATTTAATACTGTTTTTTTAGGTGCAGTATCTTGTACATTGGCAGCTGCAATGCTTTTGATAAGTGGGGTAAATTATTTAGCTGCTGGTTTAACATTGTTGGGATTATGTAGTTATGTGATTTTATATACGATAATTCTTAAACCAAGAACAACTCAAAATATTGTTTTTGGTGGTGTTGCAGGAGCCATACCTCCTTTAGTAGGAGCTTCGGCAGCCACCGGTCATATAGGACTTAGTGGTTGGTGGTTATTTAGTTTGGTAATGCTTTGGACCCCAGCTCATTTTTGGGCTCTTGCAATTTTATTAAAAGATGATTATGCGTCTGTAGGTATACCTATGCTTCCTTCCGTTAAGGGTTCAGCGTTTACCGTCAAAGCTATTTCTCGCTACGGATGGGCAACTGTTTTTATGAGTATTCTTGGTGTTTTTGCTTTACCTGAGGGAGGACTCCTTTATTTGATAATGCTTTTACCTTTTAATGGAAGACTTTTACAATTAATAAATAGATTGAAAAGTTCACCAGACGATTTAGAAAAAGCTAAAGGATTATTCAGATGGTCAATACTTTATATGTTTGGTATTTGTCTGTTGCTATTAATTTCAAGAACTCAACTTTCTGTGGATTTTGAACATCAGTCTATGCAAATGTTCTTATCATTAAAGGCATACTTTAATTATTAGATTGATGTAAAGTATTAAAGGATAAATTCAAGTTTGATGAATTATATAAAAATTACGGATCTTTCAAAATCATATTCTGATATTCAGGCATTAAAAGATTTATCAATGGAAATTAATGCTGGTACATTATTCGGAATCTTAGGTCCAAATGGTGCAGGTAAGTCTACTCTCATAAAAATACTAGCTACTTTAGTAGAACCAGATGGTGGTGAGGTTTTTGTAAATAATATCAATTTAATTAAAAATCCAAGAAAAATTAGAGAATTAATTGGTTATGTGGCTCAAGATATTGCTCTCGATAAAATCCTTACAGGGCGAGAGTTATTAGATTTTCAGTCGGATTTATATCATATGAATAAAAAGGAAAAATACGAAAGAATAAAATTATTAATAAATCAATTAGAGATGAATGATTGGATTGATAGAAAATGCGGAACGTATTCAGGAGGAATGAAAAGAAGAATAGATTTGGCTGCAGGCCTTTTACATTTGCCCAAAGTTTTAATATTAGATGAACCAACGGTAGGTTTGGATATTGAAAGTAGAAATATAATTTGGCAACTTTTGAAAGATTTGAAGAATGATGGCATGACTATTATTTTAAGTAGTCATTATCTTGATGAAATAGATAAATTAGCCGATAGTTTGGTAATAATTGATGATGGGAAAGTTATAGCTCAAGGAACACCTGCTCAACTTAAAAATAAATTAGGAGGAGATAGAATAACTTTAAAAGTAAGAGAATTTAGTACTCATGAAGAGTCTAAAAAAATAAGTGAAATTTTATCCTCAATCAATGGAATCAGTCAGATTATCATAAATAAGGCGCAAGGTTATTCAATTAATTTTGTAGTAGATAAGGAAAAGGATTTGCTCACAAAACTAAAAGTAGAATTAGCTTTTTCAAAGTTTGAAATTTTTTCTCTCGCTCAAAGTCAACCTAGCTTGGATGATGTATATCTACAGGCGACTGGTAAAACATTATTAGATGCTGAAATTTCTATGACTGGGAAAAGAGATCTAAAAAAAGAATCGAAGCAATCAATGAGATGAAAATAATAAATTTTTTGATAACTAATTATAATAATGATTAAAAGTTCTTAAATAATGGAATTAAAACAATATAATTTATTTTTTTTATATCAAGAAACTGTTGCTTTAACCAAAAGATTATTTATCCAATTAAAAAGAAGACCTTCTACTCTTTTAGCGGGCATATTGCAACCTATAATTTGGCTCTTTTTATTTGGAGCTCTGTTCTCAAAAGCTCCTGAAGGTTTTCTACCAGGAGTTGATTCTTATGGAAATTTTTTGGGAGCAGGACTAATTGTTTTTACTGCTTTTAGTGGAGCGTTGAATTCAGGCTTGCCTTTAATGTTTGATAGAGAGTTTGGCTTTTTAAATAGGTTACTTGTCGCACCTTTAGCGAGTAGATTGTCCATTGTTTTATCCTCATTCTTTTACATAACTATTCTCAGTTTTGTTCAAAGTATTGTGATAATGATTGTTTCATTTGTTTTGGGTTATGGATGGCCTGACTTTTATGGGTTAGGAATTGTTTTTACAACATTAATACTATTAGTACTCTTTGTGACATCAATAAGCCTCTGTTTGGCTTTTGTTTTACCTGGTCATATTGAATTAATTGCTCTTATCTTTGTTATAAATTTGCCTCTTCTTTTTGCAAGTACTGCGTTAGCACCCATTTCTTTTATGCCAAATTGGCTAGGGTGGTTAGCCTCCTTAAATCCATTAACTTTTGCGATTGAACCTATCAGGATTGCTTATACTCAAACTATGAATTTAGATGTGGTGGCTTTACACGCACCATATGGTGACTTAACTTGTAAGAGTTGTATCTCAATTTTATTTTCTTTAACAGTTTTTTCTTTAATTATTATAAGACCACTGTTAAATAGAAAATTAAATTAATAAATTTATGTTTTTAAAAGATCATCTAAAAGATACTTACCAAAAAGCATCTTTTGATAATAATCATTTGATGTTAGAAAATATAATTAATGTATGGGCACATAGGTTTGGACCTGAATCTTTAAATGAACTATTTGTTAAAAATCAAGATCAATTTAAATTAACAGAAGAGGATCAGGCAGAGGAAAATCAGAATCAAATCAATTTGGAATTATTAAAAAATGTTCAATACAAAGAAGAGATAGAATTTAAACCTAAAGAAACAAAAACACAAAATAATACTGAAACTATTGATAAAGATATTTATGGGTCTTATAAAATTGAAAGTGAATATAAAGATACAGAAGAATTGCCATTACCCAATATAAAAAACTTGAGAAAATGGATTAATAACGAGAAAAAAGCCAGCTAAGTTTTTACATCATTCCTGGCATACCCATGCCGCCCATTCCTGGCATACCCATGCCGCCCATTCCTGGCATACCCATGCCGCCCATTCCACCCATACCACCCATTGGATCTGCCCCTGGTCCTCCAGGTGCTGACTCTGGTTCTGGGATATCAGCAACTGCAACTTCCGTAGTAATTATCATTGCTGCGATTGATACTGAATCTTGAAGAGCTAATCGAATAACTTTAGTAGGATCTAATATTCCTGACTCATTTAAGTTTTCATATTCCCCATTATTAGCATTAAAACCCTTACCAAGTCTTTTTATATCAGCGATAACAACGTCTCCATTAAAACCAGCATTTTTTGCAATTTGTTTTGTAGGTTCTAAAAGTGCATTTGTAATAATATCAATACCTGTAGTTAAATCATCTGATATTGCTTTACGTGAATTAGAAAGTTCATTTGATATTTCAATTAAGGTTTGTCCTCCCCCTGAAACTACTCCTTCCTCGATAGCAGCTTTTGTAGCATTGAGTGAATCTTCTATTCTTAATTTTTTATACTTCATCTCTGTTTCCGTCGCAGCCCCAACTTTAATAAGAGCTACTCCTCCAGCAAGTTTTGCTATTCTTTCGTTAATCTTATCTTTATCGTATTCCGATTCAGTTATTTCTACCTCCCTTTTTAATTTCTCAACTCTTGCTTGGACAAGGTCTTTGGTATCGTCGAAAGCTACGATTGTTGTTTTATCCTTTGAAATTGTTATTTTTTTAGCTTTTCCAAGATCATTAAGAGTAACTTCTTCTAATTTCATTGATTGATCTTCGCTAATTAATTTAGCTCCTGTAAGAATTGCAATATCTTCCAGAGCAGCTTTTCTCCTTTCTCCAAATGATGGAGCTCGAACAGCCGAAACATTTAATACCCCACTATTTTTATTTAATACAAGAGTTGTTAGAGCTTCCCCCTCAATATCTTCAGCTAGAATTAAAAATGGAGAAGCAGATTTTTGAACCTCTTCGAGAATAGGGACCAAGTTGGTTAATGTTGATATCTTTTGGTCAGTGATTAGGATCTTAGGATTTTCAAGTTCACAAATTTGTCTTTCTTGATCAGTTACAAAATAAGGTGAGCTATAACCTCTATCAAAAGACATTCCTTCTGTGATGTCTAGCTCTGTCTCTAGGGATTGTGACTCTTCTACTGTTATAACTCCATCTGAAGTTACAATATCCATTGCTTTTGAAATTATTGAACCAATTTCTTCATCTCCTCCTGCACTTACTGTCGCAACTTTTTTAATATCGGAGCCATTTATTTTGATACTTTTAGATCTTAATTTCTCTAAAACAAAATCTAATCCTTTTACCATTCCTTTTTTTAGCTCAATAGGACTAGCTCCCGCAGCTATATTTTTTAAACCTTCTTGAACCATTATTTGAGTCAAGATTGTTGCTGTTGTTGTTCCATCACCAGCACTCTCTTTAGTTTTTGATGCTACTTGTTCTATTAATTTTGCCCCTAAATTAGAGATGGGATTCTCAAGGTTGATTTCTTTAGCAACCGTAGATCCATCTCTTACTATGTCTGGAGAACCGAATTTTCTTTCTATTACAACATTCTTTGCCTTTGGACCAATAGTTACTTTAACAGCATTTGCGACAGTATTTATTCCTTTTTCAAGAGCTTCTCTAGATTCGTTCGAAAAGCTTAATTGTTTTGGCATGTTTATTGAAATCTTTATATCCTTATTCTAATGTCCCATGGAATTATATTTAAGGGATACTTAATTAAGTGGGGAAAGCCGAATTTCTCTTAAATAGCTATCCAAATTAATTAAATTATGAGTATCTTAAAGTTATGGACAAAACAGGGAATCTTATTTTTACTTTAACTGCCACACTTGCAGTTGCAATGACTCTTATATATTTTCCTCTTAGATTTTTCTTGACTTTAACTGCTAGAAGTAGAAGATTAAAACTTCTACAAAAGATTAGAAGATTAAGGGATGAGTTGGTTCAACCATATGAAAGTACATAATTAAATACTCATGCCCCCATCAATACTTATTGTTTGTCCTGTTATATAGTTGCCAGCATTACTCGAGACTAAGAATGAAACTAAGTTTGCTATTTGTGAACAACTACCTAGTTTTCCTAATGGTATGGCTTTGATAATCTCTTCGTTATTTAGTTTTTCAGTCATTTCTGTTTCTATAAAACCTGGAGCTATAGCATTAACATTTATCCCTCTTGAAGCAAATTCTTTTGCACAGGTTTTTGTAAAGCCAATAACACCTGCTTTAGCGGCAGAATAATTTGCTTGTCCAGGATTTCCAATTATTCCGACAATAGATGAGATATTAATTATCTTTCCGCTTCTTTTTTTTATCATAAATTTTGAAGCATATTTTGTACAAAGAAAAACCCCTTTTAAGTTTGTATTTAGAACGTCATCCCATTGTTCTGATTTCATTCGCATTAAGAGCCCATCTCTTGTTATGCCAGCATTATTTACAAGAATATCTATAGCACCATTTATCTTTATGATTTCTTCAAAAGCTCTACTAACAGATTCTTCTTTTGAAACATCAAATTTTAATTTATGAACTTTGCCTCCAGACTCTTTAATTAGATTTACAACTTCTTCAGCTTTTTCATCAGACGACGAATAATTTATTATAACTTCTGCACCTAAATTACTAAGTTCTAAGGCAATTTCTTTACCAATGCCCCTGCTAGCCCCTGTAATTAAAGCAACTTTACCTATTAAAGATTCTGTATTTGACATTGTGAAATTTTTATAATTTTAAATCGTAGTACTATTTGTGCAAACATATTACTTTTATTTATAATTATCTAGAAAATATAAACTCAAATTATTGTGCATGTACTAATACCCGCGGCAGGCAGTGGTAGCAGAATGAAAGCTGGAAGAAATAAATTACTTATTGAATTAGAAGGGGAATCTCTTATTTTTTGGACTATAAAATCTATATTATCTGCAAGTTTAGTCAGCTGGGTAGGAATAATTGGGCAGCCTAATGATAAAGAAGAATTATTAAAATCAGTAAAAAATTTTTCTAATAAAATCAAATGGATAAATGGTGGAGATACGAGGCAAAAGTCTGTCTTTAATGGTTTAAATTCTCTTCCATCTACTGCTGAGAAAGTTTTAATTCATGATGGTGCTAGATGCTTAATTGGTCCCGACTTAATAAATAAATGTGCTTCAGAATTAGAACAAAATGATGCAGTTATTTTAGCTACCAAGGTTACCGACACAATAAAGATTGTTGATAATAGAGGTTATGTAAAGGAAACACCAAATAGACAAAATTTATGGGCAGCTCAAACGCCTCAGGGTTTTTTAGTAAAAAGATTAAGAAAAGCTCATGAAATGGCAATTGAGAAAAATTGGACGGTTACAGATGATGCCTCACTATTTGAAATGTTAAATTGGCAAGTAAAAATAATTGAGGGAAATTCTGCAAATATAAAAATTACATCACCACTAGATCTGAAAATAGCAAAACTATTTTTAAAAGATTTTTAATAAGAAGGGATATGAATAATAAGTTTTCCATCGTTCCCATTTAATGTTGCTTCACAACCTAAAGGGATGCATGCATTACCAGATAAATGTCCAATAGGAAGGTCAAAAAGAATAGGAATATCAAATTCTTGAAGCCTCTCAATTATTAATTCTTTGAGTAAGCCGTTCCATTCAGGTGTACACACTTCATCTGAAAAACTTCCGAATCCAATACCTGAAATTCCATTCAATTTGTTTGTCATTCTCAAATAAGTTAACATTCGATCAATTTTATAAATGTCTTCGTTTATGTCCTCAAATATTATTATTTTCCCTTTTAATTCAGGGAAATGATCAGTACCAATTAGAAAAGATGCAATAGTTAGATTAGAAACAACAATTTCTCCTTTTGCGATGCCTTTTTTTAAAGGTAAACCCTTAATATCATCAACATACCCCTCAAAAAGTAAATTTCTTAGTCTTCTTAAACTCCATTCAGGTTCTTTAAAAAGAGTAGTAATCATAGGTCCATGAATCGAGCCAAAAGATCCTTTTGAATATTTTGATAACAACAGTGAACATGTATCAGAGAATCCAATCATCAACCCATTACCCCAATTTGGATTTTTTTCTAAAAGTCTTGCGGCGCCCCATCCACCTTTAGCGAAAATGATGACTTTCTTATTTTGAGCTTTTTCAAGTTCTTCAAATCTTGTTTGATCATCTCCAGCAAAATACCCAAACTTTCTTGAGAGGATATTATTGTGAACAATCTTCAATCCCCATGTTTTTAAAATATCTATGCCCTTTATAAAATCCTCTTCATTATCTATAAAAGAGCTTGGAGCTAAAATTTGAATCTCATCTCCTTTTTTTAATTTAACTAGCATTCTTTTTATAAGTTATGAGGCGATTATGAATCCCAATAATATTAAGCCTCCATATATAGATTGGTTTTTAAAATGATCACCAATTTTTTTAATGGATTGTTTACTTTCAGGAAATATTTTCAAAATATCTTTTTGCATTAAAAATCCTGTTATTAACCAAATTGGCCAAAAAACAAAAGTTAGTTGATTGATGAAAGCACATATTGCAAGAAAACTGGAAGTTAAAAAATAACAAATTTGAATAGTTTTTTTTGTATTGGAAGCAAGGTTAACTGCGGAACTGTTTACTCCAATTTGAATATCATATTTTTTATCAGCCAAAGCATATACAGTATCAAAACCAAAAGTCCAAAAAATCGTAGCGAGCCAGCAAAATAATAAAACAATACTATTGATATTACCTTCGTTCGCAGCCCAAGGTATTACAACTGCGAATCCCCAGCATATTGATAAGATAAATTGCGGATATTTAAACCATCTCTTTGCAGAAGGGTAAATTAAAATTAAAGGCAAAGCAAAAAAAGCAAGTGAAAGAGAAAGTAGTCTTCCATTCTCTGGAAGCGACAAAGTTAAAAAGAAACTACATAAAATCAAAAATATAAGCATTAAGTATGCCGTTTTAGTACTGATTTTATTTGCAGCAAGAGGTCTGTTTTTGGTCCTTAAGACTTTTTGATCTATTCTTTTATCCCAAATATCATTAGCAACACAACCTAAGCCACTAACTAATAATCCACCGATTAAAATTTTTAACAACATGTAAATGCTTGGATTTGATTCGGGCGTAAGATATAAACTCCATCCAGCAGGAATAAGTAGAATAAGTCTCCCTGTAGGCTTATTCCATCTTAATAATTCAAAAAGGATATTTATTTTAGAATTTAGGTTTTTCTTTATCACAGGATCTTTATTTCATAACTTTAAATAATCTAACTAGAAATTAGGCAAATCTATAATTTAATAATCAATCTTAAGTATATTAATTACGGTATTTAGGATCTCTATTTTTTAGAGAATAAAAATGATACAGAAAAAAAAATTAAGTAATCTGCAAGAAAAAGATATTTCTGTAGCCTCAATTGATATTGGAACCAACTCCACTCATCTCTTAATCGCTGAAATTAATTCAGATCTCAAATCCTTTTCAATAAAATTTACTGATAAATCTACAACACGTCTAGGAGAGAGAGATGAAGAAGGAAATCTTACTGAGGAATCAATTAAAAGAGTTTTAAAGACCCTAAAGCGTTTTAAAGAGTACTGTAAAAGTAATGGTGTTAATCAAATAGTAACTGCTGCAACGAGTGCTGTTAGGGAGGCTCCAAATGGTCGAGACTTTTTAAACAGGGTTCAAAGTGATTTAGATATTCAAATAGAACTTATAAGCGGATCTGAAGAGGCTAGATTAATTTATCTTGGTGTTTTGTCTGGGATGGTTTTGGAAGATAAGACTTACGTAATTATTGATATAGGTGGAGGTTCTACAGAATTAATACTTGCAGATCAAAAAGACGCAATAGCTCTTACAAGTTCTAGAGTTGGAGCTGTTAGGCTCAAAAATGATTTTTTTCTTGATAGTGAACCCATCAATAGAGAAAGATCTAATTTTTTGAGAACTTTTATTCAAGGCTCCTTAGAACCATCTATTGAAAAAATTAAAAGGAGATTACAAAGAGGAAAGACGGTCTCAATGATTGCTACAAGTGGAACTGCAATTTCACTAGGAAATTTAATTTTATCTGACCTTGAGCAGCCAAAACAAAAGATGCATGGTTATAAATTTAAAAAAGAAAATTTAGAGATTGTCTTGGAAAAATTAATTAAAATGCCAACTTCTGAAATAAAGAAAATTCCTTCACTCAGTGAAAGAAGATCGGAAATAATAATTCCAGGTGCATTAATTTTAAAAACCTCAATGGAGATGTTGAATTTTAATCAGTTGACAATTAGTGAGAGGGCCCTAAGGGAAGGATTAGTAGTTGATTGGATGCTTCGTCAAGGAATAATAAAAAATGAATTTAATATTCAAAGCAATATTAGGAAAACTACCATACTTCATCAGGCTAGAAAGTTTGGCGTTGATAAAGAAAGATCTGAGAAAGTTACTAATATCGCATTTCAAATCTATGATCAAACTAAAAATATTTTTCATGGCGATACTGATTCAAAAGCAAAAGATCTCCTTTGGGCAGCCTGTAACCTTTATGATTGTGGGAAATATGTAAATATAAGTTCTTATCATAAACATTCTTGGTATTTAATTAAAAACTGCGAATTATTGGGATATTCTCAATCCGAGACAAATAGTATTGCTTCAATAGTTAGATATCACAGAAAGACTTTACCAAAAAAAAGACATGAATCTTGGCAAAGTTTAATCTCAAAAGAAGATAAAACATTAGTACTTGAAATGTCTTTAATTTTAAGATTAGCGGCCTCTCTGGATCAAAGACCTGAAAATGTATTATCTTCTATAAAAATTAAATTACTAAATAATATTATTGAAATTGAACTGATACCTTTAAAATCAAATCAAGAGCTTCTTCTTGAAAAATGGAGCTTAGAGTTATGTAGTAAGGTGGTTAAAGAATTAAAAAATTTAGAGTTGAAAGTTGTTTAATTTTTATTTATGAGTTCTTCTTTAGGAACTTGATTTTGGAATGATTCTGAAAAAATATTAAAAATCAAAGATGAAGCTAATAGGCCTAATATTCCTGAAATTAAAATAAAGATAATAACCTCCATAGAATTCTGATTCTTCAAGTTTCGGTCATTTTTCCCTTTTATAGAGACTTCTTGAACAATTTCTTCGATGTTTACTTCTTTCCGTTCAGTTTTGAATTCGCTCATTATAAAATCTGTATCAACTTTTAGCTTTTCAGAAATCCTACGAACCATTGCTTTTATAAAAACTTTTTCCGGTAAATGATCTTCATTACCCTCCTCTATAGCCTGAAGTTGGTGAGATCCAATTTTTAAATCAGAGGCTAATTCTTCAATTGATTTATTTCTGCTTACTCTTGCTTCTTTAATGAAATTGCCAATTCTTTTTAAAGATGAATTATTTTTGGGATTGTTGTCTGAATTATTAGATTTTATTTCGTCCAAAGCAATTAATTTTTCCCCAATTATAGTGTTATATATTTATCTATCAACTTTATTCAATTATTTGCCCCTAAAGAGATGCTTGTAAGATGGATTATAAAGATTAGACCTATTTGCAATAGTATTAATTGCAGGACTAACAATATAAATAGTAGTTCTAATAAGTTCTTTCTCAAGAGTAAATTTTTCCATATCCTTCAATTCAATTAAAGATGTCCAACCATCATCCCAAGATACTCTATAACCAACAATTACTTTAGTTTCTGGAGGGTAAAATTCTAATAAAGTTTTTTGAGAACTTTTTATGTGTCTAGCACTCAAATAAAGACATAAAGAGGATTTGTGCTTGGCAAGATCTTTAAGTGATTCTTTTTCAGGCATGCCAGTTCGGCCTCCTGCTCTAGTCAAAATTATTGTTTGAGTTATATCTGGAATTGTAAGCTCGGCCTGATGATAGGCAGCAGCAACCTGAAAAGCACTAACCCCAGGTATCACTTCAGTCTCGATATCTTTTTGTTTTAATATTTCTAGTTGTTCTTTAACTGCACCATACAGGCATGGATCTCCATCATGCAATCTAATAACAGTTTTACCTTCATTGAATCTTTCTATCATTATTGAAGTGATTTTTTCTAGAGTAAGCGTACTGGTTTTTATTTTTTCAGCACCTTCAAGTGAAAAATTTATAATTTTTTCAGGAATTAAAGAATCAGCCCAAAATATAACGTCTGCAGATTCTATTTTTTTTAACGCTTTGATTGTTAATAAATCAGGATCGCCTGGACCAACTCCAATAAAAGAAATCTTTCTACCCATTATTTCTTGTTTTGTTTTTATATGATTTTAATCTTAAAAAAAATATTCCAATTAATCCAGAGGAAAATAAAAAAATACTAATAAACTGGGCCATACGCAGTCCTCCATCACAAAAGGGTGGAATTCCCCCAATACATAAAGGATCAATTCTTAAACCTTCAATCCAGAATCTTCCAAAACTATAGCCAATTAAATAAAGACAACTAATAAAGCCAGGCCTCACTGAGTTTTTATTATTCTGTTGGTAAAAAATTATAATCAATAATATAAAAATAAAAAAATTCCATAATGATTCATAGATAAATGTTGGATGGAAAAACTGGTAATTTATAAACTCTATTGGCCTATTTTGTATGGGTATAAATAACTTCCAAGGTAAATCTGTAGGTATTCCAAATGCTTCGTTATTGAAGAAATTCCCCCATCTACCAATAGATTGGCCAAGAATAATAGATGGAATTAATATATCTATAAAGGTCTTTAAATGAATATTTTGAGATTTGCAAAAAAATAAAATACATAAAAATCCTCCAATTAAGCCTCCATGGATTGCTATGCCCCCTTGCCAAATTGCAAGAAAAGAGGGAATTTGAATTACATTATTAAAAAGGTCAAAAGAAGTAAAAAAGTTTTCCCCACTATATTGTCTCCATTCGAAAATTACATAGTACGCTCTAGCTCCAATGATTGAAGATATTATTAAGGAGGGTAAAATATCACTAATATATTGAGGATTAATATTTCTTGATTTTGCAAGCTTTTTAGAAATAAAAAGTCCTATTACTACTGATATGGAAATTAGAAGACCATACCATCTTATAGTTAGAAAACCTAAATTTAAAAATGTGTCTCCAGGGGATTGAATAAAAGCTTGATATGTAAGCATTTAAAGGTTAATTACACACCCTCAGCAGCTTGTACCTTTTCAACCTGCTTCTTCTTGAGTACTAACAGTATTTGAGTTAGGCCTACACCAATAAAAAATGCAATTAATCCAATTATTCTATAAGGGCTTTGTAGCACTACTTCAGCATCTAGTTGTCCAAAACCTCCTACATTAGGGTCATTTGTGAGAGGATCTCCTGCACTTATTTGGTCTTGTTCTCTCACAATAAGTTCAGGACCAACTGGAACAACCTCGGTAAATATTTCCCCGTTCTCATTCTCAATATTAATTTGATAACTACCATCTTCATTAGTTTCTATTGAATTGATTGTACCTGAAGAAGTAGAAGTGAATATTACATTATTACTCTTGTCACCAGTCGGATAAACTTGCCCTCTACCTCTATTTCCTCCTATATGCAACGAGTACTTTCCATAGTGATAATCTTTATTAGTAGCTGGATTAGGGGAAAGGACTGGAAAAACGATTTCTTTATTAGTATCTCCTGGTAATGGCCCGACAAGAATTATATTGTCTTTTTCTTCGCTGTAATTAGTAAAGTAAACCCCCTCGGTTTCTTCTTTTATTTCATCAGTCCACCTTTCTTGAGGAGCTAATTTAAAGCCATCAGGAAGCATAACTACAGCCCCAACTTGTAAAGGAACCTCTGATCCGTCAGCACCTATTTCCTTAATGTCATCTTTATATGGGATTTTGACTACAGCTTTGAAAACACTATCAGCTCCAACAGATTGAGGGACCTCTGCAATAGTCGGCATTTGTGCTAGATGGCAATTTGCGCAGACTATTTTCCCTGTGGCTTCTCTGGGAGATTCGTAATTTTGCTGCGCCCAAAATGGATAAGCAAAAGAAGATCTTGGGAAAATTACAATGCTGGAAATCAAAAGCAGTGTGCAGAGAAAGAAAGTTGTTTTTTTCATAATTTGTTTTTTAAAATTAATCATTCTCTTAGGCCCACCAGGGATTTTCATTAGTTCTAAAATCTGTCTCTGACCACTGTTTTACAAGTACAGCATCATCATCTACATCAACATGCGCCAAGGCCAAAGATAAAGGGGCAGGTCCTCTTACTACTTTCCCATTTGTGTCATATTGACTTCCATGACAAGGACATATGAATTTATTCGCACCGCTATCCCATGGAACAACGCATCCTAAATGGGTGCATATAGCATTTAGTCCGAATTCTCCTATCTCTCCTTCACTGTTAACAATTAAGTAAGTTGGATCTCCTTTGAGACCTTGAACTAAACTTCTATCTCCTGCTTGATGACTTGCTAGCCAACCGGTCTTTGTTACTGGATTACCTAATTCATCTTTTGCAGAAGTTCCGCCGCCACCGCCGCCAGCTCTTAGTGGCATAAAATAATTTGCTACAGGATATAAAGCTCCTAATGCGACACCAGTTGCTGTTCCAAATGTAAGAAGATTCATAAATTGCCTTCGACCCATGGATGGGACGTCATTGGAACTTAATTGAGTCATTCGATACTTGAGACTGTTATTTATTAGTTATTATGAATCAAATTGCATGATTTCTGTTGCAAATAGATAGGACTTTTAATAATTTAAAGTATAAGTTTTTATGAGATTGTTTATTATTAAATTATGAAACCTTTGGTAGTAGATGAGATTATCCATTACTTGATTCATCGATGGGGTAAAAAATATGACTTTAGACTTTTTAAAAGAGGAAAATATTTATATTTTCAAATGATGTGGGGTTTTTTAGGACAAGAATCTTTTCCATTAAATGAAGTGGAATATAAAAAATCAATAGCAGATAAAATTGAAATATTAAATAGATGCGGTTATTCAGATGAAGTAAGGGAATGGCTTAAAAAAGTAAATTCAAAACCAAGATTAGGAAGAGCTGTAAGCCTTCAACTACACATTAATGAGAGGATGAAAGAGTTTTTGATTTAAGGCTTTCAGATACGTAAGTTAGCCCAGCTCCTACAAAAAATAGAAAAATTATCGAAATTGAGAGCAATGACATAGTTAAAGGATCTGTTGAAGGTGTAATTACTGCGGATAAGATCGCAGAGGAGATTACCACTATTTTCCAATTTGATAGCATTTTTTCTGTAGTAATAATTCCAAGTGAACCAAGAATAAATTGCAAAACTGGTAACTGAAATGCTATTGCAGTACTTGACATTAACAATAAAACAAAATCAAAGTATCTCTCTATGGACCATGTTGGTTCAACTATATCAGCTCCAAAATTTATAAAGAAATTTATTGCCGCGGGAACTAATATCCACCAAGAAAAAAGCAAGCCAAGAAAAAATAATAAACCTGATCCAAAAACAGCCGGTAAAATTAGGTTTTTTTCTTTTTTAGTTAAACCTGGAGAAATAAATAATATTAATTGATAAAAAATGTATGGAATAGAGACGATTATCCCGCTATATCCTGCTACTTTTATGGCAACAAATAAAAATTCTCCAGGAGCAAGTTGTAATAAATGTATATCACTTGCAGGAATCTCTAAAAATGAAATTAAAGGCTTAATTATTAAAAAACTAAAAAAAATGCAAATTAATATCGAATAAATAGAATTTAGTAATCTTTGCCTTAACTCCTCTAAATGATCAGTAAAACTCATCGAATCATAATTATTATTCTTACTATCTTCTTTCCTCTTCATTATTAAGCTGATTTTATAGTTTGAAATAGATAAACATTTATTTTTTTATAAAAAGCGTAATTTTGATTATTAGTAGCTAAGAACTATTTACTTAATTTTGGATTCGTCGGATCAGGTAATAAAAATGGAGGAGCATCATTTAAAGAAGATTCTCCATATGTTTCATATTCTCTATAACCACCCATTTTTCCATTTGTTTTCATCAAAGCACTTACGAAAGCAAGTAATAGAAAAACAGTTGGGGCTCCAATAATTAATGCTGCTCCGAACAAGTACCCTACAATAAATTCTGGGAAACTATGATTACCTAAAAATTCGTGTGTTCCAAGTAGAAAATCTATCATTTAACAAAATTATTTTTCTTATTATAAGCTAAATTACTCCTTTAAGATTTTTTTTAATGTAATCTTTTCCTCTTGTAGGATTACCCCAAAGAATTTCTACATTATTGAATGAAACGCAACCAGGACCTCCCTTTGTGATTTTTTGGAGATCTTTTATATTCACAAGACTAATAGGTACTTTAAAATTCATTTTTGCTTTACTAAATAAAGCTGCTAAATCTGCTGATATTTGAATATCTTCATCTGATGGGATTTGAGATGAAGACTTTAAAACAACATGACTTCCAGGTGATTCTTGTGCATGGAACCAAAGATCACCTTTTTTGGAAAACTTAAAACTTATTAGATCATTTTGCCTCATATTTCTTCCTATTTGTACTGTTAAGCCTTTCGGGGTATTTATTTCTATTGGAGATGATTCTAATCCAGATGCGTCTTTTGTTTGTTCTCTTATATTTTTGATTCTCAAATTAAACTCTCGACAAATTTCAGCTTTAATTTCGTCCAGCAAATTGAGTCTAGTTGTCGGATTTTCATTTTTTAGAGAATTTAAGTTATCTAATAGAGCACTAAATTCTTCTAATCTATCAAGTTTATTTTTATAAATATTCATCCTTTCTTTAATTAAATTTTGTGCTCTTTTTAGTTTTTTTGACTTTTTATAAAGCTTTTGGCCTTTGATAATATCTTGTTTTTGTATCTCATGAGTCATGAATATTTTGTCAGCCTTTTCTTTATATAGTTGATAATTTTCGGAGTTAATTAAAAGATCAGATTGCAATTTAAAATTTTTTTTCTCAAGATTTGTTTGTTTAAAAATTATCCCATCAATTTTTTTTATTAAGGCCTCAATTTTTTTTTGTTTTAAATGAAAATTATAATAATTTTCTAATCCATCAATTTGATCAATATTATCTTTGTTAATTATTTCATTCTTTAAAAACCAAACTGAATAAAAAAAATTGTCAAAAATTGAAAAATTAAAGTTATTTTTATTAAATCTTTCAATCCATATTTTCCAACTTTGATATATCTTTTTTAAGTTGGTTTCACTTATGAAATCAATATTTTTGTTCATTATTTCTACACTTTCCAGATTACTAAAAGTTTCAAGTTGCTTTGTTAGTATTGGACTTACACCTTGATAAGTATTTATTAAGCAGTATTTAAGTGATTCTGGAACTGAAGAAATAGACTCTTTCCATTCTTCATAAGATTCATTTGGACTAGGCTCCTTTTTCATGTTTGAGGGAGGCTCTGAATAGATAGATCCAGTAGAAACGACACGAAAGCTAGATTGATTAGATTTTATTTGTTTGCCAACTGCAATTATTTTTTGATTATTATCTAAATAAAAAATATTACTGTGTTTGCCCATTAATTCAAAAACTAAGTATTTTTTTATTTCATCACCTGGCTTTTTTGCAAATCCAAATTTAATTACTCTCTCAAATTTATCTTGTTCTATGGAAACCAAAGCCATATATTTCAATCCGTATCTTAGTTGTTTGGAGAGTGTACTTTCAGTTCCTATTTTTTCAGGCCTATTTATTGTAAGAATTCGTGGAGAATCACTATCCCAAGATACTTCTATCCAAGTTTGGTTATTTATTCCTCTTAAACAGAATTGAATTATATTAGGTTCGGGTTGTTGAGCAGTTTCAAACCTTGACGGTAAAACTTCTTCTGATAAATCATGCAATACAGATTTTATAGATGTAATATCCATTATCTGAGGTACACCCTTTTGCATTATTTCTAGGAATTATCAACCATCATTAATTTTACTGTAAAAATTTTAATATGAAAAATTTAAAAAAACTAATAATTATCACAGGCCCTAGTGGAGTTGGGAAAGGTACTGTTGTTAAAGAACTTTTAGATAGAAATAAAGATATTTGGCTTTCTATTTCTGCAACAACAAGAAATCCTAGAGTTGGAGAGAATGATGGTTTGAATTATTACTTTATAAGTGAAGAAAGGTTTAAAGATATGATCGATAAAAAAGAATTTCTTGAATGGGCCCAATTCGCAGGAAACTATTATGGAACCCCCTTATCTACTGTTAATGAAAAGATTGAAAAGGGATTTATTGTATTACTTGAAATTGAAGTTGAAGGTGCAAAACAAATTAAAGAAAAGTTCCCAGAATCTTTATCAATATTTCTTTTGCCTCCTAGCAAAGAAGAATTAGAAAAAAGAATAAGAAATAGAGGTACTGAAAAAGAGGAGGCAATTGATAGAAGACTTAGCAGAGCCAACTACGAAATTGCATCCTCAAATCAATTTGATTTTGTATTAACAAATCATGATGTTGATGAGACAGTAAAAGAGGTTTTCAAAATAATTAAGTCTTGAAAGTTCTTTTTGAAATCTCAGCTCATCGGATGAAATAATAAATCAGGAAAAAATCTATTAAATTCAATAATTATTCCAGCTGTAAGACTTAGCCAAACTGCTGCAACCACTGGAGCTGACCTGATAAATTTTGTGTTGAAGATTTTAAGCATTTGATTTTTAGAATTGTGTGGGATGATGTTTTATCTAGGACCATTAAGTGTAATATTATTATCTTTTTCTCTTAAATCACCGTTCCTTCCTTGCTTATTGGCTAAGAGGGGCCATTGAGCACCTTTGATAAGGCATTTTTTCGCCAAGTCTAAATCAATAATAATTTCAAGGTCTGCTGGGTTCTTAGTCTTTTTGGATTCAATCAAATACTCTCTTCCAGACCATCCTATAATTCCTGCAATATAGATGAATAATACACCTGGAATAAGTAAGTCACCTTCATGACCTCTATTTAAGAGTGCTCCCCATGGTTCAAGTGGTGGACCTATTATTAAATGAGGCAATCCATCGTCACCACAAGCTGCTTTGCCATATCTTTCAAATCTTGTGATATCTTTTTGCGTTTTAGCAGTACTTGCTCGTTCAATAAATTTAGGATTTTCTGAGCATGTTGTTAGAGCTGAGGCTGTATATTCTGTGCTAGCTCTATCTGCATTTAATGCTGGTCCATTAGCTGCTAAAGCAATTGGGGTTATTCCAAGAAAGAGAAAAACCGAAGTTATGATTGAAAAAAAGAATTTCATAAGTTGCAATCTTTAATTCCTTTGATGTTTTAATTAAGAAATTATTATTAAAATAAAACAGTATCGAATCAAATATGCACAAAGTTCTAGCTATTGAAACAAGTTGTGATGAGACGTCTGTCTCAATTGTTTCTAATAGTGGTGATATTTATAAAATACATTCAAATATTGTTGCATCACAAATTGAAGATCATTCTAAATGGGGAGGCGTGGTCCCAGAACTCGCAGCGAGAAAACATTTAGAGTTACTTCCTTTTGTCCTCGAACAAGCTTTAGAAGAATCAAAAATTCGTATTGAAGAAATTGATGTTATAGCTTCAACTGTCACACCAGGATTAGTTGGCTGTTTAAGGGTTGGTTCTATAACTGCAAGATCACTATGTACTTTATACTCAAAACCTTTTTTGGGGATACATCACTTAGAAGGACATCTTTCGTCAATATTATTTTCAAAAAATTATCCCAAACCTCCTTTCTTATCCTTACTTGTTAGTGGTGGACATACTGAATTAATAAAAGTTGGTGAGAGAAGAAAGATGCAAAGACTTGGAAGAAGTTATGATGACGCTGCTGGTGAAGCGTTCGATAAAGTAGGAAGATTATTAGGACTTAGTTATCCTGGAGGTCCTGCAATTGCGAAAATCGCAAAAAAGGGTAATGCCTCAAAATTTAATTTACCTAAATGCAAGATCTCTGATAAGGAAGGGGGGTTTTTGAAATATGATTTCTCTTTTAGTGGTTTAAAAACGGCTGTATTAAGATTGGTTGAGAAAATAAATTTAAATGGGGATGAAATACCAATTCCAGATATTGCTGCAAGTTTTGAGAGGGTTGTAGCAGAGGTGTTGGTAGAGAGGACAATAAAATGTGCAAATGATTATGGTTTAGATAATATCGTCGTTGTAGGTGGAGTCGCGGCTAATGATACGTTAAGAAAAATGATGATTAGTGAAGCTTGTAAAAAATCTATTAAAGTTCATTTAGCTCCAATAAATCTTTGCACAGATAATGCAGCGATGATTGGAGCCGCTGCCTTATTTAGACTCAAATTTAAGGCATATGAAAGTTCTCTTAAATTGGGCATTTCAGGAAGACTTCCTATTGACCAAGCAAATACTCTTTATGAAAAAAAACCTCCTTTCTAGTACTAATGAAAAAAGAATCAAAAATAGATCTTAAAGAAACAGAAAAGGTTGTTGATAAACAAGAGCTTAATTTATGGAAAAGAGGCTTTACGCCTCAAGCAGAAATTTGGAACGGAAGAATGGCGACTATAGGAATTGGAATAATATTGATTGTTATTGCTTTGATTAGTAAATTTTCATCTATATAATTTAAATTAAAAAATTTTGTTCTTAATCTTCATAAGAGGTTTTTATTAATTAAATCTTTAATTAGATTTAATTAATAAATATTGTTTATAGTGGACTTAAAATAGGATTATTGATTTAATCAAATTAATTAATATTTTTATAATAAAGAGAAATTTATGACGCCTGAAAGGCTCGGCTTACTTTGGGGTATAACTGTTTTTGCAGGGGCATGCGCACGTTTAATTTCTTCTGTCTCTGGATTTCCAAGTGTAGTAATTTTATTAATTTCTGGATTATTTATTGGACGCTCTGGGTTTGGCCTTGTTGAGCCACTTGATCTTGGACAGGGACTTGAAACTATAGTTGGACTTTTGGTTTGTTTAGTTTTATTTGAAGGCGGGTTAAATTTAAAATTACCTGAAGGAAATATTAGAAATACTGTCTTAAGAATTTCGTTAATAAGATTATTTATTTCATTATCAGCAGGAATATTTATAGCTCATTGGCTGGCAGGACTATCATGGCCAGTAGCTGGAGTTTATAGTGCGATAGTTCTTGCCACTGGACCGACAGTAGTTTCACCCTTAGTAGACCAAATAAAATTAGTATCTCCACTATCCGAGGTCCTAAAAGCTGAAGGATTGGTTCTTGAACCCATCGGGGCAGTGCTCGCTTTGTTGTTATTAGAACTAATATTGGGAGATTTACATGGAATTAAGGAGGTGTTTATTGCCTTAATGCAGAGATTAGGTGGAGGAGTTTTGATAGGTATAAGTTCTGGATGGTTGCTGTCTGAAATTTTAAAGAAAATAAAAAACGAGGCATCATTTGGAATTGAGCTTCAGGTTACATTAGGATTTATTTTTCTTGTATATGGCATTTGTGAATATATTTTGCCTGAATCAGGTTTACCCGCTTCAGTTGCTTCAGGATTTATTGTAGGCAAAAGAGAAATTATTGATAAAGAAAGATTAGATAATTTGATTGGAGAATTAGCTCAACTATCCATAACAGTTCTTTTCCCTCTTCTGGCATCTGATGTCTCTTGGGGAGAGTTAAGTCCATTAGGTTGGGGGGGGATTATCTGCGTATTAATGTTGATGATAATTGTGCGTCCGATTTCTATATCACTGGCAACTATGGGAGGAGAATTAGATGTAAAACAAAGGGTGTTTTTATCGTGGCTAGCGCCAAGAGGGATAGTTACTGCCGCTGTTGCCTCTCTTTTTTCAATAAGACTTGAGCAGGCAGGAGTCCTTGGTGCAGGTCGTCTCCAAGGCTTGGTATTTCTAACAATATTGATGACAGTTGGTATTCAAGGACTGACGGCAAAACCTCTGGCGAATTTTCTAAATTTAATTGACAAGGAAATATAGTTAATTAAAACATCTTTCAATTAGCGGGATATCAATTTTGTTCTCAGAGAATAATTCCCAACTTTGAATT
>ERZ802830.790-NODE-790-length-31090-cov-9.5556_pt1 | contig 31090 bp, 32 predicted proteins | sample MGYA00345654_ERZ802830 | MGnify/ENA primary metagenome ERZ802830 (study PRJEB30503, sample SAMEA104212375) | marine metagenome | biome: Westerlies Biome; feature: [SRF] surface water layer (ENVO:00010504) within the epipelagic zone...; material: water... | reverse complement strand
ATTAAAATTGTTATAAAATATAATGTATATTTTTTCATCGAAAAAAATCCTTTTCAAAATATGTTGTAGTTTGATTATTTTACTATAAAGGACCTTTGTTTTCCTCATATAGAGCTAATTTGTATAAATAAATTGTCCAAAAGCTCGGCTCTGTAATCCAGATTTAATTTCTGTAATTGATTCCTCGTTCACAAGATCAATTATTGATAAAGAATCTCCCCCCCAATTAGCAACAATTAATCTATTATTAAGCAAGTCAATACTCATATTCTCAGGCGTTTCCCCAGTTTTAATTTTTTTTATTTCTTTAAAACTTAGCAAATCAATGACGCTAACACTATCACCTTGCGCATTTGTAACATAGGCTCTTTTATTGTGAGAGATAATGCTGTATGGGTTTAATCCAACTTTAATGTTTTTTTGATTCCAATTGTTAATATTAATAATACTTATGGAATCGTCATAAACATTTGCAGTAAATATAAAATCACCTTTTGATGATATGCCGTATGGATGTTTACCTACACTAATTTTTTTAAGCAATTTATAGTTTTTATCATCATAAACTTCAACAGTATTAGCATCTCGGTTTGCAACAATTATATAATTATATTTCATGTTGAATGCAATCCCAGAGGGAGTTATTCCTACATTTATTTTGTCAGTGATTGTAAAATCTTTAGTGGATAATATTATTACTTTATTTTCATACCAACTTGTAATTAATATTTTATCTTCGGATGGATGAACCACCATACCTAAGGGAGCGGTTTTAAGTGCTACAGTTTTCTGCACTTGATTTTTTTTCAAATCAATAATAGACAATGACTGACTATCTATATTACCAACCACTGCGATAGCTTTATTTTTAATAATTGCTATACCTAATGGACTTTTACCAACACTAATTTTTTTTTGAATCGTTAATTTATTAAGATCTATTACAGATACTGTATTCTCACCTTGATTAGTAATATATGCCAAATTAACGGGCTTATTTTTACCAATAAATGTGAATAAAAGTAAACCGAAGAAAAAAAGTAGCGCGCTGATTAAAAATAATTTTTTTTGATTACTCATAATTGTTTCTATTAAAATTTGGTTTTTTATGGAAAAATGCCTATAAGGTTACAAGGATACCATTATGATAGATAAAGAAGGATACCGTGCTAACGTTGGGATTGTTGTATGTAATAACAAAAAAAAGGTTTTATGGGCTAAAAGAGCAAACGAAGATGCATGGCAATTTCCACAAGGTGGAATTAACGAAGGTGAAAGTCCTAAAGAAGCAATGTTTAGAGAGCTTAAGGAGGAGGTTGGGCTTGAACCATCCCATGTTGAAATAATAGCTAGAACTAAAGATTGGCTAAGATACGATGTGCCAAAAAATTGGATAAGACGGGACTGGAGGGATCGATATAAAGGTCAAAAGCAAATTTGGTTCTTATTAAGATTGACGGGGCGTGACTCTGATGTTTCACTTAAGAATACCAAAAAACCAGAATTTGACGCATGGCGTTGGGATGATTTTTGGTCTCCCGTTGATCAGATTATAGATTTCAAAAGGGATGTTTATGAACAGGCCCTTAAAGAGCTTTACGAGCATCTTTCGGCTGACTAAAGTACTAGATCTCTGCAATTATAGTTTCAGTATTTTTTACAGTTTGGCCTAGGTTTACTTTTATTGAGGCATTTGTAGGTAGATATAAATCCACTCTAGAACCAAACTTTATAAATCCGTATCTTTCCCCAGCTTTAACCTCATCACCTTTTTCTTTGTAACAAAGTATTCTTCTTGCAATTAACCCAGCAATTTGAACACAGGTGATAATCTTTTTTTCTTTTGTTTGAATGGTAATTGCACATCGCTCATTTTCTAGAGAGGCCTTAGAGAGTGAAGCATTGAGAAATTTGCCTGGATAGTAATATTTCTCAAGAATTTTCCCATCAACGGGGCATTTATTTGAATGCACATTAAAAACATTCATAAATACACTTACTTTTACAGATGATTTATTTGTATAGGGATTAGTCATTTTTTCAATAGCAATCACTTTCCCATCAGCAGCAGATAAAATAACATTTTTTTTGGAAGGCTTATTTCTTAAAGGATCACGAAAGAATTGCAATATAAAAAGCGTAACAGTCCAAGCAATCCAACTTAATGGATTTTGGATATAAGTCAGTAGGGCGCTAGCAAAAAAGGCAATAGCTAAAAATAACCATCCTTCTTTGGCAATTATGGGGTACGATTTTTCCAATTAATTTTTGGACTTATCAACAATTTTGTTGATCCATGGCATCATTGATCGGAGTGAAGCGCCTACCTCTTCAATTTTATGTTGTTTTTGAACTTCTCTTTTTTCTGGTAAGGAGCCGACATTTTGAACAAATTCTTTAGCAAATGAACCATTTTGAATTTCATCGAGAATTTTTTTCATGGCTTCTTTAGTTTCAGAAGTCACTACGCGAGGACCTCTAGTAACATCTCCATACTCTGCGGTATTAGAAATTGAATATCGCATATTCGCAATCCCACCTTCATACATAAGATCAACTATTAGCTTTAATTCATGTAAGCATTCAAAATATGCCATTTCTGGCTCGTATCCAGCTTCTACTAACGTTTCAAATCCAGCTTGAACGAGGGCGGTTGTCCCCCCGCATAACACTGCTTGTTCGCCAAAAAGATCTGTCTCTGTTTCATCCTTAAATGTAGTTTCTAAAATTCCAGTTCTACCTCCTCCTATTGCTGATGCATATGACAATGCAATTTCTTTTGCTTTACCTGATGCATTTTGATTTACAGCAATTAGATCTGGTATGCCTCCACCTTTAACAAATTCAGATCTTACAGTGTGACCAGGTGCCTTAGGGGCAATCATAATAACATCGAGATCCGAGCGAGGCTTAATTAGTTGAAAGTGAATATTAAAGCCATGAGCGAAGGCCAATACAGCCCCCTCCTTAAGATTGGGCTCGATACTTTCGTAATATATTTTTTCCTGAAATTCATCCGGTGCTAAGATCATAATTAGATCTGCCCAAGCTGTTGATTCTTCTACAGACATTACATTTAAACCAACATCTGTTGCTTTTTTTGCTGAGTTAGATCCAGGTCTCAGTCCGACAGCTACCTCCACTTTAGAATCTTTAAGATTATTTGCATGCGCATGACCCTGGGAACCATATCCAATGATTGCAACTTTCATACCCTTTATAATATTAAGATCAGCATCTTTATCGTAATAGCGTTTCATAAGTTTCCTTTATTGTTATTGAGCTTTAAGGATTCGGTCACCTCGACCAATCCCTGAAGCTCCTGTTCGAACAGTTTCAATTATAGAGTCATTGTCTAAGCTATCTAGATAGGCATCTAGTTTGCTAGCAGAACCAGTTAATTCTATGGTAAATGTATTATCTGAAACATCAATAATGCGAGCTCTAAAAATATCTGAAATTCTCTTCATTTCGTCTCGATATTTATTTGTTGCTTTTACTTTAACAAGCATTAATTCTCTTTCAATGTGCTTACCATCATTTAGGTCTAAAACTCTAACTACATCAATTAATTTATTAAGCTGTTTTATTATTTGTTCAATTACTGGATCAGACCCACTTGTCACTATTGTCATTCTTGAAAGTGTGGGATCTTCTGTTGGAGCCACGGTTAATGACTCAATATTATATCCTCGAGCAGAGAAGAGACCAGAAACTCTTGAAAGAGCCCCAGATTCATTTTCCATTAACAATGAAATAATATGTCGCAATTATTGGTCGTCCCCAGCTAGAATCATTTCAGATAAACCTTTTCCATTTGGAACCATGGGGAATACGTTTTCAGACTGATCAGTAATAAAGTCCATAAAAACTAATCTTTCCTTAAGTTTTGGGCTAAAAGCTTCTTTTAATGCAGGTTCAATTTCAGAAGGTTTTTCTATTTTCATTCCAATATGACCATAAGATTCAGCAAGCTTAACAAAATCAGGAAGAGCATCCATGTAGGATTCTGCATATCTATTACCATAAAAGAATTCTTGCCATTGCCTAACCATTCCCATGTAGCGATTGTTAAGATTTATAATTTTAACTGGTAAGTGAAATTGCTTGCATGTTGATAACTCTTGAATACACATTTGTATTGAAGCTTCACCAGTTACACATGCTACCTGTAGTTCTGGAAAGGCAAGTTGACATCCCATTGCATAAGGTAGACCAACACCCATGGTCCCAAGTCCTCCAGAATTAATCCATCTTCTCGGCTTGTCAAACGGATAGTATTGTGCGGCCCACATTTGATGTTGCCCAACATCAGATGTAACAAAAGCATCCCCTTTTGTAACTTTATGTAAGGTTTGTATTACTCTTTGAGGTTTAATAACCGATTCATCATCTTTAAATGCCATGCAATCTTTCTTGGACCACTCTTTTATTTGTTCCATCCATGACGTTATATTATTTTTATCGTGCTTTCCATTAAGCTCGTTGTACATTAAATACATATCTTCAAGAACGCTTTTAACATGACCAACAATAGGAACATCTATTTTGACTCTTTTAGATATAGATGCTGGATCTATATCAACATGAATAATCTTTCTTGGCTTTGATAAGAAATGATCTGGATTACCTATAACACGATCATCAAATCTTGCTCCAACGGCAAATAAAACATCACAATCCTGCATTGCCATATTTGCCTCATAAGTGCCGTGCATACCAAGCATTCCTAAAAATTTTTCATCAGAAGCTGGAAAGCCGCCAAGACCCATGAGAGTGTTTGTAATTGGAAATCCCAAAGCATTAACAATTTTTTGTAATGCATCAGATGCATCACCAAGAACTACTCCTCCTCCAGAGTAAATCATGGGTTTCTTAGCATTTAATAGTAATTCTAAGGCTTTTTTAATTTGACCGTTATGCCCCTTTGAGACCGGAGTATATGAGCGAAGATTTATTTTCTCTGGATAAATAAATTCTGTTTTTTCGGCAGTTATATCTTTTGGGATATCTACCAAAACTGGACCTGGTCGACCAGATGCAGCGAGATAAAAAGCTTTTTTCATTGTGCTAGCTATATTTTTTACGTCTTTAACGAGAAAATTATGTTTAACGCATGGACGAGTGATACCAACTGTGTCACATTCTTGAAATGCATCCTCCCCAATTGCATGGGTGGGAACTTGGCCGCTAATAATAACCATTGGAACCGAGTCCATATATGCAGTAGCGATCCCTGTAACTGCATTTGTAGCGCCTGGACCTGAAGTAACTAAGGCAACTCCTACCTTTCCAGAGGATCTAGAAAACGCATCAGCTGCATGAACAGCTGCTTGTTCATGCCTTACTAAGACATGTTTAAAATGCTTTTGATTAAAGATTGCGTCGTAGATATTCAGGACAGCACCGCCGGGGTAGCCAAAAACAAAATCTACACTTTCTTTTTGAAGCGAACGAATGACGATTTCAGCGCCAGTGATTATTTCAGGTTTCATGCAAAAAGGCTATTCAATTAAAAAACTATAATACCCTTTTGGTGCAATATCCTCAAGCAATCTGTATCAAATCGTATCAATAATCATTGAAAAATCAATTGCTTCTATATTTTTTGTAATTGCACCAACAGAAATTCTACTGACTCCAGTTTTTGCATAATCTAAAATATTATTGATATTAATATTTCCGGAAACTTCTAAAGTGGCAAAATCTTGATTTATTTCTACAGCTTTTTTTGTTGAAGAAATAGAAAAATTATCTAACAAAATATTTTTTGCACCCAAATTGATAGCTAATTGAAGTTGTTTGATATTTTCAACCTCAATCTGATAATTTGATATTTTTTGATTACTATTAATTTTTTGTAATGTTTTTTCAAAACTACCAATTGATTTAATATGATTTTCTTTGACCAATATTTCATCATAAAGTCCAAGTCTTTGATTCATCCCACCACCAATTTTAACTGCATATTTTTGTGCAATTCTAAGTCCAGGAAGAGTTTTTCTTGTATCAAGAAGGATAGTGGAGGTTGTTTTTATTTTATTTACAAAAGTTCGAGTTATGGTTGCAGTTCCAGATAAAGTTTGTAAGAAATTTAGTGCTATTCTTTCTCCAGTTAGCAGAGAATTAAAATTTCCATGAATCTTACAAATTTTCTGATTTTTTTTAAAAATACCTCCTTCTTCAACCAACCATGTGAATTTTAATTTAGGATCAATTTTCTTATATGTTTTTTCAACCCATGGTATTCCGCAAAGAACTCCTTTCTCTTTCGCCTTTATTTCTGCCAAAGCATTAAATTTTGATGAAATAAGAACCGATGTTTTATCTAGATTTTTTATATCTTCGTCAATGGCTGAGACAACATTAATATCAATTGCCTCTTTAAATATTTTATTAGTTATGTCCATCTATTGGTTGATGGCTTCCTTAATAAAACCACCCCCAAGACAAATATTACTTTCATAAACTACAACGGACTGACCTGGAGTAACTGCCCATTGTTTTTGCCCAAACATAATCGTTGCTTGTTCATAATTAATATTATCTATTTCACAAGGTGCATCTGGCTGCCTATATCTAGTTTTTGCTGAATACACCCAATTTTCTTTTGGCTGTACACCTTTTATCCAATGCATTTTAGAAGCAATAAGACCATCTTTTAATAAAGCAGGATGATTATGACCCTGACCAACAACTAAATCATTTGTTTCAAAGTCTTTTTTAATAACAAACCATGGCTCACCATTTCCTGACTTAACTCCACCAATTTTAAGTCCTTGCCTTTGACCAATTGTGTAGAAATTTAAACCCTCGTGATTTCCTAAAACATTCCCAATATCATCAATTATTTTACCTGGTTGCTTTTCTATATATTTACTAATGAATTCTGCAAAAGGTCTCTCGCCGATAAAACATATACCGGTTGAATCTTTTCTATCGTGATTATGAAGATTATTTTTTTTAGCAATTTCACGTACTTCTTTTTTTAATAAAGACCCTAATGGAAAGATGGATTTACTAAGTTGATTCTGGTTAAGTCGATGAAGAAAATAGCTTTGATCTTTTGACCCATCATCACCTTTTAGTAAATAAAATGACCCATCTATTTCCTGGACTTTCGCATAGTGACCAGTGGCAATCTTTTCGGCACCCATTGAAATAGCATGATTTAAGAAAGCATCAAATTTAATTTCTGAGTTACATAAAATATCAGGATTTGGTGTAATACCTTTCTCTAAATCATTGATAAATAATGAAAAAACTTTTTCTTTATATTCTTTTGCAAAGTTTACTACTTCAATATCAATACCGATTTTTTCAGCTACTGCAACTGCATCAATTAAATCTTGTTTACTAGAGCAATATTCATCGTCATCGTCATCTTCCCAATTTTTCATAAATAATGCTGTGATGTCATACCCTTGATTTTTTAAAATCCAAGCAGTTACAGCGGAATCAACACCACCTGAGAGACCTACCACAATATTTTTTTTCATAATCTTTATTGCTTACTTAGTTCTTTAGATCTTTTATGCGCAGATTTAATCGCCTGCTTAATAACTGCATCTAATTTTTTTTGTTTGAAAACATCAATCGCTTTTTCAGTGGTTCCCCCTTTTGAGGAGACCTTAACGATTTCATTTGTAAGATTATTAATATCTTTTCCAGTTTCACCAGCTCCGATAATAGTTTGAGCTACTAATTTTTGTGCATTATTTCTTTCTAGACCAAGTTCTTCCGCAGCATCAATCATTGCGTTCATGATGTAATAAATGTAAGCTGGACCGCTGCCTGATATTGCTGTTACAGAATCAAGATCTGATTCCTTTTTGACCCATAAAACTTTTCCAATTTTACTGAAAATTTTTGAAACATCCTTACCCAACATTTTGCCCCCATTTTCCCCATAACAGTTAGGATCTCCAAAAAGACCAGTGATTGCCATACCCTTTTTTGCACATAAATTTGGCATAGCTCTTGCGAGTTTATAGTAAGAGCTGTTATCTAAATATTTTTTAATCGTTAAAGAACCAATGCCTGCAGCAATTGAAATTATAAGAGGCTCCTCTTTTATTAAAGGTTTTAATTGGACGCATACTGACTTCATATCGCTAGGTTTAACTGCTAATAAAATAGTATCAAAATACGTAATTTTAGAATCACTTAAATTGTTAATTATTTTAGTATTTTTATAATGTTTAACATTAAAATTATCATATATATTATTGATTTCATTTATTCTTTTTTTACTTTTTTCAATAAGAAAAATGTTGTTATACGCTCTTCTATTCATCCTTTGATAAATAGCCTGAGCCATATTCCCAAAACCAAAAAAATAAAAATTGTTTTTAATTTTTGTCATTATGTTCTTTTACCGAATATTTTACTTCCAATCCTTACAAGATTAGACCCATTTTTTATAGCTAACAAGTAGTCGTTGGACATTCCCATAGATAGTGTATCAATTGATGAGTATTTTTTTTTCATCATCTCATATTTATTTCTTAGTAAATTAAATTCCAATGTCAATTTTTCATCACTTACTAAATTAGAAGGAATGGCCATCAGACCTCGTAGTTTTAAATTTTTGTAAGTTTGTATTTCACTAGCAAAATTATCTAAATCATCAATTAATAGCCCACTTTTAGTATTTTCCTGACTTATATTTATCTGAATACATATATCAATTGGAGGCATATTTTCTCTGGCTTCATTTATTCGCTTTGCAATTTTTAAACGATCGATGGTATGAACCCATGAAAAATTTTCTGCAATTAATTTACATTTATTACTTTGAATGGGTCCAATAAAATGCCATTCAAGTTTGTACTCTTTGAGTAAATCTATTTTTTCAAGGGCTTCTTGAAGGTAGTTCTCGCCAAAAATATTTTGCCCACAGTTGATTGCTTGGACAATTTTATCTATAGATTGCTGTTTACTTACAGCAACTAAAGTAACCTTATTGGCTAAATTAATATTTTTTAAGTTTTTATTGATTTCTTCTAAATTATTTTTAATATTTATCATTGTAGATATTTAAGCCAGCGTATTATTTAATTAGCTTAAGTTTAAATATTTTTACCTATTAACATCGCCATTACTGCCATTCTTATTGCAATTCCAAAAGTGACCTGAGATAAGATGACAGATTGATCAGAATCGGCTACCTCAGAATCTATTTCTACTCCTCTATTCATTGGGCCTGGGTGCATAACTATGGCATCTTTTTTCGATAAACCAAGGTGTTTTTTGCGCAACCCAAAATTAGTAAAATAATCTTCCTCGGAGGGGATATTATCCCCAGTCATTCTTTCCTTTTGAATTCTCAACATCATAATTACGTCAACGTCTTTTAAGCCTTTTTCCATTGAGTCAAATATTTTAATATTTGACACTTTTATATTGTCAGGCATGAGATTTTTTGGACCAATCAATCTTATGTCAGGCACTCCTAGCGCTGAAAGTGCAAATATTTCTGATCTTGCCACTCTAGAATGTTTTATATCTCCTACTATTGCAGTAGATAATAATTTAAAGTTATCTTTAAATTTTTTTATTGTAAAAACATCAAGTAATCCTTGGGTTGGATGCGCATGGTGACCGTCTCCCGCATTTATGATATGTACGTTTGGCCTGACATGTTTAGCAATTTTTTCTGGTATACCAGGTTGAGAATGCCTGATAATAAAAATATCAGCCCCCATTGCAATAAGATTATCAATGGTGTCTAGGACAGATTCTCCCTTTGATTGTGAGGAAGACGGAATATCTAAATTTATAACATCTGCTGATAGTCTTTTCGCAGCTATCTCAAATGTTGTTCTTGTTCTCGTACTATTTTCAAAAAATAAATTACATACTGTCTTTCCTCTTAAAAGTGGAACATTCTTAATATCTCGGTTGTTTATATTTAAAAAAGAATCAGCTAAATTAAAAATTTTAAATATTAGATCTTCTTCCAATCCTTCTGTAGTAAGAAGATGATTGAGATTACCTGTTTTATTCAATTGTAATTTAGTCATTTATTTGTCTTGTTTTAAATTCTAATTTTCCATTATTATTTTTTAAGTCAACATAGGTATTATTTGATATATTAATTTCACAAGCAGAAAAATTTGGCTTAATGGGAAGTTCGGATAATTGACGATCAATTAAAACATAAAGTAATATTTCTTTTGGTCTTCCATAGTCAAATATTTCATTAATTGCAGCACGTATAGTTCGGCCCGTAAAAAAAACATCATCTATTAAAATAACTTTCTTATTATTAATATCAAAATTAATATTTGTAGTCTTATCTTTGACCTTCAAACCAGAAATATCTAAATCATCTCGATAAAAAGAGGCATCAATTAATCCATATTCTGTATTGGTTGGCAGGGATTCTTGCAATGATTCAATAATTAAATGACCACCATTTGGAATTCCAATTAGACAAGTATTCGAGTCAATTTCTTTTGAAATTTCATCTGAAAGTATATTGATAAGATTATCTGCGCTAGGAATTGTTTTATTGGTACTGTTCAAAATAAGACTCCAATATTATCTTTGCCGCAACTTGATCAATTAGTTGAGAGCCTTTAGTTATATTTTTTGTACTTTCACGAATTAATAATTTCGCCTCTACCGAGGTATAACGTTCGTCTACCATCACCGTATCAATTTTAAATCTATTTTGAATTTTTTCTGCAAAAGTTTTTGCTAATTCTGTAAGCCTGCTCTCAGTTCCATCTTCATTAAGAGGGAGTCCGACAACTAAAAGACTAGGTCCCCATTCTTTAAGAAGTCTATCAATTATTTGATTACGCTCTATTTTCTTAATTTTACGAATAGTTTCAAGAGGACGGGCAGTTTTAGTTATACTATTTCCAACCGCAACCCCAATTTTTTTCTCTCCAAAATCAAAGGCTAGGATATTACCGTTGTAGGTTACATTATTGCTTCCTGCTAATTTTTTAACCATAAGCCGTTAAAAAAAATTTATTAAAAAGGGAGATTGTTTCAGTTGAAAAGAAAAAATTGTCGTAAATTTTATTTGATTTCATATTGAGTGAGAATTTTAACATGGTACAAAATAAAAAACTATTAAATATTTTCAATAAATTCAGTAACTTGAAGTCCATAACCAATCATGCTTGGCATTTTTCTTGGGGAGGCTAATAACCTCATTTTCCTGACACCTATATCAACCAATATCTGTGAGCCGATCCCATAATTTCTTAAATCATTACCATTATGAATTTCATCATCACTAAACTCTAAAGCTTTTGTAATTTTATTTTGAGATTCTTGATAATTTAGAAAAATAATAACTCCTTTTTCTTCATTTTTTATCAAATCTAATGCTTTTAGAGGTGGCCATGAATGGTTATTTTCTTTTTCGATAAAGTCAAAAATTGAAAGTGGTTCATGCACCCGGACTAACACATCATCATTCTCTTTAATTTCACCCTTGACTAATGCAATATGGGTATTACTTGATAAAAGATCTGTATAAAGAATTAAATTCATTTCACCAAAAGTTGTTTCAATATTTTTTTGACTGATTTTTTTTATAAGCTTTTCCTCTTTACTCCTAAACTCAATTAAATCTGCAATTGAACCAATTTTGATATTGTGTTTATTTGCAAATTTTTTGAGGTCAGGCAGGCGAGCCATGTTGCCATCTTCATTTAAAATCTCACATATAACTGAAGAGGGGTCTAGGCCTGCAAGAGAGGCTAGATCACAACCTGCTTCAGTATGCCCTGCACGGTAAAGGACGCCACCAGGATGGGCTGTTAATGGAAATATATGACCAGGTCTAACTATATTGTTATGATCAGCATCTTTGTTGATAGCAGCTTTGATCGTATTAGCTCTATCTGAGGCTGATATACCAGTTGAAATACCTGAAGCCGCATCAATTGAAACAGTAAAATTTGTACCTAACTTACCTTCATTCTCCTCAACCATTAAGGGTAATTTTAGCTTTTTACATTTTTCTTCAGTCAAGGTTAGGCAAATTAAACCTCTTCCATATTTAGCCATAAAGTTAATATGATCAGGACTTATAAAGTCAGCAGCTATTACAAGATCACCCTCATTCTCCCTGTCTTCGTCATCAACGAGAATAACCATCTTCCCATCTTTGAGATCTTTTATTAAATCTTCGGTTTTATTTATCATTTTAATTTAATTATTATTAATTGATTCAACATATCTAGCCAGCATATCAATTTCAATATTGAGGCTCTCTCCAATTTTATTATATTGGAAGGTTGTGTGACTTAAAGTGTAAGGAATAAGGTTTACACTTAACACATCATTTTCAATTGAATTAATTGTAAGACTAACTCCATTCAATGATATAGATCCTTTTTTTGCAATATATTTATTTAAGTTACTAGGTACTTTGACATCCCATTTTTCACAATCATTTAATTTCTCAATATTCTCAATTAATGCTATTCCATCAACATGGCCAAAAACAAAATGACCTGATATACGATCATTTAATTTTAAGGACCTTTCAAGATTAACTTTTTGATCTAGTGTAAATTTAGCTACTTTAGAAATGGATTCCATGGAAAGGTGAAATTTGAGCTTATCTTTTGAAAATTGTTCAATGGTAAGGCATATTCCATTTACTGAAATACTATCTCCATCACGAACATCATCAAAAATTTTTTGATCATATGAAATGGTCAAAGCAATATCATTTCCTTTCTTTGTTAATTCAAGGATGGTACCTTCGGATTCTATTATTCCTGTAAACATGCCATAATTCTAGCAGAATGCGACATTTAAGATTAATTAAAATATGACAAAAAACATTTTATTAAAAGAAAAATTTTTTGAGCTTTGGATCGCTTTAAGATATACGCAGCTTAAAAATAAAAATCACTTCATTTCTTTCATTTCGCTTACAAGTATTATTGGAATTGCTTTGGGGGTAATGGCACTAATAGTTGTTTTATCAGTGATGAATGGCTTTCAATCTGAATTAAAATCTAGGATATTAAACGTTGCCTCAGATGTTGAGATTATCAGCCCTAATGCAAAAATTAGGGACTGGCAGGCAATTGATAAAAAGATTAATTCAATACCAAATGTAAACTCAGCTGCTCCTTTTACCAATCATCAGGCATTAGTATCAATGGGTAAATATAACAGAGGCGTTTTGGTAAGAGGGATTGATCCATCTATTGAGCCAAAAGTAAGCAACCTTCATTCTTCAATAGTTTCTGGAAGTTTTAATTTAATCCCAAATGAATATCAAATATTAATTGGAATAGATTTAGCACGATACTTTTCGCTTAAAGTGGGAGACAAGATATCTATGATTTCCTCTCAGGCAAATTATTCTCCTGTAGGAATGCTTCCGAGGATAAAACAATATAGGATATCTGGAATTTTTGATGCAGGCATGTATGAGTATGATGCAGGATTAGTGGTTATTCATATAAATGATGCGCAAAAATTTTTTCAAACAAAAAAACAAATTTCTGGTGTTCGAGTTAAGCTTAATGATCTTGATTTTACAAAGCAATCAGTCTCAGAAATATATCAAGCAATAAATTCAGAAGATTATATAGTGTTAGATTGGACACAAAAACATGCAAACCTTTTTTCTGCTATTCAACTTGAAAAAAGAGTAATGTCTATTATTCTTACTTTAATTATTGCTGTTGCTGCATTTAACATTGTCTCTACATTGGTGATGGGAGTAACAGAAAAAAAATCTGATATTGCTATTTTGCGAACTTTGGGGGCTAGCCAAAAAAGTATATTAATAATTTTTATGGGACAAGGTGCTTTGACTGGAATCATTGGCACCTTTTTCGGTATCTTATTTGGTGTCCTAATTGCAACAAATATCGATATTATTGTTCCTTTTATCGAAAATATTTTTGGGATCGAATTTCTCTCAAAAGATATTTATTATATAAGTGAAGTGCCATCTCAAATTTTATTAAATGATATTTTTTATATAGGCTTTATGGGTCTTTTATTATCTTTTATTGCTTCCATATATCCAAGTTTTAAGGCATCAAAAATTGAACCAGCGGTTGCGCTAAAATATGAATAATAATCTCATAATTTCACTTAAAAATATCACAAAGACTTTTAAGGGTTTAGATGTTCCTGTGTTAAGTAATCTCAATTTGCAATTAAATAAATCTGAAAATATAGCAATTAGTGGGGTATCTGGTTCTGGAAAAAGCACACTTCTGCATCTCATGGCAGGCCTAGATTATCCGAATAGCGGTTCTGTAGACCTCAATAACAAGAATATTGCCAATCTAAGCCAGAATGATTTATCTATAATGCGAAATCAATTAATAGGTTTTATTTATCAATCGCACCATTTATTACCTGATTTTTCTGCTTTAGAGAATGTTGTAATGCCATTACTAATTAGAGGTGGAAAGTATCAAAGTAATCATAATAAGGCCATAAAGATTTTGAAAAAATTGGGTCTTTCTAACAGGCTTGATCATTATCCCCATCAATTATCTGGTGGCGAGAGACAGCGCGTTGCGATTGGAAGAGCACTTGTTAATGAGCCACAAATAATCTTAGCGGACGAACCAACAGGAAATTTAGATCGAAGCAATGCGAAAGTCGTATTTGATCTATTCATCAATCTTGCAAAGGAATACGGTTCTACAATCGTTCTCGTGACGCATGATCCTGAATTAGCAAGAAAAATGAAAAAGATTTATCATTTATCTGGAGGTAAACTTCGTAGTAGATAGTATACTTTTAAAAATTAATTGTAATTAAGGAGTCAGAATTGTGTGGGATATTATTATTGCAGCCGGATGGCCTATATGGCCTTTAATTGCAACGTCTGTTTTTGGGGTTGCAATTATTTTAGAGAGATTTTGGTCGCTTAGGGAATCATATGTTATTCCTCAAAATCTAATGGAGGATGTCAAAAAATTAGTTGTTAGCGGTTCAATAAAAAGGGATGCTGTTGAAGCATTAAGAGCAAACTCACCACTTGGTGAGATTATGGCTGTGGCAATAGAAAATCAAAATTCTTCGTTAGAGATTATTAAGGATTCAATAGAGGAAGTTGGCTCTCAAGTAAGCTATAAGTTAGAAAGGTATCTTGGAGCATTGAGTACTATTTCAACAGTAGCACCATTATTGGGTTTATTTGGAACTATTATTGGAATGGTAGAACTTTTTAGTTCTTTTACTTCCAGCGGTCATGATGTTGCTGTTTTTGCGCGGGGTATTTCAATAGCATTATATAATACGGCTGGCGGTATTGTAGTTGCAGTGCCAGCAATGATAGCGTTTCGTTTTTTTAGATCTAAGGTAGATCATCTTGTCAATGAAATGGAGCAACAAGCTCTGCATCTTGTTGAGATAATGAGAGGTGAGAGAAAATAAATCAATGAATTTTAGAAGAAAATCAAGCTTAGAAGATCCTGAAATCAATTTTATACCGCTGATTGATGTGCTGCTTGTAATTATCATTTTTTTAGTTGTAAGTACTACTTTTTCAAAATTTAGTGAGCTAAAAATTAATTTACCAATTGCGGAGGCAAATCAGAGCAAGGATAAAGATGATTCGATTAATATAATAATCACTGAGGATGGTCAGTATTCAATTAATGAAAGAATAATAGAACCTGTAAGCCTTGAAAAATTAGTTGTAGAGCTAAAAGCGGAGTCTAATGGTAAAACAGATATACCAGTAATTATTAATGCAGATGCAATGACTACTCATCAATCTGTGGTTGATGTTATGGAAGCTTCAAGGCTTGTAGGATTAAATAGAATAACTTTCTCAACAAAAGTTAAATAACAATTTAACATTTAAATATTATGTCGAAAGATAAAGCGACAAAATCAAACCCATCAAATTTTAAAACTATCTACCTTAGGCTTGTTTCATATGCTTTAAAGTATAAGTTTATTTTATCTTTAAGTATTTTTTCTTTATTGATATTAGCATTAACAAATACTGGGTTTTTAGCATTAATCAAGAAAATAACTGATGAGGGCTTAGTTGAAAAATCCTCAGAATCTTTAATTCTACTTCCAATATTTCTTTTAGTTCTTATGACAATAAGAGCGTTAGCTGGTTTTATATCTAGTTATTCTATGAGATGGGTGTCAAGAAAAATTGTGGAGGATTTGAGATTTGATACCTTTAAAAGGATTATGTCACTACCAGTACAATTTTTTGATAGACATGCTGCGGGAAATATTGTTTCTAAATTAACTTATGAAACTGAGCAACTTTCAACAATAGTTACAAAAATAGCTTTGGATGCAATAAGAGATATTCTTACCGTTTTGGGTATTATTGGTTATATGCTTTATTTAGACTGGGTATTAACCATGATCTTTGCAATAATGGCGCCAGTAATGGCATGGTATCTTAAGCAAGTATCTCCCAAATTAAGGGGTGCTGGAGTTGAGGTGCAACAATCAATGGGCGATATGACTCGTATCTCGGAGGAGGCCATAGCCTCTCAAAGAATAGTTAAAATTTTTGGTACGGCCTTATTTGAACTTAAAAAGTTTACTGAAATATCAATACGTAATAGAAAGATGCATACCAAGCTAGCTAAACTTTCAGGCGTTAATAGTCTAGTCATTGAAGTCTTGTCTGCAATTGCGTTATCGTTAGTTGTTTTTTACTCTATTAACCATTTTACTGCAGGTGAGTTTGCGGCATTTGTAGGCGCTCTATTAATGCTTATATCCCCCATTAAAAAAATTACAGCTATAAATGAGCAAATTCAAGTAGGGCTTGCTGCTGCTAAAAGTATTTTTACCGTAATGGATGAACAAAAGGAAAAGGATTTAGGCAAACAGATTATTAATAAGGTAAAAGGTAATATTACCTTTAAAAATGTATGTTTTAGTTATTTTGATGAAAAAAATAATGCTATAAGGGATATTTCTTTTAGTGTTCGAGCTGGGGAAAAAGTTGCCCTAGTAGGCAAGTCTGGTGGAGGAAAAACAACACTGATTAATCTTATTCCTAGATTATATGAGATAGATAAAGGAGAAATATTAATTGATGATAAAAATATTCAATCCCTTAGATTAAATAGTTTAAGAGATAAGATTTCTCTTGTGAGTCAGGATACAATTTTATTTAATGATACTATCTTTAACAATATTGCTTATGGATCGCCTGCTAAAAGTAAGCTAAGTGATATTAAAAAAGCTGCAAAAGCTGCAAATGCTCTTGAGTTTATTGAAAGGCTTCCAAATAGTTTTAATCATATTATCGGAGACAGGGGCACAAAATTGTCGGGTGGTCAGAAACAAAGGATTGCTATTGCACGAGCTATTCTTAAAAATGCACCTATTTTACTTTTAGATGAAGCAACATCTGCATTAGATTCTGAGTCAGAGATGCATGTTCAAAAAGCTTTAGATAATCTAATGATGAAAAGAACATCTATAGTGATTGCTCATCGTTTAAGTACAATTATAAATGCTGATAAAATTTTTGTTATACATGATGGTGCCCTTATAGAAGAGGGAACTCATGACCAACTTATGAGAAAAAAAGGAAAATATACCGCTTTGCATAAAAGGGGTTTTAATTGAACATCGTTGAAAAATATATCATTGATCAACATTACAAAAGATTAACCTGGGGCATAATCTTTATTCCTTTAAGCTATTGCTTTTTTATACTTTTATCTCTTCGAAAATTTCTTTATAAAATTAAAATACTTAAAAGTAATAGAATTAACATTCCGGTTATCATTGTTGGAAACATTACTCTGGGTGGGACAGGTAAAACTCCAATTATCATGAGTCTCGCTAATGCTCTTAGAAAAAGAAAATTAAATGTCGGCATTATAGCTAGGGGTTATAAATCAAAATTTTCACATGCTAGGGAGGTATTATCCTCCAGCGACCATCTTGATGTTGGTGATGAACCTTTGTTAATGAAACAGAAATTACAGTGTCCAGTGTATGTTGGAGTAAATCGTTATCAGACGGCTAAAAATTTACTAAATGAATATCCCAATACTGACTTAATTCTTTCAGATGATGGCTTACAACATTATGCTTTGTTTAGAGATTTTGAAATAATAGTTATCGATGGTTTAAGATACTTTGGCAATCAATTTTTAATACCTGCAGGACCGTTAAGAGAACCACTTAATCGATTAGAAAATATAGATATGGTAATTGTTAATAATCCATCATTAAACAAAAAAAATTTTTCTAATGCATTTCATGTATACGAAAAAGAAGAAAAATTTCTTATTTCAAATAATAAAAAAAAGGATATCGCATGTGAAAATTTAAAAGGAGAGCAGGTTGTTGCTATGACAGGTATTGGTAATCCCGAAAGATTCTTCAAGAAACTTGAATTAAAAAAAATTACTTTTATCAAAAAAATATTTCCTGATCATTATGAATTTAAACAAAAGGACTTTGATGAATTTGAGGATAAGAAAATTATTATGACAGAAAAAGATGCACTTAAATGTAATAAAATTAAACATAATAATATCTGGGTGCTACCATTAACATTATCTATTGATACATTAATGGTGAATAAAATTTTACAAAAGGTAGGGTTAAATTAATGGATGAAAACTTATTAAAAATTCTTGTTTGTCCGGTTACTAAGGGGCCACTGGTATATGAAAAAAAGAAAAATGAGTTAATCTCTAAGTCTGCAAAGCTTGCGTACCCAATAAAAAATGGAATACCTATTCTTCTTGAGAGTGAAGCCAGAAAAATTTCCTCTGGCACAAAATAATGACCTTTAAAGTTGTTATTCCAGCTAGATATCATAGCTCAAGGTTGCCAGGAAAGCCACTTATTGAAATTGCTGGAATTCCTATGGTGATTCACGTTGCTAGGAAAGCAAAACTAAGTGGTGCTTCTGAAATTATAATTGCAACGGATGATAATCGCATAGTCAAGACTTCAGAAGAGTATGGTTTTAGATCAATTATGACAAATCCAAATCATATATCTGGTACAGATCGGATTGAAGAAGTTATTAATAAAGCGAATTGGGATAGTGAAACCATTATTATTAATCTGCAAGGAGATGAACCTCTAATAGATCCTTTACTTATTAATCAAGTATCTGACGGTATGATAAAAGATAAAATTGATTATGCATCAGCAGCGTCATTATTTTTAAGTTATGATGATTTTAGTAATCCAAACAATGTAAAGGTTGTTCTAGATCATAATGATTATGCTGTTTACTTTAGTCGGTCAATGATTCCATATCAAAAAGATTTACAAGAAAAAACCTTACCAAAATTTGTTTATCATCACATTGGAATTTATGGATATACTGCAAAATTCTTAAGGAAATTTTGCAATTTATCAACGTCTAATTTAGAGCTTACAGAGAGATTGGAACAACTGAGAGCTATTGAAAATAACCTAAAAATAAAGATTTTCAAATATCAAGGCACACACTCTATAGGTGTTGATACCGAAGGAGATCTTAAAAAAATAAAAAAAATTTTAGACCCTACTTAAATTGCAGTATCACCTTTTTCTCCAGTTCTAATTCTTACCGCTTCATCGACTTGCATAACAAAAATTTTACCATCACCAATTTTTCCTGTGTTAGCAGTTTTCATAATAGTTTCTACAACTTTATCTACCATTTTGTCAGAAACTACCAGATCTAATTTTACTTTTGGTAAAAAATCCACAACATACTCAGCTCCTCTGTACAGCTCAGTATGACCCTTTTGTCGACCAAAGCCTTTTACCTCAGTTGCAGTTAATCCCATAATATCAATTTCAGATAATGCCTCTCTGACTTCATCAAGTTTAAAAGGTTTTATTATCGCTTCAATCTTTTTCATAACTTCTCCTATTATATTTTTGGTTTATATCTATTTGTTATTGGGTAGCGCCTATCAACACTAAATGCTTTACTTGTAATTTTAGGTCCTGGAGCCGATTGCCGCCTTTTAAACTCGCTACCATGAATCAATTCTACAACTTTTTTTACAACTTGTGAGTCAAATCCTTTTCTTGCAATAGCTTTGGGGCTTATTTTTTGTTCAATGTATAGATTAATTATGCTATCAAGAATATCATAGCTTGGTAAATTATCTTGGTCAGTTTGATTAAATTTTAATTCTGCAGTTGGTTCTCTTGTGATAATCCGATTAGGAATAATCGTCTCTTTCTTATTAATATTCTTTGCTAATTTATAAACTAAGGTTTTAGGCACATCCTTAAGTACACAGAATCCACCTACCATATCACCATAAATTGTTGAATATCCTACTGCTAATTCACTTTTATTACTTGTTGCAAGAACCATGCCTTTAAATTTATTAGCAAAACCCATTAATGTGATACCTCGAATTCTTGCTTGAAAATTTTCCTCCGCTATATCCTCAGGCATTCCTTTAAAATCATTATCAAAAGATTTTTTTAGAGTATGAAAAATACCATCTATAGACCTAGTTTTGTAGTGAACTCCAAGAGATTTTGCAAGCCCCTCAGCGTCTTCTAGGCTAGCCTTTGATGTGTATTTTGATGGCATCATAATTGCATAAATATTTTTAATATCAATTGCTTTGGATGCGATATATAAAACTAGTGCTGAATCTATTCCTCCAGATAAACCAAGAAAAACTTTTGATATATTATTTTTCTTCAAATAATCATGCAAGGATAGTATTAAGCCACCAAGCAAAATATCCATGCCTTCATTGATGCTTAAAACCGACTTATTTTTGTTACTTAAATCAATACATTCTGATATTTGTTTGAATTGTGGAAATTCTTTTATTAAGCCATTCATTCCATCGTAGATAAAAGAACCACCATCAAAGAGTAAGTCGTCTTGACCACCCAATGCGTTTAGGTAAACTAACAAAACCTTTTTCTTACTAATTATTTTCTTGGCATTTTCAATTCTCTTTTGCTGCTTTGTGAGATCAAAAGGAGATGCGTTCATACAAAGAATTACATCAACATTTAACCTTATTAGTCTTTCAATAGGATCATCAACCCAAAAATCTTCACATATAATTATTCCTACTCTGTTTCCTTCGCATTCAAAAAAAGTACTTTCTCTACCTTCTGTAAAGTATCTTTTTTCATCAAACACACCATAATTTGGTAAGTAATTCTTATGATATGTGTAGGCTATTTCGCCATTATGGAGAACTGATGCAGCATTATATAGACTACCTTCATGATTCCTTGGGTAACCTACAACGATCATTAATTGAGGATATTTTTTTGCTATTTCGATAATGCAGTTTTTACAAGAATCAATAAATTCTGAATCAAGTAAAAGATCCTCAGGAGGATATCCAGTTAAGCCAAGCTCCGGCGTAACCAAAATTTTTGCATCATTAATACACGCCTTTTTTGCCTCAGATAAAATTAAGGTTTTATTATAAATAAGATCGCCAACAACAGGATTAAGTTGGGATAAATGAATTTTCATTTAATACCTTCCACCATAATTTTTAATTATTTGAATCATTTGAGTATTTTTTTCCTTTAATGCATATACAAGAGCAGTTAAACCATACTGATCCTTTGCTTTAAGATTTACCTTTGAGTCAATTAATAATTTTACAGATTCGTATGATCCACTAAAAACAGCGTAATGAATAATATGGGTTCCTTCATCATCTTCATGATCTAAGTCCGCTCCAGCTTCAATCAATATTTTTGCGATATCTACACGCTTCCTTTTTATCGCCCAAAGTAATGGCGACCATTCACTTTTATCTTCATCATCAATTTTTGCCTCATTTGATAGTAAAAATTTAACGGCATCGGAGTTACCATTAATGACTGCATACATTAAAGCGGTTTTACCGTATTTATCTTTTAGATGAATATTTGCATTATTATTTAACAAAGTTTTTATGGTCGGAACATTACCATTTTTACTAGCCAGCATCAGAACAGTTAGGCTTGAATTATTTCTTGTATTAGGATCAATACCGCCCTTGATTAATATATCTATCGTTTCATTATATCCAGAAGTTGCAGCTAATCCATATGCAGACCACCCATCAGGATCAGTAACTTTTGAATCTGCATTATTATCTAAAAGAAGTTTTACGGTTGCGGTATAATTTTTTTTAGCCGCATACATTAATGCGGTCCAACCATCTTTATCAATATCATTGACCCGTGCACCACTCTCAATAAGTAGTTTGATAGCATCAACTTGATTTTTTCTCGCTGCATACATTAAGGCAGTTACTTTATCTTTGTCGAGTGTGTTTGGGTTCCCTCCGCTATCAATGATTGCTTGCACGCTGTCAATGTCCCCTTTTGCAGCGGCAGTTAAAATATATGGCACGTCCTCCGCGAATGAAGTTGGGATCAAAAAAATAAATAAGAACAATGAATAAATAGCTTTATTTTTTAAATAACTCATTCTTTACCCATAGCCTTACTGATCATTAAACCCATATCAGATGGGGACTCAGCAATAAATACACCAGCTTTTTTTAGGCTATTTATTTTATCTTGAGCTTTTCCAGAATTGCCAGAAATTATAGCTCCAGCATGCCCCATTCTTTTTCCTTTCGGTGCAGCCCTACCTGCAATATGCGCAACAACGGGTTTGCTAACATTGCTTTGTATAAAATCTGATGCTAGTTCCTCGTCTGCCCCACCAATCTCACCTACCATAATGATACCTTTCGTTGTTGGATCTTTTTCAAACATATCAAGGCACTCAACAAAGTTTAATCCTTTGATTGGATCACCTCCAATTCCAATACATGTAGATTGACCAAAGCCTTGTATGGTGGTTTGATGAACAGCCTCGTAGGTGAGGGTGCCAGAACGCGAGATGATACCTATTTCACCAGGCATATGAATACTCGCAGGCATTATTCCCATTTTACACTCATCAGGAGTAATAATACCTGGGCAATTAGGGCCTATCAGCTTTGAATTGCTCGCTTTGATTGCTGCTTTCACTTTGAGCATATCAAGAATCGGAATACCTTCTGTGATACAAACAATTAAAGGAATACCACCCTCAACAGCTTCTATGATTGAGTTTGCTGCATAGGGTGGGGGAACATAAATCATAGTGGCATTTGCTTGTGTTTCATTTACTGCTTCTTTAACACTATTGAAAACAGGAAGCTTAAGATGTGTTTGGCCTCCTTTTTTTGGAGTAACACCTCCAACGATATGAGTGCCATATTCAATTGATTGTTCGCTATGAAAGGTTCCTTGCTTGCCAGTAAAACCTTGGCAAAGAACGCGTGTATTTTTATTAACTAAAATTGACATTAGCAAGCCTCACCCGAAAGGTTTACGGACTTGGTTGCTGCATCAGTTAGACTATCTACCGAGACTATATTTAGATTGCTATGCTTTAATATTTCTTTCCCTAATTCAACATTCGTACCTTCTAATCTAACGACTATTGGAATTTGTATTCCAACTTCTTGAATAGCAGCAACAATACCATTTGCAATAATGTCACATCGCATAATTCCACCAAAAATATTTACCAAAACTACCTTTACATTGGAATCTGATAACAAAATTTTGAATGCTTTGCTAACTGTATCAGCAGTGGCACTTCCTCCAACATCAAGAAAATTTGCAGGCTCACCACCAGAAAGTTTAATAAGATCCATAGTAGCCATCGCAAGTCCTGCACCATTAACCATACATCCAATATTCCCCTCCAAGGCTATATAGTTTAAACCTGCATGATGTGCTTCAGCTTCCTTGTGATCGATTTGAGTCCAGTCCTGTAAATCAATAACATGCGGATGTTTGAATAATGCATTAGAGTCGATGGTCATTTTACAATCCAAGGCAATTAGGTTCATATCCTTGCTAATAACCAAAGGGTTAATTTCGAGAAGTGACAGATCATTTTCAGTAAATAGTTTCAGACTATTCTTAGTTAAGGATTTTAAAGCTTCACTTGATATGTTGTTTAGCTTTAATGCTTTACATAATTTATCCAAAGATATATCCGAAAATTCCTCATCAATTGAAACACCGACCTTATGAATAAGGTCTGGATTGTTCAATGATAAATCTTCTATTTCAGTCCCACCTGCCGGTGAACAAATAAGCATTATTTGCTCTGTTTGCCGGTCGACTAGAAGAGAAAAATATAGTTCCTGATTGATTGCTACAGTTTCCTCAACAAGAATACGATGAACTGGTTGTCCAAAGGGTTTATTTTGATAGGTTGTTAAATTTTTACCAAGCCATAACTCTGTAAATTCTTTTGCTTCAGATGCGCAAGAGATGATTCGCACCCCACCTGATTTTCCCCTTCCACCTGCATGTATTTGTGCTTTGATTGCAAATGTATCTCCATTAAGCATAGAGGTCGCCATTTCAGCCTCTTTAGTAGTTGAAGCAACAATATGATTTGGCGTAGTAATACCGTATGCTTTGAGTAGATTTTTAGCTTGATATTCGTGAAGATTCATTAAATACTGATCATAATGTGATAATTCATAATGATATCAGAATGATGCGCATATTTTCTTAACAGGAATTACATTAGAGATTATTTATGATATCTACTCAACTTTTATTACCGAAACTGTACCGCTTTTCATATCAGGTATTATTAAATTTTCCTGATCTAAACTTAGAGCAATATCTGCTGCAGCTTCAAATCCATCTGCAATTTTTAATGTTTTACCATTTTCAATCTTATAGACAATGCCTTGTTTCCAGCTACTAATAAAGACGGTATCATTTTTTTTTGCGATACCATCCCCGCCATCAAATCCCTCAGCTATTTTTACTATTTGATTATTTTTCAAGTCTGCCTCGAGCAATTCACCAGCCCAATCTAAAATTAAGATTTTTGTATCCGAAGTTGCAAGTAATCCATTGGGTGCTTTAATTAATTTATTGCCCTCAAACATAACAGTTACTCCACTATTTTTCTTGATTAAGAAAACAAACCCACTATCTTTAAAGTCTCCAGTATCAGAAACATACAAATCACCATTTTTAGAAACTTCAATATCATTTAAAAAGACTGGTGTTTTAGGAAATGCCATAGTTCCTGTGTGGACGTTCCAGGTCCCATCTAATTGAACTTCAAGAATCACATCACGATCCGTTACATATAACTTATCTTGAAAAAAAACTATCCCTTTTGGGTCATATAAACCTTCAGCAACTAAAGATATACTGCCATCTTTATTGATCTTTGAAATTTTTCCATCTTCAACTCCACGCTCTCCAATCTCAGAAACATAGATAGCTCCATCAGGCCCTTCAGCAACTGACTCTGGGTCATTAAAGCCAATATATTTTTGTTCTGCATTGATTCCTAGTGAAAAAAACATAATGACTAAATTGATAATTATTTTTTGCATATTAGATTCCTTATTTATTTTTAGTAAGTTTCCATAAAGATGATTGTGGTGAGTCGCTGATGAGAAATATATCTCCCTCTTTGTTAATTTCAAAATCTCTGATTCGACCAATTTTATTTTTAAATATGATTTCTTCTCCTAAAATTTGATTATCTTCGAAATCTAATCTTAATAAACTTTGACCATTCAATGAGCATATTATAAGGTCTCCCTGCCATTCAGGGAAAGTATTTCCTTGATAGAATTGGATGCTACTTATGGCCATTGATGGAACCCAAGTTTTAAGTGGTTTTTTATATTTCTTTTTAAAAGCTTTATCCCCAATTCTTAAAAAGGAATATTCAGTTCCTCCCCAAGCAACATCTTTCCAACCATAATTTGCTCCAGCCTCTACTTCACCAATGTGATCTCCACCTCGAGGACCATGATTGGAAAAGATAATTTTATTGTTATAAGGAGAGATTGTTATTCCCTGTGGGTTTCTTACTCCTATGGTATAAATTTCTGGTAACCATGAATCTTTACCTGTAAATTTTGGATTATCTTTGGGAATGGAACCATTTGTTTTTATACGTATTATACTTCCGGGATGCATTGAAGGATCTTGAGCAATCATTCCTTCATCCCGTTCACCAAAACTTGCAAATAGAGTATCACCTTTAATACTTATCCTTGAACCGAAATGTTTTTTACTAGGAAGAGGAGGTTTGGCAATCAATAAAACTTGTAGATTTGTTATTTCACCATTTACTAAATTACCTCTTGCAATCGCTGTGCTTGAAAGATTGGAATCTTCATTAAATTTATGACTGTAAGAAAAATAAATAAAATTATCATTACTGTGAAAGTAAGTGTCTAGAAGACCACCTTGGTGACCTCCAAGGTAAGGTAAATGTTGAATATTATGCTTGATTTTTTCCTTTTCACCATTTTCAATATTTATCTTAAATAAACCACCATTTTTTTCGGTTATTAATAGATTGCTTTTATCTAAAAAGGTTAAAGCCCATGGGAAATTAAGATCTTGTGCAATTTTTTCTAGCTTAAATGTGGTTTCTGTTAAGCTATATTTTTTATAATTACTGTAGGATTCGTCAGCACTGGCTATTGGGGTTAGGAATATAATTACTGCAAGTTTGATAAAAATTTTTCTAAAAATAAAATAAAAAAACCAATAAATAATTATTGGTTTTTTGATAGCATATAAAGCTTATTTAGAAACATCTCTTTTCTTTACATCCTTCATCTTTAACTCCAAGTGAAGCGACATAATCTGCCATTTCTGCCCTGTTATCCTCTTTTAACGCTCTAATTAAAGAGACATCACCTTTGAGATTTTTCTGTTCAATACCAATGTCGATAAGGTATTTAACCATTTCTTTATTTCCATTAAATGCAGCATGATGTAAAGCGTTAAATCTTGTTACGGGATGGGTGTAATTTATGTTTGCTCCTTTGTCTTTCAGGTATTGCATAACTTCCATCTGATTTTTTGCCGCTGTCATTAAAAAAGGAGTCCATGCGAAATAACTATCCTCTAGATTAACATTCATAGTTTCCACATATCTCTTGACTATTTTCATATCGCCATCATTAACTGCACCAACAAACTCCATCTCTTCAGCATCGTTAAGTGCAAAAGCATTCATTGAGATTGTAAGCATGACCAATAAAAAACTTTTCAATATTTTATACATTTAATACTCCCTATTTATGTAAAAAATTTATTCGCGTTGGCGAACATTCTATACCAAGGACCAAAATCATTCCAATTTTTTGGATGCCAGGAATTTTGATCTGTTCTAAAAACTCTCTCAGGATGAGGCATCATAATGGATATACGTCCATCCGTCGAATTTAATCCGGTAATACCTAATTCTGACCCATTTGGATTAAAAGGATACCTTAAAGTTCCCTTATTATAATTATCCACATACTTAAGGGAAATAATGTTGGCCTTAATCGCATTGTTTAATTTATTATCATCTTTAAACTGAGCTTTACCTTCCCCATGAGCAACTGAAATAGGCAATATACTTCCCTCCATACCTTGGAAAAAGGGGGAATTATTTTTTTCTATCGATACACCCAAAAACCTTGCTTCGAATTGTTCCGAATCATTTTTTACAAAAGTAGGCCAGTGTTCAGTGCCGGGAATAAGCTCTCTTATACTACTTAGCATTTGGCATCCATTACATACACCAAGGGTTAATGTATCTTCTCTGTGAAAAAATTCTTCAAACTGGTCTCTTGTTTTTGGATTAAACAATATAGATTTAGCCCAACCTTGTCCTGCTCCTAGGACATCGCCAAATGAAAAGCCTCCACATGCTGCTAGCGCTTGAAATTCGGTTAAAGATATTTTTCCAGAGACAATATCAGACATATGGACATCATAGGGCTCGAGACCAGCATAATAAAATGCGGCAGCCATTTCCGTATGTCCATTTATCCCTTGTTCTCTAAGAATGGCAATTTTAGCCTTAGTTTTTTTTATATTCACTGGTGAGGGGATATCAAATTTTATAATAGGATTAATGCCTGGATCATTGTCATCAGCTATAACATTAAATTCCTCTTGAGCATTTTTTGGGTTATCTCTTAGTGATTGAATTCTAAAGCTTGTTTCACTCCAGTATTGTTGTAATCTACTTCTGGTTTCAGAAAAAATAATTTTCTTATTATTTTTAATTGTTATTAATTGATTATTTACCGGCTTACCAATTTTTGTAATGCAATGACCAAGTTTACTTTGGATTTTTTCTAGAACCTTCTCAAGATCACTATCCAAAACTTGAATAACTGCACCTAATTCTTCGTTAAATAAGAATTTGGATAGCCCTTCATATTCTTCTTTGTTCATATCAATAGTAATACCACAATGACCTGCAAAACTCATTTCTAACAAAGTAGTTATAAGGCCTCCATCTGAACGGTCATGGTAAGCTAAAATTTTATTTTCATCGTTCAAAGATTGGATGATGGAAAAAAAGTGTTTTAAATTTTCAACATTTACAATATCTGGAGTATCTTTACCTACTATGTTATTGGTTAAATTAAGACAAGAGCCACCCATTCTTAAATTACCCGCAGCTAAATCTATAAACAATAAAGTACTTTGCTGATTGTTAGAAATTTGAGGAGTAAGTGTTTTATTTACATCTTTACATTCACTAAAAGCTGAAACAACAAGTGACATCGGCGCACTTACACTTTTTTCTTTACCGTCATCCCATTTGGTTTGCATTGACATAGAGTCTTTTCCTACAGGGATACTGATACCTAATTTTGGACATAAATCCATACCTACAGCTTTTACTGACTCAAACAAGGCAAAATCATTTTCATTGTCACCAGCAGCAGCCATCCAATTAGCTGATAATTTTATATGCTCCAATGTCTCTATTGAGCTTGCTACAATATTTGTTATTGCTTCACCAATTGCCATTCTAGCTGAGGCTGGGGCATTGGATATTGCTATAGGAGATTTTTCACCAATAGCAAAAGATTCCCCAAGACTACTCTCAAAATCAGATTTTGTGACAGCAACGTTACTCACTGGAATCTGCCATGGACCAACCATTTGATCTCTTGCGATCAATCCAGTAACTGATCTGTCTCCAATAGTTATCAAAAAGCTTTTACTTGCAACGGAAGGATATTGGAGGACTTTTTTTAAGTTTTCATCGAATTTTGTATGATCAATATTTTTTTCAATAATATTAGGGATTTCTGTAGTAATTTTTTTTAAGGTTTTAGGGGGCTTTCCTAATAATACATTCAAATCCATATTGACCGGCTGATCATTGAGTAAGTTATCCATGACAACTAGTTTTTGATCTTTAGTGGCTTTTCCAACTACTGCAAAAGGACACCTTTCTCTTTTACAAATTGCAGTAAAATTTTCAAGATTTTTTGGATGAATTGCTAGCACATATCTCTCTTGCGCTTCATTTGACCAAATTTCTTTAGGTGACATTCCAAGCTCTTCATTATGTATGGACCTTAGGTCAAATATTGCTCCAACACCCCCGTCATGTATTAACTCAGGAAAGGCATTCGATAAACCACCAGCTCCTACATCATGAATGCTTAATATAGGATTTAGTTGGCCCATTTGCCAACATTTATCAATAACTTCTTGTGCTCTCCTTTGAAGTTCTGGATTACCTCTTTGCACTGAATCAAAGTCAAGATTCTCCTGATTCGTGCCGGTTTTCATACTGGAAGCAGCACCTCCTCCTAAACCAATAAGCATTGCAGGTCCACCAAGTTGTACTAATAAATTTCCTTCATTTAATTGTTTTTTTGTTGTATGACCGTCACTTATATTCCCAAGACCACCAGCTAACATTATAGGTTTGTGATAACCCTTAAATTTGCCTTCTACATTAATTTCTAGTGTTCTAAAATATCCTAATATATTGGGCCTACCAAATTCATTATTGTAGGATGCAGCTCCTATAGGACCATCAATCATTATCTGTAAGGCTGAAGCAATGCGATCAGGTTTGCCAAGATTTCTATTTTCCCAATTTTGTTTAAATTCAGGAATATTTAAATTAGATACTGAAAATCCTGCCAAACCAGCTTTTGGTTTTGATCCTCTGCCAGTCGCTCCTTCATCTCTTATTTCACCACCAGATCCAGTTGCTGCCCCAGCAAATGGTGATATGGCTGTAGGATGATTATGCGTTTCAACTTTCATTAAAAAATGAGTAATTTCTTGATGAGGCCTATAATTATTTTGGGTGTCTGGATAAAATCGATTTATTGACCTTCCTTCAATAACTGAGGAGTTATCTGAATAGGCTACTATTGTTTTTTGGGGAGATACTTTATGGGTATTCCTGATCATTTTAAATAAGGAATGTTCTTGTTCTTTTTGATCAATTATCCAAGAGGCATTAAAAATTTTATGGCGACAATGCTCAGAATTAGCCTGGGCAAACATCATTAATTCCGCATCGGTTGGGTTACTTTTAGTTTTGTTGTAGTGATCAGCTAGATATGAAATTTCGTCTTCAGATAACGCAAGCCCACATTGCTCGCTATAATCGCTAATTGCCCGAATACCGTTTATGAGAAAGTCAATATGCTCTAACTTTCTGGGGTTTTGGTGAGTGAATAATTGATAAGTTGATTTTTCATCAAAAAATAATGATTCAGTCATTCGATCAAAAAGTATATTTCCAATTGAAAGCTTTGTTTCTTTCGATAACTTTTCTTCAGTATGAAGATAAATCATCGAGCATCTTTCAATACGATTTAATTGAATACCACAATGAAGGGCAATATCTGTTGCTCGAGAGCTCCATGGTGAAATAGTTCCTACTCTTGGTGATATATAGATCACATTGTCTGAATTTCTTCTAATTTCTGATGGAGTTCCATAATCCAATAATTGATTCAATCTGGTAATTTCATCACTAGTTAAATTTTTTTCACTTTCACATATATGGAGGTATGCCGAGGATAGATTACTTATTTGTGGACAAATAGCCTGAATCTTTTCTAAGAGATTATTTTTTCGAAAATTTGAATAAACTTGATTACCAAGAATTGTGGTTATGATATTTTTTTGCATCGTAATGTTAAATTAAGTTAAAAATACTTAAATATGGTCTGATTTTAACAGTCTTTATTCAAAAAATACTAAGCATTAATCGATAATAGCTATAAAAATAAATTTTTTAAGTTTTTATTAAACTATAAGGTCATTAAATAATCTCATTTTGTTATTATTTTATAATTGATTG
>ERZ802830.789-NODE-789-length-31099-cov-20.0251_pt1 | contig 31099 bp, 36 predicted proteins | sample MGYA00345654_ERZ802830 | MGnify/ENA primary metagenome ERZ802830 (study PRJEB30503, sample SAMEA104212375) | marine metagenome | biome: Westerlies Biome; feature: [SRF] surface water layer (ENVO:00010504) within the epipelagic zone...; material: water... | reverse complement strand
CCACTGCTAGAGAGCATGGTGACTTGAAAGAAAACGCTGAGTATCATGCTGCAAAAGAAGAGCAAGCCTTCGTCGAGGGAAGAGTCCAAGAAATAGAATCAAAACTATCTCGTTTGCAGATTATTGATGTAAAGCAATTGAATCAAGATGGCCGTTGTGTTTTTGGAACGACTGTTAGTCTCTTAAATTTGTCTGACGATAGCGAAATCAGCTATCAAATTGTTGGTGAGGATGAAGCTGACATTGATAAAGGAAAAATCTCTTGTCATTCTCCTATAGCTAGAGCCTTAATGGGGAATGAAGAGGGTGACGAGGTCACTGTAAATGCACCTAAGGGCGACATAATCTATGAAATTCTTGACGTTCAATACCTATAGCTTAATTCAAATATAGCTAGTATTTTTTAATTTTTTTCTTTATCTTCATTTTTTAATTCTGTGTAGAATTGTAATTTTTTTATTAATGGAAAATAAGAATGCCCGGCTTATTACCCAATATTGATCCAGATGGACTTCTGGAGTACTCAGTAGTTTATACAGATAGATCACTCAATCACATGTCTAGCTCATTTCAGCAAGCGATGAATGACGTCTCGTCATCACTCAAAAAAGTTTATAACGCTGAATCAGTTGTTCTGGTTCCTGGCGGTGGAACCTATGGCATGGAGGCTGTTGCTAGGCAATTTGCTCATGACAAAGATTGCTTAGTCATAAGAAATGGTTGGTTCAGTTATCGTTGGTCTCAAATTTTAGAGGTTGGAAAAATTCCTTCAAAATTAACTGTTATGAAGGCAGCTCGTAAAAGCCCTGGTAGTCAAGAGCCATTCTCTCCAGTAGATATTGATGAAGTTGTTCATAAAATTAAATCTGAAAAGCCAGCCATAGTTTTTGCACCTCACGTTGAAACATCAGCTGGCATTATTCTTCCTGACGAATATATAAAAGCTGTCTCAGAAGCTGTCCATTCTGTTGGAGGCATGTTTGTATTGGATTGTATTGCATCTGGGGCAATATGGATAGATATGCAGAAATGCGGTGTTGATATTTTAGTCAGTGCGCCTCAAAAAGGCTGGAGTGCTTCCCCAGCATTTGGAATGGTCATGCTATCTTTAAATGCGTCTGAGAGGATACACGAAACTCAAAGCACAAGCTTCTCCTGTGATCTTCTAAAGTGGCTTCAAATGATGCAGGCTTATGAAAATGGTGGGCACGCCTATCATGCTACTATGCCGACAGACGCCATCAAACACTTCAGAGACACCATAAATGAAACAGCTGAGTTTGGCTTTGATAAAGCCAGAGATAAACAACAAGAGCTTGGAGATAGGGTTAGGTCTTTGCTAAAAAACCATGGCTTTATCAGCGTTGCTGCAGAAGGCTTTTTAGCTCCAGGAGTCGTCGTGAGTTACACCTCAGACAAGGGTTTGCATAATGGATCAAAGTTTAGAGATTTAGGAATGCAAATTGCTGCTGGTGTCCCACTTCAATGCGATGAAGGAGACGACTACCAAACATTTCGCCTAGGGCTTTTTGGCCTAGACAAGCTTAAGAATGTTGATTCTGCAGTTCAGAGACTTGAAGAGGTATTCAATCAATTAACATAGCAGCTCAAATGAAGGTTGAAGCATTAAATAAAAGCGATAAAGATAAATGGTCAGAGCTATATTATGGCTATGCAGGTTTCTATGAAATGGAAATGAACCAAGGTATTCTTGATACTGTTTGGTCATGGATTCATAGCACTGAAGTAAAATTTTATTCAATAGGAGTAAAGTCTAGCGAAAATGAGTTAATTGGATTTATGCATTACAGAGAAATGCCCTCACCACTGAGAGGAAAACTTGTTGGCTTCCTAGATGATCTCTTTGTGCAGCCTGACTATAGGGGAACTGGAGCTGTTCAACTATTATTTAAAGAGCTTAAATTACAAGCAGTAAAAAATGATTGGCCTTATGTTCGTTGGATAACAGCTAACAATAACTTAAGAGCTCGAAAAGTGTATGACCAGATTTCAGAGCCAATTGATTTTGTCACTTACCAGATGCAAATAAATTGATTCTTCTGTAAATGCATTAATTCTGGCATACCAGTTATCCAGCAATTGGTTCTAAATTAGTAAATATTTCCACTAATTATTATTTAGAATCTAATCATCTTTAATTTTTTCTGGACCATATAAAATGAAACAAGGGGAATTAGTCAATGATTTTCGAGTTCCACCTCATCCTAAAGGTATTTCACTTGAGGGAAGTTTGGTAACCCTTAAGCCTCTAACTGCAAGCCAGTTTGCTAATGAACTTTTTCTTTCAAACTCCATAGATATTGAGGGTGTTAATTGGGCATATCTGCCCTATGGACCGTTTGAGAGTCTTAATACATATTCTCAGTGGATTAAATCATTTGAAGATAGGGATGACCCAGTTTTTTTTGCAATAATCAGTAAAAAACTCAAAAAGGCAATAGGCATAGCTAGCTTTTTAAGAATTAACCCTATTGATGGGTCAATCGAAGTTGGACACATCAATTACTCTCCTCTTTTGCAAAGAACAACAGAGGCAACTGAAGCCATGTTTCTTATGATGAGGTGGGTCTTTGATAATGGATATAGGAGATATGAATGGAAGTGCAATGCTCTAAATTCAAGATCTCGAAGTGCAGCTCAAAGACTTGGTTTTTCTTATGAAGGAGTCTTTAGGCAGATGACCATGGTCAAAGGGAGGAATCGTGATACTGCTTGGTTCGCGATGATTGATAAGGAGTGGAACAAACTTGAAAGCTGTTTCAATGAATTTTTATCGGAGAAGAATTTTGATCACAATGGAAGGCCTAAAAAGTCTTTAAGAGCGCTTACAAGACCATTACTCTACAAGCTTGATAACTTAGATTCAACTTGAAAATTTCTATCCTCTAGGGTGATGTTTTTGATGTTGAGTTTTGAGTTGAGCATTCTGAATATGGGTATAGAGCTGAGTACTTGAGATATCACTATGACCAAGCATCAGTTGAACTGAACGCAAGTCAGCGCCTTTTTGAACAAGGTGGGTGGCAAAGGCATGCCTGAGTGAATGCGGGGAGATTGGCTTGTCAATGCCAGCCAAAGAGGCGTAATCCTTGATAATGTAAAAGAAATTTTGCCTCGACATTGCGCTTCCTCGATTTGACAGAAAATAACTATCGCACTGGCCATTTTTTAAAAGTAGAGGCCTTGCATTTTTCTCATACTCACTTAAAAAATCAATCGCTATTTCACCCAGCGGCAACATTCTCTCTTTATTTCCCTTTCCATGAACACGAATAAACTCATCTTTAAGATTGATATTATGAAAACTTAAGTTTATAAGCTCTGAAACCCGGAGTCCACAAGAATAAAGAAGTTCAATCATTGCTCGGTCTCTTTGGCCAATAGTTGAGTTGATATTTGGAGCATCCAGTAATTTTTCTACTTCTTGAATATTTAAAAAAATAGGTAGTTTTTTAACTAACTTTGGATAATTCATTTGATCCGTTGGATCATTAGAGATGATTTGATGCTCTAGTAGATACTGAAAGAATGAGTGAAGACAGGTAAGGATGCGTGATTGAGATGAGGTACTTAGGTTAGAGTCTTTTCGAAAAGAAAAATACTCATTAACCAAATCTCTATTAACATTTTCAAATGGTGTATCTTGGAGCCATTTACTAAAAATATTAAGATCAGAGCGATAAGCGCTTAGTGTGTTTTGACTTGCCCCAGTTGTTAGCCAGTAGAAATCAATAAATTGGTCAATGAGCTGATTATTCATTGCCATTTATTCTACTTAAGAATTTTTTAAAGATGATAAAAAATGCCAGCAGTTGCTGGCATTTAAGTTTGATTGAGAATTACTTTTTATTAAGTTTTTCTTTGATTCTTGCAGCTTTACCTGTAAGTCCTCGTAAATAGTACAGCTTGGCTTTTCTGACTTTACCACTTCTCTTAACAGTAACGCTATCAATCATAGATGAATGTGTTTGAAAGACTCTCTCAACGCCCTCACCATGAGAAATTTTACGAACAGTAAAAGCAGAGTTTAGCCCTCTATTTTTCTTTGCAATCACAACGCCTTCAAAGGCCTGAAGTCTCTGACGATTTCCTTCACGAACTTTCACCTGAACGACAACCGTGTCACCCGCAGAAAATTCAGGAATGTCTGTTCTGAGTTGCTCACTTTCAATTTGATCAATTAAATTCACGATTGCACCTATTTGAGGTTTTTAAAAAAGCGCTAATTATACATATCTTTTATTATCTTCACAAGAACCAATTGTCTTAAATAAGTCGTAATAATAGATATTATTGATGTTACTTAATAAATGTTTTTCATGATATTATGAGATAATATTGCTCAAAAAAAATAAAAGCAAGGCATGGGTAAAGCAACAGGATTTTTAGAGTTAGATAGGCAAGTTGAATCATATCGTGAAGTAGATATTCGAATTAATGATTATGATGAAATCTTTTCTGGCACGCATAACTTAGATCAACTTCAAGAGCAAGGTTCCAGGTGCATGGATTGCGGCGTTCCTTTTTGCCAATCAACGACTGGGTGTCCAATTGACAATCTGATACCTGAGTGGAATGACCTTGTTTACAATAATGAATGGCAAGAGGCTTTAGAGCGCCTTGAGAAAACAAATAACTTTCCTGAGTTTACTGGAAGAGTTTGTCCTGCTCCGTGCGAAGGTGCTTGTGTTCTTGGTTTAAATAACCCAGCTGTTACAATAAAAAATATTGAATTGGCAATTGTCGATAAGGGCTTTGAAGAAGGTTGGATTAAAACAAGATTGATTGAGTCTCGTTCAGGCAAAAACGTTGCAATTGTTGGTTCAGGTCCAGCAGGCTTGGCAGCTGCAGATGAGCTTAATCAAATGGGACATTCTGTTAAAGTTTACGAGAGAAGCGATCGAATTGGCGGTCTTTTGATGTATGGTATCCCCAATATGAAGCTTGGTAAAGATGTTGTTGATCGTCGAGTGAAATTGCTAGAAAGTGAGGGGATAGAGTTTATAACCAATATAGATGTAGGAAAAGATTTAACTACCAAAGAGCTTAAAGAAACTTGTGATGCGGTTATTTTTACAACCGGCGCAACTCAAGCACGTGAATTACCTGCTGAAAATAGAGATGCAAAAGGCATCTATCCTGCAATGGATTTCCTTACATCAAATACTAAAAGCCTTCTTGATAGTGGTCAGCCAGATCAAAGTGATCTATCTGCTAAAGGGAAAAATGTGATCGTTATAGGTGGAGGTGATACTGGAACTGACTGTATTGGAACTTCCTTAAGACAGGGCGCAAAATCAATAATTAATTTTGAATTAATGAGTCGTCCTCCTGAGGGGCGTTCAGACAATAATCCATGGCCAGAGTGGCCAGTAATATACAGAGTTGACTACGGTCATGAAGAGTCAAGTCAAGTTTTTGGTGAGGACCCAAGGCATTATCAGCTTCTTACTAAAGCTTTCATCAAAGGCACTGATGGCAATGTTAAAGGCATAAAAACAGTCAATGTGGATTTGATTGAAGGCAAGTTAACTGAGATTGAAGGAACCGAGAAGACTTGGGATGCTGAACTCGTTTTGTTGTCGATGGGCTTTGTATCTCCAGAGCATTATTTAAGTGATGATTCAGAGATTGAGCTTGATCAAAGAGGTAACTATCAATCAGAGCATGGGGATTACAGAACATCAAAAGAAGGAATCTTTTCAGCAGGTGACTGCAGAAGAGGGCAATCATTGGTTGTTTGGGCAATAAATGAAGGGCGTGGAGTTGCCTCAAGTGTGAATAATTTTCTAGCAAATTCTTAAGGGTTATTATTAGTTATGGCTGAAATATTAGGTGCTGAAGTTGATGAAGAGGGTTACTTAATTAAGGTGTCTGATTGGTCAGCTGATATTGCAAAGGCTATGTCAGAAGAAGATGGAATTGAATTGTCACCTGAGCACTGGGAGGTCATTAACTTTCTTCAGGAGTATTATGAGGAATATGAGTTCGCTCCAGCAGTAAGGGTTCTTACTAAAGCTATAGCGAAAAAGCTTGGCAATGACAAGGGAAATTCTCGCTATCTATATTCTCTTTTTCCATATGGCCCTGCAAAGCAAGGTTGTCGATTCGCTGGCCTACCAAAACCAACAGGCTGTGTTTGATTAAACATTATTGGTTTTGCTATAAAGTATTGACTTCCATTTTTTTCAAAGAGATAGAGTCATATGTCGCTGATTAGTATTTTATTAATTTTCTTTTTTTATATCTCTACCCTGATTTTTATATCTGGATTGTCCTATAAGATTATTCAATATTGGAATACTCCTGCTCCATTAAAGATTCCCATTGCACCATCTGCGCTAGATAAAAAAGGAGTTTTATTAAGATACTTTAGAGAGATTTTTTTGTTTGCAAGCCTGTTCAAAGCAAACAAATGGACTTGGCTCTTTGGATGGAGTTTTCATTTAGCTTTAGTCCTATTATTTTTTCGACATTTAGTTTATTTTTGGCCAGGTGAGGTTCCTTTAATCCTATACAAAACTGAACCATTTAAGTATGCCGCGTATCCTCTTATTTTTGGCTTATTAGGATTATTAGGTAGAAGATTATTTGTTGATAGGGTTCGTTACATATCTGCACCTTCAGACTTCTTGATGTTAATCGTTTTTATTTTTATTGCTTCAACTGGAATGATAATGACTTTTGCAAATAATCATCCAAATTTACTAATGGTTAAAAATTTTGCATCAGGTTTGATTACGTTTAATTGGTCAGAATTACCTGGAGAAATTATTTTTCTTTTACATATTTTCCCTGTTTTTTGTCTCATTGCTATTTTTCCTATATCTAAATTATTACATGCTCCAGGTATATTTTTTTCACCTACCCTTAATCAGGTGGATAATGCTCGTAAAAAGAGGCACCTCTCAGATTGGGCCTCAAAAAAAGAAGATGATTTAAAATGAATCTTGAATCCAAACATTTAAAGGACAAATAGTCTTGTCAACTGATAATCAAATTAAACTTCCAACTTATGTTGAAACACCATCAATTAGAAGAGATTCTATGGCTGGTGATGGTCCATTTAAAGCTTCAGTTGAGATTCAAAATAACCTTGGATTTCCAGGAGAAAAGGTTGACAATTGGCAAGAAGTGGCTATTAATAAAATGGCTGAAACTAAGTCCAAATATAAATCGGTTCAAGTTTTCTTAGATAGCTGTATGAAGTGTGGCGCATGCACTGACAAGTGCCACTATTTTTTAGGTACTGCCGATCCAAAGAACATGCCGGTTGCAAGACAGGACTTATTTAGAAGTGTTTACAGAAGACACTTTACATTTGCAGGAAAATATTTCCCAAGGTTAGTTGGAGCTAAAGACCTTGATGAGGAAATGTTGGATGATTGGTATAACTATTTTCATCAATGCTCTCAATGCAGAAGATGTGCAGTATTCTGTCCGTCAGGTATAGATACAGCAGAGATTTCAATGGCAGCAAGAGAGGTGATGAATGTCATTGGAGTGGGTCAAAAATACACAAACCAAATTTTGGGCAAAGTCAAGAAAATTGGAAACAATCTAGGGATGCCTGAGCCTGCTCTTAAAGATACTCTCCTGGATCTTGAAGAGGAGATTAAAGATGATACTGGGGTTGATGTTAAGTTACCAATAGATATTGAAAATTCTGAAGTATTGATGGTTTCGCCATCAGCAGATTTTTTTGCTGAGCCCCATATTGATGGCCTAATTGGATATGCAAAAGTTTTTCATGAGAGTGGTGTTAGTTGGACTCTAAGTTCCTATGCTTCAGAGGCAGCGAACTTTGGCATGTTTATAGGCAATTATGATGTGATGAGAGAGGGCGCCCTTCGAATTCGTAAGGCGGCACTGGATTTAAATGTAAAAAGAGTCATTATTGGAGAGTGTGGGCATGCATGGCGAGTGGCATATAGTTTTTGGAATACTCTCTCGGGCATCGGTGGAGGCGCAGAGGATGATTATGCTTTGAGGCTCCAAGATCAACTCGATAGTAATTATCCTCAGCCACAACATATGATTGAATTTACCTATGATTTAATTAAAAACAATAAATTAACATTTGAAAAATCAAATAACGATCATCGAGTAGTTACATTTCATGATTCTTGTAATGTTGCTCGAGGTAGCAATATGGGTAATATAGAAAATGGTCAATTTATCTTGCCTAGAGAAGTCATTAAAGCAGCCTGCAATAACTTTATAGATATGCCCAAAAATACAATTAAGTCGGCTACTTTTTGTTGTGGGGGTGGAGGAGGTCTCCTCACTGATGATCTGATTGATCTTAGAATAAAAGGTGCTAAACCAAGAATGCATGCACTTCGAAAAAGTGAGCAAGAAAGTGGTGTCAATACATTAGCTGCTATCTGTGCTATTTGTAAGTCACAGTTTTCAAAAGTTCTACCAAATTATGATTTTGATCCATATATGGTCGTGAGTGTTCATCAGCTGGTAAGTGATGCTATTGTTCTTAAACATAAATTAAAGCAAAAAGATTAATCCAGTTGCTCATAAAAATTCACTATTCCTTGATAAATTGACTGAGCAATTTTTTGTTGCTGACTCTTGTTTGTCAAGCGTTTTTCTTGTGTAGGATTTGAAATAAATGCGGTCTCAACTAGGACAGAGGGAATGGAAGGTGACTTAAGGACAACAAAGTTTGCTTTTTGAGGTATTTTTTTGTGAATAGGACCAACTTTACTAAGTTGAGAAATTATCTCTTGAGCTAGTTGAAATGATTGTTTCTCTTTATCTTTTCGAGAATAATCACTCAATATACTCTTTAAAAATTGATCATTATCAATGACTGCCTCTACGCCGCCAAACTGGTCTACCACGTTTTGTGACTCCTCAAGCTGTCTAGCAAGTTTACTATTATTTCCTTTTTCACTCAATATATAGACCGAAGCTCCTTTTGCACTTATGCTTTCCACTGAGTCAGCATGAATAGAAATAAACATTGACGCCTTTTGTTTTTGGGCTATTGTTAATCTTTTTGTGAGAGGAACATAATAATCTCCACCTCTACTTAACACCGCGTTGAAATCTTTATTTTTATTAATGATGTCAACAAGTTTTTTTGCAATTGCCAAATTCACATTCTTTTCTAGTGACTTATTTCTTCCCACTGCTCCAGAATCTTCACCTCCATGGCCAGCATCAATCAGAATCGTTTGTTGATTTCTCAAAGAAGGCGGATTATCAATTTTCGAGATTTTTTTTGTAACCTTGATGTCCGAGTCAATAACATCAACAACCAGTCTATGATGCTTGTATTTTGTGTTTGGATTGAGTGTAAAGTGTTTGACATTAAATTTTCTATTAATGTGAACGATTAACTTGATGGTACTTTTTTCACGCTTGATTCTAACTTTTTGTATCCGATCATCTTTAAAAAAAATATTTGAAAAGGTTTCAGATAACACTTCTGCATCGTCAAAGCTAATAATAACGAAATCATCATAACTTGTTATATTAAAAAGAGTGTCCTCCTCTTTATCAATTACAATTCGAGTATGATCAGGAGCAGACCAGTATCTAAAATCATAAAGTGTTGTCTTGTCTTCACCAAACGCAACAGATGAAAAAGTAATAATAAAAAGACTTATCCAATGACGCATTTTTTAATTGATCTGCCTAATTTGGATTCAAATGAAATTTTAGCCTCTCTAGACTCTGCGTTACCACTGAGCTTGATTGAAATATCAGCTTTTGCTATAGAGCCTTTTCCTAATTCTGGCCATTCAATTAACTGAAGACTATTTGATTTAAGATAATCTCGAATACCAATATATTCTAATTCTTCAGGGTCAGTTAGACGATAGCAATCAAAATGATGGATATCAGCTCTATCATTTTGGTAGGTTTCAACGAGGGTGTAGGTTGGACTTTTTACTTTGTCAAAGCCAAAATATCTGATAAAAAATTGTGCAAAAGTAGTCTTACCAACTCCAAGATCACCTATTAAATAGATGACACAGGGGGATTCAATTTGAGTGCAGCACTTAGCAAATATTTCTGCTAACTCTTTAGTTTCATCAAGATTTTTTAATTTTAAATCCAAACTAATTGATATAAATATGAGGCTAGAATTCCTAAAAGAATTATCCCTCCGAATCGGTTAATTTTTAGTTTAAATGATAGAATCAGAATCAAAAGAGTAAGAATAATCATGTAAATAAAATCCCTACTCATTACCTCTTCAGGAATTTGAAAAGGCAAGATTAATCCTGGTATTGCTAAAACGCCCAAGGTATTAAATAAATTGGATCCAATAATGTTGCCAATAATCATTTGATGTTGTCTTTTTAAAGCACTACTTATTGCAACAGCAAGTTCAGGAAGACTAGTGCCAAGAGCAACAACTGTTAGACCAATAATTAAATCACTTACACCAAAAGCTAGGGCGAGATTAGTTCCACCCCAAACGACAAGCCTTGCACTAGATACTAGAATCACAAGTGAGACTAATAGAAGAAACCATGTCTTGCCCTTGTCTTGATTATCGATTGGTTCTTCCGATATTTCTAGGTCATTAGTGTTTCCTTTTTTAGATTCACTAAAAACATAAAAAAGAAATACAAAGAGTAAGGCTAAGAGGGTCAAACCATCCATAAAGCTTAAGAAACCATCCATCAGTAAAAAACCTGCAACTAAAGATGAAAGAAAAAGAAAAACCCACTCTTTCTTTAAAACTGCCTTTTCAACTGTTACTGGATAAATAATGGCAGTTATTGCTAGAACAAGGCCGATATTAAAAATATTTGATCCAAAAGCATTACCAATGCTTAACTCTGGGTGTCCATCATAGGCCGCCAAGCCTGACACTAACATTTCAGGCGCTGAAGTTCCAAAGCCAAAAATAAGTAGACCAATAATTAGCGGAGAAATGTTAAAGATTCTAGCGATTTTAGCTCCATTATCAGTAAAACTATCTGCACTCCATACGAGCAAACCAAAGCCAATTAAAAGAGATAAAATTGAAATAAACATATTTTTATATTAAAGAAATTTATTGACCATTATAAAGTCAACGCAGTTTGAAATATACAAACACTGCATGAAGATATTCTGATAAAGTTGAGCCATTTAAAATTAATCAAAAGTTTTTAAACACATCTATTTATAATGCTTAGATGCTTCTAATTACCAGGCCAATTGCGCAAACTAAAAACTTAGAGTCACTTTTGTTGGCGAATGAAATTGACTATGCTTTTTTTCCGGCTCTTGAGATAAAAAAGCTTAGACCCATCGTTCTAAATCATAAATATGATGTCATTATATTTATAAGTGTTAATGCAGTAAATTATGCCGAAGAATATTTTGATCAGCTATTTATTACTCCTTTGAAAATTTTTGCAGTTGGGCCTGTAACGGCGAAACAACTCTTAAGTAAAGATATCAAAGTTGACTGCTATCCTAAGAAAAATGCTTCAAGCTGGGAGCTTCTGAAGATGAAAGAATGCCAAGCTTTATCAAATAAAAAAATCTTAATTGTTAGGGGTAAAGGAGGTTCTGAAACTTTGAAAAATAATCTTAGTATCTCAAATCAAGTTGATTACTTTGAGGTATACAAGAGGGTTCAATGCGAACTGACATTGCAACATAATGAGTCATTAGAAATGTTTATGAGCTATCCTAATGGATTTCTCATGGCCACAAGTGAAGAGAGCCTTGTAAATGTTATGCGTCTAGTTGAAAGCATTTCTTCTGACTTTATTCAAACTCTCCTGACAAAAAAAATAATTGTCTTTAGTGAAAGAATTAGAGTTCTTGCAAAGGATTTTGGTTTCACAAATATTGAAATCACTTTAAATCCTTCAGATGAAGATTTAGTTAATTTATTAGTTGATAAAAAGTAATAAAAAAATCCACAAATATAAATTGTTTGGGTAACATATACAAAACTATATAGGGAGTTCAGGTGATAAGATTTGGAATTTCATGGGTCGCACGCTTACTAGGAGTTAGTGGCTTCACCGTCCAACAACCTACGACTCGCGGCTCCCTCCAAGACCTTAACATTTCTGAAAGAGTTATCCCATTTAATCCAAGCAATTTAGCCACAAAAGATTCTTTTTCGGAGAATCCTTCAGAAGCAACTCAACATCTGAAGCGATTCCAAGATACTCAAACTAAGCTAAATTCAGATTCATTATTGAGTGAAGCTAGTAATGATCAAGATTTGGTTTCAGTCATTGCGACACTCAAGTCTAAGCTTTATCAAGAATCTATCAAGAGCAAGCACTATACAAATGCCTTTAATGAACTTAATGAAAGGCTTGTTGAGCTCGAAAAAATCGTACAACCTGAAAAGAAGACAGATTTTCAAAAGCTTCAGGGTTGGGTTCATTCTAAGAGACACATTCACTAAATTTTCAATCGCGATTTAGTTTTTTTCCTGCTATATATGGGTTTTGCACCTATTCCTAATGCAAAAAATAAAAGTATTTAGGTATAATGCATTCTGGTTTTTAAATTATATCGAATGAATATATGTCAAAAAGTGATTACATTGAGTTAGAGGGTGTAGTAAAGGAGAAATTACCCAATACAACATTTAAAGTTGAATTGGAGAATGGTCATAGCGTTCTTGCTCATATTTCTGGAAAGATTCGTAAACACTATATACGTATATTGCCTGGCGATAAGGTCACTGTAGAAATGACTCCTTATGATTTAACTAAAGGAAGAATTACTTTTAGGCACAAATAAACCTAAATCAAGCCAGTGTGGTGGAATTGGTAGACACGCCGGATTCAAAATCCGGTTCCTTCACGGGAGTGACGGTTCGAGCCCGTCCACTGGTACCAAATATGAATTGATTAATTATTCGTATTATGAATTTTGGGGATATCGCTAGGATTCAAATTATTTTTTCGATGTTAAAATTTAAACCATAGAATCAATTTTTTATGGATATCTATTATGGACAACAATTTACTGAGTGAAGCGATCAACTTAACCCTCTTTGGGATGGGGTTTGTTTTTGTATTTTTGGCTTTAATGGTAGTTCTAACAAGCTTTATGTCAGCTTCTGTTTTGAGACTCCAGCCTTTTGTACCTAGTGCTTCTGTTTCACCAGTTCAAACGGATAATTTAATAGATGAAGATACAAAATCAATCATTGAGAAAGCAATTAGATTGCATACTGGAGCTTAATTTATGTCAAATGATGTCAACACAAAACCTGTAGGAATTACTGAACTTGTTTTAAGGGATGGACACCAGTCACTTTTCGCGACTAGGATGAGAATCGATGACATGCTGCCAATTGCTGAAAAGCTAGATAAGGTGGGTTATTGGTCAACAGAATCTTGGGGCGGTGCCACGTTTGATGCGTGCATCCGTTTTTTGGGTGAAGACCCTTGGGATAGAATTAGAGAAATCAGTAAAGCGATGCCTAATACCCCTCAGCAGATGCTACTTAGAGCCCAAAATTTACTGGGCTATCGTCATTATGGTGACGACGTGGTAAGAAATTTTGTTGACCGTTGTGCAGAAAATGGTGTCGGCGTTCTGCGTATTTTTGATGCGATGAACGATATGCGCAACCTCCAAACAGCGGTTGACCAAACGGTAAAAGTTGGCAAGCATGCGCAGGGTACGATCTCGTATACACTCAGCCCAGTCCACACTACAGAGCTTTGGATTGATATGGCTAAGCAAATTGAAGATATGGGTGCTCATTCACTCTGTATTAAGGATATGGCTGGTCTTCTTCAGCCTTATGTTGCCTATGACCTTGTGAAGAAACTTAAAAAGGCAATTGATATCCCTATACAGCTTCATGCCCATGCAACAACAGGCCTCTCAACAGCAACCCTAATAAAATCAATTGAGGCAGGCATTGATCGTGTTGACACATCAATTGCCTCAATGAGCATGACATATGGGCACTCTTCGACTAATGCAGTGGTTTCTATTTTGGATCATGGTCCTCGCAAAACGGGTCTTGATATGGAGCAACTAGAAGAGATTGATGCTTACTTCAGAAAGGTTCGTCCAAAATACGCTAAATTTGAAGGTTCATTAAAAGGTATCGATCCTCGTATATTATTGGCCCAAGTCCCTGGCGGTATGTTAACCAATATGGAAAGCCAACTCAGGGAGAATAATGCTCTAGATAGACTTGATGAGGTGTTAAAAGAAATTCCACGTGTACGAGAAGACCTTGGTTTTATTCCACTTGTGACACCAACTTCTCAAATTGTTGGCACCCAGGCGGTAATGAATGTTTTACTTGGTGAGCGTTATAAATCAATTGCAAAAGAGTCTGCAGGGATACTAAAAGGGGAATATGGAGCATCACCAGCCCCGGTAAATGCTGAACTTCAAGCACGAGTGCTTGATGGTGGTGAGGCAATTACCTGTCGTCCAGCAGATAATATCGAACCAGAAATGGATGCCTTGGAAGCAGAATTCGATTCCATTATTGCAGAAAAGGGTATCAAATTAGAAAATGAAAAAATTGATGATTTATTAATCTATATCCTATTTCCGCAAGTGGGAATGCAGTTTTTAGAAAATCGCAATAATCCTGATTTCTTCGAGCCAGTTCCGCAAGCTCCAAGTGATGCGCCAAAAGAAGATGGCGTTTATACAGTGAATCACAAAGGTCAAGATTATATTGTTGAAGTGAAATCTGGTGGCGATATTTCTTCAATCCAAGTTGCTGGTCAGGCGCCTGCAGCGCCTCAAGTAGCAGCAGCGCAAGCAGCAACACCTGCAGTTAATGCTGAAGATATTCCAGCACCACTAGCAGGCAATATCTGGAAGGTCTTGGTTTCACCAAATCAGCAGATTAACGAAGGAGACACACTCGTTATTCTTGAGGCAATGAAAATGGAAACCGAAGTTAAAGCTGCGCGCTCAGGCACAGTCGTATCCGTCAATGTTAATGAGGGTGATCAGGTTTCTGCTGGACAGGCAATAATTTCTTTAGCTTAATCAATTATGGAAAACTTATATACATTGTTGGAAAACTCTGGCCTTTATCAGCTAGACTTTGGTTCGGGATCGATGATTGTGGTCGGTCTTCTATTGCTGTATCTTGCAATTGTAAAAAAATTTGAGCCCTTGCTACTACTGCCGATTGGATTCGGAGCAATTTTAAGTAATATCCCTGGTGCTGGGCTTGCTTTATCTGCTGTGGGAAGTGCAATTTATGCTGCTGATCCTGAAGTTTTAAGTGCTTTGGCTAACAGCCTTAATTTGATTAGTTGGGAATCAGCCTCAGACATTTACGATGTGTTTAAGGAGAGTTCTAGCGCCGAACATGCATTAGCAGTCCAGACGGTAACTGATTTGGGTTATAGGGATGGAATGCTTTACACTTTTTATACTATTGCAATAGCTAGTGGTGTAGCTCCGTTAATAATATTTATGGGCGTTGGTGCGATGACTGACTTTGGGCCACTTTTGGCTAATCCTAAGACATTACTTCTGGGAGCTGCAGCACAATTTGGTATTTTTGCAACGTTGTTGGGAGCAATTGCTTTGACCTCTCTCGGCGTCTTTGATTTTAGTTTGCAGCAAGCAGCTGCGATCGGCATTATAGGAGGTGCAGATGGCCCAACTTCTATATATGTTGCTTCAAAATTAGCTCCTGAATTGCTTGGTGCCATTGCTGTTGCCTCATACTCTTATATGGCACTAGTGCCACTCATTCAGCCGCCAATTATGAGGCTATTTACAACCGAAAAAGAGCGTCAAATTCAAATGGTACAACTGCGCGAAGTATCAAAGACTGAAAAAATTGTATTTCCAATCATGCTAGTGTTGCTTGTTGGTTTATTGCTTCCTGATGCCGCTCCACTTCTTGGAATGTTTGCTTTTGGAAACTTGATGAAAGAGTGTGGTGTGGTTGATCGTTTAAGTGATACAACTCAAAATGCACTCATAAACATCGTTACAATATTTCTCGGACTAGCTGTTGGTTCCAAGTTGATTGCCGTTGAGTTCCTTAAACTGGATACCCTTGGAATTTTGTTATTGGGTATGGTGGCATTTGCTATAGGCACCATGAGTGGGCTATTAATGGCGAAGCTGATGAACGCATTAAGTCATACAAAGATCAATCCATTGATCGGTTCTGCGGGGGTTTCTGCAGTTCCAATGGCAGCGCGTGTGTCAAATAGAGTAGGCCTTGAATCTAATCCACAAAACTTCTTGTTGATGCATGCAATGGGCCCCAATGTTGCTGGCGTGATAGGTTCTGCAATCGCAGCAGGAATAATGATTCAGTTTTTAGGATAGATACTTCAGTCTATCAATAATTACTTTATCTTTCATTAAGATGGCCATCAGTTAACTCTAATTGTCTTGACATCTTATTTGCTATAGATAAGTCATGGGTAACAATCAAAAGTGCTGTATGTTGATTACTGTTGAGTTCGATAATCAGATCCAGTATATCTTTGGCATTGCGTTCATCTAAATTACCCGTAGGCTCATCGGCTAAAAGGCATGCAGGCTCAGTAATCATAGCTCTGGCAATGGCAACTCTCTGCCTCTCACCACCCGATAATTCAGATGGTTTATGATTAGTTCGACTTTCTAATCCAACTTTTTTTAAGATATTTTCAGCTTTTGTAAGCGCTTCATTTTTATCAAAATCATTAATAAGTAGAGGAAGAGCAGTATTGTAGATTGCTGAAAAATCTTTAAGTAGGTGATGGAATTGATAAACAAAGCCAAGATTCTTTGCCCTTAGTTCAGTTCTTTGACGCTCTTTCATATTAGCAATATTTTTATTATCTATCAGGACTTCTCCCTGTGATGGCATATCAAGACCAGCCAATAAATTTAGGAGGGTAGATTTTCCGCAGCCTGACTGACCAATGATGGCGATTCTTTCTTCAGTTTTTACTCTAAAGTCTAAATTCTTTAATACAGATGTCTTTGAATTACCATCACCATAATTAAAACTTAAAGATCGACATTCGAGAATATTACTCATGTCTCAGGACCTCAGAAATATTAATTTTACCGGCACGTTTTGCTGGATAAATAGCAGCGATAATCACTAAAACAAAAGAACCTATAACAATGCTAATCACATCACTTGGAATAATCTTAGATGGAAAACGATTGATATAAAACACATCCTTAGGGAAAAATTGAAATCCGATGATGCTCTCAATTCCAGAAATTACTGACTCAATGTTAACTGCTAAAAGAAGTCCAAGAATAGTTCCTATGCTGATTCCAATTAAACCAATGCTGATTCCTTGATAATAAAAAATTTTAACGATTCTTTTTGGCGTCATCCCTAAGGTTCTAAGAATTGCAATATCAGATTTTTTATCAGTTACTACCATGACCATCATAGAGACAATATTAAAGGCAGCCACGGCTATAATTAATGAGAGAATAATGGCAATCATTTGTTTCTCAAGATTTAATGCTCTTATAAAATGTTTCTGTTGTTGCATCCAATCAACTCCATAAAAGCCTCCACCTAAAGATTCTTCAACTTCGTTAGTTATTTGATTCGCCTCGAAAAGGTCATCAAACTTGAGTCGAATTCCAGAAACTTTATTACCGAGAGTAAATAAATCTTGAGCATCAAAAAGGTGAACAAAAGCCAATCCATTGTTATAGTCATTTAGTCCAGCATTAAAAATACCGCTGACGACAAAGTTTTGAGATTGCGGCACTAGAATTCCGAGTGCATTTCTAGCTGGAGCAATGAGAGTGATCTGATCACCCACTCCAGTCCCCATTAAAGTGGCTAGGCCCACCCCAATTATTGCAGAGGATTGGTTCTCCTCTAGGCTTAGTGAGCCATATTTGATATCGTCTAGTAGAGCAGAAGTAGAAGATTCCTGATCAATAATAATACCTCTAACACTTACCCCTTGTGAGGCATTTTTTGAGGTCATTAAGGCAAAATCCTCCACATAGGGTGAAGAGGCGATAACGCGATCATTAGAATTTATTTTTTCTTGAATGTCATCCCAATTTTCTATCGTATCATCAGCTCCAGTTATATATGAGTGAGAAATTGTATTGAGAACCCTGTTGGTTAATTCTTCATGGAAGCCATTCATCACAGACATGACCGTAATTAAAGACATTACAGCCAGAATAAGTCCAACCATTGAGACGCCTGAAATAAAAGAAACGAAACCTTTTTTTCGGTTTGATCTTAAATATTGATTAGAAATCTGAAATTCAACACTCATGGTCGGAATATTTTGTCATAATAAATGTTTTTTAAGTAATTAAAGTAATCAAAATGTTGGGCAACCTAAGTTTCATTAACCATAGTAAGTTTGGCATTTTCAACTTTTTACTTCTTCCTTTATCCCTAGTTTTTTTTATTGTTTCAAGAATACACTTTTGGTTATATAAGTCCAGTTTTCTGAAAGTTAAAGAATCAAAAGTCCCAATAGTTGTAGTTGGAAATATAACGGTTGGAGGAACGGGTAAAACTCCAATCGTGATTTCAATTGTTAATTATTTTGAATCAAAAAATAAAAAGGTTGGAGTGGTTTCCAGAGGATACGGCGGCAGTTATTCTCAGGAAGTATTGGAAGTTGTATCCTCAAGTAATCCAAATGAATGTGGAGATGAACCCCTTTTAATTAAGCAGAAAACCCAAGCAGTAGTTGCAATATCAAAAAAAAGAGCTAAAGCGGTAGAGTTCTTAAATCATCAATATCAACCAGATATTATTATTAGTGATGATGGTCTTCAGCACTATTCTATGGGACGTCATATTGAAATCGTTGTTATTGACGGAATGAGTAGATTAGGTAATGGCTTATTTCTGCCTTCTGGGCCTCTTAGAGACTCAAAAAATAGACTTAATTCTGTCGATTTTATAATCAATAATGGCTCTTCTTTGAATGGAGAGTTTTCTAGTCAATTAGAATCTAAGAGCTTTGTAAACCTAATCACAGGCGAAAAAAAAGATCTTGATTTCTTTAAAGGCAGAAAATGTTATGCTGTTGCTGGAATAGGTAAACCTAAAAATTTCTTTTCAGTTCTAGAGAGTTTTGAAATTGAAGTTATACCCAAACCATTCCCGGATCATTACCAGTATGAGGAAGAAGATTTGAGTTTTGACAACAAATATCCAATCTTAATGACTTCCAAGGATTGTGTAAAATGTTCTCAATTTGCATCAGATGGAATGTGGTATCTAGATGTGAGTGCAACAATAGAACCTGATTTTTATCATCAGCTGGAGTCAAAATTATGATTGATAATGATTTGCTAAAAATGTTAGTTTGCCCCGAGACTAAAGCACCCCTAGAGCTTGTTGGTGAGGAGTTAATTTGTGAGAAGAGTAAATTGGCCTATCCAATTATTGACGGCATTCCAATTCTTCTTGTTGAAGAAGCTAGAAGAATAGAGCCCTCAAAATAATGGATTTTTCCATTATTATTCCTGCAAGATATGCATCAAGTCGATTACCGGCAAAGCTACTAAAAGATATTAACGGAAAAACGCTTATAGAGCATACCTACTCAAATGCTCTAAAAAGTAATGCTAGTCGAGTGATCATTGCAACAGATGATGAGAGAATAAGGCAAGTTGCACTTAACTTTGGTGCAGAGGTATGTATGACCAATCATAACCACTCTTCAGGCACATCTCGTTTGTCTCAAGTTGTTTCAGACTTAAGTTTTGAACATCATGAAATCATTGTTAATTTGCAGGGTGATGAGCCAATGATGGCTCCTGAATCCATTAATCAAGTGGCTTCCAACCTAGCTACTTCAAGCATGAGTGTAGCAACTTTGTGTGAAAAAATTAATTCTCAGGAGGAATACTTTGACGAGAATTGTGTCAAAGTTGTATATAATTCGCGCGGAAAAGCATTATATTTCTCTAGATCTCCTGTGCCAGCATTTAGGTCTAAGGATAATATTGATTTAGATTTATGTTTTAGACATGTTGGTTTATATGCTTACAAAGTAGGTTTTTTGAAAGACTATTCCAAGATGGAGATGTCTAGTCTTGAAATTGCAGAAAAATTAGAGCAACTTACTTTTTTAGCAAATGGATTCGATATACATGTTGAGATTGCTAGAGCTGCAACTGGCCTTGGTGTAGATACAGAGAGTGATTTAAAAAAAGTAAAAAAGGAATTTAAAAAATGAATATTATTGATGGTAAAGAAATTGCAAAAAATCTTCGTTCTAAAATCGCTGATGAGGTAAGTACTTTTGATCGTCCGCCAGGTCTTGCAGTTATTTTAGTTGGGGAGGATCCAGCCTCAGCTGTTTATGTTCGTAATAAGGAGCTCGCATGCAAACAGGCTGGTTTTTTTTCTGACAAGATTATTAAGTCTGAGAATATAACTGAAGAACAGTTACTGGAAGAGGTGGAGCGATTGAATAATAATCCACATATTGATGGTATTCTCGTTCAACTTCCATTGCCTAAACATATTGATGCAAACAAAGTCATTGAGCATATCTCCCCCTTCAAAGATGTAGATGGTTTTCATAGTGAGAATATTGGTAAATTAATGCAAAATAAGTCTCATTTGAGACCCTGCACCCCTAAGGGCGTAATGACAATGTTGGAGTCAATTGATTGCAAGATTGAAGGAATGAATTGTGTGGTTATTGGTGCTTCCAATATTGTTGGAAGGCCGATGGCAATGGAGCTCTTAAATGCCAGAGGCACTGTCACCATTTGTAATAGCAAAACAAAGGATCTCCCAGGTAAAGTAAGAGAGGCTGACATCGTTGTTGTTGGCGTTGGAATACCTAAGATGGTCAAGGGTGATTGGGTTAAGGAGGGAGCAGTAGTGATTGATGTAGGAATAAATCGTTTAGAGGATGGCTCACTTGTTGGAGATGTAGATTATGATGCCATTAAGGATACTGCTGGTGCAATAACGCCTGTCCCTGGAGGTGTTGGTCCAATGACAATAGCAACATTACTTGAAAACACCTTGATTGCCTTCAAGCAAAGTCTATGAGATTAATTCTAAAGCTACTCAGAGAGGGCTCAGGGAGAATTCTAATTTTTCTAGACTGGATGATTAAGCCTGCAATTGTTAAGAGAAGCTCAGAAAACCAACTTCAAGTCAATAAAAAAACAGAGTCACTTAAGCTTTATGAATTTTATGCATGTCCTTTTTGTATTAAAACTCGAAGAGCCATTAAACGATTGAATCTTAATCTAGAAACTCGTAATGCCAAACAAGGTGATTATAGAAAAGAGCTGGAGCTTAATGGGGGCAAAGTCCAAGTGCCATGTCTGAGAATTGATAATGCTGGTGAGCTTAGTTGGCTTTATGAGTCCAATGACATCATTAAATATCTAGAAAAGCATTTTAAATAAGATGCTTCACTAAGCTATGATCTATATCCATGGGGGCAACAAAGATCAAAGGGAGCTCTCGCGACAATTATTTAATTTTTGCTGTAATGGACTATTTCATAAGAACAAGCTTCCTACTATAGATCTCACCATCCATAAGGTTGAAGACGCTCTTGCGTGGACAGATTATGAGGGTGATGGGAGATTTTTCATTGAAATTGAAGAATCATTAGATAAGAAAAAATTTATCATTACGATGTGCCATGAAATGATCCATGTTTGCCAGTTTCTAGCAGAAGTCGAGGTGAGTGAATTATCGGCATACCACTATGAAGAAAAGCTTGCAGAGCAGTTTTACCATGAAGAATTAGAGAGACATGGAAGTGAGCTTGATCTCAATGAAGATTAGGGCAAATAATCACTCAAATTATCAAAGGAGTTTTGCAATTCTTCATATGAGTCTGAAGTGATTGTTATATGTCCTAATTTTCTGTTTTTTCGCTCCTTCTTATCATACAAATGTAAGTGAGCATTTCTAGTCTCAAGAACCTTATTTGTTGGACCATACTTTCCAATGATGTTAATCATCGCATTGAATTGACTTTTAATCGATGTATCACCAAGCGGGGTATTTGTAATTGCTCTGATATGATTTTCAAATTGAGAAGTTTGCGCACCTTCAATTGTCCAGTGTCCTGAATTATGAACTCTTGGAGCAATCTCGTTGACAATCAATTCATCATCTGAGTCAAATAGCTCAAGAGTTAAAACGCCAACATGATTAATTTCAGTTAGCAGCGAGATCATATAACTTTCAGCCTTTTTTTGAAGTGACTCTGATATCTCCTGTGCAGGAGCTACTGTCAATCTTAAGATGCCTTCATGATGAGAGTTTTCAGCTAGAGGATAATATTTGAGACTGCCATCAGTTCCTCTAACGGCAACAAGTGAAAGTTCTCTTTTAAAGTCAATAAACCCCTCCAGAATAGACTCTACGCCAGACATTGCTTCCCAGGCCTCATCTATTTGAGATTCAGACTTGATTAGAAATTGACCTTTACCATCATATCCATCTTGTGTAGTTTTTAGAATGGCTGGAAGGCCAATATTTTTAATAGCACGAGTTAAATCAGAGACATTATTGATTAACTCAAAAGGTGCACAAGGAATATTTAATTTTTGCAGTAAGGTTTTCTCTCTGCCCCTATGTTGCGTTAAGCTAAGAGATAAATCTCCAGGATAAACTTCAATGGTTTTAGATATTTCATTGACAATATTGATGTCTGTATTTTCAGTCTCATAGGTTACAACATCACAGTCATTAGAAAATTTTTGTATTACTTCTGGATTGTTATCATGGACAAATGTTTTACCAAGAAGTGAAGAAGGGTCCTCTTCAGATAAAGCTAAAAATCTCATTTGATGACCAAGAGGATAGGCAGATAGTGCAAGCATTCTTCCTAATTGACCAGCTCCAAGAACACCAATTCTCATATTCTAATTTTTGGGGTTTGGATTATTTAAAACATTTTGAGTTTGATCAGATCTAAACTTGCTCACCCTTTCTCTCACTGCTTTGTCATGGTTTCCTACAATTTGAGCGGCCAATATACCGGCATTTTTTGCCCCAGAGTCTCCAATAGCAAGAGTGCCCACTGGAATACCTCCAGGCATTTGAACGATCGATAATAGTGAGTCTTGACCACTTAAGGCTTTAGATTGAACCGGCACGCCCAAGACTGGAACAATAGTTTTTGAAGCGACCATTCCTGGCAAATGAGCAGAGCCTCCTGCACCTGCAATAATGACTTCTAGACCTCTTGCTTCGGCAGTTTCTGCATATTCAAACATTAAATCAGGAGTTCTATGAGCGGAAACAACTTTAACTTCGTAGGAGACTCCAAGCTCTTCAAGTATTTCTGTGGCATTTTTCATTGTGGGCCAATCAGATTTTGAACCCATAATAACCCCAACTAATGCACTCATCTTTTTATTGGTGAAATAATATAGTTAAATTATACCAAAAACCTTATATCTATTAGAGTCGATACAGAGGCGCACCTTAATCAATATTAGATTTTAAAGCTATTTTCTAAAAATGGAAGATGTCCAGATTTTAGGACTTGAGTTTTTGTCTCAGCATCAGCATACCAATGTTGAATTTTTGCTGGGACAAGTGTATCAAGCTTTCCAAGAATACATTTTTTTGGAGTGGAGATGGCCTTAAATTCATTCCTTAAGTCCGACCTAGTAATTATTTCTAGACCATTATTTAAGGCACTTTGAGAGGCAGGATATTTTTGAATAGAGCTGTGTAATTCTTGGATTTGAGACTTATTTTTACTTTGCAAGCTCACAAAACGTTTCAACGCCTTCGTGCTATCAACTTTTAGATTTAAAGCAAATTGATCGAATACTTCCTGCCTTATTCCATAATCCCAGTTTTCGTTATTTACTAGGCATGGGCTTGCAGCTACTAAAATCAATTCCTTAAGTTTAACTTGATTGGCTATAAAAATAGATAGCAACCCTCCTAGTGACCATCCTAAGAGAATAGACCTTTCAGGAATAAGCTTGATGATTTCGTAACACCAATCTTCTATACCACCTTCAATATCAGGGCTTCTTCCATGACCAGGTAAATCGATAATAGTAATGCAGTAATCATTCTTATATTTAGTGACTAGCTCATTAAAAATATCGCTGTTGAAGGCCCATCCATGCAATAAAACTAAGCTCTGACCCTCGCCGATTGTTCTATGCCATAGCATTATTGACCTTTTCAAGTAGGGATTCTATTTGTTCAAATGTATGATCAGCTGAAAGGGTAAAACGAAGTCTTGCTGAATTAGGTGGAACCGTAGGGGGGCGAATTGCACTCACAAAAAAACCTTCCTTAAATAAGCGATTACTAATTAATAATGCCTTCGAACTAGAGCCGATTATTAGAGGTTGAATTGCACTATCTGACTGCTCGAAACTCAGGCCAAGTTGACTAGCCATTGATCGAAAAAACTTTATATTTTTGAATAACTTTTCCCTTTGCTCTCCATGCTTTATCATTTCTAGACTCTTTTGAATTGCATGGCATAGGTTAGGTGGAAGTGCAGTAGTATAGGTATAAGGCCTTGATTTTTGAATTAGAAATTCTATAAAGTCTTTGTCTCCAGACACGAATGCCCCCATTACACCTGCAGCCTTTCCCAGCGTGGCCATATAGATAGAACGCTTTGGAATAATTGGATCGAAAACACCAAATCCATGGGCATCATCCTGCATAAGCATGGTATTTGATGAATCGATAATCTTGGAAATTCCTGAAATATTGGCCCGATCTCCATCCATGCTAAAAACATTGTCTGTAACAACAAGTCCAGAGCCTGACTGTTTTTTAATTTTATTAGCTAAAGACTCAAGATTATTATGATGGTATCTTTGAATTGGGAGACCAATTAACCTGCACCCATCTATCAATGAAGCGTGATTCAATTTGTCTTGAATTGACCATTTAATCTCGTCTCGAAGAGCAGAAAAAATTCCAAGATTTGCGCTATAGCCTGATGAAAATAATAGCGCACTCTCTTGGCCCGTGAATTCTGCAAGAGCCTCTTCAAGTAGTTTGTGGGAATCTGAATGACCACTGACTAAATGTGATGCCCCTGATCCAGCTCCATATTTCTCAACTCCTTCAATGAGCGCCTCCTTAATCTTTGCATGATTGGCGAGAGACAAATAGTCATTAGAACAAAAGTTAACCACGTCTTGGTTATCAATTTTCATGACAGTGCCTTGAGGACTTTTTGCAATTCTTCTCGAACGCAATAAGTGATTTTCTTCTAGATCACTTATTTTGTTTGAAAAATTCATGGGAGCGTTGTTGTTTAGATAAGATTTTCCAATGGAGAGGTTGCACTAGCGAAGGCTTTTTTCATCATTCTTCCAGCAAGGTATGACTCTCTTCCCGCAATAATAGCATGTTTCATTGCACTTGCCATTAATACAGGATCATTGGCGTTTGCAATAGCTGAGTTCATTAGAACGCCGTCGCACCCAAGCTCCATTGCTCTGGCAGCGTCGCTTGCACAGCCAACACCAGCGTCTACTAGAACGGGTACATTAGAGCTCTCTTTTATTAATTTAATGTTAAAGGGGTTTGAAATGCCTTGACCAGAGCCAATGAGAGAGCCTAGAGGCATTATTGCACAACAGCCTATTTCTTCAAGCTCCTTTGCAACTATAGGGTCATCAGAAGTATAGACCATGACATCAAAGTTTTCTTTTATAAGCGTTTTTGCTGCATCAAGGGTTTCAACAATGTTGGGATACAGTGTTTTTTCATCTCCAAGAACTTCTAGCTTTACTAGATTATGACCATCTAATAACTCTCTTGCAAGAAGGCAGGTTCTCACCGCATCTTTCGCATTATAGCAACCTGCAGTATTGGGAAGAATCGTATATTTTTCTGGTGAGATGACATCAAGAAGGCTTTCTTCATTAACGTTTTGCCCAATATTTGTCCTTCGAATGGCCACAGTAATGATTTCTGATCCAGAATTTTCTGTTGCCAATTTTGTTTCGTTAAGGTCTTTATATTTACCTGAACCAACTAATAATCTTGAGTTAAAAGTTCGCCCAGCAATAACAAATGGAGTGTCAGTTTTCATAGCGTTATAAGATACCATGTGCCGGAATCAATAATGAAATATTGATTCGCAATCTTTTCAATTTTAGATGAATTTATTAAATTGTTAAGCCAGCAATTTTTTGAATTTCATTAATCGCTTTCGTTATAATTTTTGAAAAGATGAAGTCTGATTTCTCTCCAGATTCTGAGCGAGCGACAAATTCCTCTACCATAAGCTGATAATGATTACATGCAGGAAATTCAACTTTACTTCCCTTTTGAAGTCCTCCATTAGACCAATAGGCAGAGGTTTTTTCTGGAGGGTTGACTGGAACATTTAGTTTAGCCCATCCATTAGAACCCAGAACAGTGAGTGATTGACATAGGGCTGCATCGGCCGAAACCGTAAAGCTGAGTGTTTCCCCATCGGGCCATCTAAGGGTTGCATCAACCTGTTTTTCGGTCTCGTATTGATCACACATTGTGGCAACTGCTGAGAGAACTTTAGGCTCTCCTTTAAAGAGCATACATCCTGACAAAATAGCATAACAGCCAATATCAAATAAGGGGCCACCTCCATATTTAATGAGATTTCGAACATTGCCTTCAGGCTGTTTAGGGTAGCTAAAAATAAAGTGAGACGACTGGTATTTACCGATATCAAGATTTTGAAGCCATTGCCATTGTGGATGGCTTCTGACCATAAAGGCTTCATAGAAAAATGCTTCGCTTTCTATTGCGGCATTTTCAAGTTGAGATAGCTCTTCTAAGTTAAGTGCAACTGGTTTTTCACATAAGACATGTTTATTGTTTCTAAGCGCTTCAATTGAATAAGGGACATGAAGATGATTGGGAAGGGGGTTATAGATTGCCTCAACGGATGGATCATTAATAAGAGTTTCATAATCAGTCTCAATGGCATTACCATAGATTTCAGGAAGGGCTGCTTGTCCAGGTTTTCTTCTTCCAACATGAGTGACCTCATGCCCTGCATTAATTATTGCAGGAACAACATGCTCTCTTGCGATTTTTGCCTCACCTAAAATACCAAATTTCATAATAGTGGATTTTCGTAAATCGTTTAATCATACTTAAATTCGAAGAATGATTTTTATATTAATATTAAAATTTGTATTAACATGTAAAATTGTATTTTAGTCATCATCAACTAAGGAATTACAATGCCACTCAATGCAATACAACACCCACTCATAGCTCATAAGATTGCCTTACTAAGACAGTATGGAATAAGCACAAAACAATTCCGTGAGCTGGCTAATGAAGTGGCAAGCCTTTTGACTTATGAGGCTACTAGAGATTTGCCCCAGGAGAATAGAGAAATTAATGGGTGGCAAGGAGAGCCAATAAATACTCAGATGTTATCTGGTAAGAAGCTTTCAATTGTTCCAATTCTCAGAGCAGGGCTTGGGATGCTTGATGGGGTTTTAACACTTGTACCTAATGCAAAAGTAAGCATAGTTGGCCTATACAGAAATGAGGAAACATTGGAGCCCGTTGCTTATTTTGATAAGGTAATCGCAGATATTGATCAAAGAACTGCATTAATTATTGACCCAATGCTTGCTACTGGTGGAACTCTTCTGGCAACAATTGACCTTTTAAAGCAAAAAGGATGTAAAAAAATTATTGGTTTATTTTTAGTTGCATCTCCAGAGGGTCTTGAAAGGGTTACCGAATTACATCCTGATGTTGATTTATTTATTGCTGCAATTGATGAAGGTCTGAATGAAAATGGTTATATATTGCCTGGCTTAGGTGATGCTGGTGACAAAATTTTTGGCACAAAGTAAGGAAAGAAATAGAATTTAAGCTTCTTCTTTTTTTAAAGATTTAAAGGCATCTAATGCTTTTTCTCTAGATGATTTTAGATCTATAATTGGCTCTGGATAGTCTTTACCTAGAGTAATATTTGCATTATCTAAAATTTCTTTTGGAGCCTCCCAAGGACTAAAAAGGTACTTAATAGGTAGGTCTTTTAATTCAGGAATAAATTCTTTAATGTATTGACCATCAGGGTCAAACTTTTCTCCCTGAGTTACTGGATTAAAGATTCTGAAATATGGTGCAGCGTCTGCCCCGCAACCGGCTACCCATTGCCAGCTTGCGCTGTTACTCGCAAGATCAGCGTCAACTAAACAGTCCCAAAACCAGCGCTCGCCATGACGCCAATCTAACAAAAGATTTTTGACTAAAAATGAGCCCACAACCATTCTAACTCGATTATGCATTGAGCCAGTCAACCATAGCTCTCTCATTCCTGCATCAACCATCGGTATACCAGTTTGACCTTTTTGCCAGGCTGATAAATTTTTTGAATTATGCTCCCATGGAAATTGATCAAACTTTGTTTGGAGGTTTTTTGTTGGAAGGTCAGGATTAAAGTAAAGCTGGCAATAGGAAAACTCTCTCCATCCTAACTCACTTAAAAAGTGATCAATGTTCTTATCACTGCCTTTTTCTTTAGCTAGATACCATGCCTGATTGGGAGATACCTCACCGAAATGTATGTGAGGAGAGATTCTAGATACAAATGGCTTTGCAGGGAAATTTCTACCGTCTTTATAATGACTAATCCCATTCTCAATAAACTTGGATAATCTCTCATGAGCGCCAGTCTCCCCAATATCCCAAAACGATTGCATTGGAATATCCCATCTAATGTCTGGTAAGAGCGATAAATCATTGAGATTTAGAGAGTTATCTTTGTCAATGATATATTTTGAGGTATCCGCTTTGGGAAGAGGCTCCCTAGGCTCTTCTGATTTAAGGCATCCCTTGCGATAGAAAGGCGTAAAAACTTTATAAGGCGTACCATCATCTTTCTTTATTGTCCATGGCTCCCAAAGTAAAGACCCATTAAATGTTTTAACTAAAATTCCTTTAGATTCGAGTTGAGCTTTAATTTGAGTGTCTCGTTTAATGCGCCATGGCTCATAGCACCGATTCCAATAAACAACATCAATTTCAAATCTGTCAATAATATCTATTAAAGTTTGAAGAGGATTGCCTCGATAAAGAGATAAATTTTGATTTAGGTTATTACTAAGATCACTTAGTGACTGGTGAAGCCAAAAGCGACTCGCTCCACCCATAGAATAAGCACCAGAATTGAAATCATCTAGAATATAGACTGGTATTACTTCATCGTGTTTTGAGGCTTCGTAGAGTGCTGGATTATCAGAAAGTCTAAGATCTTGTCGAAACCAATGTAATGCTTTTGTTTTTTTCATCAGCGCTATTATAAAAAATAGGTGTGAATATTGGATGAAGATTCGGAGTTATTTGGGCAAAAAAGTATGGCGGAGAGAGAGGGATTCGAACCCTCGATAGGAGTTAAAGCCTATACTCCCTTAGCAGGGGAGCGCCTTCAGCCACTCGGCCACCTCTCCGAAGAAGGCATATTATACTGCAATTATATTGAACGAGTATTTTAGAAATAGACCTTTTGTTAAATATTATTCTAGGATTTCAAAATCATGAGAAATGGAGGCTGTTTTTCCTAACATTATTGAAGCTGAGCAGTACTTTTCAGCTGATAGTGTAATCGCTTTTTCAACTTTTTTTGAGTCTAAACTGTTTCCTTTGACGAGGAATTGAATATGAATATCAGTAAATACTTTTGGATGATCATCAGCTCTCTCAGCATTAACTTTAGTTTCACAGTGTGTAAGTTCTTGACGCATTTTTTTTAGTGTAGTGACAACATCAATCATAGTGCAGCCAGCAACACCCAGCAACAGCATTTCCATTGGCCTGACCCCAAGATTGTCCCCACCGATCTCTGGTGGGCCATCCATGGTAATACTATGCCCGCTATGAGACTTGCCCACCATGAGCATTCCATCAACCCAATTTACAGATATATTCATTTAAAAAACTCCTTAAGTTTTTGACCAGGATCAGAATCCCTCATAAAAGTCTCACCAATCAAAAAACCAAACACGTTGTTTTGATGCATTAATTCAACATCTTCTTTGGTTTTGATTCCTGACTCTGTAATCACAAGCTTATCATCGCTAATTTCTGAGAGTAAGTCAATGGTCGTTTGAAGAGTGACCTCAAAATTACGAAGGTTTCTGTTGTTTATGCCAAGCAGTGGTAAATCTAATTTCAAGGCGCGATTAAGTTCATCACGGTCATGCACTTCAACGAGTGTATCCATCCCGAGTGATGTGGCTAAATCACTTAAATCTTTCAATTCCACATCATTAAGACAAGATGCGATTAACAATATACAATCTGCACCAATAGCGCGAGATTCATAGACCTGATAGGGATGAATAATAAAGTCTTTTCTAATGACGGGAATTGTTACAGCCGCTCTTGCTTTAATTAAGTATAAAGGATCTCCCTGAAAAAAATCTCGATCAGTTAATATCGAAAGGCAGCTAGCTCCTCCAGTCTCATAGCTTTGTGCTATTTCAACAGGATCAAAGTCCTCCCTGAGAACGCCTTTGCTCGGAGAAGCTTTCTTAATTTCAGCAATAACGCCGCTCTCGTGTTTTTGGACTTTATTGTGCAAAGCCTTATAGAATCCTCGACTAGAATCAGCATTAGAAGATAATTCGATCATTCTTTCGAGTGGAACTCTACTTATTGAATCTGAAATTTCTTCGTGCTTTCTAGAGACAATTTTTTTAAGAATGTCAGGTGTTTTTTGTGCCATGCTTCTAAGGATTTTGTAACTATGCCTATTTTAAACGAATATAATTTACGTATATATTTATGTATTGAGCAAAGTTCATGAATTTACTAGATTTTCAAGCAGGGATTGAACACCCATTTTTTTTGATTGCTGGGCCATGCGTTATTGAATCAGAGGCCTTAGCAATGGAGAGTGCTGGTTATTTAAAGAAAGTTTGCGAAGAGTTGAATATCAATTTTATCTATAAGTCATCTTTTGATAAGGCTAATCGAACCAGTGCAGATAGTTTTCGCGGCTTGGGATTAGAAAAAGGTCTTCGAATACTTGAAAAAGTTAAATCAGAAGTTGGTGTTGCAGTTTTGACTGACGTTCATGAAGACACGCCATTAAATGAAGTGAGTTCAGTAGTTGATGTTCTTCAAACGCCAGCATTTCTGGTACGACAAACCAATTTTATTCAAAATGTTTGCAGTCAAGGA
>ERZ802830.788-NODE-788-length-31105-cov-28.2437_pt1 | contig 31105 bp, 23 predicted proteins | sample MGYA00345654_ERZ802830 | MGnify/ENA primary metagenome ERZ802830 (study PRJEB30503, sample SAMEA104212375) | marine metagenome | biome: Westerlies Biome; feature: [SRF] surface water layer (ENVO:00010504) within the epipelagic zone...; material: water... | reverse complement strand
TTGACAGTTTGAACCGCCGCAAGGGGGAGATGCTCGATATGCGGTCTGCTGGTGCAGGGAAAACCCGTCTTGTGTTCCGCGCACCGTCGCGCGGGCTGATTGGCTACCAAAGTCGGTTTTTGACCCAGACACGGGGCACTGGTGTTTTGAACCGCATTTTTGACTCCTATGCGCTGCACAAAGGGTCTATCGAAAGCCGCCGCAATGGCGCGTTGATCTCGACTGACTCAGGGGTTGCTGTTGCTTATGCTTTATTCAACCTGCAGGATCGTGGGCAAATGTTCGTTACGCCGCAGACACCGGTATATCAGGGTATGATAGTCGGTGAGCATAACCGTGATAATGATCTTGAAATCAATGTACTTAAAGGAAAACAGCTTACTAATGTTCGGTCATCTGGCACCGATGAGGCGGTCAAGCTTGTGCCTGCGCGCCGTATGTCGCTCGAACAGATGATGGCCTACATCAATGAAGATGAATTGCTTGAGGTAACACCGCTGAATTTGCGGCTTCGTAAGATGTATCTTTGTCCACATGAGCGCAAGCGCGCCGCGCGCGCTTGAAGGCTTTGCCTGATAATGATGATTGGACGGCGTGCGGCGTATTCTGGCGCCGCGTCAACTGGCATAATGACAAGTCGCAAACAAGCCGATATGATCCTAACGCAACAAGCTACATGTCTTACCCAAGACATGTAGCTTGTTGACCTATTTTGAAAGACAGACCGAGGATAAAAATGTTGGCAGGTGAAGGTTTCAAGCATGTTTATGACAAGGCTGCGATGGCCCGGTCGGTGGCACGGATGCTTCTTGAAATTGACGCGGTTCTTTTTCGTGCGGATGAGCCGTTTAAACTGACCTCTGGTATGATGAGTCCAGTCTATATCGATTGCCGCAAGATCATTTCTTTCCCGCGGATGCGGTCGGCCATGATGGATTATGGCGCAACGGTAATCTTAAATGATATCGGTTATGAATCACTTGATGCCTTGGCAGGTGGGGAGACAGCTGGTATTCCGTTTGCGGCATGGCTTGCTGAACGAACCCATCTACCGATGCAATATGTCCGCAAAAAGCCAAAAGGCTTTGGACGTGATGCGCGGATCGAAGGTGATATTTCCAAAGGTCAGCGTATTTTGCTGGTCGAAGATCTGACAACCGATGGCGGCAGCAAGCTGAATTTTGTCGAGGCCATGCGCACCGCTGGTGCCGAGGTCGCGCATACGTTCGTGATTTTCTATTACGATATTTTCAGAGATACACCAGCTCGCCTTGCTGAGGATGGAATCAGCCTTCACTATTTGGCGACATGGTGGGATGTTCTTGCCGAATGCAAGGACTCGAAAAGATTTGATCCAAAAATATTGGCCGCAGTCGAAGATTTTCTCAATAATCCGCGTGAATGGTCGAAGGCACATGGTGGTGTCTAGCTGACTTGTTCAATTGGTCACAAAGAGCCATTAGATCATCCCCCTTAGCGACGATGCGCCTCCGTTCCTCTTTGTTGGATCATTAATGATTTTTTCAATGCTTCCACTAAAAATTTTAACACAAAAAGAGTCGGGCAAAGAGGCTCCCTTTTTTCACTCTATAAATCTTATATCGTCTTTGATCGCGATATGGCACGTTTAATCTGTATTTTGTCGCGAAAACGATACCAACGAACAATTGAAGGCAGGAACCACGGCTTGCCAAAATATAATGGGCGGGTCTGAAAACGCAAGCTGTCAAATGCGGTGGCCCCCTCTGGGTTTCCAATCAGTTGTTGGCCAAGACGGTTGCCAAGATAGCTGGACAATCCAATGCCGGAGCCACAATATCCCATAGCGTAATAGATACCATTATGGGACCCAAGATGCGGAAGTGTATCAAAAGTAAACGCAACGGTTCCTGTCCATGAATGCGTGTAATCATAATTGGCAAGTTCGGGGAAAATCCGACACATGTCATTTTTTAGCTTTGGCCCACTTAGGGTTGGATTTGTCTCATCGGCTGATACCCGCCCGCCAAACAACACCCGGGACCGATCGGGTGATGGACGATAATAATAAATCACCTTGCAGGTATCACTAACCACGCGGTCAGTTGGAAACAGCTTGTCCATTAACGCTTTTGGGACAGGCTCGGTTGCAATCATATAGGTCCCGATGGGAATGATACGGCGTCGAACCCAAGGGACAAGATTTGTTGTATAGCCATTTGTGGCGATGATGATATTCTTTGCCCTAATTTCACCTTTTGGCGTTGTAACGATAAAAGCCTCGCCGTCTTTTTGGATATCTTGCGCTGGGCAACCGCCAGTGATTTGAGCCCCAGCTAACTTAGCCTTACTTAGTAGGCCTAAATAATATTTTGCAGGGTCCAGAGAGGCGTGATTTGTTAACATAACGCCACCAAAATAAGAATCTGTTCCAAGTTCCTTATGTTGTTCATTCCTCGGGACAATCTTAAATTCTACCCCTTCTTCCCTGCCAAGCTTTTGTGTATCGCGAACAAGCTCATCAAAATGCGTAGGTGTATGCGCAGCGTGGAATCTGCCGCATTTCTTATAATGGCAGTCGATGTTTTCTGTGGTGATAAAATTGTCAATCCAATCCAACGATTTATAGCCTTCATCTCGAATAGCCATCGCGTGATTTGCCCCATACTTGCGGGTCAGGGCCGCAAGCGTTGGTTTAATGCTGGAACTTATCTGCCCGCCATTTCGTGTGCTGCAGCCCCATCCTGGCATGTGTTTGTCTATCACTTGCGTGCTGCGTCCCGCACGTGCGGTAACGATGGCCGCATGCAGTCCTGTATAACCAGATCCAATCACTGCAACGTCAACTGACCTAAGAGGTCCCGCCTTTGTTGAGGTGAGAGGGGCTAAGCCATCAAGCCAATATACATTTCCATCAGTGGATTTACTTTGTAATGACGCTTCATTGCCAAATTTCGACATGCTTACCCTCGTCAAGGTCAATATTAATTACAAATTAGATTAAAGCTCTTTTTTTACCCAACCAGTCAAATGAAACCTTGGCTAATGATAAAATATGTTGTTAGCATTTACAAAATAACAATTTTTTGGGAGAAAATTATGAAACCTTTTTTCATATACAGGAAGTTTGCTTTCGTCGCCGCTACGTTAGGGGTGGCCAGCTTATCTACAGCAAGTCTTGCTGAAGATACACTTCGAATTGTTTCTTGGGGCGGTGCGTACCAAAAGGGCCAGTCCGTCGGTATTTTTCAGCCTGCAGCAAAAGCCATGGGCATTACTGTAAAAGAAGACACTTATGGTGGTATTTCTGATGTCAAATTAATGGTTAAGTCTGGTGCCGATAAATTTGATATTTTCTCAAGTGGCGCTGGTGGCTGTGCATCAGGGGGTAAAGAAGGCGTCTTAGAAAAACTTGATTATTCTGTAATTGATGTCAGCAACCATTTGCCTGGCATGTACAGTGATTATTGCGCGGGAGCCGATATTTTCTCAGTTGTTGCTGCATGGAATACCGACACCTACGGTGATAATGGGCCACGCACTTGGGCCGATTTCTATGACGTAAAAAAGTTCCCAGGAACACGCGCCATGCGCAACAAGGTCGATGCCCAGCTGGAAACTGCTTTACTCGCTGACGGTGTCCCAAAGGAAGATATCTATAAGGTATTGGACAGTGAAGAGGGTATTAAGCGTGCACTTGATAAGATACGTACAATTAAACCTCATATTGCAGTTTGGTGGACCTCCGGTGCGTCGCATGCTCAGTTGATGAAAGATGGCGAAGTCGACATGACCACGGGATGGAATGGTCGTTTTGATGTTGCCAAGCAAGACGGTGCAAAAGTTGCTTACGACTGGAAAACTGGGATCATGGACTGGGAAGGCTATGGCATTCCAAAAGGTGCTAAACAAAAGGATCTCGCGATGAAGTATATTGCAGAGATGATGAAGCCAAATTATATGGCCGAGTTTGCTAAATACATCACTTATGGACCAACTAATAAGAAGGTCTATGAGCTCGGGTTAATGGAAGATTCGCGCGCACGGCAGATGCCATCTCATCCTGACAATGCTAAGCATCAGATGACATTGAAGACTGAATGGTACGCTAAGTGGAGAACCATTGCCGCTGAAATGTATACAGAAATGATGACCGAATAAAACCAATGTTTTGGAGGGCGAATCCGCCCTCCAAAACTAATTTTTAGATACTTTTGGTACATTAATTCATGGCAAACAATGCACTTAATATATCCATTCACAATGTGACTAAAACTTATGGCGATTTTTACGCACTACGGGATGTTAGTCTTGACGTAACCTCCGGAGAGTTCCTCACATTGCTTGGGCCATCTGGCTCGGGAAAGACAACTCTCCTGATGGTCCTTGCTGGTTTTATCAACCCTGATTATGGCAGTGTGAAATTTGGTGATGAGGAGGTTGTTTTAAAGCCTCCACACCTCCGGGGCATTGGAATGGTATTCCAGAACTATGCTCTTTTTCCACATATGAATGTTGAACAGAATGTTGGCTATCCTCAGAAGTTGCGGGGTGTTAGCAAAGAAAACACCAAAATCAGTGTTGAAGAAGCTCTAGCCACAGTGAAGTTAGATGGACTTGGACATCGCCAGGTTGATGAATTATCTGGCGGTCAAAGGCAGCGTGTTGCGCTGGCACGAGCGATTGTTTTTAAACCTAAAATTCTACTTATGGACGAACCACTTTCGGCACTTGACAAGAAGTTGCGTGAGGAGATGCAGATCGAATTGAGGCAGTTGCATGATCGATTAAATATTACGACAGTTTATGTGACACATGACCAAAAAGAAGCTCTAACCATGTCGGACAGGATTGCTGTGATCAATGATGGACAACTCAAGCAACTTGACACTCCAAACCAAATCTACCGTAGCCCTAGTAACGCCTTCATTGCTGATTTTATTGGTGAATCAAGTTTGCTTTCAGCCACGGTAAAAAATGGTATAGCAAGCCTTGGTTCCTCAAAACTGAAAGGTAATCAAAAGTTGAGTAAAGACGGGGACTTCCTTTTGGTGATCCGACCTGAAAAGCTTTTTATTGCTAGTAAAAAGGCCCGCGACGCTAATCACTTTGAAGGAGTGGTTGAAGACTCAATCTTTCAAGGTGAAAGTCAGTTGATGGTAATTAAGCTTGATCCTAAAACCTATGGCGAACAATCACTGAGAATGCGCTTGCCAAATAGTAGTTCAACTCTCAGTGAGTTGCCTGGCATTGGAGACAGGGTTACTCTTGGATTGAAAATTGTGGACAGTTATTTTGTAGAAAAATCACATGGCGGTTCTTGAACACAACATAAATGAGGTGTCGCTCAGTCGATTAGAAAAGCGAGAAAATTACACCTTTTTTGGTCTAACCGTACCTTATTTGGTTTTGGTTGGAGCGATGATTATTATTCCAATAGGTTGGTTGTTTTTCTTGTCCTTTATTGGAAGGGATGGTTCGTTTTCATTCGAGAATTATGAACGCATGATAAATTCAAAAGCTTATCTTCGAATATTTCTGACCACCTTCAAAATCAGCCTATTAACTACTTTCTTTTGTATCTTGCTCGGCTATCCGCTGGCTTATTTTATGTCACAGATTTCGCGCAAATGGGCTAGCTTGTGTATGATTGGAGTTTTGATACCGTTCTGGACAAGCCTTTTAGTTCGAACCTACGCTTGGCTAGTGTTGTTGCAAAAAAAAGGCTTAATCAATAACATTGCGATTGACCTTGGGATCATAACCGAGCCAATAAAATTTGTTCACAATACATCAGGCACACTCATTGGCATGGTCCATATCATGCTGCCTTTTTTGATCTTACCCCTCTACGCCAATATGCGCGCCATCGACAGCCATTGTGTTAAGGCAGCTTCTAGCCTAGGTGCAACGCCAGTGCGCGCGTTTTGGACGGTATTTTTCCCGCTGAGCATTCCTGGCCTATTAGCTGGGTCATTAATTGTCTTTGTGCTGTGTCTTGGGTTTTATGTTACACCAGCAGTGCTTGGTGGTGGCCGTGTGATAATGGCGGCAATGAAAATTTCGAGTAATATAGAGCTCTATTTTAGTTGGGGTGCTGCAAGCGCGCTAGGTGTTGTTCTCCTTGTTGTCACGATGATCATTTTGTTTATTGCTTCAAAACTGGTTTCTCTCGATCAGCTTGGTCAGCGGAGATAAGAGATGGGTTTCCTTGACAGACAGGTCTCTGACACTCAAATCAAGCTGAGAAGCCGTTTGTGGCTTTATGTGATTTCTTCAATCATACTTTTTTTGCTGATTGTGCCATCCCTGATTGTCATTCCCATGTCATTTTCTGATAGCCAGTACCTTGAGTTTCCGCCAAAGAATCTTTCATTGCGCTGGTATGAAAATTATTTTTTTTCATGGAAAGTTGAAAATGGTTTCAACGACTGGATGGCAGCAACGCGCACCTCATTGTTAGTAGCTGTTCTGACAATTTTTGTTGCGACGCCTATTGGGACGCTTGCAGCCTATGGACTGACTAACAGCAGCGCGCGCATCCGTTCAATCCTGTTCCCTATTATGATTTCACCGATGATGGTTCCAATTATCCTGGTCGCAATAGGACTGTTCTACTTTTATGTTCAGTTCAACATGGTGAATAGTATTCCCGGACTTGTTCTTGGACATTCACTTGTTGCCATGCCATTAGTTTTGATTATTGTGCTGTCGGCGCTTAAGAACTACGACATGAATCAAGAGAAGGTAGCTCGTTCACTCGGCGCAAGTCGAACAAGGGCTTTTATTGAGATCACCTTACCACAAATCAAATTTTCTCTGGTCTCCGCAGGGTTGATCTCTTTTCTAACTTCTTTTGACGAAATCATTATCTCATTGTTTGTTGCAGGGGGTGACAATTCTACGATCACTAGAAGTATGTTCTTAGCGCTTCGAGATCAAATTGACCCAACTATTGCGGCAATATCGACGATATTAATCATCATATCATCCGGCTTACTCATTGCTTCCCAGATGATTAGTGGTAAAACGCGATCAGATTAACAATGCGTATGTTGGCGCCAGAAGTCTTGCGCAGCAAAGAAAATCTAACCGGCTGTTTTTGTATTACGCCATGCCAACGCGGCCTTTAGGCCCTGATCTTTTCGGATGCGGTTGAATTCAACGCGTTCTGGCGACTCGTCAGCTTCAATCTTAATGTCGGTTTCCAATGCCTCACGTAAGGCTGTCCGCATTTCGGCCAATTCGTAGGCACGATGGATTGCAGCCTTGGTCATCTGCACTGAGCGTGGCGCTGCGTTGACGATTTGGTTTGCCAGTTCCAGCGCGGCTTCCATCTCCGCTCCATCCGCAACCACTTGATTCAAGATGCCCATCTGATAACAGCGGTCTGCTGTAACTTTGTCATTGCCAGTTAGCAGCAATTCCTTTGCCTGTTTTGGCCCAATGACATAAGGAGCTAGCATGGCAACAATGCCTGAACCAAAGCGCACTTCAGGTTCTCCAAATCGAGTTGTTTCACCAGCAACGGCAAGATCGCACGCCATTAGCAATTCCATAGCCCCGCCAATACAATAGCCGTGAGCTGCGGCAATGGTTGGTTTTGGTGAATTCCAGAATTGCATAATGAAGTCAAAATCTTTGGTAAGTACATCACGCCATTCAGCCTCACCGCTGATCCCGCGCGCTGCGCTTTCTTTCATATCAAACCCTGCGGAAAAACAACGGCCAGCGCCATGAACAACAATTGCCAAAACTGTTTCATTCTTGATGAATCTGTCCATAACTTCATTTGTTTCACTGACTAACTCTTCGTTAAAGGCATTCAAGACCTTCGGCCGATTAAATTTAAGGATGCCGATGCGCCCATCGATTTGGCTAGAGACTGCATTTTCGTTTTTCATAAAACCCTCGCTTTTAAATAAGCGTCAAAGCTTATCAACCATGTAACGGCAAGAACATTCAAATTTATCCCGAAATTTGGTTGTTTTTTATTTTTGGGGCTGGACGCCGGCTTGTTTTTGGGTGTTGATAGGATCATAATTTTCTATGTGAATTTGGCATGAAACAACATTCGCTTGATATCCTTCTTCGTCCTCGCTCAATTGCATTTGTTGGGGCATCAGACCGGCCAAATAGCACTGGCGCAGCAATGCTGGCGATGTGTCTAATTGATGGGTTTGATGGTAAGATCTTTTCAATAAATCCTCGACTGAGCACGCTTAATGGTGGGCCTTGCTATGCTGATTTGAAAGCATTGCCTGAAGTTCCAGATCATGTCGTTATTGGTGTTGCCAGCCGTTTTGTTGAAGCAGTAGTGGATCAGGCGCTTGAACTTGGCATCAGGGCTGCAACCATTTTTGCGTCTTGTTATCTTGATGATGATACGAGCCCTCGTTTGCCCGCGAGGATTGCCGCTAAAGCGTCCTCTGCCGGCATGCAAATTTGCGGCGCGAACTGCATGGGTTTTTACACTCCATCTGCTAGGCTACGGGTGGCCAGTGTGGCATCGCCTGACGGCCTGCAAAAAGGTGGAATTACGTGGATTGCGCAATCTGGATCAGCCTTTGGCGCGCTATCCCATAATGACCGGCGACTTGGTTTCAACTTGGTAGTTTCGACCGGTATGGAGCTTGTTACCACGGTTGCTGATTATATGGAATGGGCGTTGCACCAACCTGAAACACGGGTGGTTGGACTGTTTATTGAGACAATACGCAATGCTGCAGGATTTATCGCTGCACTTGAGATAGCTCGCAAACGGGGAGTTCCAGTTGTAGTGTTGAAGGTTGGACGCACGCTGAAAAGCGCACAGATGGCGGTGTCACATACTGGGGCAATTGCCGGTAATGATGCGGTTTATGAGGCTGTTTTCCGAGCCTATGGCGTGCACCGCGTTGCCGACATGGATGAAATGGCGGCAACATTAGCGCTGTTTGATACCCCGCGTCGACCTGCGCCCGGTCAATTAGGCGCAATCCATGACTCTGGGGGTGAGCGGGAACTTCTGGTTGATTTAGCCGAAGATTATGGCTTTCAGTTTGCTGAACTGGCATCAGCAACATGCACGGCTCTACAAGAACACCTTGAACCCGGTCTAGTGGCAGAAAACCCTTTGGATGCCTTTGGCACTCATAACAATTTGGAAGACCGGTTCGCAGCTCTAATTGCAACACTCGTTAACGATACGAATGTTGGGCTTGGGGTGTTTTTGTCTAACCCGCGTGACGGTTACGCCTATGCTGAAAACTACTGCTCGGCGTTGATTAAGGCTGCCCAGATTACTGATAAACCGCTGGCACTTGCGACCAATTATTCAATGGCAGATGATCGCAAGATAGCCCTAAGGTTGAAAGAGGCTGGCATACCACTGTTACGTGGGACGCGGAACGCGCTGCTGGCTATTGGACATTTTATGGCTGACCGTGAATTCCGTTCTCGTTATTCAAAGCTTGGCGAGATCGCACAGCCAAAAGATATAGTTCATGAGGCAGTTGTATCTCGTTGGAAAGCGCGCCTTGCAGACCGGACTTCTTTAACCGAGGCGGATGGGCTTACCATGCTTGCTGATTTTGGTCTTGCTGCCCCTAGCATGGCCACTGTCACCTCACTGGCAGAGCTTAACGCCGCAATTAATAATCTGGCATTCCCAATTGTGCTCAAAACTGCTGAAGATTATGCGCATAAAAGTGACGTTGACGGTGTTCGACTTAACCTTACCAGTGCCGATGAAGCCATTGTAGCTTATACCGAAATGGCCGCCTGCCTTGGTCCAAAAGCACTGATGATGGAAATGGTTCCAGCCGGTTTTGAGCTTTCCTTTGGCGCGGTTTATGATGTTGATTTTGGTTCAGTAGTGATTGTTTCTGCAGGCGGTGTGTTGATCGAATTCTTGAACGATAAGGTTGCTGCTCTTGCGCCTTTTGATTGTGAGGCGGCTAAGAACCTGCTGAGTGAATTGCGAATTGCACGTCTTTTGGCTGGGTATCGCAGTAAACCGGCCGCTGATATGGATGGGCTGGCGAGACAACTGGCCCAATTCTCCCAAATGGTTGCTCTACTTGGTGATACCATCACTGAAATTGATATCAATCCGGTAATCTGTGGCCCAGATGGTGCCGTTGCCGTTGATTGCCTTGTTTTAACAAAAGCGGGCGTGAAATAGCGTCAGCCTTTAACTGTCTTTCCTGCTTTTTCATAAATAGGCTGTTACCATCATATTATATTTAGCAAGGAACCCCATAACTGAATGCGCCAAACTCTCAATCTCTTTATAGCCAGATTGCTCCAATCATTTACTTTATTTGAAAAGCTATGATGATAGAAAGCAGGCTGAAGATGCTGGTCGTAAAAATTGTTTATTACAACTGAGTGAGAATAGGTAATGGCTGAGTTTGATTATATAATTGTTGGTGCAGGCTCGGCTGGGTCTGCTCTTGCTGCCCGGCTTAGTGAAAAGCAGGACTCACAGGTGCTTTTGCTCGAGGCAGGGCCTAGTGGGAGGCATCCTTTTTTGCATATTCCGATTGGCTATGGAAAAGTATTTTACGATCAACGCTATAATTGGAAATATCATACAAACCCCGAACCGCATCTAAATAACCGATCTATTTACTGGCCACGTGGTAAAGTTTTAGGAGGCTCATCTTCAATTAATGCCATGGTTTATGTGCGTGGCCATAAGCAGGATTATGACGAATGGAATGCGGTTGCACCAGGCTGGGGTTGGGCAGATGTGGAACCCATGTTTCGCCGGATGGAGAACTGGCTTGGTCAACCACGAGAAGAACGAGGTCGTGCTGGGCCGCTGGGAATTACTGATGTTACTGACCAAGTTCATCCCGTGACCCGAGCCTACATAAAAGCGGCGTCAGAGGCCGGCATTCCTTTTAATCCGGATTATAACTCAGGCGATATGGAAGGGGCTTGTTTCTTTCAAATTACCACTAAGAATGGTATCCGGTCCTCTACGGCGAATACCTATTTAAAAACCGTGGCTCAGCGATCTAATCTTTGTATTTTGACAGGCGCATTTGTAACAAGTGTGCTTTTTGACGGTAAGACTGCAACAGGTGTTTCTTATGTGCGTGGTGGCAAGACATTAATAGCTGAGGCAAAAAGAGAAGTTATTCTTTGTGGCGGGGCTATCAATACGCCCAAGCTTTTACAATTATCGGGGATTGGTGCCGCACCTCTATTAAACGAAATGGGAATTCCAGTTGTAATTGATCAACCTCATGTTGGGCAAAATCTGATTGATCATGTGGGGCTTGAGCTAATTTATGGGGCAAAGGTTCCAACACTTAACCAGCTCCTAAGGCCTTTATGGGGTAAGGCATGGGTAGGTCTTCAGTTTCTACTTGGGCGAAAGGGACCACTTTCGATGAGCCTCAATCAGGGGGGAGGGTTTATCCGCTTTGATCAGGGCAAGGGCACACCAGATATCCAGTTATATTTTATGCCAATGAGTTATAGCTGCGCCCCTAAAGGTAAAAGACCGTTGATGAGTCCAGACCCATTTCCAGCTTATCGCATAGGGTTCAATCCATGCAAACCGGAAAGCCGGGGGTATGTTGATATTCAATCACCAGACCCATTTCAGCCTCCGCGGATGCAGGGAAATTATTTGGAAGCAGAAAAAGACCGCCAGATCATGATCGCTGGCACACGTCTTATCAGGCGCATTGTAAAGATGCCAGCACTGGCGGCCATAACAGATAAAGAAATTTTTCCCAGTAATACCATGGAAACAGATGATGACATTATTTCGGTTGCTAGGGATATTAGCTGGACTGTATTTCATCAATGTGGCACCTGCCGCATGGGAAGAGATGAAAAAACATCAGTGGTAGATGAGAAGCTCAGAGTTCACGGCATTGGTAATCTTCGTATTGCTGATGCTTCTATTTTTCCGTCTATACCGTCGGGCAACACCAATGCACCCGCAATTATGGTAGGTGAAATGGCGGCTAATATTATCAAAAATGAAGCATTAATGAAGGCTAAGAGATGAAGCTGAAATCCATAGAAACATTTTGTAATTCGCATGTAGGCTTCGTCCTTGTCACAGCTGAGGACGGTGCGCAAGGGTGGGGGCAGGTATCAACTTATCACAGCGATATTACATGTGAGATATTACATCGTCAGGTTGCGCGTTGGGGAATAGGAAGAGACCTGTCGGATTTGGATGATGTTCTTGATTTTATCAACGAACGGGAACATAAGTTTCCCGGCTCATACCTGCGGCGTGCCATGGCCGGATTTGATACAGCCATATGGGATTTGCGTGGAAAAATCGCTGGTTTGCCAGTAACAAGTCTTCTGGGTGGGTCACCCGGGCCAATTCGTGCCTATGCCAGTTCTATGAAAAGGGATATTACACCATCTGATGAAGCCGAGCGCTTAAAAAGGCTCAGAGATAAATCAGGTTTTAATGCCTTTAAAGTAAGGGCTGGCGCAGAGGTTGGCCGCAATCAAGATGAATGGCCTGGCCGCACTGAAGAAATTATCCCGATGATGCGTCGGGAACTAGGTGACGCTGTTGATTTATTGATAGATGCCAACAGCTGTTATATTCCTGAACGCGCTATCGAAGTTGGGCGCATGCTAGAAGATAACGGCTTTTGCCATTACGAAGAGCCATGCCCCTATTGGGAGTTGGAGCAAACAAAACAGGTCACCGATACGCTGTCTATTGATATTACTGGTGGCGAGCAAGATTGTGAAATTCCAACATGGCAACGCATGATTGACATGCGCGCTGTCAATATTGTTCAACCTGATATCCTTTATCTAGGAGGCATGAGTCGGACTTTAGATGTATGCCGAATGGCGGAAGCTGCTGGGCTTCCGGTCACCCCACATTGTGCCAATCTTTCGCTTGTTACATTGTTTACCATGCACCTGTTACGCGCTATTCCAAATGCCGGAAAGTATCTGGAATTCTCCATTGAAGGGGCTGACTATTATCCCTGGCAGGAGGGGATTTTTGTCAAATCACCATATGATATCGACAATGGGCATGTTGCGGTAACCGATGAACCTGGATGGGGAATAGAAATTCATCCAGAATGGCTGGCGCGTTCTCAATATCAGATCACCCAGGGTTAAAATAGCCAGGTGACAATTTGGAGGAATTAAAATGGAAGCGGTACTTAGCTGGAATGATTTAACCCAGATGGTTAAAAATAAGCAGGTTGATACCGTGCTCGCTTGTCTTGTAGATATGCAAGGACGCTTAATGGGTAAGCGGTTTCATGCCCAGCATTTTATCGAAACAGCATGGGAAGAAACGCATTGCTGTAACTATCTGCTGGCTACTGATCTAGAAATGGCCACCCCTGATGGATATCAGGCTACGTCATGGAAAAAAGGTTATGGCGATTATGTCATGAAACCTATCCTTTCAACTTTACGCCCTGTGCCATGGTTGGAAGGAACAGTTATGATCCTTTGTGATGTTTTGGATCATCACAGCCATTCTCCTGTTTCACATTCGCCAAGGGCTGTTTTACAAGCCCAAATCGAACGTCTTCAAGAAATGGGATTGACTGCCATGATGGCAACTGAGCTTGAGTTTTTTTTATTCAAGAAAAGTTATGAAGATATTCAGGTAGACGGCTTTCGTGATTTAGAACCAATCTCTGGGTATAATGAAGATTATCATATTTTTCAGACGACCAAGGAAGAGCATATCATGCGGCCAATCCGCAATCACCTTTATACAGCAGGTATTCCTGTTGAGAATTCAAAGGGTGAAGCCGAAGCTGGGCAGGAAGAAATCAATATCAAGTATGCACCGGCTATGCTGACATCTGACTACCATACGATTGCCAAGCATGGGATTAAAGAAATGGCTTGGCAGCACGGGCACGCGGCAAGTTTTATAGCAAAATGGAATCATAATCGTGTGGGTTCATCTAGTCATATTCATCAGTCCCTCTGGCGAGATGGCAAAAATGCTTTTCACGACTCAAGCGACGCTCTTGGCATGTCCAGTTTGATGAAAAATTATATGGCAGGATTACTTAAATATGCGCCCGACTGTACATATTTCCTTGCCCCGTACATCAATAGCTATAAGCGTTTTGTCAAAGGGTCATTTGCGCCAACTCGTGCGATCTGGTCAATAGATAATCGCACTGCTGGTTTCAGGCTATGCGGCGAGGGCACGCAGGCTATCCGTGTGGAATGCCGAATTGGTGGATCAGATCTTAACCCTTATTTAGCATTAGCTGCGCAAATTGCTGCTGGAATAGCCGGCATTGAAGAATCTTTGGATTTACCATCAGCAGCCAAAGGTGACATCTATCAGGGTGATACAGGCCTTGTCCCTGATAGTCTGGATAAAGCCAGAACACATATGATGACATCTGATATGTTGCGAACGGCCATAGGTGATGAGGTTATTGAACATTACGCACGTTGTGCCGAGTGGGAGATTGAGGAATTTAGCCGCATTGTTACGGATTGGGAAGTTGCCCGAGGATTTGAAAAAGCCTGATTATTTTTTGAGGATATCATGTCTAAAGAACTCATCTGCCTGTCTCCAATTGATGGAACAGTTTATGCCACACGCGAGGCTTCATCACTTGAAGCGGCACGAGAAAAGATTGCAATAATGCGTCATGCTCAGATCAAATGGGCAAACCGCCCATTAGATGAACGCATTACTCTGGTGCTTTCAGGAGTTGGGATTCTAGGGAGCATGCAAGAGGAAATGGTGCCGGAACTGGCTTGGATGATGGGCAGGCCTATTCGTTATTGTGGTGAGTTTGGTGGCGTCAATGAAAGAGCCACATATATGGCAGAGATTGCAAAATCTGCGCTTGCAAATGTCCAAGCTGGCGACGATGAGACTTTTAAACGCTTCATTAAACGTGACCCTCATGGAGTTGTTTTTGTTATTGCTCCATGGAACTATCCGTATCTGACGGCGATCAACACCATTGCCCCGGCTTTAATTGCTGGAAATTCGGTTGTTCTGAAGCATGCGACACAGACACTGCTGGCTGGTGAACGTATGGCAAAAGCGTTTCATCAGGCAGGTATTCCTAGCGATGTATTCATGAATATATTTCTCGATCATGATACGAGCACCAGCCTAATTAAAGAACGTAATTTTGATTTCATCAATTTTACGGGCTCCGTTGAAGCAGGGCGTGCCATTGAGATAGCCGCGGCAGGGAGTTTTGTTGGTGTAAGCACCGAGCTTGGTGGCAAGGACCCTGCCTATATTATGGATGATGCCAATATTGATGTTGCGGTTGATGGACTGATGGATGGGGCGATGTTCAATTCTGGTCAATGCTGTTGTGGTATTGAACGAATTTATATTCACCAAAGTTATTACGACGCCTTTGTTGATAAATCCATTACATGGGTCAATCAGCTCAAACTTGGTAATCCGCTTGATCCGGATACCACTATGGGCCCTATGGCACATGCTAGATTTGCAGCCACTGTTCGCAACCAAATCAATGATGCAATTGTTAAGGGTGCAACAGCCCATATTGACCGGTTTGCCGCAGATGATGATAACGCCTATCTAACCCCACAAATTTTGACAGGGGTTAATCATGACATGAAAGTGATGCGAGAAGAAAGCTTTGGCCCAGTGGTTGGCATCATGCCTGTTAAGGATGATGAAGAAGCTATACGTTTGATGAACGATTCTGATTATGGATTAACAGCAAGCCTTTGGACAAAAAACAAAGACCGCGCTGAGAAGATTGGCGAGAGGCTAGAAACAGGAACGGTTTTCATGAACAGAGCTGATTATCTTGATCCAGCCCTTTGCTGGACAGGGTGTAAGAATACTGGGCGTGGCGGTAGCCTTTCTTTAATCGGATATCATAATCTGACCAGGCCAAAATCATTTCATTTGAAAAAGGCATAGAAAAATGACTCTAAATGCAAATTGGGCTTATCCCACCTCTATAAAATTTGGCGCTGGGCGCATTAAAGAAATTGCTGAAGCCTGCAGGGCAGTTGGGATGAAAAACCCTCTTTTCGTTACGGATCGGGGATTAGCCACTACTGATATTGCCAAAAAAACCTTGGATTTGCTTGAATCCAACAGTTTAGGGCGTGCCGTTTTTGCAGACGTAGATCCAAACCCAAATGAGAAAAATGCTGCCGCAGGAGTGAAAGCTTTTAAAGAAGGAGGGCATGATGGGGTTGTTGCCTTTGGTGGCGGTTCAGGTCTGGATTTAGCAAAATTAGTAGCATTCTTAGCGGGTCAAACTCGACCTTTATGGGATTTTGAAGATATAGGCGACTGTTGGATGCGCGCTGATGCTGAGGCGATTGCCCCTATTGTAGCTGTTCCAACAACAGCAGGAACAGGCTCTGAAGTTGGCCGAGCATCGGTAATTACAAACTCGGTTACAAAAGAAAAAAAAATCATTTTCCACCCTAAATTTTTACCTAGTATTGTCATTTGCGATCCCGAGTTGACGGTTAGCATGCCGCCATTCATTACGGCTGGAACAGGGCTTGATGCCTTTGCTCATTGTGTTGAAGCTTTTTGTTCGCCTCATTATCATCCGATGTCTCAAGGCATTGCACTCGAAGGAATGCGATTGGTTAAAACTTATCTACCTCAAGCCTATGCTGATGGCAGTGATATTGAGGCTCGGGCACAAATGATGTCAGCCGCCGCCATGGGTGCCACTGCATTTCAAAAAGGGCTAGGCGCAATCCATGCGCTTTCACATCCGATTGGTGCGATATATAATACCCATCATGGCACAACCAATGCTGTTTGCATGCCTGCTGTCCTTCAATTTAATAAGAGCTTGGTAAATGAGAAATTAGCCAGCGCTGCAAACTATCTTAATATTTGTGGAGGATTTGAAGGCTTTTGTGATTTTGTCAACAAACTTAATGCATCCCTTGGTATTCCCAAATCCTTAACTGAAATGGGAATAAAGAATATGGATATTGAAAGGGTTGTTGATGGAGCAATAAGTGATCCTAGTGCAGGCGGTAACCCTATAAAATTAACGCGAGAAAACACAAGAGAACTGTTATTATCTTGCTGTTAGATAATCATTAGCAAGTGATCAAAGCAATCGCGAGATTATTTTCGATCACTGAGTTAATTAAGCAAACAAGAAGTCACTACATACTTACAAAATCTAGGAGCAAGTAACGGTGGTTGCGCGCCCATGCTTTGTTGAGATTTTTTGCTCGTATCAAAATGTGATTGCGCAGAACAATCGAGTAAAACTGGCGGGTAGCATATGTCCGCTGCACACATATTAGGTGCGACCAATGGCGTATTTCGATTATATTATTGTTGGAGCCGGATTGGTGGGTTGCCTTGCGATAAAGGTGAAATACGCCTATATACTCCTCATTCGTCAACTCTCGCGGGCGCCGCGGAAATAGCAAGGCTCTAGCAATGAAACCGAAATCCTCTTACCTGTTGGCAGGCGTGGTCGCGCTGGCGGTTGCTGGCTGGATGCTATCGGATGATTTGTTTGGCAAGGCTGATGGTATCGCACCACAAGATTTGGCGTCGGCCACCGCCACGTCAACGACTACCGCGTCAGCGGTAGATAGGGAATCGGGACTGCCAGAAAATGGATTATTGGTGTCGGCAGTAGAAGTTAAAAATCAGCCAATCACGCGCATTATTCGGGCAAGCGGTGTCAGCGAGGCCAAATTTGAAATGACCGTCTCGGCAAAGGCTGATGGACAGATCATTTCGCTTGATGCAGTTGAGGGCAATGATGTTGCAGCTGGCGATGTTTTGGTGCGGCTTGATAAAGGCACGCTTGCCGAACAAATCAATGCTGCCAAAGCCAATCTTGAAGTTGCCAAACGCCGCCGCGAAGTGACAGAGCGCCTTGCCAAAGAAAATTTCAGTGCACCGCTTGAACAGGCCGAGCGCGCGGCAGCCTATGCCACGGCCGAGGTTAATCTTCGGAAACTTGAAGAGCAATTAAGTGATACGGTGATTGTTGCGCCGGTCTCGGGTCTTCTTGAAACATTGCACGTTGAAAAAGGCGAGCGCGTGCGCCGCGATACTGCCACCGCAACGATTCTCGGCCTTGATATTTTGTCGGTCATTGTTGCAGTTCCGCAAAATGAAGTCAGCCAGATCAAACTTGCCAGCAAGGTGAAAGTGCAAATCGCGGGCAATGGATCGCGTCACGGAACCGTGTCAAAAATTGCGTCAAAATCAAATCCAGCAACGCGCACATTTGACGTTACGATTGATCTGCCTAACCAAGATCGTAAATTACGCGCCGGTATGAGTGTTGAGGCGACAATTGATGCTGGCAGTTTGCAAGCTTTTGCCATGTCACCAGCACATTTATCGGTTGCCGAAAACGGCATTTTAACGGCCAAAATTATCGTTGATGGCAAGGCGGAGAAACTGCCCGTCGAGGTTATTCGGGCAGGGGCGGAGACCGTGTTTGTATCTGGCTTGCCGGATGATGCCATTTTGCTGACGGTTGGTCAGGGGTTTGTCGAGGATGGCGCAGCGGTCAATTACAAGCTTGCGAGCGAATCATGAATCAAATCATCGAGGCGGCATTTTCTCGCGCAGGCGCCGTTTTGGTGGCTATGGTGATGCTGTTCGGTGTTGGTGTTTCTTCCTATTTCAGCATTCCTAAAGAAGCCAAACCCGATATTGATATTCCAGTGGCCTATGTGTCGGTATCTTATGATGGCATTTCCCCTGAAGATGCTGAACGGCTTTTGGTCAAGCCCCTGGAAAAACAGCTTCGTTCGGTCGAAGGTCTGGATAAAATGACCTCGGTTTCGGCCGAGGGCTATGGGTCAGTGTCATTGGAATTTGCCGCCGGTGAAGATATTGACAAAGCCATTGCCGATGTGCGCAAGGCGGTTGATGACGCCAAACCTGATTTGCCGCCTGACGCTGACGAACCAAAGGTGGTTGAAGTTAGCCTGTCGCTATTTCCGGTTTTGACTGCCGCGCTTTACGGGCCGGTTCCTGAACGCGAAATGGTGCAGGCAGCACGTCGGATCAAAGACCGGCTCGAAGCCTTGCCGGGTATTTTGAAAGTCGATATTGGCGGTAACCGGAAAGAGGTTTTGGAAATTCTGGTCGATGCTGCGGCGATGGAAGCCTATGGGCTTGATCCGGCAGCAGTGACTCAGCTTGTTCGCAATAACAACCAGCTTGTTACCGCCGGTGCAATTGATGATGGCGGCGGACGACTTGTGGTCAAAGTTCCGGGCATTTTGGAATCGGTTGATGATCTGATCAATATGCCAATCAAGGCAAAGAACGGAAACAGCATCCGGTTTGGCGATGTTGCCGTTGTGCGCCGGACATTCCAGCAGGCGCAAGGCTGGTCACGGGTCAATGGCGAAAAGGCCATTGTTCTTGATGTTCGCAAACGGGTGGGGTCTAACGTCATTGAAGTGGTTGAGGCGGCGCGTGCGATAATCGATGCTGCTGCCCCACAAATTAGCCCCGAAGTCAAAGTCAGCTATTTGTTTGATGATTCAAAACAGGTTCGCAATCTGCTTCGCGACCTTGGAAATAATGTTGGCGCAGCGGTCATCATCGTGATGGTTGTTGTGCTTGCCACTTTGGGGCTTCGTAATGCAACCCTTGTTGGTCTTGCCATTCCCGGGTCGTTCTTTGTTGGCATCACGGCGCTAAATGCGCTTGGCATCACGATGAATATCGTCGTTTTATTTTCGCTGATTCTTGTTGCCGGAATGCTCGTTGATGGGGTGATTGTCACCACCGAATATGCTGACCGGCAAATCGCCATGGGGAAAAATCGGCGCGAGGCCTATAAGCTTGGCGCGCAACGCATGGCATGGCCGATTATTTCGTCAACGATCACCACCTTGATGGTGTTTATGCCGCTTTTATTCTGGCCGGGCATTGTTGGGCAATTTATGCAATATCTGCCAATGACGGTGATTGCAGTGCTGACCGCATCATTGCTGATGGCGCTGATTTTCATTCCGGTGCTTGGTGGTTTCATTGGTAAAAAGCGTATTGATTCAACCGCGATTTCAGCAACGGCGCCGCGCTTTTATCGGGCAGTTTTGAAATTTGCCATCCACCGGCCAGCCATTGTGATGGTCAGTGTTGTTGGGTTTATGGTTGTGTCTTTTTATGGCTATGCTTCAGCTGGTCTTGGTGTGTCTTTCTTTCCTGATATCGAGCCGGATCAAGCACAGGTGCAAGTGCTGGCGCGCGGCGATCTGTCAGCCAAAGAACGTGATAAGCTGGTTAAAACTGCTGAAGACAGCATTTTGGCGCAACCCGGAATTCGTGATTTCTATGGCAAATCTTTCCGGTCGGGCGGCGCTGGTAATCAGGCACCGCGTGATTCGGTTGGCACGATCCGTACCGTTTTCGCCGATTGGCAAGAGCGTGACAAGGCTGAGGTGCTGATTGATCAGATGCGGGCGCGTGTTACCGCGCTTGCCGGTGCCAATTATAATATCCAAAAACAGCAGCAAGGCCCAGGGTCATCCCAGCCAATCCGTATTGATATTGTTGGCATTTCGCTTGATGAGATTGGCGCGGCGACAAGCAATATGATTGCCAGAATGAATGAAATCGGTGGTTTCATTGATGTGACTGACAGTCGTCCCTTGCCCGGAACCGAATGGTCGCTTGTTACTGATCGCGACGCCGCCAGCCGTCATGGTGTTTCAATTTCTGGCCTTGGCATGATGATTAAAATGCTGACCCGCGGCATGCGCATTTCAGATTACCGGCCAGATGATTCAGAAGACGAGCTGGATGTCGTCATGCGCTTTATGGGCGACCAGCGCAATCTTGACCGGCTAAAAGAATTGCGCGTGCCAACAATTGATGGATCTTATGTGCCGCTTTCGGTTTTTGCTAGCCTCGAACCACGTATCAAAGGCGGTGATATCGAACGCAAAGATGGCCAGCGTTACATGTATATCAAATCAAGCGTCAAAACCGGCTTGTTGCCAGCCGATATGATCGAAAAATTGCGCCAGTCTTTGGCGGAGAATCCGATCAAGGGTAAGGTTGATATCCAATTTGGCGGCGAGGGTGAAGATATTGCCGAAACCCAGAATTTTCTTGGCAAGGCATTTGGCATTTCACTGTTATTGATGGTGATCGTGCTGATGGTTCAGTTTAATTCGGGCTGGCAGGCGATTGTCACAATGTCGGCAATCATCTTATCGACAGGCGGGGTGTTCTTGGGGCTGTGGATTAGTGGCCGCCCCTTTGGCATTGTCATGTCGGGTCTTGGCGTGATCGCGCTTGCCGGTATTGTGGTGAATAATAATATTGTTTTGATCGATACTTTTAATGAATATCGCAAACGTGGCTATTCTCCTGCTGAGTCGGCATTTCGGTCAGGGCTGGTTCGTTTCCGGCCAGTTATTTTGACCGCGATCACGACAATTCTCGGTTTGATTCCGATGGTGTTTGAAATGACCATTATTTTGGTTGATCGGGAAATTCTGATTGGCGCGCCATCATCGCAATGGTGGACACAGCTTTCAAGCACGATTGCTGGCGGCCTGACCTTTGCCACCATGCTCACTTTGGTGGCAACGCCGGCAATGCTGGTTCTTGGTGCAAAGTTGCCAGTTCTACTTGGCAATGGCGCACGCTTTTTCCAGCGTCAGCCGAAATCGGCATAAATCTGCTTTTGATGTGTTCTAGCCGCGAATGATAGCCTCGCTTGCGGCGGCGATCGCTAACAGTGTGCGGTCATGTTGACGTGATCCGATAAGCGAAACGCCAACAGGGCCGGTACCCGCCGCATGGCAGGGAATGGTGATTGTTGGCCGGTCAAGATAGTTAGAGATGGCCGTATTGCGAAGGCATTTGGCATTTTGCGTGGTCTTGGCTTGGATATCGCTGAGCGATGATAAGGCTGGTGGCAGCGCTGGTGATGTTGGCAGGATAAGCGCGTCATAGCCCCGAACAGCCGTTTGCACAGCCGCCCATATCCGTTTGCGTGTGTTGAACATCTCAATATATTCGCTTGCCAGAATATCCTTTCCGCCTTGAATGCGAAAGGCGATCAAGGGGTCATATTGGTCGCCCTTGCCAGATTCAAGATTTGATTGATGAAGATGATAGGCCTCGGCAGCGACAATGCTTTTGGTGTTGTTGCTCGGGCGCAAGGCTTCGATTTCGGCGAGGGTAATATCGCTGATAACGGCTCCCGCGGCAGATAACCGGTCAATTGCTGCGGCAAAGCTGCTTGCGACATGCGGGTCAAGATCTTCAAATAGATATCCCTTTGGGAGGGCAAGCCGAAGGCCTTTTAACGCAAAAGGCGCCTCATCTTCGCCCGATCCGCCAGCCATTAAACTATCTAAAATGGCGCAGCAAGATACCGTATTTGCCATTGGCCCCGCCGCGTCAAAAGACCTTGATAGCGGAAAAATACCATCAGATGGCATTCGTGTTGTTGTTGGTTTCAGGCCGACAATACCGCAAAAGGCGGCTGGGGCGCGGGTTGATCCGCCAGTATCTGATCCAATCGTTGCTGGCGCCATGCCATCGCTGATTGAAACGGCGCTTCCAGATGATGACCCCCCAGCCACACGGCCTTTGGTGATGTCATTCGGATCGCGTTCAAACGGGCAACGCGCATCACCATAATGGGCATTGGTGCCAAGCCCGGAAAAGGCAAATTCGGTCATATTGGTGCGGCCAATCACGATAAATCCGGCGGCCTTTAATCGGGCTAGAACCGTTGCGTCACTGCTTGCCGGAACGGCATCTTGCAAAATCTTTGATCCGGCGCGGGTGACAATGCCAGCCTCGTCAAAAAGATCTTTGATCGACAGAGGAATCCCGGCAAAGGCCGGAAGGCTCCATCCCTGTTTGCGGGCATGATCAATGGCATCAGCCTCTTTACGTGCGCGGTCGTGATAGACATCGATAAAGCTGCGCTTGCCCTCGCCATTGGGGTCATCAATCGCTGCTAAACAATCTTCGACAAGTGCGCGGGCGCCTTGTGAACCGGTTTGAAGCTGGGCGGCGAGGTCTTTTAGGGAATAGGTCATGATAAGATATGGCTTTGCTGAAGGGAAAAATCATGTAATTTCTGACGCGAAGGGGACTTTGTGAATCACACTTGTATTTGGCAAGTTTATTATGCCATCGTTTTGTGAGGCAAGATGTAAAAACAAAAAGGCCGACTTGGCCTGTTAAAGGGGATCATTATGAAAACACGCGCCGCAGTTGCAGTGGCAGCAGGCAAGCCGCTGGAGATTATGGAAGTTGATCTTGATGGGCCGCGCCAAGGTGAAGTGCTTGTTGAAATCATGGCAACTGGCATTTGTCATACTGATGAATTCACCCTGTCAGGGGCTGATCCTGAAGGCATGTTTCCGGCCATTCTAGGCCATGAAGGGGCAGGGATTGTTCGTGAGATCGGCGCTGGTGTAACCAGTGTTGCAGTTGGCGATCATGTGATCCCGCTTTATACGCCTGAATGCCGCGAATGTGATTACTGTCTTCATCCAAAAACCAATCTTTGTCAGGCCATCCGCAGCACCCAAGGCCAAGGGGTGATGCCCGATGGAACCAGTCGCTTTTCGCTGAATGGCAAACCGATCCTGCATTATATGGGAACATCGACCTTTTCAAATTTTACCGTTCTGCCAGAAATCGCGCTTGCCAAGGTGAATAAGGCCGCTCCGTTTGACAAGATTTGCTATATCGGGTGCGGCGTTACAACCGGCATTGGCGCGGTGATCAACACCGCCAAGGCTGAATTGGGCTGCGTTGCGGTGGTATTTGGGCTTGGCGGTATAGGGCTGAATGTGATCCAGGGACTTCGCATGATTGGCGCGCGGATGATCGTTGGCGTTGATATGAATGACAGCAAAAAAGCCTGGGGCGAAAAATTTGGCATGACGCATTTTGTCAATCCGTCAAAGATCAAAGGCGATCTTGTTGGCCATCTTGTCGAATTGACCGGTGGCGGTGCTGATTATTCATTTGAATGTATCGGCAATGTCGAGGTTATGCGTCAGGCGCTTGAATGTGCGCATAAAGGATGGGGTGAATCAATCATCATTGGCGTTGCTGGCGCTGGTCAGGAAATCAGCACCCGCCCGTTTCAATTGGTGACCGGACGAAGCTGGCGTGGCACGGCCTTTGGTGGTGCGCGTGGCCGAACTGATGTGCCAAAAATTGTCGATTGGTATATGGATGGCAAGATCGATATCGACCCAATGATTACCCACACGCTGTCGCTTGATGAAATCAATACGGGATTTGACCTTATGCATGCTGGCGACTCAATTCGCTCGGTTGTGGTGTATTAATGTGTAAAGGCGCGGCCATTTGATCGCAGCCATAAAACGCCTTTGATTGGAAATTTGCGTTTTGAAACCCTAATGCCTCTTTAGCGGCGTAAATATCGAGACAGTGGAGGCATGATGGCACCAGCATTTTCGGAGGCCGAATATGATGATCGGTTGAGCCGTGTCCGCCATGTGATGCGGGATCGTGGTCTTGACGCCGTCATCATTGGTGACCCGTCAAATATAAACTGGCTATGTGGTTATGACGCTTGGTCTTTTTATACGCCGCAAATGATGCTTGTCGATCTTGATCACGGCCCGTTCTGGATGGGGCGCGAAATGGATGCAGGTGCCGCCCGCTTTACCACCTATCTAAAAGCCGATCAAATCATACCCTATCCTGAAACTTTGGTTCAACGCCCTGATACGCATCCAGTGGCGTTTCTGGCTAATTGGATGGTAAAGGCTGGTTTTGCCAATGCAAAAATTGGCTATGAAAGCGATGTTTATTATTTATCGCCGCGTGCGCTTGCCGGTTTGCAGGGCGGGATGCCAAAGGCGGTTTGGGTTGATGCTGATCTGCTGGTCAATTGGGTTCGGCTTGTCAAAAGTGAAGCCGAAATTGCCGTTATGCGCGAGGCGGCGCGCATTGCCGAAATAGCAATGCAAACCGCATGGGATGGGGCGCGCCCCGGTGTGCGGCAATGCGATCTGATGGCCGATGTGATTGCAGCGCAAATTCGCGGCACCCCCGAATTTGGTGGCGACCAGACCGCAATCCACCCATTAATATTGGCTGGTGAGGCTGCGTCGACCGCGCATCCGCTTTGGAATGATAACGTTCTTGAAGATGGGCAGACCGTGGCATTTGAACTTGGCGGTTGCCGCAAACGCTATAATGTTGGGCTGGCGCGAACCGTGCATCTTGGTATGCCATCACAGCAGCTTCAAGAAACCGCAAAGGCGGTTGAAGAGGGCATGAATGCGGTAATGGCGGCTTTGCGTGCTGATGTGTTTGCCGGTGATGTTCATGCGGCATGGCAAAAGGTGCTTGATCGTTATGGGCTGGAAAAGAAAAGCCGCATTGGCTATTCGATTGGCGCTGCCTATGCCCCTGATTGGGGCGAACATACGCTTAGTTTCCGGCCAGATGAAAAAGTGCCGGTTCCCGAAAATGCCGTTGTTCATATCATTCTTGGCATGTGGATGGATGGCTGGGGAATGGAGCTTAGCGAGACCTTGCATGTGAACAAAACCGGTTGTGACAAGCTAGCTGATTTTCCACAGCATGTTCATCTGGTGCAGTGATGACTGACCGGCTTGCCGCTGCTGAGGCGCTTTTGGCCGATCTTGTTGGCTTTGCCTCGATAAGTGGCCAGCCAAATGGCGATATTGTCAATTACATCAAAACCTATCTTGAATCCTACGGGGTCATTGTGCATCTCGATTCGCATGAAGATGGGCAAAGATTCAATCTGTTTGCCAGCATTGGCCCGCAAATTGGTGGCGGTATTTTATTGTCGGGTCATCTTGATGTCGTGCCAGCCAATCCGGCAGGCTGGTCGCGTGATCCGTTTGTTTTGCACAAACAGAATGGGCGGCTTTACGGCCGCGGCGCGGTTGATATGAAAGGGTTTTTGGCGATTGCGCTGGCGATGGTACCTGCCTTTCAAGAAGCGGCAAGTCAGCTTGCAAAGCCAGTGCATCTTGCCTTTACCTTTGATGAAGAGGTTGGCAGTTTTGGTGCTGCGCAAATGCCGTCAATGATGGATCGGCTAGGCGTTAAACCGGCGATTGCCGTGGTTGGCGAGCCAACCGGCATGAAACCATTTATTGGCCATAAGGGCGGGCTTGAACTGATTGCCGATATTCGCGGAACGGCGGGTCATGCCTCTGATCCGCGTGGCAAGGTGAATACGCTTTATTACGCGGCGCGGTTGATTAGCCATCTTGAGGATAAGGCGCGATCATTGGCAAGCCAGCCGCGGTATGACACGCCGTTTGACCCGCCCTATACCACTATTTCGGTTGGTCATATCAAAGGCGGTGAGGCGCGAAACATCATTGCCGATCATTGCCGTTTTCTGTGGGAAATACGCCCGCTTCCAGAAGATGATCCCTATGCCATTCTGGATGAAATTCAGCAATTTGTTACCAAAGAGCTATTGCCGGAAATGCAGGCAATTCACGCTGATGCTGGCATTGATCTGATTGTCGAATCATGGTGTCCGGGCATGCAGGCGCGGGCTGGTTCACTGGCGGCCAATCTGGTGGCACGGCTGTGGACAAATGAAATGCCCGATGTGGTATCTTTTGGAACTGATGGCGGACATTTTCAGGCGGCAGGGATTGAAACAATTGTTTTTGGGCCGGGTGGTATGGCGCAAATGCATCAGCCTGACGAATTTATCGAAGTGAAGGCGCTTGCTGATGGGCTGGGGTTTCTTGACCGGCTTTTAACGCATATGAAAGCGCCGCTTTAACGGGAATCGCCAATGCTGTTTCGCCATATTCTGATCGCCCTGATCGTGCCGCTGACATGGGGCTTTGGCTTTACCTTTGCCAAGGCCGGGCTTGGGCATTTTCCGCCATTGCTGTTAATGGGTATGCGGTTTGTGCTGGCGGCATTCTTGCTGGCATGGTTTGTACCCCTGCCACGTGGGCATTTTTGGACCTTGTGTTGGATTTCATTTATCGCCGCGACATTGCAATATGGACTTACTTTTTCTGGTTTGGCGCTGATGGCAGCAACGCCAGCTGTTTTGTTGGTGCAAAGCGAGGTGATTTTTGGCGTGATCATCGCCGCCATTCTTCTTGGCGAGCGGCCAAGCTTTCGGCAGATTTTTGGCATTGTCATGGCGTCTTGCGGGGTTGTTGTCATTCTTGGTGCGCCCGCATTGGAGGGGCAATGGCTTGGCATCGGACTGGTGCTGTCAGGGGCGCTTGTTTGGGCATTTGGTCAGGTTCTGATCCGCCGCCTCGACGGGGCTTTGGGCGGGTTTCAGCTTACCGCATGGATTGGGGTTATGGCCGGTCCACAAATGCTGCTGGCATCATGTCTGATTGATGGCAATCCGCTACCCGCCATTCAGGCAGCGCCAATCGAGGCATGGCTTACGGTGATCTATCTTGGCGTGGTGATGACCGCGATTGGCTATTCGGCTTGGTATTATGTGCTGGCGCGTTATCCGGTGCCAATGGTGATGCCGGTCTTGCTTTTGCTGCCGGTTGCGGCAATTTTTGGCGCTGTGACGATGCTTGGTGAGGTGCCTGACCCTATGGTTCTTGCTGGTGGTATGGTGGTGATTTTTGGTGTCGGCGTGGTGGTTGTTGAACCAGCCTGTCTGCTTGCATGGTGGCGCAAAAAAACCGGCTAGACCCACATCAGGCCATGCCGGTTTTCAACTGCCAAACATCATCTGTTTGGATTTATATGCTTTGCCCTTATCAGGCGCCGGTAAAGGCCTGCAATCCGGTTTGCGCCCGTCCCAGAATAAGCGCATGAACGTCATGCGTGCCTTCATAGGTGTTGACCGTTTCCAGATTAATCATATGCCGCATGATGTGATATTCCTCGGCAATGCCATTGCCGCCATGCATGTCGCGTGATGTCCGCGCAATGGTTAGCGCCTTGCCACAATTATTGCGCTTGATCAGCGAAATATTTTCCGGTGCGCAATTATTCTCGTCAAGCAAGCGGCCAACCCGAAGCGCGGCTTGCAGTCCGAGGGTAATTTCGGTCTGCATATCGGCAAGCTTTAGCTGGATAAGCTGATTGGCGGCAAGCGGCCGGTTAAACTGCTTGCGATCAAGCGTATATTGACGCGCCGCGTGCCAGCAGAATTCAGACGCGCCCATCACGCCCCAAGCAATGCCATAGCGGGCTTTGTTCAGGCAGGAAAACGGCCCTTTTAATCCGCTAACATGCGGTAAAAGATTATCCTCAGACACAAAGGCATTATCCATCTGGATCGAACCGGTAACCGACGCCCGTAGCGACAGCTTGCCCTCGATTTTGGGTGTGCTAAAGCCGCTGCCAGCCGTTTCACGCTCGACGATAAAGCCGCGGATCGCGCCATCAAGCTTTGCCCAGATAATGGCGATATCGGCATAGGGTGCGTTTGAGATCCAGGTTTTCGACCCTGACAAATGATAGCCGCCATCGGTTTTGACCGCCTTGGTTGCCATGCCGCCCGGGTCTGATCCGAAGTCGGGCTCGGTTAGGCCAAAACAGCCAACCATCTCGCCTGTTGCCAATTTTGGCAGGAATTTATGTTTCTGTGCGTCACTGCCAAAACTAAAGATCGGATGCATGACAAGTGATGATTGAACCGACATGGCTGAACGATAGCCAGAATCGACCCGTTCAATCTCGCGAGCAGCAAGACCATAGGCAACATGATTGACGCCAGCGCCGCCAAATTCTTCGGGGATTGTCGAACCAAGAAGGCCAAGCGCGCCCATATCTTTCAGCAAAGCTGGATCAAACGCCTCATCGCGGAAATCGCCAATGACGCGTGGCATCAGAATGTCATCGGCAAATGCCTTGGCGGCATCGCGAACCATACGTTCTTCATCGCTTAGCTGTGCCTCAAGGAAAAAAGGATCGTCCCACTGGAATTGTGGCTTTGAAGAGGTCATGTTTCTGTCCTTAGAAATCGGGATTAATCGTCGAAAATTAGTGGCAAACCTACCCTATTTCAAAAGGGTTTGTCATCGTTTTATCAGCTATATTTTGACGCAGGTGGGAAAAATATGATCGGTTGGCGTTACCGGATGCTGTGCATGGGGCTGGTGAATGGCTTGTAATTTGATGTTATTGTCATTAGAAAAGCTTAACAAAGCGGCAAGGTTGCGCGAAATACCCGCATGAATTCACCATGATTGGGACTGGATAAAATGACTGATGATCTGATAATCGCCCCGTCGATTTTGGCCGCTGATTTCAGCCGGATTGGCGATGAGGTGAAAGCTGTTGATGCGGCAGGTGCCGACTGGATTCACCTTGATGTCATGGATGGTCATTTCGTGCCAAACCTGACCTTTGGCCCGCCTTTGATCAAGGCTTTGCGGCCGCACAGTCAGAAATGTTTTGATACGCATCTGATGGTGTCAAACCCTGATGCGTTATTGGCCGAATATGCCGCTGCCGGATCGGATATCATTACCGTTCATGCCGAAGCCTGCCCGCATCTTGACCGCAGTCTAAGCCATATCCGCGAGCTTGGTTGTAAAGCTGGTGTTTCGGTGAATCCGCATACGCCGATTGACGGTTTGCAGCATGTTCTTGATCGGTTGGATCTTATCCTTGTGATGACGGTCAATCCTGGATTTGGGGGGCAAAGCTTTATCAATGCCATGATCGACAAGATTGCTGCCACCAAAGCGATGATTGGCAATCGTCCGATCACCATCGAGGTTGATGGCGGCGTCACGGCGGATAATGCTGGCAAGGTGGTGGCCGCAGGTGCGCGCGCACTTGTTGCCGGTTCGGCCGTATTTAAAGGCGCATCCTATGCCGAAAATATCGCGGCAATTCGCGCTGCGGCGGACTGATTTCGCATTGCCAATGAAATGTCAGTGATCAGGGGGCGTGCTTTGACGCCCCGAACGGGCTTGTCATCGCTTTCGACCATGGAGAAACCAAATGGGGTTATTAATTGACGGAAGCTGGTCAACGGCTTGGTATGATACCGAAAAGACCGATGGCAAATTTGTTCGTGAAGATGCCGGATTTCGTCATTGGATAACCGCAGATGGCGCAGCTGGGCCAACCGGTAAGGCTGGTTTTAAAGCCGAATCTGGGCGCTATCATCTTTATGTGTCGCATGCTTGCCCTTGGGCGCACCGGACGATGATTTTTCGTCATCTAAAGGCGCTTGATGCGCATATTTCGGTTTCGGTTGTGCATCCGCTGATGTTGGATAATGGCTGGAGCTTTGGCACCGATGAATTTGCCACTGGCGACACGCTCTATCAAAGTGATTTTCTGTATCAAATTTACCAGAAATCCAAACCCGATGTGACGAGCCGGGTGACGGTGCCGGTTTTATGGGACAAGCAAACTGAACAGATTGTTTCGAATGAATCATCAGAAATTATTCGCATGTTCAATTCGGCATTTGATGCGATTACCGGCAATCGGCTGGATTTCTGGCCAGCGGCAAGCCGCACCGCCATCGAGACGATCAATAATGATATTTATCAGCATATCAATAATGGCGTCTATCGCGCTGGATTTGCGACAAAGGCACCGGCTTATGATGAGGCGGTAACGGATCTGTTTGACGCGCTTGACCGGATCGAGGCGCGTTTGGGCGAAAACCGTTATCTTCTTGGCGATGAAATCACCGAGGCAGATTGGCGGCTTTTCACCACATTGGTTCGGTTTGACCCGGTCTATGTTGGCCATTTCAAATGCAATTTACGGCGTATTGCCGATTATCCGGCCTTGTCGGGTTATCTTCGCGAGCTATATCAAATGCCCGGGATTGCCGAAACGGTGGTGATGCCGCATATCAAAACACATTATTATGCAAGCCACCGCAATCTGAACCCAACAGGCATTGTGCCAAAAGGCCCCATTCTTGATTTTCTGACGCCGCATGGACGCCAGCGCTAATCGCTTCGCGGCGCAGGTGGTGCTGTTTTCTTGCGGCGCGGGTCTATGCCAAGATGCGCTTCGCCGCGTTCGGCGGCAAGTCGCATCTGTTTTTGCCGTTCGGCAAACCGCGCTGCCCGTTCGGGATCAAGATCAGGTTTGCAATGCGGACAGCTAATGCCGTTTTCAAAATCGGGATGCACCAGATCATCGGCCGATAGCGGCATACGGCAAGCATGACACATATCATAGCTTCCGGGC
>ERZ802830.787-NODE-787-length-31134-cov-12.1135_pt1 | contig 31134 bp, 26 predicted proteins | sample MGYA00345654_ERZ802830 | MGnify/ENA primary metagenome ERZ802830 (study PRJEB30503, sample SAMEA104212375) | marine metagenome | biome: Westerlies Biome; feature: [SRF] surface water layer (ENVO:00010504) within the epipelagic zone...; material: water... | reverse complement strand
CAAGCACACCTTTAAATAGATCCGCAAAGACACCTCAGCTCAGACAACAACACGTCCTCCTTCCCACACAAGGAGGACTTTTTTATTGCCTTACAACCTGTGACCAACATCACTCATCAACACAACTCAAATCACAGGAATACACATCTAAAACAAACACACTGAAAACATCAGGACAACGAGCCCTGATGACTTTCTCCTCACAACAGCTCCATCATGATTAAATCAATCGCTCTCGCCGTCGCTCTCTCCACCCTCGGACTCGCCGGCTCACCCATGGCAGGCCTCGCACAAAATGCTGGCAGTGGATGCTCTGGTACAGGCACCATCTGCGGTCACGGAAACTCCGTCGGTGGCATCAACTCTGGAAACACATACAACTCTGGAAACACCGTTGGCTCCTACAACGGCTCTGCCGTCGGTTCCTACAATCAAGACAATCGCCGCTACGACAACCGCCGCTACAACAACGCCTTCAACCAGAATCAACGCTACAACCGCCACACCAACAACCAACGCTGGAACAATCAGCGCTACAGCAATCAGCACACCAACAACCAGCGCTGGAACAACCAGAGAACCAATAACGTCAGAACCAATGTCCGCAGCGAAGTTGGACTCTGGTAATCCTTACCAACTCTCAATCCATACACTTCAAAAGGGGGGCTTTGCCCCCCTTTTTACTTGAAACATCCTCACTTTCCTCTCACATTCTGATCCACACATTGGCAATCACCTGCATCATCCACTCGGTCGTGATGTCGAGGAACTGGTCTGCGCTTTGACACTGGTCGAGCTGAGGCCCGCCATTGAAGGCCTGTCTCGACATTGAACGCTTCATATGAGCTGCAACAGAGCACCTACCTACAGGCCTGAAGTCTCATCCAGGCAGCAATCCACGTTTAATCAATGGCTGCAGATCAGCGATACGAAGCCGCCCATCCGCTTCAACCACAGTGCCACGATTGCGCAGCTTGCTCAGAGTGCGGGAGGCCGTCTCCCTGGCCAGTCCAGCCAGCAGAGCAATCTCCCGTTGGGCCAGTGGCGGGATCTCACCTTGCGGGTCCTGCCCAGCCGAACTTTTGCGGGCGAGATAAGCCAAGGCATCAAGCAGGCGGGTGGTGGCATCGGCACTCTGAAGCGCAAAGCGCTGATTGAGATCACGCAGACGAGACGCCTCTAATCGCGCCAATGCGAGAGCAAACGAGGCCTGCTGTCCGAGCAGAGACGCAAAAGGCGCCGACCGCATCTTGAGCAGATGCAACGGCGTGAGCGACACCACATCGGCCGAACGCGAAGCTCCATCGAGAGCGGCCATTTCGCCGAACACATCGCCTGGACCTAGAAGCGACATGATCACCTCATCACCATCGGCGGTGTAGGTGCGCACCTTGGCCACCCCGTCACGAATCAAGAACAACGACTCACCCCAGTCCTGTTCCATCACGATCACCTGATCCACCTGGTGGCTGGTCTCCCGATGCCGATCCAGCAGGAGAATGCACTGTTCTTCGACCAGCTCAGCGAACAGGGGCATGGCCCCGAGATCCTCAGGCGTGAGCGCGGACATAATTCAGAGCAGAATGACCAGAGAGGCCCAGACAAGCTTGCAGGCGAAATGCAGAGCCTGGTCGCAGGCAAGGGAGAAGCGAAGACAGGACTTCAGCCAATCAATGATGGCGTGCAAAATCAGCTCAGCCAGTCCCAACAAAGGAATGCCCGTGATCAGGGCAACGGCCAAGCCATGGGTAGCGGAATGAGCAATCAGCCACCAGCGCCAATTGAGGGTGACATCGTTCCCCGGCACTTTCTCGAGCGCCATCCGATCAGACTGAAGAGTGAAATCGCAAACGAGGTGCGCCAGCACCAGCGAGATCAATAGATCTGTAAGGGTGATTGCTACCAAGCAACGTCGATTCGTAACGCTACGGCAATAGGCGCGATGCCTGATCAGCCAAAAGCGGCCAGCATGCCGGGAACGGCTCCACCGCCACGCATGGAGAGCGAGAACCGACAGCTCAGCCTGATGCGTGATCGCCTGCGGATGCTTCTTGGCACCCATCTCGCCACGCTCAACCATCAAACACTCGTGGCAGCGGTGGGCGATGTGGTGATCAAACAGGACGCTCCGGCCGAACGGGTGCTGCTGGTGCGAACCGGGGAATTGCAAGTTGAGCGCTGCGAAGCAGGTGGCACGCCTCAGGTGATCGCACGCATCGGTCCCGATGAGTTGGTGGGTGAAATGGCATTGATCGGCGATCAACACCACAGCGCGACCGTCACGGTGAGTCGCGGTCCGGCCGAGATCCTGGTGGTGCAGTCAAATGATCTGCTGCAGGCTGCGATCTACGACAGTGACCTGGTCATGGAACTGCTGGCCCTAAGCAGCAGCCGCTGCCGTCAAACAAACAGGCACCTGACCTTGATCCTGGAAGCTCTGGAGGCTTTGGATCAACAGCATTCCTCCGCCCTGGAACGCTGCTGCAATGAACTAGAGCGCGGCTGTAATCCAGCCCTCTTCAGCGCAGCACGACGGTTGAAAGGACTAGCGAAGGCATCGGAAACGCCGTGAAAGGGCCAAGCCATCTCCGTTGGATTCGCCGTCATGGCGCGACGCTGCTGCTCAGTGGATTGGTCGCGACTGCCGGAGGGTTCGGCCGGGATTGGTTGAGCCGCATAGACCTGCGCTTTGCCGGCTGGGTTCAGGAGACCCGTGGCCCTCGGAGCGCACCAAACGATGTGGTGATCGTGGCCATCGATGACTTCAGCCTCCAGCAAGCGGCCAACGCCGACCTCAGCGAAGACCCTCTACTTCAACGCCTGAACCAATGGCCCTGGCCCAGAAGCGTGCACGCGAGGGTGCTGAACCGTCTGTTCGAAGCGGGTGCCTCCACAGTTGGCTTTGATCTTCTGTTCGAAGCACCCAGCAGCCATGGGACGGCCGACGATGCAGCGTTTGCCACGGCCTTACGGCGCCATCGCGACCGGGTGGTCCTGGGCGTGCAAGTGCTGAGCAGCCGCGGCCCCGTGGCAGGCATGTCCATGTTGGATCTCACGCCGAGCCTTCAATCAGCGAGCAAGCCACTGAACCGAGGCCTGCTCAATGGATCTCCTGATGGGGACGGAGTGATCAGGAAGCGACCTGGAAACAGCGCTGTGGAGATGCGCCAGCACTTGGGCTCAGCCGTACCGGACGGGCTCGCGGTGGCGTTGCTCAAGCGGCAGGACGCCGAGGTCGACCTCAAGGCCAGGCCATCCGACCTGTTGGATCCCTACGGACCTCCTGGAACGATTCCAACACTCTCGATCTGGGAAATTCTCGACGCGAACGCCTTCACCGCGATCAAGAGCAGTGGCCTGATCACCGATACCACGGTTCTCGTGGGACCGACGGCAGCTGTGTTTCAAGACCTCCATCCAGCCGTCTTCTCAGGTGCACAAGGCATGCCTGGCGTGGAATTGCATGCCACGGAAGTCGCCAACCGCCTTGAAAATCGATCTCTTCGCTGGGTGCCTGCGCCACCGGGCTGGAATCTATTGGTGGCGATGATTGTGCTCTTTGCAGGCATTGCAGCATCACGCCTGGAACGCCCCCTCCCTCGCCTTGGATTGCTCTTGGCAGCCTCGGGGATCCTCGTTATGGCGGGCGCAGGGCTGATCGTGTGGGGTGGTTTGTTGCTTCCTGTTCTGGGCCCCGCAGGCAGCTTGGCGCTGACAGGCATTGTCTCCAGCACCGACGCGACAGTTCGTCTGCAATGGCAACGACGAAGGCTGCGACGAACACTGGGTCGTTATCTCTCTCCCGCAGTCGCCGCAGAAATCGCCGATCAGCCCGAGGAGGCGGATCAACTGTTAGGCGGGAAATTAATGGATGTGGTGATCCTGATGAGCGACATCCGTGGATTCACGGCGTTCACCCAGGCGATGACCGAACAGGGCAAGGTGAAACAGCTTGTCGATCGTCTTAATACCTATTTCAGCGAGGTGGTGGATGCTGTGCACTCAGAAGAAGGCACGGTCGACAAATTCATCGGAGATGCGGTGCTCGCGGTGTTTGGAGCACCACTGCAGAAAACGCGCCGCTCGAACGTGCTGGCTGCAGTCAAAACAGCGATCGCACTGCAGGAAAGACTCGCTGATCTCAATCGTGCCTGGATTGCTGAAGGGCAACAACCCTGGAATCAGGTTGTGGTCCTCAGCTACGGCTGGGTTGTGAGTGGCAACATCGGCTGCGCCAGTCGTATGGACTACACCGTGATCGGCGATGCAGTGAACACAGCCAGCCGATTGGAAGCGATTGCCAAGCAATGTGGTCAGACGATTGTGATCAGTTCTGCCGTGGCAGAACAACTACCCGACGACTGGCCCATGCTGGAACTAGGGACATTTCCGATCCGTGGCCAGCATGATCAACGGGTGTTCGCACTCATAACTGACACTCGGGAGGACACCCCACCAGACAGAGATCAGTATCAACAATCAGAAGCCGATGGTTGATGCACATGTTCAGGAAGCTGTTGGGGATTGCATTCGCGGCAACTTTTTTGCCAGTTACAGCCTCAGCAGCATCCTTTAACAGTGCCACGATTCGTCGCATCATCGATGGCAGAGAAGTCTTCATTGATCGGCGAGAAGCAACGGTTGATGACACCGCAGACCGTGGTCAGGAGCTCAGCACAGGCAGCAGCAGAGCGGAGGTGCTGTTTGATCGCCGCGCGCTCGGCTTCCTAGGGAACAACAGCTTGATCCGCCTCGGAGACGACTGTTTTCGTCTGGATCGCGGACAGGTTCTGATCAATGGCCCCAAAAACACCTGTCTGGGAACAAAAGTGCTGGGAATACGAGGCACCACCTACGTGCTGAGCGTGAAGGACGATGGCAGTTATGAGCTGGCGGTGCTGAGCGGCGAAGCCACCGTGGGGGACGCTGTTGAGACTCCCGAAAACGAAAACACGCCGGACATCCTCTCGATGTATCCGACATTGAATCCAGTGATCGGCTTTGGGTCGAGTGCCTGGGGAAGCAACAGCTCTGGGGAATCATTGGGTGAAGCCGCAGGGCTGATCCTCGGTGATGCCTCGGTATTCGTACCCCTCAGCCAGAGCATGGGTAACAATCTTCTTTACAGCTACTCAACTGCCAGCAGCAACTTTGATGGGGCTTGGGGTGCAAGCACCGAGCTGGGATACAAATGGTTTAACCCCGATAACCGAAGCATCAGCTCCTTGTTAGTCGGTTACGACGGCTGGGACGGGGCTGGCTGCTTCCAATCTCAGTTGGCCTTGGGAGGACTATGGCAGCAAGGACGCTGGCAGTTCGGAGTCACGGGCGGCATCCCACTGGATCAGTGCGCCAACAATCTGGGGTTCGCCATCGGCCAAGTGGGCATCCCCGTGGCTGATGTGGGTGACCAATCCATCACGTTGTCACTGTCTCCCTATGTGCTTCGAGGTATCGGCGATTCCTATGGAGGTGGTCGCATTGGCCTGAATGTGCCCATCGGTGATCAGGTCACACTCTCCACCTATGGCCAGTACGACGAACTCCTCGACACCGTCGTAGGTGGTCAAATCAGCTATCGCTTCGCGACGAACAGCGGGTTTGTGAACGATCCGAATCGTCGACCTCAGAGACCGTCATCACCATTGCCATGGCAGGCCAGCGAGTTCAACACCGGCAGGCCAATGCAAATTGCACTCAACAGAAGCCGTGGCACTACACCCACACAACCGAGAACGAACACAACGCCAATTGCCAACACAAACTTCAATAACCTAATCAGCGAGGCAGACACGATCGTTCGCCTGAAAGCTGGCGAAGAGGCCACATTCAGTTCGGACGGAGTCCTGCTGAGTCAGGGAATGATGAGCCAGGAAAGGTTTTCGCAACTGATCATCGAAACCATGAGTGGACAGAACCTGCTGCCAGAAAGCAATGTGATCAACCTCATTTATCAACAGCTTTATGGCCTGCCGGACCGCACGTTGCTGTCCATTCTCGGTTCTGACTGGCTCATTGCAGCCAGAACGCCATATCCACGCCTTCGCGGTGCCAACAATCTCGTTGTACCCAACAACAAACTTCCCAAAGAAGAAGACAGCGTTGAAGAGCCCGAGGAAGATATCGCGGACGTAGATGAACCTGAACCTGAACCTGAACCTGAGCCTGAGCCTGAACCTGAACCTGAATCCATTCAGCTGACGTATGTCTGCCGAGCGACTGGGGGCAACCCTGATTTCCCTTACTTCACAGGCGGAACAACTGGCGGGACACTTTCGGACGCTATTCGCTTCCAAACAACCTCCCGATCTGAGGCATCCTGCAGCGGCAGAGGAGCCGGATCAGAGGGCCTTGAACCAACAAGTCCGCAGTTCTTGACATAAATAAAAACCAAGAGAGAACAGACAAACTCCGATCAAACTTGACCAAAGAATATAAAACAATTGCTGCGCAATAGCAGCTCATTAGTGCATAAAGGCGAAATCATCACCTTCTCCTCATCCTATGTGAACAGCAGAGGTGAAGCGTTGAATACCTTGACGGCTAATCATTGATCGAGATTTCTAATAAGTAGAATGAAGCTCTTTTTGAGGAGCTGTTAAAGCAGCATTCAAGGAAAAACAGTCGCGCCAACAGTTGAGACACGCCATCTCATCTCACACTGCATTCGATGCAAAAGCGGTTGAAAAGATCCAAACATTGAATTTCCAATTGCTTCAGGCTCTACTCGCCTTAGCATTCCTCACTAGAGAGGCTAGTGTAACTATATACAGATGCACCCTTCCTTGATGATTACCAGGCCTGAGATTGAAGCGGCAGGCATCGCTTCAGGAACCGACAAAGTTACCCAACATGGTTATCAACGATTTTACGCGCAATTTTTGTCTGAATTTGACGGCAACGACTCCATAGTTGAGATAGGTTTCGGGAAAGGCAATAGTATTCCATTTTGGAAAATGCTCTATCCCTCCGCATTCCTTTATGTAGTGGACAAGAACGTTGTCGCCAAAGGCGATGGCTTTGAGGTTATGAGATGCGATCAGTCTTCAAAAGATCAGCTAGCAAGCTTCGCAAGCTTTTTGTGCGACAAGAGTGTCGGATTTATCATTGATGATGGATCGCATATTCCAGAACATCAGCTGTTGACTTTTAACAACTTGTTTGGTGTTTTAAATAGCGGAGGAGTGTACATCATCGAGGACATCGAATGCTCCTACTGGAAAAGGGGCACTTGCTATGGCTATCCGACTGAATATGGCCTGGAATCTTCCAAGTCTTTGATCAGACAATTTTTGCAACTTTCAAACTGGATAAATCGAGAATTTTTATCCTCCTCTGAGCTGAATGATTTGAAGAATAGCCTTGAGGATACCGGCTTTAACCTTAATGTGCTGACGGATGTCGCAAGTGTGTCTTTCGCGCACAACTGCGTAGCAATTCGCAAAGGACTTCTTAGTGATCAAACTTATTCAAGTCGCCCATATCTACATTCGGACCGTATTTAATAATCTAAACAGATAATTTCAATCTTGCCCCTACTGTTGCTGCATTATTTCGAGAATCGCGACATGCCAGCGTCCACTGTTTTACATTGAAGCAGCCAAATCCTATAACACCAAACGTCGCCAAACCAACTACCGCTTAATGCTGAGCCTTGATACCTTAGTGACATTCGAGCGAAAGAAGAGCAGAGTCTGGTGATCTTGAATGCAGAACTCCGCAGCTCTTAGCACAAACACATGTCAAAATACTGCGAATAGCCTTCGCACAAATTTTACCAACGGAAACAGATTGTGGCTGCACTAACGACTGCGAAACTTTCCATCAAATTGTCCAGAATTATCAATTAGGCCAAGCTTTGAACTCACGATGATGCGATGATATGAATAGCTTGATAATTGATCAACAGTTTCGAAAAACAGACTCAAGTTCTGCTCGAGCAGCTGTTAGGGCCGCATCCAATGAGGCCCCATCTCTGCCACCAGCCTGAGCCAGGTTGGGACGCCCACCACCGCCGCCGCCGCAGAGCTTGGCGATGCCACCAATGAACTTGCCGGCCTGGAGCTTGGCAGCAATCACGTCTTTCCCGAAGGCCGCCACCAGAATCACCTTGCCCTGATCGGCAGGGTCCGGAAGACCGCCGATCACCACCGCACCACCATCACCGAGCTGATCAGCAAGGCTCTGCGCAGCCCCCTGCAAACCAGAGCCGTCCACACCATCGAGGCGTTCCACTAGCAACTGAAAGTTGCCAACGGCGACTGCTTGAGCGGCCAACGCTGCTGATTTGGCTACAGCCAACTCGGCCTGGGCCGCAGCCAGGGCCTTGCCGGTGGCCTTGAGCTCGTCCTGCAAAGCCGATACCCGTTCGATGATCTCGCCGGGTTGGGCTTTGAAGCGCTCACCGAGCTGCTTCACCACCGCATCCCGCTCGTTGAGATAAGGGAGCACCGCTGCTCCTGCCACAGCTTCAATCCGGCGAATTCCAGCGGCGACCCCGCTTTCACTCACGATTTTGAACAGACCGATCTCAGCGGTGTTGCGCACATGGGTGCCACCACAGAGCTCCATCGACACCCCGGGCACATCAACGACGCGCACCACATCGGCGTATTTCTCACCGAACATCGCCACCGCTCCGGCGGCTTTGGCTTGCTCGATCGCCATCTCCTGCACCTCAAGCGCATGGGCATCGGCGATCCATCCATTAATAAGGCTCTCAATCCGTCCCAACTCTTGAGTGGTGACCGCCCGAGGACAATGGAAATCGAAACGCAGGCGATCAAAACTCACGAGAGAGCCGGCCTGACCGATGCCGGGATCAACAACCTGCTTCAAAGCAGCCTGGAGCAGGTGCGTGGCAGTGTGGTTGGCCTGGGCACGACGACGGCAGGCACGATCCACCCGGCCATGCACCACATCGCCCACCGACAGCGCACCGCGCTCCACACGACCGCTGTGCACAAACACACTGCGATTGCGGCTCACGGACTCGACCATCACGATCAGGCCATCACCGGCCTGGCCATCCGCCACCAGGGTGCCGCGATCACCGATCTGGCCACCACCCTCGCCGTAGAACGGCGTGACATCCAGCACCACCTGAACGGCATCGCCTGCTGAAGCGCTTTGGGCCGGCTCACCGTTCACCACCAGGGCCTGAATGCTGCTGCTCTGTTCCAGCTGCTCGTAGCCCCGGAATTCGGTGTCTTGCAGTCCTGCAGCCACCTGATCGATCGCATCTTGCAGGGTGAGATCAATGCTCACCGCGGCGGCTTTCGCACGCTGGCGCTGTTGCTCCATTGCCGTCTCAAAGCCGGCGAGGTCCACCGCCAGGCCATGCTCTTCAGCGATTTCCTGGGTGAGCTCAAGGGGGAAGCCATAGGTGTCGTAGAGCTCAAAGGCCTGCTCACCACTGATCTGCTTCGGCTTGGCAGCCAGCACATCCGCAAGCAACTTTTCGCCACGCTCCAGCGTCTCCAGGAAACGGGATTCTTCCCGTTGCAGTTCCGCCAGAATCACCTCACGACGCTCGATCAGCTGCGGGTGGGCGGATTGCATCAGGGCAATCGATGCCTCACCCATGGCCTGGAGAAAGGGCTTGTCGATGCCAAGCAGCCGGCCATGGCGCACCACCCGGCGCAGCAGGCGCCGCAGGATGTAGCCGCGGCCCAGGTTGCTGGCGGTGACGCCATCGCTGATCAGCTGGGTGACCGCACGGCTGTGATCACCGATCACCTTGAGCGAGGTTTTGCCCTTCTCGTCGAGCTGGTAGTAGTCCACACCGGCCCGATCAGCCGCAGCCTGAATCAACGGGAAGATCAGATCGGTTTCGTAATTGTTGGGAACCTTCTGAAGGATCTGCGCCATGCGCTCCAGGCCCATGCCGGTGTCGATGTTGCGGTTGGCCAGCGGCGTAAGTACCCCCTGCGCATCGCGGTTCGACTGCATGAACACCAGGTTGTAGAACTCGATGAAGCGGTCGTCATCCTCGAGATCGATGCCCTCATCACCAAGTTCCGGCTTGAAGTCGTAGTAGATCTCTGAACAGGGCCCACACGGTCCGGTGGGACCGGAGGCCCAGAAGTTGTCTTCCTCATCCATGCGGATGATCCGCTTGGGGTTCACACCCACCACATCGCGCCAGATCTGCTCCGCTTCATCGTCTTCTCGGAAGACGCTCACCACGAGATTTTTGGGATCAAGACCGAACACCTCGGTGCTCAGCTCCCAAGCCCATTCAATCGCCTGCTGCTTGAAGTAATCCCCAAACGAGAAGTTGCCAAGCATCTCGAAAAATGTGTGGTGACGAGCGGTGCGCCCCACGTTCTCGATGTCGTTGGTGCGGATGCACTTCTGGGAGGTGGTGGCACAGGGCGCTGGACGTTCCTGCTGGCCGAGGAAGATCGGTTTGAACGGCAGCATCCCCGCGATCGTGAGCAGCACCGTGGGGTCCTCAGGCACCAACGAAGCGCTGGGCATCCGCCGATGACCGCGCTGCTCAAAAAAAGACAGAAACGCTTCTCGGATCTCCGCACCCGTACGGGGACGCGCTGCATCGGTTCGCGACGGTCGTGCAACAGCCATGGCGGGTTCGGGCTCGAAAAGCGGGTCCAGCAGCCATGATCGCCTTTCAGCCGCCGATCACGTTGGCCGACAGCAGCGCGGAAAGCAGCAAAGAATTGAACCGGGCGAACCTGCGCTGGCGCTCGGTGTGCTGGGCCCTGCTGGCCGGACTCAGCGCCGGACTGATCAGCCTCCCCTTTGGACTGGATCAAGCTGTTCGATCCACTGGCTGCGGGCTCTTCTATGGGCTGCTCGCCTTTCATCTCGAACGGGTTGATCCAGAGGATTCCCACCTGCAAGCTGGATTGGTGGGCGCGATCTGCGGGGTGCGCAGCCTTGGCATGCCCCTTGCGGTTCCCTGGGGGGGTTCCGGCGCCCTGGCATCATTAGTAGTGGATCTTTTCGTGGGGTGGCTGCCACTGGTCGGCAGCGCACTCCTGCTCCACGGAACCCAACGCATGTTGTCTGCGTCGCGGCCATGAGCCTGCTGCACGCCACCTGGCTACCCGCCATCCGCACTCCCAGCAGCTCCGGAAGGGCTGCTTTGCTGGTATGGGCTGACACCTGGCGTGTGGCCGACCCCCTCGGCCCCGGGGCCACACCCGCCCTTCATCCGTTCACCCTGAGCGCGGAGGATCTGCGCGCCTGGCTCACAGAGCGCGATCTGCTTCCGGACGGAATCATCGATGCGACCGCATGCCTCACCCTGCCGAGCCGCAGTGTGAAACCACGGCGGCCCCGTGGCTCAGCTGCCGCCACCCCCTCATCAGAAGAGCAGCCCCCTTGGTGCGGGCTGCCGCTGCAAGCCGGCGAACCGATCCCGAAAACCACCGAGTGGTGGCCATGGCAGGTGCAGGGGCTGGCGATCGAACCGATGGCCGCCACGGCATGGCTGGCCAAGCTTCCACTGTCAGGCCATCACCCTGATCTGGCCGATGAGTTGCGCTGGTGGAGTCACATGCAGCGATGGGCCCTCAGTCTTGTGGCTAGGGGGCGCTGGCTGCCCCAGGTGGAATTGAGCCGAGGTGAGGGGTATCCACACCGGGCCCGCTGGGTCCCGCTTCTCAATCGAGAGGAAGACCGGCGCCGCCTGGAGGACCTTGCCGCCCGTCTGCCCCTGGTTGCCACGTGTGCGTTGCCCTGGAGAGAGCCCACAGGAAAGCGCAGCAATCGCATCACCAGGCTGCGCCCAGAGGCCATGCGCGCTGCCAATCCCGTGGCCTGCTGTCGTCCCCGCAGCGGTCGATTGCGGGTGGCCACATTGCTGGAGGATCTGGTAGATGCCCAGCTGCGTAAGGGCTTCCACCCCGATGACGAAGGGCTCGACCCCCTGCTCTGCGCCTGGGAAAACGCCCTGAGTTCGGAGACCGGGGTGATCGATCTGAATGATGAAGATGCCGAACGCCTTGCCACGGCGAGCCACCACTGGCGCGAGGGAGTGGCTGGCAATGTGGCGGCTGCCAGGGCCTGCCTTGAACTCGCCACACCGAACGAGGGGGAAGAGCTCTGGGATCTGCGCTTCTATCTGCAGGCCGAAGCCGATCCAACGCTGAAGGTACCGGCCGGAGCAGCCTGGGCCGCTGGACCCGAAGGCCTTCAACTCGGGGAGATTCCTGTGGAGCATCCCGGTGAGGTGCTGCTCGAAGGCATGGGCCGTGCTCTCACGGTGTTCGAACCAATCGAACGGGGCCTGGATAGCGCCACGCCGGAAGCGATGCAGCTCACCCCGGCGGAAGCCTTCGTGCTGGTGCGCACCGCCGCCCGTCAGCTCCGGGACGTGGGCGTTGGTGTGGATCTCCCTCCCAGCCTCTCGGGAGGCCTGGCCAGCCGCCTCGGTCTGGCGATCAAGGCCGAACTACCCAAACGCTCGCGGGGGTTCACCCTTGGGGAAAATCTCGACTGGAACTGGGAGCTGATGATCGGGGGTGTCACCCTGACGCTGCGGGAGCTGGAACGGCTGGCCGGCAAGCGCAGCCCCTTGGTGCGCCACAAGGGGGCCTGGATCGAACTCAGGCCCAATGATCTCAAAAATGCAGAACGATTCTGTGCCGCCAATCCTGATCTGAGCCTGGACGATGCCCTTCGCCTGACGGCCAGCGAAGGGGACACGCTGATGCGCCTCCCCGTGCATGCCTTTGATGCTGGCCCTCGCCTTCAAGGAGTGCTGGAGCAATACCACCAGCAAAAAGCACCGGATCCACTTCCTGCGCCAGAGGGCTTCTGCGGTCAGCTTCGCCCCTACCAGGAACGAGGCCTGGGCTGGCTGGCCTTCCTGCACCGCTTCGATCAGGGAGCCTGCCTGGCCGACGACATGGGCCTGGGCAAGACGATCCAGCTGCTGGCCTTCCTCCAGCACCTGAAGATGGAACAAGAACTGAAACGGCCGGTGCTGCTGGTGGCTCCCACCTCCGTGCTCACCAACTGGAAACGGGAAGCCGCGGCCTTCACCCCCGAGCTCACAGTGCATGAGCACTACGGCCCCAAACGACCCTCCACCCCAGCAGCACTGAAAAAAGCCCTGAAAGACGTTGACCTGGTGCTCACCAGCTACGGGCTTCTGCAAAGAGACAGTGAACTGCTTGAAAGTTTCGACTGGCAGGGAACCGTGATCGATGAAGCTCAGGCGATCAAGAACCCTTCGGCCAAGCAAAGCCAGGCAGCCCGTGATCTGGCTCGCACCCGCAAGGGCTCCAGGTTCCGCATTGCCCTCACTGGCACACCGGTTGAAAACAGAGTGAGCGAGCTCTGGGCCCTGATGGATTTCCTCAATCCGAACGTGCTCGGCGAAGAGGAATTTTTCCGGCAGCGCTACCGCATGCCGATCGAACGCTATGGCGATATGTCGTCGCTTCGCGATCTCAAGTCGCGGGTGGGACCGTTCATTCTGCGGCGCTTGAAAACCGACAAGGCGATCATCTCCGACCTCCCCGAAAAAGTGGAGCTGAGTGAATGGGTGGGGCTGAGCAAGGAACAGAAGTCCCTTTACGCGAAAACCGTGGAGAACACCCTCGATGCCATCGCCCGAGCTCCCCGAGGCAAGCGTCACGGCCAGGTGCTGGGACTGCTGACGCGCCTCAAACAGATCTGCAATCACCCGGCTCTGGCCTTAAAGGAAGAGGTGGCAGGCGACGACTTCCTGCAGCGATCGGTGAAGCTGCAGCGGCTCGAAGAGATTCTCGAAGAGGTGATTGCAGCGGGGGATCGAGCCCTGCTGTTCACCCAGTTCGCGGAATGGGGGCATCTGCTGCAGGGCTACCTGCAACGCCGCTGGCGCAGCGAGGTGCCGTTCCTGAGCGGCAGCACTAGCAAAGGAGAACGTCAGGCCATGGTGGATCGCTTCCAGGAAGACCCGCGCGGCCCCCAGCTGTTCCTGTTGTCCCTCAAAGCCGGCGGTGTGGGATTGAACCTCACCCGGGCCAGCCACGTGTTCCACATCGACCGCTGGTGGAATCCTGCAGTTGAAAACCAGGCCACTGACCGTGCCTACCGGATTGGCCAGACCAATCGGGTGATGGTGCATAAGTTCATCACCAGTGGCTCAGTGGAAGAGAAGATCGACCGGATGATCCGGGAGAAGTCCAGACTGGCGGAAGACATCGTGGGCTCCGGCGAGGAGTGGCTCGGTGGCTTCGACATGGGCCAACTCAAGGAGCTGGTGAGCCTCGAGGACAACGAAACACGCAACCCATGACCATCACTCCCAACGGAAACGGCATTAACACCTCCCTAGGGGACGACGGCCTCGGTCAGCAGCCCTGGTGGGTGGAACAGTGGATGGAGCTGATCAACTCCTACCGCTTCAAGAAACGACTGGAGCGTGCTTGGGCCTATGCCCGAGAGGGGCATGTGACCTCGATCCGCTTCGAGGGGCGACGGGTGCACGCCAGGGTGCAGGGCACCGGCGAAGACCCCTACAAGGTGAAGCTCTGGCTGGACGTGCTCAGCGACGAGGACTGGGGATACGTGCTGGAGGCGCTGACCCAGAAGGCCCGTTGGTCCGCCCAGCTGCTGGCCGGCATCATGCCTTCCGACATCGAGCGTGCCTTTGCAGCCAGCGGCCGGCGACTGTTTCCCTTCAAGCTTCAAGAGGTGCGCAGCGAGTGCAGCTGCCCCGACAAAGCCAATCCCTGCAAACACATCAGTGCTGTGTATTTCCTGATGGGGGAGCGGTTCAGCGAGGATCCATTCGTGCTCTTCCAGTTGCGGGGTCGCACGCGGGCCAAGTTGCTGGAGGACCTGGCCGAGCATCGGCTGCAAGCGCTCAACACCAGGCTGGCCAGCGATGAGCTCGACAGCGAAGGTTCAACCAAGGAGGCCACAACCCCAACGGCCGACACACCGCCTCCTCCCCACCCTGCTGTCCTCGATCCCACGCTCTGGTGGCGCTATGACGCCAGCCTTGACGGTGATCTTGTGGTGATCACACCGGCAATGGAGGGCGACACTGGCCTGGATGCGGCGGGGGATCTCCCTCTCGCTGAGGAACCGCGCTTTCCAGAGGCGCGGCCTCGGTTCCTGACCCATCTACGGGACCAAGGACAGGCGCTTGCGCAACAGGCCATGGTGGAAGCCATGACAGCAGGTGGCTGAAACCAGCCCCTGGCAGACCCTGGAGATCCAGGGTCTCGTGACGATTCTTTTGCTCTCCCATCGGCGCGCCTTCGACAGCCCACTGCTGGCCAGCGACCGACAGGGAACATCGCGGCGCCTGAGCGCACAGGAGCTGTTCAACAGCAGCATGGCCGTGCTGGCCCACGACAACACGGGTGACCCAGCCCTGATCTACGCCAACGCCACCGCACTGAAGCTCTGGAAACGCACCTGGCTGCAGATGATCGGCATGCCCTCGCGCCTGACCGCAGCGCAGTCGGAACGACGGGAACGGGCGGCTTCTCTCAAGCAGGCCCTCGCCCACGATGCAATCCATACCTATTCCGGTATCCGTATCGATCGACACGGGCGTCAATTCATGATCCGCAACGCCCGGATCTGGACGCTCTGGGATGAGGAAGGTCGTCGTTGTGGACAGGCGGCTGCTTTCTCCAGTTGGTGGTGGCTGTAATCAGCGCACCCACTGTTCGGTTCACCCGACATCCCAGTTGTGACGACCGAACTGGGTGGTTGAGACCGTACAAAAAAAGACGGTTCTCACCCTGATCAGATTGATCAACTACACGCAGATTGTCTGTGCGGGTGATTCAAACACCCACCACATACCGTTCCTGAGGAGTCACTCATGATCACCCTTCGTCAATCACCATTTGATCTTTTTGAACGGCTGGACCAGCAGCTGTCGCAGGCCGAGCGTGTTCCAGCAGCAGAGATCCACGAAACAGCCGATCACTACACCATTCGCCTTGAGCTGCCTGGAGTGAGCCGCGAATCGATCGACGTGAAGGCCACCGATCGCACGCTCAGCGTCAGTGCCGAACGCCGTCGTCCCGACAGCAACAATGCGTCTGAAGAGAGCCCAAGCGAGGACACCGCCCGGCTGAGCGAGTTCCGCTACGGCACCTGGAGCCGCAGCTTCCGCTTCAGCCAAGGGCTGAACCGGGATGCCGTTCAGGCCAGTTACCGGGATGGCGTGCTGGAGATCACCGCCGCCAAGGCCCAAAGCCACACCAGCGTGACGGTGGCAGTGGACGCTTGAAGTGGACGCCTGAAGTGGATGCCTGCGGTAGAGGCATGAGAACGAGAAATCCCAACCCCCATCGGCTGATGGGGGTTTTTTGGGGTCTCAGCGCGTCAGGGACCAACCGAGAAAGAGCAGGCTGAAACCGATCAGAAACACCAATCCAAACCAACTGAGGCCGCGCATCAACGGACCATCGCGGTGGTCTGGTTCCACAAGCTCAGAGTTCATGGTGTCCATGGCCATCCAGGCGAACACCGGAGCCGTGAGAAAGCTGCCCGTCATCGCCCCGAACACAAAATCCTTCACACCGATGCCACCGCTGTAGGCCCACAGCAGCGCCGCCAGAGCGGCCAGCAAATGCATCAGAATCCAGGTACCGATACGTCGACTCTGGGGGCCGGGAGCCGCATCGCCACGGTCCACACCCAGCAAGAGCCCCTGAATCGCTGAGATGCTGCGGGGATAGGCATCCAGGCAGGTGAGCGTGGTGCTGAACATGGCAGCGAAAGCGGCTGGAATGATGATCCAGGCCGCCCAGGAACCCATGGCCTCGGTGTACAGACGGATGAGGTTCTGAGCAAAAGCAACGCCACTGCCCTGGAAGAGGCCGTCGCCGCTTCCATACATTGTGTATGCACCCAGGATCACGAAAAAGACTGCCGTGAGCACCGTGATGCCGTAGCCGAGATTGAAATCCGCTTCTGCTTCCTTCAGCGAAGCGGTGTGCTGGCTGTCACGAGCCCGGGAAAACATCCAGAGCGAAGGCCACACGCACATCTCGACAGGTCCTGGCATCCAGCCCATCAGGGGGATCAGAAAACCGAGATCTGCCATCTGCCAGGGCGACGGATCGGCCGCTAACCAACTGGACGCCACATCCCCAGCAGGACCACGCAGTAACAGAGACAAGGCCGCCACTCCCGTGAGCAGGGTGAGCAGAGCCACCAGCAACTTGGAGAGCCGATCGAGAGCCCGGTACTTGCCCATGAACAGGATCAAACCGCTGGCGGCGAGCACGGCGATCGCCAAAGCAAAGGGATTGACCTGGGCCAGGACAGGCACATTGGTGAGCAACAGCCCGGCAACAAAACTCACCGCGGCGATCGTGAACGTGCCGGTGAACAGACTCACCAGCAGATACACCGGCAGATAAGTCCTGTTGCGCTGCTGAAATCCCTCCAACAGCGACAGCCCGGTCGCGGCGGTGAACCGACTGCCCACCCTGAGGAAGGGGTACTTGATCAGGTTCGTGATCAGGATGAGACCGACCAGAGCGAAACCGAAGCGGGCTCCTGCCGTGGTGGACGACATCAGGTGGGATCCACCGATGCAGGCCCCCGCAAGCAGGATCCCGGGACCGATGCTGCGCCGCAATCCCGAGATCGCGGCAGCGGCGCTTGAGGTCATGACAGCAAATCGCACTGCATGCCATCTTCCAACCCGAAGTTCTTACAGTCGAGAACCGTCGAGATTGCTGCCATGGCCGCCTCCACTCAGGCCGTCGCCGGACGTTTGAGCCTTCAGTGCCAGACCATCGCATCCGACAGCACAGCCATCCGTTCCCTTGACTGGGAACGCAGTCGCTTCGACATTGAGTTCGGCCTTCGCAACGGCACCACCTACAACGCCTTCCTGGTGCGGGGCGAGCGAACGGCGCTGATCGACACCAGTCACGCCAAATTCCGCGAGACCTGGCTTCCCCTGCTTCAGGAGCAAATCGACCCGCAGGCCATCGATCATCTGATCGTGAGCCATACGGAGCCTGACCACTCCGGTCTGATCGGTGATCTGCTTGATCTGAATCCCGAGATCGAAATTGTGGGATCGAAGGTGGCGCTTCAGTTCCTGAAAGATCAAGTGCACCGTCCGTTTCGCTCCCGTGCCGTAAAAAGTGGCGACAGCCTGGATCTCGGAACGAATCCAGAGAGCGGGGTGGAGCATCGCTTCGAGTTTCTCAGCGCTCCCAACCTGCATTGGCCCGACACGATCTTTTCCTTTGATCACGGCAGCGGCATCCTCTACACCTGTGACGCCTTCGGCTTGCATTACTGCTCGGAGGAGCTGTTCGACAGTGACCCCGGTGCAATCGCACCAGACTTTCGCTTCTACTACGAATGCCTGATGGGTCCCAACGCTCGCAGCGTGCTCCAAGCGATGAAACGCATGGATGGACTGCCGGCGATCAACACCATCGCTGTGGGCCACGGACCGCTTCTGCGTCAGCACCTCAGTCACTGGCTCAATGACTACCGCGAGTGGAGCAGCCAGCGCAGCAAGGGCGACAGTTATGCGGCGGTCTGTTATGTGAGTCAATACGGTTTCAGCGACCGACTCAGTCAGGCGATCGCCCATGGCATCGGCAAAGCTGACGCCCAGGTTCAGCTCGTCGATCTGCGCGCGACCGATGCCCAGGAACTGACAGCTCTGGTTGGGGAAGCCAAAGCCGTGGTCGTTCCCACCTGGCCGGCAGAACCGGATGCCGAGCTGCAGAGCAGCATTGGCACCCTGCTGGCAGCCCTTCACAGCAAGCAGCTGGTGGGGGTGTACGACGCCTTCGGCGGCAACGACGAGCCGATCGATGCTGTGGCGGATCAGCTGAGGGCCCAGGGCCAGAAAACCGCCTTTGCCCCCCTGCGGATCCGTCAGCTCCCCTCAGGAGCGGATTACCAACGCTGCGAAGAAGCGGGGACCGATCTCGGGCAACTGCTCACACGGGAGAAAACCATCGCGGCCATGAAAAGTCTCGATGGTGATCTGGACAAAGCCTTGGGCCGTCTCAGCGGTGGGCTCTACGTGGTGACCGCCAGCCAGGGGGAGGGTGAAAGCCTGCGACGCAGCGCCATGGTGGCCAGCTGGGTGAGTCAGGCCAGCTTCTCGCCACCGGGGATCACCGTGGCGGTGGCCAAAGACCGGGCCATCGAAGCGCTCATGCAGGTCGGTGACCGCTTTGTGCTCAACATCCTGCGCGAAGACAATCACCAGCAGCTAATGCGGCATTTCCTCAAGCGCTTCCCACCCGGGGCCGATCGGTTTGCAGGGGTGAATCTGCTTGAGCATGAGGCCCAAGGCGGACCGGTGCTCGGTGATGCACTGGCCTATTTGGGGTGCCGGGTTGAGCAGCGGCTCGAAGGTCCAGACCACTGGATCATTTACGCCGAGGTGGAGCAAGGCAATGTGGCCGATGCCGATGCCACCACAGCGGTGCATCACCGCAAAGTAGGAAATCACTACTGATGACCGCTTCCATATCTCCAGCAGCGGCCAGCGCGGAGCGACAGATGATCACACTGCCGATCGCAGAGGGTCTTACCTGTTTTCGCGGCCTAAGCCCCAAGCGCTCGCGGTTTGAACTGGAATACGCCCTGGAACGGGGAAGCACGGCCAACAGCTTCCTCTTTGCAGCGGGGCCGGACACCGCAGAAGTCACGCAACCCGCCGTTCTCGTGCACCCACCGGGAGCGGCTTACGCGTCCGTCTTTCTGCCGGTACTTCAGCAGGCTCTGCCAGATCCAGCGTCCAAGCTGGTGGTGGTGGTGGGTCATGTGAATCCCAACCGCGTAGCTCTGCTCAGGGATCTGGTCTCGGCTTATTCCGGCCTGGAACTGGTGGCCTCCAATGCAGGAGCAAAGCTGCTGCGGGAGTTGTGGAGCCTGCGCCGCCCACAGGCCCCCGGTGATGAGAGCCCCCAGCCACCGCTACCGGATCTACCGGAGATCAAGATCATCCGTCAGGAGCAGACGCTCCCCGTGAGCCACGGTCATCAGCTGCATGTGCTTCCAACCCCGACCCCTCGCTGGCCCGGTGGACTGCTGGCCTTTGAGGAGACCCTCGGATTGCTGATGAGCGACAAGCTCTTCAGTGCCCACATCTGTACATCGGAATGGGCCGAGTTGAACCGCAGCGAGACCGAAGAGGAACGCCGCCATTTCTACGACTGCCTGATGGCACCGATGGCCAGCCAGGTGGATGCCCTGGTGGAGCGCCTTGAGGAACTGGACATCCGCACCGTGGCCCCAGGCCATGGACCGGCGATCGACACCAGCTGGCGGAGTCTGTTCAACGACTACCGGCGCTGGGGTGAAAGCCAACAGCAGGCCTCGCTCTCGGTCGCTCTTCTCTTTGCCAGCGCCTATGGCAACACCGCAGCCATCGCCGATGCCCTCGCCCAGGGCGTCAGCCGAACAGGGGTACGCGTCACAAGCCTGAACTGCGAATTCACCCCAGCGGATGAACTGGTGCGCACGATTCAGACGGCCGATGGCTTGCTGATCGGCTCCCCCACGCTGGGAGGTCACGCCCCCACGCCGATCGTCTCGGCCCTCGGCACCCTGCTGGCTGAAGGAGACCGCAGCAAGCCCGTTGGTGTGTTCGGCAGCTTCGGCTGGAGCGGCGAAGCAATCGACCTCCTGGAAACCAAGCTCAAGGACGGTGGATTTCGTTTCGCCTTCGAGCCAATTCGGATCAAATTCAGTCCTGACGCGGCCACCGTGCGCACCCTTGAAGAAACCGGAACGCGCTTCGGCCGTTCCCTGCGCCAGGAACAGCGCAAACAACAGCGGCGCGGTGGTGGTGGTCTGCGTGAGAGTCGCAGTGACCCGGCAGTGCTGGCCCTCGGACGCGTGGTGGGCTCCCTTTGCGTGCTGACGACGCGCAAGGGCTCCCTCAGTGGCGCCATGGTGGCGAGCTGGGTGAGTCAGGCCAGCTTTGCGCCTCCGGGAATCACCGTGGCGGTCGCCAAAGATCGGGCTGTGGAGGCCTTGCTTCACAAAGGCGATCGCTTTGCCCTCAACGTGCTGGCGGAAGGTCGGGAGAGTGGGCCGATGAAGCAGTTCCTCCAACCCTTCGAACCCGGGGCCGACCGGTTTGATGGATTGGACCTGCAGTCGAGTCCCTCCGAGCAACCACTGCTACCTGAGGCCCTGGCCTGGATGGAAGGCGAGGTGAAGCAACGGATGGAATGCGGCGATCACTGGCTTGTGTATGCGGAAGTTCTCCATGGGGGCCTGTTTGACAGTGAAGCCAACACAGCCGTGCACCATCGCCGTAGTGGCGCCAACTATTGAGCCTGGCTGGATGACATCGGGCAGGCCTTGGCAAAACCCGACAAAATGCAGTGTTTTCAACGGATCATCCGGTCATGAGCACCGCCAGCAACCCAGACGTTCTGGTGATCGCCGCCAGCAATGGCGAGAACCTCAAGCTGGCGCAGCGTTTTGTCGACGAAGCCAAAGCGCAAGGCAAGTCCGCTGACCTGCTGGACCTCACCACCCTGGATCTGCCGCTGTTCACCCCACGGGTGAAGGAAGCAGGCATCCCCGATGGTGTGCGTCCCCTGCATGAGCAACTGATGGGAGCCCCGCGCTGGGTGATCTGCGCCCCCGAATACAACGGGTCCATTCCCCCGGTACTCACCAGCGCCATTGCCTGGCTGTCGGTGCAGGGGGACGATTTCCGTTCCCTGTTCAACGGTCGTCCCGTGGCCATGGCTAGCTTTTCCGGAGGCCCTGGCATCGAACTGCTGATGGTGCTGCGCACCCAGCTCACCCATCTCGGTGCCCAGGTTGTAGGCCGCACCCTGGCAGGCAACCAGAACCGTCCTCCCCAGGACAGCTCCCTGCAGGATCTGCTGAACCGGCTGATGCAGATGGCACCACTGAGCCTCTGAGCGATCGATTCCTTCATTCCCCCCATGCGTGAACCGGTTTCACCTCCAGCCGATCGCATCCCCGATGTGCTGCTGCGCCGCGCCGAAGAACGCTTCCACAGCCACCATGACTGGCTCGAGTCCTGGCACAGCTTCTCCTTCGCAGGCCACTACTCCCCTGACTGGATGGGCTTTGGCCCCCTGCGAGTGATCAACGACGACACGATTGCTGCAGGTCGGGGCTTCGGCATGCACCCGCATCGCGATATGGAAATCATCACGGTGATGATCCAGGGCCAGTTGAACCATCGGGATTCGATGGGCAACAGCGGCGTGATCAACGCAGGCGATGTTCAGCGCATGAGTGCCGGCACCGGCATCGTTCACTCCGAGATGAATGAAGGTCACGAGGCCTGCCGACTGCTGCAGATCTGGATCGAGCCCAGCGCAGAAGGACTCTCACCGGCCTACGAACAGCGAACATTCAGCATCGGATCCAGCACCTGGACACCCCTGCTGGCCCCGAACGACCCTTCGGTGATGGCGATCGAACGACCAGTGAGCGTTTGGCGCGCTCAGCCCAGTGCCGATCAGGAACTGCCGTGGCCTGCCCAATCCATCGAACGCGGTTGGATCCAGATGATTGAGGGCGAGATTGAGCTGACGCGACCATCGGCAGCAAGCATCCGCTTGCGCAAAGGCGACGGTCTGGGATTCAAGGGATCATCGTCCGATCTCAAGATCCTGCAAAGCCACAGCGAAAACAGCGATGTGCTGCTGTTCGCACTGCAGTGATGGCAATGACAGGGGTTGATCTCTCCTCAGATCGCGGTGCTGGTGTCGCGCTCCATGGCATCGATGCAAGTTCAACTGCTGCTGTTCTTTGTTGTTACCGGGTCACTTCTTGGTTTTCAACAGTTTGCGCCCCTCAGCAAGGGTTCTTTTCGTTGATCATGCTTCGATGTGCCGCTCTGATGATCGTTGTTTCGCAATACCTCTGGTATCAATCATCACGATCATTAAGCACAATCAGCATGGGCTGGTGAGCAGCACCAGGACCACTGATCGGACTGCTGGGAGCGGCCGTGATCATCCTCGGCATGACGATCACCATGTTCAAACCAACCTGCCCTGAGTCGAGCAGCCATGATGAAGAGCTTGAAAAGAAAGTAACTCTGGCGGATTCACACCACCCCATTGGCGGATCAGCATGCCCCTGACCAAGACACCAGGTGTAGGGCCTTCATCGACACAGTGCCTTTGAGATTCCAGGCAGAAGGAAGCACATTGATTACCGGTACTTAATCAGAAAACCTGCATTCAACTGCCTCGAGAGCAACACAACGCCGATGCGATAAACAAATCGAAACCCGATCCCGAAGAGAATCAGTAATTCGCACACACCCCACATGTTGTGCCCTGAAATGGCAGCGTCACCACACGCTATCCCCTCGAGAATGGGATTCCAAGAAGAGCATCAATACGCGGTTCGTTACCGCGGGTTCGTTCTGCTGCAACAACGCAACCACAGCTGGCTGGTCCGACCAGAACGCAGCCCGATGAAACTGCTCCCATTCCGCACACCCACCTGCTCGCTGGAGGATGTCAAGGCACTGGTGGATTGGAGGCTTCAGCAGGAAAGGAGCCTGCTTTCAATTGCCTGAAGTCGCTCAGGCGGCCTGAGGAGGAGGTGTCGGTGAACCCTGGGGCTGGAAAGGGATCACTAAAGTGGCCCAACGCTCTGGGCGCTGAGGACGCTGACGACGGGCTTGGCGCACGCCAAACGGAACGCGCAACACATTGGTGCCTTCAATAGGCAGTGTGTGACCTCGACCAAACGCTGCCTCGAGGCATTCAGGAATTTCAGGAAGCTGGAGACCATCCCCATCCTGGGTGGATGACGATGACCCGTTGGGTGTGTCGCTGATCATGAATCCCCTTAAATGCGACGCGATGCTGTGCAGTGTGGTGATCAAACCATTTGCACAAACAAAAATCGAACGTTTAATTTTCGATTTCAGTGAAAATTTATCGCACTGGGAGCGATTCAGCCAGCTCGGCCACGCTCGGGCAGGTGCAGATCAGGTTGCGATCTCCAAAAGCATTGTCAATGCGGGCTACGGCCGGCCAGAACTTGTTCTGTTGCTGGCCAGGCAAGGGGAAAGCTGCCTCTTGACGCGAGTAGGGCCTCTCCCAGTGGTCGTCTGTCACGGCTGCCAGGGTGTGGGGTGAGCGTTTCAGGGGATTGTTGTCACGATCGCTCTCTCCGCTCTCAATGCGGGACACCTCCTCCCGGATGGCAATCATGGCGTCACAGAAACGATCGAGTTCTTCCAGGCTTTCGCTCTCTGTGGGCTCCACCATCACGGTGCCGGCCACAGGCCAACTCACGGTGGGGGCATGAAAGCCGTAATCCATCAGACGCTTGGCGAGATCATCCACCTCCAGCCCTGCGCTGCGTTTGAGTCCGCGCAGGTCAAGAATGCATTCATGGGCCACCAGACCTCCTTCACCCCGAAACAGCACGGGATAGTGCGCATGCAAACGATGGGCCAGGTAGTTAGCCGACAACAGAGCCACCGCCGTAGCGGTGCGCAACCCTTCAGCACCCATCATGCGCAGATACATCCAGCTGATCGGCAGGATTCCAGCACTGCCCCAGGCCGCCGCTGACACTGATGAAATCGGCTGATTGCCTCCGCACGGCATCAGCGGATGGCCCGGCAGAAAAGGCTGGAGATGAGCAGCAACCCCGATCGGACCCACCCCGGGGCCACCTCCACCGTGGGGAATGCAGAAAGTTTTGTGCAGATTCAGATGGCAGACATCGGCGCCGAAGGCACCGGGGCGGCACAACCCCACCTGGGCATTGAGGTTGGCGCCATCGAGATACACCTGGCCGCCATGCTCATGAACCAGAGAGCAGATCTCTCGAATCCGGGTTTCGAACACACCATGGGTTGAGGGATAGGTCACCATCAGTGCAGCCAGCACATCAGCGTGCTCCCTGGCTTTGGATCGCAGGTCCCCCACATCCACATTGCCTTCCTCATCACAGGCCACGGCCACCACACGCAGTCCAGCCATCACCGCACTGGCGGGATTGGTGCCATGGGCGCTGGTGGGAATGAGGCACACATCCCGCTGGGCCTCCCCGCGGGAACGATGCCAGGCCCGGATCACCAACAGACCGGCATACTCCCCCTGGGATCCGGCATTGGGCTGCAGTGAAACTCCGGCGAAGCCCGTCAGAGCGGCAAGCCAACGCTCCAGATCACGGATCAACGCCTGGAACCCCTCCTGTTGCGCCACGGGAGCAAAGGGGTGGACCGCAGCGAACTCACGCCAACTCACAGGGGCTAGTTCGGCCGCCGCGTTGAGCTTCATCGTGCAGCTCCCCAACGGGATCATGCCGTGCACTAACGACAGATCCTTGCTGACGAGGCGCTGGATGTAGCGCATCAATTCGGTTTCGCTGCGATAGCGATGGAACACGCTCTGCTGAAGCCAGGGACGCTGACGCAAAGGCACCCCAGCCATCACCTCCGCTGGAGACGATGGCTGCGAAGACACAGGTGGAACCGTCTGAACAACCTCTGCACAGATGGAGAGCAAGCTCTGAATCTCGGCCTCATCACTGAGCTCATCAAGGCTGATGCCAAAACCATGGGCTTCGTCCGCCGGCACACCGTCGGGCAGCACTCTCAGGTTGTAACCCTCGCGAGCAGCCAGACGATGGACGAGTGGAGCCTGGGGGCAATGCACGTCGACACTGTCGAAGCGAACGCCACCTGGCACGGGGAAACCGAGCGCAGCCAACCCCAGCTCCAGACGAGAGCGCAACATCACAATCCGGTTGGCGATGGTCTCAAGACCCTCGGGGCCGTGATGGATGGCGTAGAAGGACGCCATCACGGCGAGCAGAACCTGAGCGGTGCAGATGTTGCTGGTGGCCTTGTCCCGGCGGATGTGCTGCTCACGGGTTTGCAAGGCCAGCCGTAGGGCAGGACGCCCCTCGGCATCGCGGGACTGACCCACCAGCCGGCCAGGCACCTGACGGCGGTAAGCATCTCGGGTGGCGAAGAACGCTGCGTGGGGTCCGCCCCCACCCATCGGAACCCCAAAGCGCTGGGCACTACCCACTGCAATGTCCGCACCGAGTGCGCCCACGGGCTCTAAAAGCACCTGCGCGAGTGGATCCACCGAAACGGTGACCAGCGCACCATGGGTGTGGGCACGTTCAATGCAGGCACGAGGATCCCAAAGCCGCCCGCAACGTCCGGGAAGTTGGAGCAAGACCCCAAAAACGTCATCCCCCCAGCGGAAGGCCTCCGGTTCAGCAACGTCCAGCTGCACTCCGATGGGCTCGCAGCGGGTGCGCAGAACCGCCAAGGTTTGCGGCAAAACAGCAGCATCAACCAGAAAGCGGTTTGCCCCCTCGCGTTTGCATACGCCAAAGCTCATCGACATGGCCTCAGCGGCGGCCGTGGCCTCATCGAGCAGAGACGCATTGGCGATCGGCAGTCCCGTCAGCTCGCTGATGAGAGTCTGAAAATTCAGCAGCGCCTCCAGGCGCCCTTGGGCGATCTCCGCCTGGTAAGGGGTGTAAGCGGTGTACCAGGATGGATTTTCTAGAACTTGGCGCTGAATCAGAGCCGGTGTGACCGTCTCGAAATAACCAAGGCCGATCAGGGAACGGCTCAGCTGATTGCAACTGGCAATCGTTCGCAATTCAGCCAAGGCAGGAGCTTCATCGACTCCCTCGGGGAGATCCGCACAAGGCGGCTCTGGATCGAGGATGTCACCTGGAACAACCGCTTGGATGAAGGCGTCGAGATCTGCAAATCCAAGGGCTTGCAACATCTGGTCCACAGCCTGAGGCTCAGGTCCGATGTGGCGACGGACGAAGGGAGAAATTGGTTGAACAGTCTTCGAGGCCGCCGTCCGCTGATCGAGCAGGGTCATGGGGCCTCGGCAATGAATCGACTGTAAGAAACATCCAATCCAAGTGCCCTGAGTGTCAGATTGCTGCCACTTTGGCCGCATAGGTCGCCGCATCCATCAGCTGATCCATCTGGGCCGGGTCACTGGGTTGGATGACCAGAAGCCAACCCTCGCCATGAGGGTCATTTTGGAGTTCTTCCGGATTCGCCAACAAGGCATCGTTCCGCTTCAGCACAGCCCCATTGAGTGGTGCATAGATCTCCTCAACGGCCTTGACCGACTCCACGGTTCCAAAGCTGCTGCCACGGTTGAGTTCAGCCCCGACCTCCGGCAGATCCACAAAAACAATGTCCCCGAGCTGGTCAACGGCATAGGCACTGAGCCCGATCCGGACGACGTCGGCGTCCTGCCAGGCGTATTCGTGGCTGTCGGCGTAACGGTACGAATCGGGGAAGTCGAAGGCCATCGGGCCGGCATTTGGCAATGTTCACCCAGTGTGGGCCAGATCCAGCCGTCCTGCTGCAGCCAGTGCCTTCAGTGCATCGATCACAGCGAGCTCCACGTGGGCGCGATGTGTCCCGCCCTGCACGTAAAGATTGAAGGGTTCCCGCAATGGGGCATCAGCGGAAAATTCACTGGTGCTGCCATCGATGAACGTGCCTCCTGCCATCACCAGATCACTGGCATAACCGGGCATCGCCGCCGGCACCGGGTCGAGATAGGAGCCCACCGGTGAACAGGCCTGAAAGGCACGGCACACCACCTTCAACGCCTCAGCATCACCCAACTGCACGGCTTGGATCAGATCACTGCGCAACGCCCCGGCCGCAGGCTGCACGCGAAAGCCAAGATCCGCGAACACTCCAGCCACCAGATCGGCTCCGATCAGAGATTCCGCAACCATTTGCGGAGCCAGAAAAAGCCCCTGGAGCAGCAACCGATGCAGATCGAAGCCCGTTCCGCCTTCCCGGCCGATACCAGGAGCTGTGAGGCGGCAACAGGCCTGCTCCACCAGATCACTGCGGCCGGCGACATAACCACCGGCAGGGGCGATCGTGCCTCCGAGATTCTTGATTAGAGAACCGGCCACCAGATCGGCTCCCACGGCAGGCGGTTCCTGCTCTTCCACAAGCTCGCCATAGCAGTTGTCGACAAAGCAGATGCAGTCGGGCTGCAATCGGTGGATCCGCTCACAGAGCCTGCCAATCGTCTGCACGCTGAGAGAGGGGCGCCAGCTGTACCCACAACTGCGCTGAATCAACACCAATTGGCAGGGCTGATCAAGCACCTCCTCCACTCCCTGCTCATCCACCGACCCGTCCGGACGCAGGAGAAGCTCCTCGTAGGCAACGCCGAAGTCCTTCAAGGATCCCTGCCCCTCACCCCGCAGACCGATCACTTCTTCCAGGGTGTCGTAAGGGCGTCCGGTGATCGACACCATGCGATCCCCTGGACGGAGCACTCCGAATAACGCTGCAGCAATGGCATGGGTGCCGCTGACGAATTGCAGTCGCACCGCTGCGGCTTCTGCGCCCAACACCCGGGCGAACACCCGGTCGATCACCTCCCGCCCCTGATCGCCATGGCCGTAACCGCTCACCGAGGCGAAGTGCTGCGGACCCACCCGTTCCGCCGCAAAAGCGTCCAGAACCCGTCGCAACCGAGGAGCGACAGCGGCTGTTCGCATTCGGGCGACAGGTTCCAAGCGCTCGCGAACGGCTTCAACCCTTGCTCGCGCCAAAGCCAGAGCCTGGCTGGGTTCCAAGGGCGTTTGAGAGGGACGTGTCCCCGACCGTTCTGAACCCATTGCCATCGGTAACCCGCGAAGAACCTGCTGTGTTCTTTTACATTCACATCTCCAACCGTCTGTTTTCGCTCCTTCTGTATCCCTTCGGACAGCAGCTGGATCGGATCATGGAGAGTTTTCTTGGTCACCACCAACCCAGTCGACAGCGGCAGCCAACGGGACCTGCGCATGCGCGCAGCCGTCATGGCACCCCGTGCACCCTTGCCGCAGCGCCAGCGGCGCTTGAAGGGAGGAACCACAGGCTTCATGGTGGTGATGCACGTGCTCGCCACAGTGGCCCTGCTGCCCCGGTTTTGGAGCTGGCAAGGCATCGCCACCTTCGCCGTTCTGTATTGGATGACGGTGCTCGGTGTAACCCTGGGTTTGCACCGACTGGTGGCGCACCGCAGCTTCGAGGTGCCGTCATGGCTTGAGAAAACCTTGGTGCTCATGGGCACCCTTGCCTGCCAGAGCGGTCCAATCGAATGGATTGCGCTCCACCGCCATCACCATCGCTTCTCCGACCAGCCCAATGATCACCACGACGCCGGTCGCGGCCTCTGGTGGAGCCACAGCGAATGGATGCTTCATGAAATCCCGGCTCTGGAACATAAGGAGCGCTTTGCCGGAGATTTGCTGAGTAGCCCCTTCTATGTGTGGCTTGATCGTTGGTTCCTGCTGCTGCAGATCCCCCTCGGTCTTGCTCTGTACTGGTACGGCAATGCGGCTGATGTGCACGGCGGGGGACTCGGACTCGTGCTCTGGGCCATTCCTTTACGACTCGTGGTCGTGTATCACGTCACCTGGTTGGTGAACTCCGCCACCCACGCATTCGGCTATCGGAATTTCAATTGCCCGGACCTATCCCGCAATTGCTGGTGGGTAGCGCTGCTGTCCTTCGGTGAGGGTTGGCACAACAACCATCACGCCCATCCGGCCAGCGCCAGGCATGGTCTGCGCTGGTTCGAACTCGACATCACCTGGATGCACATCCGATTGCTTCAGAAATTGGGATTGACCCGCCGTGTTCGCCAGGCTCGCTACCCCGGTTGAGAGCCCGAGCGAAGCTCAGCAAGAAAGTCTTCAGCGCTGAGCCCCTGCCGGCCCTCAAGCTTGAGATGAGTGGCATGGAGATCGAGGAACTCACCATCGAGTTCCTCAGCGCTGTAGTCCCGCATTCCTGCCATCACTTCTGCGAAACGTTCGCGGCGTTGGCTTTTGGTGACCGGATAGGCCTCCATCACGGCATCACGGCACTGACGCCAGGACTGCCCGCGACAAAGCCTGTCAGCGATGGAGGCACTGAGGACAGCCGACTCCTCCGGTGCAATTCGCCAATCAAAACCAGGTGGAAGCGAGGCCAAACCGACAAAGATTTCGAAAAGGTCACCGGCACCGAGAGGATTCGATTGGGAATCGAGCAACGGCACGGCTCCGTTTGTCAGCACCTTGAGCAGATCGGGATGAACCTCAGCGAGGTGCTCTTGGATCGGAGCAAGACCGGCATGCAGGACAGCATTGGCCTGACCGAGAGCAAGAAACACTTCTGGGCCTGGTGATGCCAGCTTGCCGTTGCGGAGGTTGGAGATCTGGGAGTTATGCACACGCCCTAGATCGAGCGCGTCAGCCAAGGCAGGCAACACCTTGTGCGACCAACCATTGCGCTCATGCCAGACGTGAAGGAGATGGGCCATCGCCCGCCGGCCCTCCTCAAGCTGGTCGCGGTAACTCCTGGTCACAGGATCAGTATCACTGACGTTGCTCATTGCTTGATACGGATCCGTATCGGGTATAAACTTTCGAGTATTAACCGGATTAGGCCATGGCTTCCAGCGTCATCACTGCGCCATCACCACCCAGTCGACCAGCAGCTTCGCACCGGGCCCAGGCACTTGCAACCCTGCTGCGCCGGCCCCGCAACGGCGAGACCCCCGCAGCACCGGCAGAAGGTCTTCACTGGGTGACGATCGGTTTCATGATCGTGATCCACAGCTTGGCCCTGTTGGCCCTGCTGCCGATGTTCTGGAGCTGGCAAGCCGCCGCCAGCCTGCTGGTGCTCTACTGGGTCACCGCCTGCCTGGGCGTGACCATCGGCTACCACCGCCTGCTGTCACACCGATCGTTCCAACTCCCTCGCTGGCTCGAGCGCTTCTTCGCCACCTGCGGCGCCCTCAGCTGCCAGCACGGTCCGATTGATTGGGTGGGATTGCACCGCCATCACCACAAGTTTTCCGATACGGATGCGGATCACCACAACAGCCATCGCGGCTTCTGGTGGAGCCACATGGGTTGGATGTTCCACCCGATCGAAGCCATGCCTGCCGTACCCCGCCTCACCGTTGATCTTGCCGGCGATCCCTATTACCGCTGGCTGAATGCCCACTTCCTCTGGCTCCAGCTTCCGCTTGGCTTGCTGTTGTATTGGATCGGCACCGCAACAGGTGCCGGAGGCTGGGCCTTGGTGCTGTGGGGCATTCCCTTGCGCTTGGTGGTGGTGTATCACGTCACCTGGCTTGTGAACTCCGCCACGCATTGCTGGGGCAACGTTGTCTTCGACAG
>ERZ802830.786-NODE-786-length-31157-cov-13.4584_pt1 | contig 31157 bp, 26 predicted proteins | sample MGYA00345654_ERZ802830 | MGnify/ENA primary metagenome ERZ802830 (study PRJEB30503, sample SAMEA104212375) | marine metagenome | biome: Westerlies Biome; feature: [SRF] surface water layer (ENVO:00010504) within the epipelagic zone...; material: water... | reverse complement strand
GAAAACTCGATGGATTATCAGTCACTCTACAACTTACTTTATTGTCACGACCAGCTGGAGGAAAACATTGAAGCAATTAATACTCTAAATAGAATACTAGAGACCAACCCTTACTCTGAAGTTGCGTGGCATCAATTAGGAAAATTATATGCTAAAATTAATAAGTATGAAGAAGCTCTATCTGCATATGAATTCGCCATTATAAGTGACGATACATTTACGGGTGCTTATATTGAAAAAGGTAAACTTTTAGAAAAAATGGGGAGAATTAATCAAGCGATTGATAATTATGAATTTTCGGCAAAATTAAATGCTCCCAATGCATATGTAATTCAAAGAATAGGAGGATGCCATATTAAATTAGGGAATGATCAATTAGCTTTGCAATATTTTAAAAAATCTATAAAACTGGATCCAAATCATGAAAAAAGTTGGATTTCACTAGTTGATTACTTTTTTAAAAGTGGATTCTTTTCCAAAGCCAAATATTATGTAAAAAGATCTCTGAAGTCAAATGCTGATAGTGAGGAATTGTGGAAAAAAAGTGCCGAAATACACTTCAAAATGAATTTTTTCAAAGAAGCAGGAATTGCAAGTAAAACTGCTAATGAATTAGGTAATAATGATTTTAATACTTGGATTATTTGGATGGATTCACAAATGTACTTGAAAGACTGGAAATCTGCATTAGCGACCTGCCAACTTGCCTTGCAATATTTCAATAATCAGTCTGCGATTCTATACCGATTAGCAGGCTGTAAAATGCGCTTGGGTAGAAAAAATGAAGCTATAGATATATTCGATAAAATAAAAATTAATTTCAAAATCCCTGAAGGGTTTAACCAATTGTTTCCTGAATTAGCTAACAGCCTCTAGGAAGTTTAACAACCTTCGCGGAAATTGACTTTCGGTTTTTAGCTATATTGTGTTAAAATTTCATAATTGATAAATTTTATTTCTAATAATTTCAGTGTATTTTTAAAAGGAATCGCAATGGGTTTTGCTGATCTTATGCCCGGAGTTTCAGGGGGAACGATTGCTCTTATTCTTGGGGTTTATAAAAAATTGATTGAGTCTATTGATGCCATAAGTGTCAAAAACTTTAAAACATTAACCTTAGATTTATTTTGGAAAAAAATCAACGGTAATTTCCTAGTAAGTCTTTTTACAGGAATTTTGAGCGCAGTTTTTACACTTTCATTTCTCATAGACTATTTAATACATACATACCCCATTGCTCTTTGGTCTTTTTTCCTTGGACTTTTAGTCAACAGTATATTTATTTTAAAAAGACTAGTAAATAACTGGAGTTATCTTAACATTGGACTATTGGTTTTAGGCGCCATCATCAGTTTTTTTCTTACTCAAATAACACCTAAAGGCACTGATATTGGGTTAATTTATATTTTCTTTTGCGGTTTTTTTGGTATAATCGCAATGATATTACCCGGTATTTCTGGAGCCTACATCTTACTTATTCTAGGAGCATACCAGACCATTATAAATTTAATTAAGATGGCATTGAAAAGTTTGAGTAGTTTCAATTTAGATCTTCTAATTCCCATCTATACTAAATTATTTATTTTTGGATTCGGCGTTCTGGTTGGACTTCGGATTTTTTCTTCAATTTTAAAATGGTTATTTGATAATGAAAATGATAAAACCATGTCCATTCTAATTGGGCTAATGATTGGAGCCATACATAAGATTTGGCCCTGGCAGGTGATATTTGAGGTAAGTATTGGTGGTCAAAACAAATTACTCTTTAGGCCCATATCACCTCTAAACTATCCTGAGGATGCCCAGTTATTGTTGGCTACAATCCTTTTTTTAATTGGTGCTGGATTAGTTTGGATTCTGGATAGCCAGAGGGGAAAAAAAATATAATTATGGGTTGGTTCACCCCGATTTTACGGCAAAATATTATTTTGATTTTAAAGGGAGTTGCTATGGGTGCTGCAAATAAAGTTCCAGGAGTTTCTGGAGGTATTGTAGCCTTTGTTATTGGATTCTATGAAGAGTTGATCAACTCTCTCCAAAAAATTAATTTAAAATCATTCTCCCTTTTATTTAATCGCGGATGGTCTGCATTCTACATATATATCAATGGTAGGTTTTTAGGCTTGTTGTTTTTAGGGGTCATCATCAGCTACTTTAGTGTCTCACTAATATTGGACTATTTAATTAAGTATTATGAAATTCAAGTTCTTGCCGTATTTTTTGGGATGATTTTGGCTTCTCTCTATTTCGTATACGATAAATTAGAAAAATGGGGATTTAAAACGATTCTTTTTTTTATTATTGGGCTATTGATCGGTCTGACCATAATGGTATCAAAACCACTTACTGAAAACGAGGGAATCTTATTTGTTTTTTTCTGTGGAGTTATTAGTGTCTGTGGAATGACTTTGCCAGGTCTTTCAGGATCATTTCTTTTATTACTTCTTGGAAATTACACGCTACTCTTAGTTGATGCAGTAAATGCCATTTATTATACACTAGGTGATATTATAAAAATAAATTTAGAATTTATAAACGATTCTCACAGAATGAAATTACTTCAGTTAGCTGCTATTTTTTCTTTTGGTTCTATTGCAGGACTGATTTTTTTTTCAAATATAATAAGCTATGTATTAAAAAAACATCATCAAATCACCATTGCTACGATCATTGGTTTTATTTGTGGATCATTAGGAGTCATTTGGCCTTGGAGAGAAAAGGTATTTAAACTAAATGAAGTTGGAGAAATTATTTATAATTCAATAGGGAATCCCGTGATTGCATATTATAATTATCTTCTTCCAAATATTAAAACGATTGATTTTTGGTTCCTTATATTATTTATACTTTTAGGGGCTCTTATAGTATCAATTCTTGAAAGGTATGGCGTCAAAAAAAATAGTTAAAAAACGTTTTGGTCTATTGGGAAGGAATATTGATTATTCTTTTTCTAGGGGTTATTTTAGTCAAAAATTTTCGGAGGAACATATGTCCTACTGTTCATATGAAAATTTTGACCTTGACTCAATCGAATTAGTTTCATCTATTTTTTCTCAAGATAATATTTTTGGGCTCAACGTAACGACTCCATATAAAAGAGAAATTATCCCTTTTTTGGATCAGCTATCTGGGTCATCAAAAAAAATGCAAGCAGTAAATACCATCCGGTTTGAAAAAGATGGACGAATAAGTGGACACAATACAGATGCCTATGGATTTGAAAAATCACTAACAGAACTAATGTCTGTGCTACCCAAAAAAGCATTAATATTGGGGTCAGGTGGGGCTTCTTCAGCAGTTGCGTTTGTGCTAGATAAGCTAAAAATATATTATCGGTATGTATCAAGGAATCCACAAAGTGATCAAATTAGCTATCAAAATGTCAATGCAGATTTATTGAAAGATTTCAAATTAATTATAAATGCCACTCCAATAGGAACATTCCCAAATATAAAATTATCTCCTAAATTGCCATATGAAGCAATAAATAGAACTCATATTTTGTTTGATCTTATCTACAACCCCTTAGAAACATTATTCCTAAAAGAGGGTAAAAAAAGGGGAGCAATAGTTTCGAATGGATTAAAAATGCTTGAATACCAAGCAGAAAAATCTTGGATGATTTGGAACAAATAGATACAGTCCTATTTTTTTTGTAAATTTTATAAAAATTTAATTTTTTAATATAAAACCTGATTGAAATGGCAAAGAAAAAAATAATAGCCAACGATCCTCAGGAAGAAAAAAAATTGTTGACTACAAAAAAAACAATTAACCCTGAAGGTGCTAATAAAGTTAAAAATAAATCAACCGAATCTATTCCAGAACCTTCTCTTGAAAAGAATGAATCTTCCACATCTAAAGAAAAGGAAACCAAAGGGGAGGAAAAAATAGATTACAATTCATTTAGTATTATCGAACTTGTCAGTGAGTTGGAAAAACTTACCAAGCAAGATAATTGGTTTAATCAGACTAAAAATATACAAGAAATCACTCATCAATTTGAAACGAAATTTAAAAATGAAATTCAGATAAAAAAAGAAGAGTTTATCAAAGAAGGAGGCAATGAAATTGACTTTTATTTCAGACCCAGTCATAAAAATGAGTTTGATCAGATTATAAAAGATCATAAAAAGAAAAAAAGAAGTTTTTTTCATGAGAGAGAACAAACTCAAAGGCTGAATCTAGAACGAAAACAAGAGATCATTGAGAATCTTAAAAATCTCATTAATGTTGATGAAAATATAAATACTATTTATAAAAAATTTAGAAATTACCAGGAAAGTTGGCATAGAACCGGGCCTGTTCCAAGAAATCAAAGTAATAACATATGGCAAACCTATAAGCATCACACCGAAATTTTTTATGATTTTCTACATCTTAACAGAGAATTAAGAGATTTAGATTTTAAACACAATTATGAGGAAAAAATTAAGATTATTGATCAAGCAGAAAAATTATCAGAAATTCCAGATATATTAAAAGCATCGCGTGATTTAAATATTCTTCATAGGCTTTGGAAAAATGATTTAGGTCCTGTAGCAAAAGAGCATAGAGAGGAGTTATGGACACGATTTCAAGAAGCAAGTCATATTATTCACAATAGAAGACAAGAGTTTGAAAAAGAATATGATATTGTGCTTGAGGATAACCTAAATAAAAAAAACGAACTTATTATAAAAATGGAAGAGATTAAAAATAATCTTCCTAAAAATCACAATGAATGGAGAAAGTCGATCGATCATCTCAATAAAATTCGTGAGGAATTTCAATCAATTGGACAGGTTAATAAAAAAAACAGTAAGACAATATGGACTAGGTTTAGAGAAATCAGTAGGGAAATTAATCGTGAAAAAAATCAATTCTATAAGTCACAAAAAACAGAACAGCGAAAAAATATAGAACTCAAAAAAGAACTAATTAAAGAAGTGAAAAATATTCTTGAAAAAGATGATTGGAAAGAATTTAGTAACCAAATGAAAAATATCCAAAAGGAATGGAGAAATATTGGCTTTATCCCAAGAAAATACTCCGATCTGCTTTGGGAGGAGTTTCGCTCTAATTGTAATTTATATTTTGAGCGAATTAAAACAGGTTATGAAAAAATTAGTGAAAAAGAGTTAGAGATTAAAAAGGAAAAAGAAGTTTTTATCCAAAGAATTAAAGACTTTAAAATCCCCAATGAATTTAAAGATTTTAAACTTTTTTGTACACATAAATGGGAAAAATTTCTAAATATAGGATTACTAAAAAGTGATATAAATAAAAAGTTCTTGTATAATTATAATAAAGAATTTATTGAGGTAATTGATAGATCATCAATGGATATCAAAGTCAAAAAAGAAGCTAAAAATCATATTCGTTTTTTCTTTATGAAAGATGATGAAAACGAGTTGTCAAGAGAAATAAAAAGCATCAAAAAAAAGATGGATGAAATTAAGTCAGAGGTTCTTCAATTAGAAAATAACATGGATTACTTTTCCAACTCCAGTAATGAAAACCCCTTGCTTACGGAAGTAAGCTCAAAACTAAATAAATTAAAATCTTCCGAGCAGCAGTTGAAGGACGAATTGGTTCCTCTTAGAAAAATGAAAAGAGAATTAGATAATAGTTTGAATAAAATTGATATTGAAGAAAAATCAGATGAAAATCCTGACTAATTAGATTTGGCTTGCTGCCAAAAAATATTCATCTCCTCCACTGATAATTGATTAATTTTTTTTCCAAGTTTGTTTGCCTCTGATTCTATGAATTTAAATCGTTTGATAAACTTTTTATTTGTAAGTTCCAGAGCTGTTTCTGGATTTATTTTAAGAAAACGAGCATAATTAATCAATGAAAACAGTAAATCTCCAAACTCTAATTCCATCTCATTAATATTTTTATCAATCACCTCTTTTCTTAACTCCTCTAATTCCTCTTTTACTTTATTCAAAACTCCCTCGCTATTATCCCAATCAAAGCCAACTCCAGAAACTTTTTCCTGAATTCTAAGTGCTTTCACAAGTGCAGGCAAACCATTTGGAACTCCCTCAAGGACGCTTTTGTTACCCTCTTTGAGTTTAATTGTCTCCCAGTTTTTGGATACTTCCTCTGCATCTATCGCATTTGTATTACCATAAATATGTGGATGTCTTTCAATTAATTTATCTGATATATGATTAGCAATATCTCCTATGTCAAAGACTTTTTTTTCACTTCCAATTTTAGCATAAAAAATAATGTGAAGTAATAAATCACCTAATTCCTTTTTAATCTCCCCATAATCATTTTCTAAAATAGCATCACCCAATTCATAGGTCTCCTCAATAGTCAAGTGCCTCAAGGACTGAAAAGTTTGTTTACGGTCCCAAGGACAATTTTCACGGAGGTTATCAATTATTTCAAGGAGCCTTTCAACTGCTTCTAATTGAGCTGCTCGCGAACTCATTTATTATTTTTCATTTGAATTACTCTTAGGTGATGTTTCATCTTCGAATTTTAAAATTCCCACATCTAATAATAAGTTATACCATTGAATAATTTTTTTAATGTCACTAGGGTATACCCTGTCGGAGTCATAATCTTGAAAAACTTCAAAAAAATATGCCTCTAAACGGTTAGCCTCTGATTTGGGTTTTATTCTTGTTTTTTTACCAGATTCATATTGAAATATTTTTTTAAATATCTCAATTAATAGGAATTCTTTGACCAATCCATATACGTGTATTTCAGACAATAAATTAATATGATGTGCCATGCTGGTAGAAGTCTTTCTTTTATTCAATATTGACTCAGCAATAATTCCATTTCTGGTTTGTGATAACAATTTGAACAAGCCAGGCTTACCAGAAATTGAAATGATTTTTTCTAAAATATTTTTACTCATCTTTTAATCTTTCCTTGGGGATAGCGCATTTTATATTCGGTTTTAATTTTACCTTTAGAAATATCATTTAGCTTTCCTTTGAGAAGTTTTTTCTTTAGAGAACTAAGTTTATCAATAAATAAAACACCTTCTATGTGATCATACTCGTGCTGCACAACCCTAGCAGCTAAACCCTCGAGGTCTAGCTCAATTTCCTCAAAGGATTCGTTATAATATTTAATCGTTATTTTTTCCTTACGTTTAATATCTTCTCTTATGTTGGGTATACTCAAGCAGCCTTCCATAAAATTCCATTCATCACCTGTCTCATCGATTATTTCAGGATTTATAAAGACTTTCTTAAAGTTTTTTAAGGTCGAAATCTCATCATCAGATATTTCTTTATCTTCAGAGAACGGTGAGGCATCAATTACAAATAATCTAATCGATTTTCCAATTTGTGGCGCAGCTATTCCAACACCATTAGCGTTGTACATTGTTTCCCACATATCGTTGATTAGTTTCTTTAACTCGGGATAACCAGAGCTAATATTTACTGCCTTGGTTTTTAAGATATTTTCGCCATATGCTACTATAGGTAAAATCATATTAATGTTTTAGAAATAGACTCCAAAAAAGATTGTAAAATTAATGTAGCACTAACTTGATCAACTAAAGCCTTATTTTTTCTAGTTTTTTTGTTTGCGCCAGCTTCAATGAGACTTTTAAGAGCAATCTTTGAAGTAAAGCGTTCATCCTGACGCAAAACTGGTATAGTCGAAAAATTCTTTTGTAACTCTTTAATAAAAATTAGAATATCATTTTCCACACCTGAATAGTTCCCATCTTTTTGTTTGGGTTGACCAACAACAAACTTTTCAATTGGTGTATGATTCATATAATCCGATAAGAATTTAATTACTTCACGTGTTGACAAAGTACATAAACCACTGGCAATAATTTGTTTTGGGTCTGTATGAGCCAGCCCAATTCTTTTTTTTCCGTAATCAATTCCAATAAGAACTCCCATATTATTTGCAAATATACTTTTTTTGAAAAGACGATTATGTAGTCTAAGACTACTGAATTCAGTATTTTTGAAAAAAAATAAAAATGCAGAACATAATTGAATCAGCATGGGACGACCGTACACTGTTGGATAAAAGCGAAACACAGGAGGCCATCAGGCAAGTAATTAAACAATTAGATTCAGGGAAAATAAGAGTTGCAAGCCCTGTAGATGATGGATGGCAGGTAAATGAATGGGTGAAAAAGGCCGTTGTACTTTATTTTCCAATTCAAAAAATGGAGACTATTGAGTTAGGTCCTTTAGAATTTCATGATAAAATCCCGCTTAAAAGTGGATACAGAAAAAAAGGGGTCCGAGTTGTTCCTCATGCGGTTGCAAGACACGGAGCTTATATTTCTAGTGGAGTGATTCTTATGCCAAGTTATGTAAATATAGGGGCCTATGTTGATTCAGGAACCATGGTTGATACATGGGCAACGGTTGGAAGCTGTGCCCAAATAGGGAGGAATGTCCACCTAAGTGGTGGTGTTGGAATAGGTGGTGTATTAGAACCGCTACAAGCCTCTCCTGTAATCATTGGGGATAATGCCTTTATTGGTTCTAGATGTATTGTGGTTGAAGGAGCCAGAGTAGGAAAAGAAGCTGTTTTAGGAGCCAACGTGGTAATTACTGCCTCGACAAAGGTAATTGATGTTTCAGGCGAAAAACCTATTGAATTTAGAGGAGAGGTTCCCGAGCGCTCAGTAGTAATTCCAGGAAGCTACACAAAAAGTTTTGCTGCAGGTGACTATCAGGTTCCCTGTGCTTTAATTATTGGTGAAAGAAAAGAAAGTACTGATAAAAAGACCTCTTTAAACAATGCCCTTAGAGAACATAATGTTGCAGTTTAATTAATCTTGTATCATTTTAAAAAATTAAAGCCGGATTTTTAGTATTTCTCCTTGGATAAGGATCAATAAAATTTCACTAAATGTATTTTAATTACCATTGATTACATTTACAAAAGAAGCAGCATATTATATAGGGAGATAAAAATTGGAAAACAACTGTCGAGATGATAATAGCTTAATAAGTTTTTCACACTAAAAAAAATTAAAATCTAAAAATCTATATAAAATTTTAGTATTGAAGGAATGTTTGACAAGCTGCTCAAAAGACCTATTTTTGTCTTTACAATGGAAAATATTCTAAAAATCCTAGAAGCTGGAAAATTACTACTTTCGCCAACCGACACGATTTGGGGCATACTTTGCGATGCGACCAACCCGTCTGCTGTTAACAAAATTTATCAGTTGAAAAAAAGACCTGATAGCAAAGCTATGGTTTGTATGGTTTCCGACCTAGATATGCTCAAATATTATGTTCCTAAATTACCAAAAAACATCAAGAAATACATTTTCAGCGACCGACCAACTACCGTTATTTATTCAAATCCAGTAGCAATAGCCTCTAATGCAATTACTGAGCAGAAAACAGTAGCCATTAGAATAGTCAATCATCATATTTGTACACCATTGATTTCAGCCTTTGGAAAACCATTAATTTCAACCTCGGCCAACCTAAGTGGTCAGGCACATCCTAAGAAGTATGCTGATATTTCTGAGGAAATTATAAGTGGTGTAGATCATATCATTAAAAAAGACATTGATATAGTCAATAATCAAGTCTCGAGTATAATTAGGCTTGAAAAATCAGGAAAAACGACACTGATACGAGCCTAAAATGTTAAATAAGAATTTTTATAGCCTCCTAAAGCAAAGTCTATTTAAAGCACTTGTTCAAAGTGCTCAGGAACTAAGTATTGAAACTTATCTTATTGGAGGTTTTGTAAGAGACCACCTTTTGGGAAGAAAGAAGGCTAAAGATATTGACATAGTAGCCGTAGGCTCAGGTATTAAATTGGCTAAGGCAATACAAAGAAAACTACCCAATGCCAAACCGGTACAAATTTTTAAATCCTATGGCACTGCAATGGTTCAATGGGAAGGAATTACTTTAGAGTTTGTTGGAGCTCGAAAGGAATCCTATTCCAGAGAGAGTCGAAATCCAAAAATATTTATAGGAACTCTTGAAGATGACCAAAAAAGGAGAGACTTTACAATTAATACAATGGCAGTTAGTCTAAATCCAAAAAATATTGGCGAAATAATCGATCCTTTTAATGGATTACAAGATTTGGAAAACTGTATCATAAAAACACCACTAGATCCGTCAATTACCTATTCTGACGATCCCCTCAGGATGTTGCGTGCAATACGATTTGCAGCTCAACTGAACTTCAAAATTGAAAACCAATCATTGGCGGCAATTAAAGAAAATATCCTTCGCCTGAAAATCATAACCAGCGAACGAATCGTTGATGAATTGAATAAAATACTGATGACCCAAACCCCTTCTGTAGGTTATCGATTATTGGAGCAAACGGGATTACTCGAAAGAATTATCCCTGAGTTGATATATCTTAAGGGTATTGAAGAAATTGAAGGACAAAAACACAAAGACAATTTTTACCACACGCTTGAGGTTGTAGATAACATCTGTTTAACAACCGACAACTTATGGCTAAGGTGGGCTGCCTTACTTCACGATATAGGAAAAGCTCCAACTAAAAAATTTGACAAAAAAATAGGTTGGACTTTTCATGGCCATGAATACGTTGGCTCAAAAATGGTTTATAAGCTTTTCAAACGCTTAAAAATGCCATTGAATGAAAAAATGAAATATGTACAAAAGCTGGTAATGATGAGTTCAAGACCCATTATTATCTCAGAGGATATTGTTTCAGCTGCAGCAGTCAGGCGTTTGGTATTTGACGCTGGAGATTTATTAGAGGATCTAATAACCCTTTGTGAGGCTGATATAACAACAAAAAATCCAATTCGTTTTAAACGTTATCACAATAACTTTAAGATTGTAAGACAAAAGATAATTGAAGTGGAGGATAGAGACCGTATTAGAAATTTTCAACCTCCAGTAACAGGAGAGGTAATTATGAAGCATTTTAATTTAAAGCCGTGTAAAGAAATAGGTCTTATAAAAGATGCAATTAAAGAAGCTATTTTGGAAGGTGAAATTCCTAACGATTATGAGGCAGCATTTAATTTAATGCTAAAAAAAGGTAACGAAATAGGATTAGTGAACGATGGAGAATAATTTTATAAAATCGGTTAAAGTTAGCTTGATCATCATTTATCTAGTGATTGCTGCTGGATCAATTGTTCGCATGACAGGAAGTGGAATGGGCTGTCCAGATTGGCCCAAGTGTTTTGGTTACTGGATTCCTCCTACCGAGAGATCTCAATTAGACTGGCTACCCAATCACGAATATACTAAGGGACAAGTAATTATTTTAGATCAGGAGCTTCGAATCGCCGAACATAGTTTTAACTCCAGATTAAATTACGATCCAAAAAATTGGGAGCATTACACCAAACATGACTATGCCTTGTTCAATCCATATCATACTTGGATAGAGTACCTCAATAGATTGCTGGGGGCCTTAGCAGGGCTTGCGGTGCTGGTTATGACAGTATTGTCATTTTGGTTGAAGAAAAAAAAGAAAATTATACCAATTATTTCTTTTTTGATTTTACTGGGAATGGTTTTTCAAGCTTGGCTAGGAAAAACAGTAGTCGATTCTAATTTATTACCTTATCGTATCACTATTCATATGGTTATGGCATTACTAATCGTATTAGGTTTAATCATCCTATTGTTTATTAGTCGAAAAAAAACGATCCCAATACCTGCCAGTCCACTAATGAAAATATTGGCGATCAGCGCAATAGCTCTTACCCTCTTTCAAATTGGCTTGGGAACACAGGTTAGACAATTTGTCGATTTAAAAATGCATCAGCAAACTAGTGAATGGCTTAATCCAGCTCCACTGAAATTTTATATTCATCGAAGTTTATCCCTAATCGTTCTTATGGTTCACCTAACTTTGTTTTGGATGTTGCTTAAAATAAAACTCAATCTAAGGATTTTCAATCAAATCCTTGGACTTATAGGTTTAGAAATTTTTACTGGAATTTTAATGTTTTATTTCGACTTTCCGTTCAGTTCACAACCTTTACATTTGATTATCGCTGCCCTTTTGTTTGGAGCGCAATCTTTATTTATATTTAGAATAATAGTAAAATAATAATTTTATGATCTATAGAATGAGAGCTATTTTGGATACTGAAGAAGATGTTATCCGAGACTTTGAAATTGAAGCCACTGCAACCCTTGAGGAACTGCATGATGCGATATCCCAATCTTTTGGTTTTGCAGGTAATGAAATGGCCTCTTTTTACCGTGCCGACGAGCAATGGAATCAAGGAGAGGAGATGCCATTGGTAGATATGGGTGCTGGAGAAAAGCCTTTGAATGAAAAACCCTTAAAAAGAATCCTCTCTGAATCTGAAAATCGCTTAATCTATGTTTATGACTTTCTAAACCTTTGGACATTTTTTATTGAGTTAATTGAAATTGCTCAAAAAGATGCCTCTAAAGGATATCCCAGCTCAATATTTAGCCATGGTGAAGTCCCAGAAACACCTCCAAATAAAGATTTTAGTAGATCAGATAATTTAGAGAATGATTTAACAACGGATGAAGATAAAGAAGAGGATGATTATGATAGTGACGACTTCTATTAAAGCAAGTCACTTAAGCTTACATTTTCATAATTTTTTCTTGTATAATCAAAGGCAGCCTGCATCAACTCACCCATGGATTGACTTTTTCTGAAAGCAGTGTCATTGGTGAAAATAAAAATCTCATTTTTAAGTTGTTCCAAGTTTTCAGAAGTAGAAAGCACATCGTTTTTCATAATAGAAATTAAAAAATTAATGCGATTTCCTGAATTGATTAATCTTCGGGAAAGAATAGAACGCTCTTCAATTTTATATTGAATAATTGATTCATGATTTAGTTTTTCCTTAACAACCTTAATTAGTGGGTAATTTTCTTTAAAAAACTGTGGTCGGTAAACAGACAACTTTCCCTCAAAGCTTTGTTGATCAAAATCTATGGCCCTTATACGGTAGATTACTTGGTCAAAATCGTGAATAGGAATAACTACATAATTATAAGCTCTCATATCACCAAGGAGCCTAATCATACAGCGCTCATTAAATTTTACATATTCTTTTGCAATCTGAGCTTTTTCAGATGAAGTACAATCTGATAAATAATCTTTAATAAAAATATCACCTGGAATACCTGAGATATGCTCCTCTATCAAAGTATCATTATTTACCATATAATTAAGATTATAAGGAGAAAGTATATGCTCAAATTCTAGTCCATAAACTCTCGAGGCGTCTGTTTTTTTTACGTAGAAATAAGTAAAATTATCGTTTAAAATATTTCGAATTTTAATCCTAAAAGGTTTTGAATTTCCAAAGGTGCAATAATCAATTGCGTCAATATTTAAATCGGGTAGAGAAGAAATATTACCATCAGAATGCAGTGAAGTATATATAGTTTTCAAATTAAAATCTATTTCCACTCGATCAGAATCAGAATAATAAACCCTCACCCAAAGGGTATCATCGTCGTTCTTATCATAAACAGTTACTGAGCCTGAAAAACGCAAAAGGTCATCATAGCATATTGAAGTATCCATCCAACGGTCGTACTTTTTTAAAAAAAGTGACAACTCATTGGAAATTGAAAAAAAAGGTTTTTTTTTCGAAATTAATTTTTCTTCCACAACTTAACTTTTATCAAAAATAACACCTTATTCTGAATTCATCTAAACCAAATGTTTATTAAGGCATAATACCAATTAATGTTGTGCAATGAACATTTAAGCTTTAATTTTATAGGATGCAATTTAATCTTGAATCAGATTTTTCTCCAACAGGTGACCAACCCGAAGCAATTAGACAAATTACTAACAGTTTTTCCGGAGGAGAAAAATACGTAACACTTCAAGGAGTAACTGGTTCGGGTAAAACATTTACCGTTGCCAATACTGTAAAAGAATTGCAACGTCCTACATTAGTTTTGGCACACAATAAAACCCTTGCAGCCCAGTTATATTCTGAATTTAAGCAGTTTTTTCCTGATAATGCCGTGGAGTACTTTGTATCCTACTATGATTATTACCAGCCAGAGGCCTACATCCCAACCAGTGGCCTTTATATTGAAAAGGATCTTTCTATTAATGAGGAAATTGAAAAGTTGAGATTGAGTACTACCTCCTCGCTACTTTCGGGGAGAAGAGATGTCTTAGTTGTTGCCTCAGTATCCTGTCTTTATGGTATAGGTAATCCCGTTGAATTTCAAAAAAATGTTATTACGATTGAAAAAGATCAAGTGATTTCAAGAACAAAATTACTTCACCAATTAGTGCAAAGTTTATATTCAAGAACCACCGGAGATTTTAATCGCGGTAACTTTAGAGTAAACGGTGATATCCTCGATATTTTTCCTGGCTATGCAGATATTGCCTTTAAACTCCATTTTTTTGGCGACGAAATTGAAGAAATAGAGGCTTTTGATCCCATTGAAAATAATATTTTAGAGAAGTACGACCGTCTTAAACTCTTTCCTGCCAATATGTTTGTGACTTCTCCCGATATTCTTCAAAATGCTATTACCAAAATTCAAGACGATTTGATAAAACAAGTGGATTATTTTAATTCCATAGGTGGTTTTTTGGAAGCAAAAAGACTTCACGAGCGCACAGAATTTGATCTTGAAATGATACGAGAACTAGGATATTGTTCAGGTATTGAGAATTACTCTCGTTATCTGGATGGAAGAGAACCAGGAACGCGTCCGTTTTGCTTATTAGACTATTTCCCAGACGATTATTTAATGGTCGTAGATGAAAGTCATGTCACTATTTCTCAGGTTCATGCGATGTATGGTGGAGATCGCAGTAGAAAAGAAAACCTTGTAAATTTTGGTTTCCGACTTCCTGCTGCAATGGATAACCGTCCATTAAAATTTGAAGAGTTTGAGGCCCTTCAAAATCAAGTTTTGTATGTAAGTGCTACACCTGCTGATTACGAACTTAAACAAACAGAAGGTGTTTATGTTGAACAAATTATTCGACCTACGGGTCTTCTAGATCCAGAAATTGAAATTCGACCTAGTCTAGATCAAATTGACGACTTAATAGAAGAAATTCAGCAAAGAGTCGAAAAAGACGAACGTACTCTTGTAACTACACTTACCAAAAGAATGGCAGAAGAATTGACTAAATATTTTAGTAGGGTCAATATTAGATGTCGTTATATCCACAGTGATGTCGATACACTAGAAAGGGTAGAAATTATGCAAGATTTGAGAAAGGGACTCTTTGATGTTTTGGTTGGGGTCAATCTTCTTAGGGAAGGCTTAGATTTACCTGAAGTATCATTAGTTGCGATCTTAGACGCAGATAAAGAAGGCTTTCTTAGGAGTCATCGGTCATTGACACAAACAGTCGGAAGAGCTGCGAGAAACGTTAATGGAAAAGCTATAATGTATGCAGATAATTTCACTAAAAGTATTCAAAAAACAATTGATGAGACAAACTATCGAAGAGATAAACAGCACGCTTACAATCAAAAAAATAAAATAACACCGACTGCTCTTAATAAATCTCTAGATAATGCACTTTCAAAAAATTCTGTAGCCACTTATGCACAAGAATTAACTGATAGAAAGGCAGCAGAAGCCAAGAATCGTTATTTAACAAAAGAGCAAATTGAGAAAAAAATTAGGGAATCCAGAAAAACAATGGAAAAAGCTGCTAAGGATCTCGATTTTATTGAAGCTGCCCGTTTACGTGATGAAATAAAGTCATTAAAGAATCAGTTAGAATAAAAAGCTTGGTAAAATGAATTACCAAGCTTCTACAAATAATCAATAATTAACCTACTTTATGGAAATCAATTTTTTAGGTTGAGGTAAGGCTTCTTCCTTTTTGGGTAAACTCACGGTTAAAACTCCTTCTTTATAGGTAGCAGAAATTTTATCTGTATTTACGGATTCAGGAATATTAAAGGAGCGTTGAAACGAATTATAACCAAACTCCTTACGTTCATAACTGGTTTCTGTATCACCAGACTGAGATACTGTCTCAGAGGAAATGATCAACACGTCATCCTCTACTTCAATTTGAAAATCAGCTTTTTTATTTCCGGGTGTAGCTAGTTCAATGTCAAATTGGTCCTCACTAGTAATAATGTTAACCGCAGGTAGAGAATCTTTTTGATAACCCCAATCCTGGTTCAGGATAAAATCATCAAACAAGTACGAAAAAGCTGGGTTTTGTCTTTTTAATAAATTCATATGTATAGATTTAAATTAAACTTTGTTTTCAAAACTTAATTCAAAACCCATACCATTAATATTTTAATGACAGAGTGTCTTTTTTTATTTAAAAAATATGACAAGTTGTCATTTATAGTGATTCTTGCACTCTTCGAGCGGCTTCTTCAAATGCAGTAGCAGACAAAACATTTAGTCCGGATTCGTCTATTAACTTTTTAGCGATGTCAGCATTGGTTCCTTGTAACCTGACTACAATAGGCACTTTAATGGCATCTCCCATGTTTTTGTAAGCATCTACTATTCCCTGCGCTACACGGTCGCACCGTACAATTCCACCAAAAATATTAACCAATATTACCTCAACCTTCAGATCTTTGAGGATTAAACGAAAGGCGGTTTCAACACGAGTGGCATCTGCTGTACCTCCAACATCCAAAAAATTTGCAGGAGAGCCACCTGATTGCTTAATTAGATCCATAGTAGCCATTGCCAATCCAGCACCATTTACCATACACCCTACGTTACCGTCTAATGCAACATAATTCAATCCGACTTCACGCGCCTCAACCTCTGTAGGATTCTCCTCTAACAAATCTCTTAGTTCAGCATATTCCTTATGCCTAAACAATGCATTTTCATCCAAAGTAACCTTGGCATCCACTGCAATAATTTTATCGTCAGATGTTTTTAAAACTGGATTTATTTCAAATAATGAGGCGTCAGATCCTAAATAAGCCTTGTATAGAGCTGTTATAAATTTAACCATTCCTTTAAATGCGACACCTCTTAATCCTAAGTTAAAAGCAACATTTCTTGCCTGAAAAGACTGTAGTCCATGGGCAGGATCAATTTCTTCTGTAAATATAAGCTCTGGTGTATTTTCAGCCACTTTTTCAATATCCATTCCTCCCTCTACGGAGTACATGATCATGTTTTTTCCTGTAGCGCGATTAAGTAAAACCGAAACATAAAACTCTTCAGGACCTGAATCTCCCGAGTAATAAACATCTTCAGCAATCAAAACTTTATTTACTTTTTTTCCTTCAGGAGGGGTCTGGGGTGTAATCAATTGCATACCTATGATTTGTTCAGCAATCGTTTCTAATTCCATTAGATTTTTTGCAAGTTTTACACCACCACCTTTTCCTCTTCCTCCAGCGTGAATTTGCGCCTTAACGACATACCATGTAGTACCCGTATCTGCAGTCAATTTTTTTGCAGCAGTAACTGCTTCGGCTTTATTATTTGCAACAATACCTTGTTGAACGCCAACACCAAAGCTGGCTAGTATATCTTTTCCCTGATATTCGTGTAGATTCATCTCTAAAATTTATAAGCCAAAAATAGTAAATCACCTTCGAAATAAGCGTGCTTATAATGTTACATTTAAAACAATATGTTTAATTTTTATAACATCTAATGCTTTTATCCCTTAAATAAGGATTTGATTTTAAATTTGTTAAAAATTAAAATACGACAAATTGACAAATATTGATTTATTAAATATTGCCGAAAACTTTGGCAAGCCCGTTTATATTTATGATAGTGAAAAGATTGCCTCTCAATATCATCGATTGACTTCGGCTTTTGCTGGAGTTAATGACTTAAGGATTAATTATGCAACTAAAGCGCTTTCTAATCTTTCCATTTTAAAGTTTATGCGACATTTGGGAACTGGCCTAGACACCGTATCCATTCAGGAAGTACAGTTGGGATTGACAGCAGGGTTTGAGCCAAAAGTCATTATATATACACCCAATGGTGTTTCGCTAAATGAAATTGAAGAAGTCGCTAAACTGGGTGTTCAAATCAATATTGATAACCTTTCGTTATTGGAACAATTTGGAACTCGTCATCCAAAAATACCTGTTTGTATACGTATAAACCCTCATGTCATGGCAGGAGGAAACAATAACATTTCAGTGGGTCATATAGACTCCAAGTTTGGAATTTCTATTCATCAAATACCACATTTATTACGTATTGTAGAGAATACATCGATGAATATCAATGGTATCCATATGCACACAGGAAGTGATATACTGGACATAGATGTTTTCCTTCATGCTGCTGAAATTTTATTTGATACTGCTAAGCACTTTAAAGATCTTGAATTTTTAGACTTTGGAAGCGGTTTTAAAGTACCTTATCACAACAATGATATAGAAACCAATATTGAAGAATTGGGTGAAAAACTATCCGCTAGATTTACTGAATTCTGCATCGAGTATGGCAGTGAACTCCAGCTAATTTTTGAGCCTGGTAAATTTTTAGTGAGTCAAGCAGGACATTTTATAACCCAAGTTAATGTTGTCAAACAAACCACCTCTACCGTTTTTGCACAAGTAGATAGTGGTTTTAACCACCTTATCCGACCTATGCTCTACGGCTCTCATCACCATATAGAGAATCTATCTAATGCTGGAGGTAAAGAACGATTTTACTCTGTAGTCGGTTACATATGCGAAACGGACACCTTTGGAAGCAACCGAAAAATTGCTGAGATTACTGAGGGAGATTTATTGGTATTTCGTAATTGCGGAGCTTATTGTTTTTCGATGGCAAGCAATTATAATTCACGTTATCGTCCAGCAGAAGTATTCTGGCACGAAGGTAAAGGACATTTGATTCGAAAAAGGGAAACTTTTGAGGATATCCTTCATAACCAAGTTGAATTATTTTTTAACTCTCAGGAACAGTCTTAAATACCTTTCAGAGTTTTAAGAGTCTGATTGTACTCCTCAATAAGATTTTTGATTATTTGGGCTGCAGGTAACACCTCATTTATCAATCCAGCAATTTGTCCAATTTCAAGCTCACCTTCCTTCAAGTCACCTTCAAACATCCCCTTTTTTGCCCTTCCACTTCCTAAAGCGGTTTTTAATTCCTCAATATCAGCACCCTTTTCATAAAGCGCAACAATCTCTTGAAAAAATTGATTTTTTAGCATTCTAACAGGAGTAATTTCTTTAAGGGTGAGTTGAGTACTTCCCTCTACTGCTTTGACTATTTCATTTTTAAAATTGGGATGAGATGAAGCTTCATTTGAAGCGACAAATCGACTACCAATTTGAACGCCATCAGCTCCCAGTGCCCTGGCTGCTAGCATAGAACTCCCCGTTGCTATTCCTCCCGCCGCTATAAGAGGTAATACTATAGCTTGACTAACCATAGGAATCAACGTCATGGTGGTGGTTTCTTCTCTGCCGTTGTGCCCGCCAGCCTCAAAACCCTCCGCAACTATTGCATCCACTCCAGCCTCCTGAGACTTTAAGGCGAATTTCACCGAGCTAACCACCTGAACCACCTTGATATTATTTTCTTTTAAGGTAGCCGTCCAAAGTTTTGGGCTGCCTGCCGAAGTAAAAACAATGGAAACTTTTTCCTGGATAATGATAGATATAATTTCCTCTAGTTGTGGATAAAATAAAGGAACGTTAACACCAAATGGTTTGGCAGTCGCTTTTTTACATTTCTGAATGTGTTCTCTTAAAATATAAGGATACATAGATCCAGCACCAATAAGTCCTAAACCACCAGCATTACTTACCGCTGCAGCCAAACGCCAACCACTAGTCCAGACCATTCCAGCCTGAATGATGGGATATTTTATTTTAAATAAATCACAAATTTTATTCATACGGAAATTTAAGAAATAACTCCCGAACCCACTAATTCCTCATTCTGATACCATGCCACAAACTGACCAGAAGTAATGGCGGATTGGGGTTGTTCAAAGACAACATACAGGGCTTCTTTTTGCTTAATAAGCGTGGCTTTTTGTAGTGGCTGTCTATAGCGAATGCGGGCCTTAACCTCCAATTTAACTCCCAATGGAATTTTTAGATCATTTCTAACCCAGTGGATCTCATCACTAACTACCTTTAAAGCTTTACGATGTAACCCAGGATGTTCTTTCCCCTGCCCGACATAAACAATATTTTCATCTACATCTGTGTCAATAACAAAGAGTGGTTCGGGGGTTCCACCAACAGCCAATCCTTTACGTTGACCGATCGTGAAAAAATGAGCACCCTGATGCCTGCCAACAGCTTCCCCGTCCAAGTGGGTATAAGTTGTTTTTTGGGACTGACCAATCATGGACTTTGGAGTTGGTTTATCTTTATAAAAATCAAAAGGAATCTCAATGATATTACCTTTTTTGGTTTGCAATTTCTGCTGTAAAAAGTCAGGTAAACTAACTTTACCTATAAAACACAATCCCTGAGAATCTTTTTTCTCAGCTGTCACCAAATTCAATTTCCTAGCTATTTTACGTACCTCCAATTTTTGTAAATGACCGATTGGAAATAGGGTTTTTGAAAGTTGATCCTGGGTTAGTTGACAAAGAAAATAGGATTGGTCTTTGTTAGAATCAGCACCTCTAATGAGCCTGTGTTGAGTTTTACCATCCGCGTTGACAAAGGTATCTTTTTGGCAATAATGTCCTGTAGCGATATAATCTGCACCCAGGGAAAATGCCAATTTTAGAAAAACATCAAACTTAATCTCGCGATTACATAAAACATCTGGGTTGGGAGTTCTGCCAGCAGCGTATTCATCAAACATATAGTCTACGATGCGTTCTTTGTATTCAGTACTTAAATCAACGGTTTGAAAGGGAATATCTATTTTTTCAGCCACCATCATGGCATCGTTGCTATCTTCCAACCAAGGACAAACATTAGACAAGGTAACAGACTCATCATGCCAGTTTTTCATAAATAATCCAATCACCTCATAATCTTGCTGCTTTAGTAAATAGGCTGCAACACTTGAGTCAACCCCACCAGACAGTCCAACAATGACCCTTTTCTTTTTCATGGAATAAAGTTACGGCAAGAAATTAAATTTTAATGAGTTGACTTAGATGTTACTACTATTTACCTCTAGCTTTTTTTTGTTTTTCAGCCTGTTCCATCGCTTTTTGTAATCTTGCTGAAAAACCACCCGCCTTTTTAGGTTTCTTTTTATTCTCCTCAATTTTAGCATGAATTTTTTGATCGTCAATAATATAATTCTTGATGACTAACATCAGTGTTATAGTAAGTAGATTAGAAATAAAATAATACAAACTCAATCCACTGGCATAGTTGTTAAAAAAGAACAACATCATCAGTGGCATCAGGTACATAATGACTTTCATATTCGGCATTCCAGGCTGCTGTGGCATGGCTTGCTGACCGGTTGTCATCTGCGTATAAAAGAAGATGGCTATAGAGGCTAAAATAGGAAATAAACTCACATGGTCACCATAGAAAGGAATATTAAAACCTAACTCCAAAACCGAATCATAGGAAGATAAGTCATCTGCCCAAAGGAAACTCTTTTTACGTAACTCGAAAGCAACTGGGAAAAAGGTGAATAAAGCATAAAATACGGGTAATTGAAGTAAGGCGGGAATACAACCCGCCATTGGGTTGGCTCCAGCGCGATTATACAGACTCATTGTTTCCTGCTGACGCTTAACCGCATTGTCTTTGTACTTGTTATTTAACTCCTCAATCTCTGGACGAAGAACCTTCATTTTAATTTGTGAAACGTAGGACTTGTAGGTAACTGGAGACATTGCCAATCGCACAATAATCGTCATTAAAATAATAGCCAAACCATGAGGTAGGAAAGAAGATAAAAACCCAAAAAGTGGCATGAAGACAAATCGGTTTAACCATCCAAAAATTCCCCAACCAACCGGTATAGATGATTCTAAATCTCGATCATAGGATTTTAAGGTTTGATAATCTGTGATTCCAAAATAGTATTCGAAATTACTTTCAAATTCCCCTGCTTTAAAAGCAAGTGGCAATCGTACACCAAACTTTTTGGTAAACATCTCTTCAAGAGATTCATTACTTGACAAGTTTTCAGATGTCACTGTTAACTCATCAATTGATTCTTCAGGAATAAGTATCGCGCTAAAGAAATGTTGCCTATATGAAACCCATCTTACCTCCTCTACTGTTTCCTCATCACTACTGCTAAGTGATAAGTAATCGACTTTATCGTCCTCATAACCATAGGTCAACTCAGTATATCGACTTTCGTAATCTATACTTCTTGAATTTCTGTAAGCCTTGTTTTCCCATTCCAGCAGAGCAGGCTCACTGGTGTCAAGGAGGGAAGCTATTCCAGAGGATTTTACACTAAAGTCAACTAAAAATTTAGAAGAATCAATACTATAAATAAATTCCAAATATTGATTAGAGTTAATATTGGCTTTTAAGGATAGTTTTTGTTTACCATTATCATTACTTAAGGCAGGAATAAAGTAAAAATCTTTAGTATTAAGTCTTCTCCCGTCTTTTGTAGTGAATTGGATATTAAAATGATTGTTCCCTGCTTTAATTAGATCCAGTGGCTCATCTAAATAATCTGTATATTCTTTTAATCTCACAAGTGATAAAACTCCTCCTTTAGGGTTCACCTCTATCAAAAGATCCTTGTTTTCAAGTTTTTGGGTTTTTCCACCTTTGTTAAGCATCCAATTGGTAAAAATACCAAAGGTACTTTGCAAGTTGATTTTTTGTAAAGAATCATTTAATTGAATTGCAGATGGTTTTTCCTGCTTTGTTGCCACTTCATTATTAGCTATTTGCACCTCTGATTTAGCAGTTTCCTCGGGACGATTGACATAAAGCATCCATGTAAGTATAAGTGCAATGAGGACAAATCCAATAAATTGATACGGATCAAATCTTTTTTCTTCCATTGGTATTAATTAGCTTACTTTCGGCTAAGATAGTCAATACTTGCTTTAATAAAATCAACAAATAATGGGTGTGGATTAGATACAGTACTTTTGTATTCTGGATGAAATTGCACGCCAATAAACCAAGGGTGTTCTTGGTCTTCAACTATTTCAACCAAATTAGTTTGGGGATTAATTCCGGCGACTTTAAAAGATCCACTTTCAAGCACCTCTGAAAGGTATTCATTGTTGAATTCATAACGATGGCGATGGCGTTCCTCTATAACTTCTTGACCATATACTTTCACTAATTTGCTGCCTTCGATTAACTTACAATCCCAAGTGCCCAAACGCATCGTTCCGCCTTTATTGATAATTCCTTTTTGACTCTCCATCAAATCAATCACAGGGTAATCTGTATTTTCATTGATCTCAGTTGAGTTAGCATTCCTATAATTCAATATATTTCTTGAGTATTCAATCACAGCCATTTGCATACCAAGGCAAATCCCAAAAAATGGTATTTTATTTTTCCTGACATATGTAATAGCATCAATTTTTCCTTCAATTCCCCTTCCTCCAAATCCAGGAGCTACAATTAATCCATCCAAAGATTTTAATTGCTCTTTGGAATTAGCTTGATCTAAATGTTCAGAGTGAATACTTACTACTTTAACCTCTGCCTCATTGACCGCTCCCGCGTGAATTAAAGCCTCTAAAATAGATTTATATGAATCTTGTAGTTCTACATATTTTCCTACCAATCCAATACTAATCTTTCGTTTAGGGTTTTTATATTTATATAAAAAAGACTTCCAATGATCCAGTTTAGGCGGCTTTGATTTTAATTTTAGTTTATTCAAAACTACTTTATCTAGTCCTTCTTCCATCATTTTAATGGGAACATCATAAATTGTTTCTACATCTATAGACTGTATTACTGCTTCAACTCTTACATTGCAGAAGAGTGCTAGTTTTTTCTTTAGTTCATTGGATAATTCGTACTCAGTTCGGCAAACCAAAACGTCAGCTTTTATTCCGCTCTCCATTAAAGTTTTTACGGAGTGTTGAGTGGGTTTAGTCTTCAGTTCCTTAGCAGCGGAAAGAAATGGTATTAAGGTTAGATGAATCACCATTGTATTTTCTTCACCAAGCTCGTATATTAATTGTCTGACAGACTCTATATAGGGCAGTGACTCAATATCGCCTACTGTGCCACCTATTTCAGTTATAACAATATCAAATTCTCCTGTCCTTGCTAGTTGCTGCATCCTTTCTTTTATCTCATTGGTAATATGGGGAACAACTTGAACCGTTTTTCCTAAAAATACGCCTTTACGTTCCTTTTCTATTACACTCTGATAAACTCTTCCCGTAGTAACATTGTTGGCTTGGGAGGTCTTAATATTTAAAAATCGTTCGTAATGTCCCAAATCCAAATCGGTCTCAGCACCGTCATCGGTAACATAGCATTCCCCATGCTCGTAGGGGTTTAGGGTTCCTGGATCAACATTTATATAGGGATCAAATTTTTGAATTGTTACTTTGAAATCTTGGGCTTGTAATAACTTCGCCAAGGAAGCTGCAATAATTCCTTTTCCAAGAGAGGAAGATACCCCTCCAGTAACAAAAATGTATTTTGAATCCGGCATTAAATGCGTTTTTATATAGTTATCAACCGGGCTCAAATTTACAAAATATAGTATTATTTTAAGGCTATTAATTATATTTCTTAAGCTCAACTATATCAAGACCCCGATGTTGTAGCAAGAAATAGCCTATATTTATAAAACTACTTTTTTGTTTTTGATAAAGGAATCGATTTTCTTCATAATCTATCTCGCCGACTGTGTCAATTTTTTTAAGGTCACCAGTGTAAGCAAATCTTAAAACTAAATCCATCATAAGGTCATAAGCGCGAATTGCAGTTCTACTCGGTGGTTTCCCGAAAGCTTTTATGTATCTATTTTGAAAATCATTATAAGCACCTAATCTTTGGGGGAGGCTACCAGCAGTATAAGTGAAATTTAAATCACCCAATTGTTTTCGAGATAAACTCCTGTTTTCATATGCGTTACCACGGTAAGTGGTAAACAACTGAACTTCCCTTAAATCAGACTGTTGTGCACTCATTTGAGAACTTACACTTAGGATTAAAGAAAAATCCTGGCTTTCTAAAATCACACGGTTAGGAAGGGAATCCACTAATAAAGAATCTATCAACTCTGGCATTAAATAATTATTTTTTTCTGGCCTTAAAATAGTAGATTTTGGGAACAACTTCAATAACTGACGCTCAACAGGGCGATTAATCGAGTCGACAACTAAGACAATATTATCTTCTCGATTCAATGTCCGGTCCAAATAGTCAATCATACGCTTTCTCAAAAAATCCTTAGAAGTTACCGATTGGAAAACAGCATTTCGCATGGATACTGAATTAGTTGAAAGAGGTGCAATCTTGGGTGTTTTCATCAATTTTGACTTCGAAGATAAGAAATCGTAGTTCGAAGGAATCAATGGACCTATAATGGCATCTGACTCTGATAAGTCATTGGTATTGATAATCTGATTTAATCTTGACACACTATTCTCGGTGTCAAATACATTCAACTTAACCTTTATGCCTATTTTACTTAAAGTATCAGCAGCTAGTAAAACCCCAGAGTAAAACTCCGCTGATATAGTGTGTAAATTTCTATTTTGTAGCAACCTTTGGGTGTCTTCAATAGAGTCGTATTCAATTTCATTTGCCTTAAATGGGAGTAAAATTGACAGCTTAACAGCTTTAAATTTATTAATGGAATCCAGCAGAGAAAGCTTTTCAACCAGTAAATCATTATCTATTCTAAACTCTCCCTTGGCTTCGCCAGGAACACGAAGCACCATACCAGCCTGCAATCCAAGTTCAGAAAGTTGGGGGTTTAATGAATCCAAAACCAGTTGGGTTACACCAATTTTTTTTTCAATACGATAATAGCCATCCATTGGTCTTACCCTGTAATAGTTATAATTACTATTCCAAGATTGACTTACCGTCAGAGAAGTTGCAACAGGTACTAGGATTTGTTGACCTGCTTTTAAGCCCTCTTTAATTTTGGGGTTTAAAGCTTCTAACTCGGAAATTGTTATTTTAAAATTATATGCTATCCGCCACTTGGTCTCTTTTGACTTTACAATATACTTCTGTGTACTCTTGTCTTCAATCCTTAACTCCGGGACTACCAATTCCTTGATTTGTTGATTATAAACTGGGATTCGTAATAACATACGCTTCCTTAATCCCACTTTTTCCAGTAAGGGGTTGTATTCGATTAACTGCTTCTCAGTAATATTGTAGCTTCGGGTAATTCCAAAGATGGTTTCTCTCTTCTTAACTTTATGAGATATAAAATTCTCAGGTTTTTGCTGAGCTTGGAGGTTCCAAAAAGCAAAAAACATTAAGAAAACAATAAGTGACCTGTATTTTTTCACCCTCAAATTATTCCCATTCAATGGTTGCAGGAGGCTTTGAACTAATGTCGTAGACCACGCGATTTACTCCCTTAACCTTATTAATTATTTCATTAGATATTTTCTGAAGAAAAGCATATGGTAAGTCCACCCAATCAGCAGTCATTCCATCTGTTGATTGAACAGCCCGCAGAGCAACACATTTCTCATAAGTTCTTTCATCGCCCATCACTCCAACACTATTTACTGGTAATAACATTGCTCCCGCTTGCCATACTTGATCATATAAACCCCAAGATTTTAAGCCATCAATAAAAATCGAATCAACTTCCTGCAACATAGTCACTTTCTCAGCAGTGATTTCTCCCAATATACGAATTCCTAGACCCGGACCTGGAAAAGGATGACGTCCAAGTAGCTCTCGATCAATGCCTAGGCTCGCTCCAACCCTTCTTACTTCGTCTTTAAACAACATTTTTAAGGGTTCAACAAGTTTTAATTTCATGAAATCTGGTAATCCGCCAACATTATGATGAGATTTGATGGTGGCAGATGGCCCATTCACAGAAATTGATTCTATCACATCTGGGTAAATGGTGCCTTGTCCTAACCACATAGCCCTGTCTATTTTTTTTGACTCATTATCAAAAATATCAATAAACGTATTTCCAATAATTTTTCTCTTCCTTTCAGGATCAGACTCTCCTTTCAGAGCTTCGAGGAACTGGTTAGAGGCATCAACTCCTTTTACGTTCAACCCCATGCCCTCGTATTGGTTTAATACAATATTGAATTCATTTTTTCTCAATAAACCATTATTGACAAACACACATTGCAATTGATCTCCGATAGCCTTATGAAGTAATACTGCAGCTACTGTGGAATCGACTCCTCCGGATAAACCCAAAATTACTTTTTCGACTCCAACGGTTTCTCTTAAATTATTAACCGTCATTTCTACAAAGGAATCAGGAGTCCAATTCTGTTTTAAGCTAGCAATTTTTAACAAAAAGTTTTCCAGTAGCTTTTTTCCATCAGAAGTATGGTAAACCTCAGGATGAAACTGGATGCCAAAAGTCGGTTCATCCTCTAATCTAAATGCAGCGTTGGGAACATCTTCTGTACTCGCCAATAAGATACCACCAGTGGGCAAGGTATCAATAGTATCACTATGACTCATCCAAACCTGACTTCCTAACTCTATACCCTCAAAGAAAGTTTCTCCAGCTTTAATTTGAGAAAGATTGGCTCTTCCGTACTCCCTCAAATCTGAAGGCTTTACATTCCCTCCAAAAAAATGTGCTAAATATTGAGCGCCATAACAAATAGCCAACAATGGGAGCTTACCTTTTATCTCTGTCAAATCAGGGTGAGGGGAATCCTTAGAACGAACAGAATAAGGGGAACCTGATAAAATAACGGCGTTAAATTCCTTAATCCCTGGAGGAGGATAATTGAAAGGGTGAATTTCACAATAGATGAATAGCTCTCGAACTCTTCTAGCAATCAATTGGGTGTATTGTGACCCAAAATCAAGAATCAATACTTTACTTTGCATATAATAAAAATACAATTAATTAAAATGAAATAAATTTATATCAAGAGTATTTATCAAAAAAAAATGTTTGTAAAACTTAGATTTCAATAAAAGTAAATTCTTTCGATAGCGGATCGAAAACTTCCATCAAAATAGAGTTAAAGTCATTACCTTTTTCGATCTGAAAAGTACTGAAGTTTTCCACACGTTCTTGAAGATTACCTCCAGGAAACAGATGTTCATGCAATAAAACCAAACGCTCAACCTGATCTTCTAATTTCTTTTTTTGTGCTTTTAACAGCCTTTTTTCCAAATGATCTATCCCTTTAAATTGTTTTGATTTCTGGGCTTTGACAGCTCCTTCAAATGAGGCATCAGTTTCATTGATTAAAGCCTCCAACTGATCAAATTGTATTTCCAACTCATTTTTTAATGGGGACAAATCCAAATCAATATTACTAATCTGCCTAACTTTTTTATTTATCAAGGCATTTCTTTTAAGGAATAGGTCACTGATATCTAATTTTAGATTACGAATTTTTTTGGCGCTTTTTTTAGGGATGATCAGAGCCATGTTTCGCAGACATAGAATTGGAAATAATAATTTTTGAGAATCAAAAAAAGATTTTAACTCTAACCAATAAGCCAACTCCCCTCCTCCGCCGAAATAGGCGATATTTGGAAGTATAACTTCTTGATAAAGTGGCCGTAATAGTACATTTGGCGAAAATTTTTCAGGGGTTTCATCTACCTTCTCTATCATTTCTTTTACAGAAAAAATTTTATCTGATCCCTCTAAATGATAGCCGTTATCAGTTTTCACGATCCGACTTCGCTGCCCCTCCTCAATGAAAAAAAGATTTACTTCTCTAGGATTGACCTGAGGTTTAAAAGCTTTGGAATAGTTTTGTTTAATTAACTCGATTTGATTTAAAACCTGCTGATTACACTTATGATTAAGTAAATCTTCTTTGATAATTGTAGTAAAGTACTTTTTCAACTCGCGATGATCAGCATCTAAAATTAGAAGTCCATAATGACCAAACAATTGATTAACAAAAACCCTAGTCGCATCTGAAAGATTATTTCCAGATTCATAACTTCGCTCAATTAACTTACGAAGCTCTATCGCATCTATACCATCACCTAATTCCTTTTTAAATAAGTCTAACAAAGAAGTTAAACTTTCAGTTTGAATTTTACCAACTACACCCCCTGCATTAGTGTTCCATTGAAACTTTTTACCTTTAAAAATAAAGGAGCTTATCTCTTTAAAATCGTGATCTTCAGATGCCATCCAATAGACAGGAACGAAATCAAAATCTGAAAATTTTTTCTTTAGTTGTTGCGAAAGTTTGATGGTACTGATAATCTTATAAATAAAATAAAGTGGCCCTGTCATTAAACACAATTGATGCCCAGTAGTAACAGTTAAAGTAGTTTTATTTTGAAGTAATTTGATATACTCAACAACCTTCGGAGAAGTCTCAATCCCGTGATATTGCTCAGCTAATACAGTGCATAGTGATGACCTAATATCAGAAGGGTATGCCGCCTTTTTTTGAACTGCCTGTCTATTTAAGTTTTCAAAGGAAGGGGGACCATTATGAAAACCTTTAAGTCCTTGGGCACCTTCCAAATAATCGCATATCAACCCAGAAACGAATCCAGTATCACGGAGTGGAAGATGTTGGGCTTTCATTACTTTTTTGAGTTAAATATAGCGGTGTTTTTTTAATCTACAACAGTTTCGGACTTGACTAGTTTTCCATAGAGATCAAAGTCGGTCGCTTTAAAAATTAATAGATTGGCAAAATCACCTGTTTTCAAATAATATTTTTTAGCATCAATTAAAACCTCGTTATCTATATCGGGGGAATCAATCTCAGTACGTCCAACAAAATAATCACCTTGTTTCCTATCGATCACACATCTATAGATTTTACCCACCTTTTTCTGATTCTGTTCCCAGGAAATTTCAGATTGAATTTTCATAATCTTATTGGCCCTTTTTTGTTTGACCTCTTGAGGTACATCATCTTCCAAATTATACGCATGAGTATTTTCTTCATGGCTGTAAGTAAAACAACCTAAGCGCTCGAAACGCATCTGCTTGACCCATTTTTTTAGGATTTCAAAATCCTCAACAGTCTCACCAGGATAGCCAACAATCAGTGTTGTTCTGATCGCAATTTCAGGAAGTATTTTTCTAATATTTAGAATGAGATCGGTGGTTTTTTGTTTTGTTGTCCCTCGACGCATTGATTTTAAAATAGGATCTGAAATATGTTGAAGCGGGATGTCTAGATAGTTACAAATCTTGGGTTCATTTTTCATTACCTCAATCACTTCCATAGGAAAACCCGTTGGAAATGCATAATGCAATCTAATCCACTCAATCCCTTCAACCTTTGTAAGTGATAGAAGCAAATCAGCTAAACGCCTCTTTTTATAAAGGTCCAAACCATAATACGTTAAATCCTGTGCAATCAAAAGCAATTCTTTAACTCCATTTTGAGCTAGTTTTTCAGCTCTTGATATCAATTCTTCAATAGCAGTAGACTGGTGTTTTCCCCTCATCAGGGGAATTGCACAAAAGGAACAAGGCCGGTCACAACCCTCAGACACCTTAAAGTAAGAATAGTTTTTTGGGGTTGTACTTACACGCTCACCTAGCAATTCGTGTTTGTAATCAGCCCCTAACGCCTTGAGTAATTGAGGTAAATCAGTAGTTCCAAAATAAGCATCTACTTCAGGCATTTCTTTTTCTAAATCAGGCTTATATCGCTCACTCAAACAACCTGTAACAAACAGTTGATCAATTACGCCACTTTGCTTTTTTTGTATTTGATCTAAGATCGTATTAACCGATTCTTCCTTTGCATTATTAATAAAACCACAGGTATTGACCACAACAATATTACCTTCTTCTTCATGAACAACTATTTTGTCACTAGCTTTTAGCTGTCCCATTAATACCTCAGAGTCGTAAAGATTTTTGGAGCATCCCATGGTAATAACATTAATTTTATTTTGCTTCCTACTTTTAGTTCTCAATAGATTTCTTTTTGGTGGGAACAAGTCCCAATTGATTATTTAGAAAGTTAAGGGCTGCTAATTCAGCTTCCTTGAAATGTTTACTGGTTAACTGAGAAATAATTACGTGATCACCGGCGTTTGCAAATGTCATTTTTTGTTTTTTGTCCGCTGGTGTTCCCAATTCTTCGAACATTTTCAACATAGCAGGTATAGAAACCACGTCATCTTTTTCTTGCTCATTTTTATAATAGTATCCCATAAAAACGGGCGCTGTCACTTTTTTAAATATTTCAGGTTTCATACC
>ERZ802830.785-NODE-785-length-31174-cov-10.5929_pt1 | contig 31174 bp, 33 predicted proteins | sample MGYA00345654_ERZ802830 | MGnify/ENA primary metagenome ERZ802830 (study PRJEB30503, sample SAMEA104212375) | marine metagenome | biome: Westerlies Biome; feature: [SRF] surface water layer (ENVO:00010504) within the epipelagic zone...; material: water... | reverse complement strand
GCATCTTTTGGAATCCTAATTGAAATTCCATGGGGGCTGAAAACCTCATCGTTCGAAACAAATATCTTATGGATTAGCATCCAAATAGATCGTTTAAATGTTCGTATTGGCATGGTTAATCATAATTTTCATCAATTTAAACTGGTGCTGCTGGGCAGGATTGAACTGCCGACCTCTCCCTTACCAAGGGAGTGCTCTACCACTGAGCTACAGCAGCACGTTTCAGAAGATCGAATTAAACGCAAAAGACTTTTGAAGCAAGCCAATTCTCGTGGCTCACAAGTAGCTAAGAAGTAGTCTGGACGCAATTTACAGTTTCAAGTATAGAAACTTTATGTCAAACTCAAAAGCAAACAAAACGGAAGAAAATAATCGACAAAACCGTTTAAAATCTGCATTAAAAGCAAACATGGCAAAGAGAAAATCCCAAGTAAAGGCACGATCTCTCACAACCTCAGAAAAGGTGAGCCGAAAGGATTAAATTTGGACGCTATATTGGTTAGAGGAAGTAGTCCTCTGAATGGAAAAATTCCAATTGCTGGGGCAAAAAATGCATGCCTAACATTAATGCCTGTAACGCTTCTGACCGATGAACCTGTTACACTTACAAATGCTCCAATATTAAGCGACATTAAAACAGCTGACGCCCTACTAAGCTCTTTGGGTACTGAAGTTACTTTTTTAAATGGTGGAAAAGTACTCGTTATGTCCTCACATAATTTAACTTCAAGCCACGCTGACTATGACATTGTTAGGAAAATGCGAGCATCTAATTTAGTCCTCGGTCCACTGTTGGCTCGAACTGGTGAAGCTACGGTTTCATTGCCAGGAGGATGTGCAATTGGTGCCCGCCCCATGGATCTGCATATAGGAGCTTTGGAAGCTTTAGGGGCTAATATTGAATTAAAGGATGGATATTTACACGCTAAATCTAATGGGCGATTGAAGGCAGGAACTTTTGAGATGCGTATGGCATCTGTTGGCGCGACTGAAAATTTCATCATGGCAGCAACTTTAGCTAATGGCACATCAGTTTTAAAAAATGCGGCGAAAGAACCAGAAATCGTTGATCTTGTAAAATGCTTGCGGTCGATGGGGGCGCAAATAGCGGGAGAGGGATCTAGCACCGTCGAAATTCAAGGTGTCGAAACTCTAGGTGGAACTACCCATCCTGTAGTTGTTGATCGGATTGAACTTGGTACTTATATGATTGCTCCAGCACTGGCTGGTGGCCAAGTTGATTTGATCGGTGGGAAAAAGGAATTATTAGGTGAGTTTTGGCATAGTTTAGAACGTTCTGGGCTAGAGATTTCAGAAACAGTGGATGGTGTTAGAGCAAAAAGGGTAAATGATAAAATTAAAGCTGTTGATGTGAAAACCAAAGTATATCCGGGTTTTGCAACCGACTTACAAGCTCAGTTTATGGCTTTGATGTGTTTGGCAGACGGCACTAGTCTTTTGGAGGAGACCTTATTTGAAAATAGGTTTATGCATGCTCCAGAATTAATGAGAATGGGTGCAAAAATTGACGTTCAAGGCGGCATTGCAAAAGTGGAAGGTGTGTCAAAGCTAAAGGGTGCTCCTGTAATGGCAACTGATTTGCGCGCATCTGTTTCTTTGATTTTAGCAGGCTTGGCCGCAGAAGGTGAAACAAAAGTCGCCAGAGTTTATCATCTTGATAGAGGATATGAAAACTTAGTCAGTAAATTATCTAATGTGGGTGCAAATATAGAGCGGATCTCAGATTAATGTCTGACGATGCTCGCTTTGAAGATGGTGAAGAAAAAGCTTTAAATATGGGCGCATTTGATAACCGTGACATTCAAGTTGTATCATCTTTAATTCAAGATTCAATTCTCCCAACTAAAGAAATAAAATGGCTTTCCAGTTCCAATAAGTTAGCTTTGTTAATCAATAGGTTTAGGTGGGAAGACAAAAGCTCCGTACTTTCAAAGCAGGACAACTTAGAGCGTGTACGATCATTATTGATGATCAGTCATGTTAAAAGTATCTCTTCGAGTGGTTTTTCATCCAAGCAAAAGGACAAAATTTTGTCTATTTTATCCATTTCTTTTGATGGTGACGAGGGCGGGCCAGGTAATGTTTTAATTGTATTATCTGGAAATGGAGGCATTCGAGTTAACGTAGATGCTTTAGAGATAAATTTGCGTGATGTTACTATGCCCTACATCGCACCTTCGGGACTTGTACCAGAGCATATAATTGATTGATGGAGACTAAGTTTTTTGGGAAGACTTGAGAAAATGAAAAACAGGCGCTATCTCGAGCGCCGTAGTTGAAGGAAAAATAATGCCTGTTTTTTTGAATTCATTGAATTCCAATTTCGAAAAAGAATTTGAGACGCTTTTGTCTTCTAAAAGAGAAGATAGCGTAGATGTTGATTCATCTGTTAAAGAAATAATAAGTGCAGTTATAGAATTCGGCGACCAAGCACTTCTTGATTATACTCAAAAATTTGATCGAATTGTTTTGACCTCTGATAATCTAAGGTTCACTCACTCAGAGCTTAAAGAGCAAGCGGCGAAAGTAAGTGATCGTGACCGCAGTGCATTAGAATTAGCAGCTGTTAGAATAGAAGCATATCATAAAAAGCAATTACCAGAAAATGCATTTTGGACTGATGAAAGTGGAGTTGAGTTAGGCTGGCGCTGGTCTCCAGTAGAAGCTGCGGGCTTGTACGTTCCTGGAGGTTTGGCTAGTTATCCGTCCTCTGTCCTTATGAATGCTATTCCAGCTAAAGTCGCAGGCGTTAGAAGATTAGCAATAACAGTCCCAACACCTGATAACAAAATAAACCCATTGGTGTTATTGGCAGCTCAATTATCTGGGGTGGATGAGATTTATCGAGTAGGTGGAGCGCAGGCTATTGCAGCTTTAGCTTATGGAACCGAAACAATAGAGCCTGTTGATAAAATAACCGGACCAGGCAATGCATTTGTTGCTGCGGCCAAGCGCCAGGTTTTTGGAAAGGTAGGCATTGATATGATCGCCGGACCTTCGGAGATTTTAGTTATTGCCGATAAAACGAGTAGACCGGATTGGATTGCTTTAGATTTGTTGAGCCAGGCGGAACATGATGCAAGCGCCCAGGCCATTCTGATTACCGATAGTGATAATGTTGTACAAGCTGTTAACGAATGCATAGAGGTAAATCTTAAAAAAATTTCTCGAAATGAAATAGCGAGATCAAGTTGGCGCGATTTTGGTGCTATAATAAAAGTACCAGATTTAGAAGCTGCAGCCAAAATATCAAATAGGATTGCCCCAGAACATTTAGAACTTTGCGTGTCAGACCCTGATAACCTGATGGGAAAGATATCGCACGCGGGTGCTATTTTTCTTGGGCATTGGACGCCAGAAGCAGTTGGTGATTACGTAACTGGTCCCAACCATGTTTTACCGACTGCAAGATCAGCCAGATTTAGTAGTGGGCTATCGGTAGTCGATTTTATGAAAAGGACGACCCTGGCAAAAGTATCGAGAGATGCTCTATTAAAAATTGGGCCTCCTGCGGTAACACTTGCGGAATCAGAAGGCCTAGAGTGCCATGGCCTTTCCATCAGCGAAAGATTAAAATCCAACTCTCAATAATTTTGGGAATATTTTGTTTGTATCCGAAAAATAAAATTATTGTTGATCAGACTAATGCTCTAAATTAACTGTTTCATTTATAGGAGTTAATATGAGTCACCTCTCGAATATACAGTTGGATGATCGAAATTTGCCTCTGCCTACGCCTGAAATTGAGCAGGAGCGTAAAGTAGCTATCTTTGATTTGCTAGAGAAGAACACATTTGAACTTCCTGAGAGAGCAAATAAGGAAAAACCTGAGGGCCCTTTTCACTTACTTTTGGCGATCAAAGATAAAAGGCTCATTTTTGACTTAGCGGGAGCTGAAGGAGGAAAGGCAGCCGAATTTCATCTATCGCTCTCACCTTTCAAACAGGTGGTTAAAGACTATTGGTCTATTTGTGAAAGTTATTATGATGCGGTTAAAAATTTACCTCCTGGCCAAATTGAAACAATCGATATGGCCAGAAGAGGAATTCATAATGAAGGGGCACGGATATTACTTGAAAGGTTAGATGGTAAAGCCGTAATTGATTATGATACCTCCAGAAGATTATTCACATTAATTTGTGTTCTGCATTTTGGGGGGTAAAAGAATGAATTCCAAACTCCCACAATCAATACTTTTTTGCTGTGATCATAATGCAGTTAGATCTCCAATGGCTGAAGGCATTATGAAAAAACTCTATGGAACTGGATCTTATGTGCAATCAGTTGGAGTTGTGAATGATCTTGAGATAGATGGTTTTTCAATAGCTGTGTGTGAAGAAATTGAAGTTCAGCTTTCTAGGCATAGATCGAGAAGTTTTGATGAGATGAAGCAATGGGGCGATGACTTATCCTCGTTTGATCTAGTTGTAGCACTATCGCCAGCGTCACAAAGAAGGGCTTTGGAGCTGACTCGCTTATTTCATTTAACAGTTGAATACTGGCCAATTCTTGATCCAACAGGAATAGGCGAGACCCGAGAAATGAAGTTAGTTTCCTACAGGCAAACCCGCGATCAAATCGTAAATAAACTTAAGGAAAAGTGGGGCAATTCGAGTTGACCTAATCGATAAGTCAATCTAGCTGAAATTCATTTAATGCCAACAAAAGAGACTTAATTTCTTCAGAACTATTGTAATGGCATACAGAAACCCGAACGCAGTCTTCCCATCCCAGCGGGTCTAAGATATTACCTGAGTAGTGATCAGCTTTTCTTACATGTGTTCTAATGCCTTTATCATTAAGAAAATCCACTAGTACCTGGGATGGAATACCATTAATCCTGAAGCTTACCAATCCTTTGCGGTTTAAGTTTTTCTCACCGCCAATGATTTCAATACCCTTAAGATCCTTCAGGCCTTTTATATTATCCTCTCCATCTATCATTAATTCGGTTAATGCTATTTCCTGGGCCGCGATAGCTTTTGCTGCATTATATAATTTTACAGAACGGCTGTCTGTATTTTCAATTTTGCCACCGAGCCATTCTAAATACTTAACAACGTCAGAAATTGTAGCATAGGAACCGGTATCTCTGGTTCCTAACTCCCAGTTATCATCTGGCCCATCGAGAAGCTGTTCGTGCTTCATTTGCGTTAATCGATCAGAAACCCATGCAAAACCATATCCGTGGCGAGAATACATTTTGTATGGTGATATGGCATACCCATCGATATTATACTGATCTATCTTTATTCCGCCGTGGGCTGCGTATTGTACCCCATCGACAATTATAAAAGCTTCGGGCGCTATTGAACGAATTGCGGCTGCTATAGCTTCTAAATCTACGCTAATACCCGTAACAGGAGACGCATGTAAAATGGTTACTAAGCGAGTATCTGGGTTAACTATTTGTGAATAAAGTTGTGCTGTTACATCTCCATTACTATCTTCATGTTGTACATTGATATACTTACGTTCTGTTTGTGAAGCCCAATGTTTTGCTGCACTTCTTGTTGCGGGATGCTCAAAACTGCTGCCTACTATATTTCCTCCTACTTTTGCTGAAGTCGCGGCATTTCTGACAAGGCGGAATAATAATTCTGTACCACTTTCACCAACAAAAAATTGCCCTGTAGAAGAACCAAAAAGCCTTGATGCATCTTTTTTAGCTTCCTGAATAATAGCCATTAAAGCTACGCTTGCTGCGTTTGTACGCCCTTGGTTATCAGGAATTGCTGCAAATTTAGAGGAAGTTTCTACGACCGACTTCAGGGTCAAAGCACCACCTGCGTTCTCAAAAAAAATTCTTTTTCCTTCGAACGGGCAATCTTCAATAAATGCGAATTTATTTCTTATTTCAGCTAATAAATCTGGTGAAAAATGATCCACATTGATACTCCAATCTACACTAAATTCAAAGCAGTGTTAACGTGAATCTGCAAGAAAAAACTTTAGCCTTCTAAAAGAGTGATCTTGCTTATCAATCTTCTATTGTTAGTGTGCTTTAGAGGTGCGAAAATATGAAAGCAGATGTAACTATTTTTGAGATGGGTCCAAGAGATGGTCTTCAAAATGAAAGTAAATTTATCAATACATTTGATAAAATAAAACTTGTTAATTTGTTATCAAAAAGTGGACTAAGTAAAATCGAGACCGCCAGTTTTGTAAGTTCCAGATGGGTTCCGCAAATGGCGGATGGAGAGCAGGTCATGGACGGTATTCAGCGGGAACAAGGTGTTTCCTACACGGCGTTAACGCCAAATAAAAAGGGGCTTGATCGCGCCATTCAGGCTAATGCTGACGAGATAGCGATATTTGGATCTGCCTCAGAGGGTTTTTCAAAAGCCAACATTAACAAAAGTATTAAAGAAAGCTTGCAACTATTTAGACCAATTGTGGATGCTGCACCAATGCCTGTAAGGGGATATGTTTCTTGCGTCACGGACTGCCCGTACGATGGCCCTACAAATCCTGATAAGGTTATCAAAGTTGCTGAAGAATTGCTCGCTATGGGGTGCTATGAGATTTCTTTAGGCGATACGTTGGGGTCGGCAAACCCAGATAGCACAAAAAAATTATTGTCGGAGCTTTTATCTGTATTCCAGACAGAGGAGTTAGCAGTACATTTCCATGACACACAAGGAAAGGCGATTGAAAATATTACCATTGCATTGGAATTTGGAATTACAACTTTTGACTCTTCTATCGCTGGTTTGGGGGGGTGCCCCTATGCACCCGGAGCAAAAGGCAATGTCTCGACGGAAGCAGTAGTTGATTTTTTAGAAAGCAAAGGCTTTCGTACTGGTATTGAGAGAGAAGACCTAAAAATAGCAGCTCAGTTTGCGAGGAGTCTTAGTCAATGAATTTTGAAACTTTATTGTTTAATCAAGATAAAAGGGGTGTTGTATCCCTTACTTTGAATAGGCCAGAAAAACGAAATGCCCTTTCAGGAAAAATGATAGATGAGTTAACAAATTTTACCTCTTTGTTAACTCCCGATGTTCGTGCCGTAGTTATTCAGGGAGCTGGTAAGTTATTTTGTGCTGGTGGAGATTTGGATTGGATGAGTAACCAAATTAAAGCCGATAGGCTAACAAGAATTTCTGAAGCGAGAAAATTGGCTATGATGTTAAAAGCCTTGAATGAAATTCCCGTCCCTTTGATAGGAAAACTACATGGTGCCGCATATGGAGGAGGGGTTGGTTTAGCTTGTGTGTGTGACTTTGTTATATCAAGCACCAATGTAAGTTTTGGCTTCACTGAGACCCGTTTGGGCCTTATACCATCTACAATTGGACCTTACGTTGTGGGAAAAATGGGAGAGGCAAAGGCTCGTGAAGTGTTTATGTCAGGTAAAATTTTTAGTGAGCGGGAGGCAAAAAAGTTAAATATAGTGTCTGAGATTTCGGATAATCTAGACAATTCCGTTGAGGAACATATCGGACCATATTTGCAAACAGCACCAAAAGCAGTTGGCGAGGCAAAAGCTTTGGTAAGATCACTTGGACCGAAGATCGATGATCAAATTATCGAGCAGACTATTGAGCAATTAGCAGATATCTGGGAAGGAGAAGAAGCTAGCCATGGCATAAGCGCCTTCCTTAGCAAGACTAAGCCAAGGTGGGTAAATTGAGTCTCATCTTGAAAATAGTTATTTTAAATTAAAATAAGTGAGCTCTATTACTTTCAAATTTAAATTTTAAGCTGTCCCCGATTGATATATTTGGAGTTTCCGCTGCAGCATATCTAAAAGGGGTTCCACTTTTAGTGCTCAATTCAATAACAGTTTCCGTTCCAAGTTTTTCAACTAACGTCACTTTACCTACCAAGTTTCCTTTTTCATTTATCTGTAAGTGCTGTGGGCGAATACCTAAGCGAATCCTATCGTTAGCCTGCTTTTCTGGTGAAGTTAGCCGAATACTATTTGCTGTTAAACCTTCTCCTACAAAAGACCCTGTTAACCCATTTTTTGTAACCTTTGATAAATTACCATCAAAAAAGTTCATTTTTGGTGATCCTAGAAATCCAGCAACAAATTCATTTTGGGGTGTATTAAACAAGTCCATCGGTGATCCCACTTGCATAACCTCACCATCCTTTAAGACGACTATTTTATCAGCTAAAGTCATAGCTTCGACTTGGTCATGGGTTACGTAGATAGTTGTAGCATCTAATTGCTTATGTAATTTGGCAATTTCAACGCGCGTATCGTGTCGGAGAGCAGCATCTAAATTTGATAGTGGTTCATCAAATAAAAATACGTCAGGGTTTCTAACAATCGCTCGGCCAATAGCAACGCGTTGGCGCTGTCCACCAGACAAAGCTGCTGGTCTACGATCCAGAAGATGTTCCATTTGGAGAATTCTAGCTGCTGCCTCTACACGTGTTTTAATCTCAGCTTTGGATAAGCTTTGTAGGCTTAAGGAAAAAGCCATATTCTGAAAAACTGACATATGTGGATAAAGAGCATAAGACTGGAAAACCATTGCAATTCCCCGTTCAGATGGAGGTAAATCCATAACAGGCTTGTCTGCTATTATAATTTCACCATCTGTTAGATTTTCCAAACCAGCAATTAGTCTCAGTAGTGTTGATTTTCCACAACCAGAAGGTCCAACGAAGACAACAAATTCGCCTTTTTCTATAGAAAGGTGTACATCTCTTATAACTTTTATTTTTCCAAAAGATTTATCAACATTTTTAAGTTCAACTTGTGCCATATTTTACCTCTTCAAAGGTGGCTTTAACCATTTCAAAATCAAATTTACATCTTAAATTTTGATATTTACTCACTCTATCAAAAATTATTTCTCTAGAACCACCAGACACTTCTGACATGATGTTAGCCTGCATCATAGCTGGCTGCTTTTTCCGCCATTTTAAAAATTTGGAGAATTTGCTATAGATGGATTTATTATCGTTTGCCATATCAAGTCCGGCTTTTCCTAAATGAGCTTTCGCTATCGGTAACCAAGACTGGTTTGCTGATGTAAACCCACCCATAGATTTCTTCTTGTCCCAAACCATAGGCGTTCTGCACGTATCTCGGCCCAAGAACTCAGGATAAAAGTTTATCCCCCAAGGATCTTTCATTTTATTCACGGGAATATCTATAACGTCGCCTAAACCTAACTCTTCACCCTGATAGACACAGGTTGAACCAATTAGTGATGTTTCAAGCTGAAGAAGTAATAGTTGCAAATCATCTTGTTTATTCACTGAAATTCCAAGCGGTTCCAACTGGCGAGTTGCAGATCTAGGAACATCATGATTAGAGAATGCAAAGCATAGTCGGCCTGAACCGTTGAAAACCTCTATCGCTTTAGAAATGGCTTCTTTAAGTTCTAGGACTGTCAATCCTGACCATTCAAGGAGGTCAAAATTATAAGTTGCGTGGAGCCGACCAGGTTCCGAAAATGTTTTACTAACATTCATGGCATTACCTTCATCTCCATCTACCTCTCCCATGAGAAAGCGATCACCTTCATATTCGTCGGCTATTTTTCTATAAGCTGAACTAAATTTCTGGATCACTGGCTGATTAAGTTGAGCCACGTCATGCAATTGTCTAAAAAAAGGTTGTTTATCTTGAGGTAAGGGACCGAGAACAAAATTTGGATCTGCTAAATTATCTTTATAAGGTGGAATATCTCCATTTATTGTGTGGACTGCGTCTAATCTGAAACCATCCACGCCACGGTCAAACCAAAATCGTGCTATTTTATTTAACTCATCACATATCTGGGGGTTCGCATGATTTAAATTTGGCTGCTCTGGTAAAAAATTATGTAAATAGTATTGTTGACGCCTTGGCTCCCAAGACCAAGCTAAGCCTCCAAAGAATGATAACCAATTATTAGGTGGAGATCCGTCTGGTTTTGGATCTACCCAATGAAACCAGTCAGCTTTTGAGTTATCTCTCGATTGGCGGCTTTCTTCAAACCAAGGGTGCAAGGAAGAACAATGTGCGGGAACAATATCTATCATAAGGCGTAAACCGAGCTTATGAGTCTTTTGAATTAGATTGTCAAAATCAGAAAGAGTCCCATACTCAGGGTTAATATCGCAATAGTTAGATACATCATAGCCGAAGTCATATTGAGGCGACATGAAAAAGGGGCTGATCCAAATAGCATCAACACCCAGATCTGCAATATAATTCAATCTTGAGGCGATGCCGTTGAGATCACCAATGCCATCACTATTTGAATCCTGAAATGATCTAGGATAAATTTGATATATTACAGCGTTTTCCCACCATTTCAAAGGAGACATTTTTCAGCCTCCCTTGACGGATCCAGCTAGCAATCCCCTAATAAAATATTTTTGCATAGCAAGAAATACTATTACTGGTACTACCATGGAAATTACGGCGGAGGCGTTCAGAAGATGAAGTTGGTCTCCAAAAGTTCCTAATTGTCTTTCTAGTAAAATTGGAAAAACCACATCATCATTTGCAGTTGGGCCAACAAACATAGCTACCAATAAATCATTCCAGATCCAGAGAAACTGGAAAATACTGAATGAAGCGAGTGCTGGTACAGAAAGTGGTATAACTACTTTCACAAAAATTTGCATGTGATTAGCACCGTCGATTTTTGCGCTCTCGAGTAATTCTCGTGGTAACCCTACAATGTAATTACGCAAAAGAAAGATGGCGAGCGGAAGGCCAAAGCCTGTATGAGTAAGCCATAAACCTGCGAATGACTTAGTTGGGAATTGGCAAGTGTTTGTCAATTCGCAATCTGTCGTCCACTGTTTAAGTGCAGTCGCCCAGCTTGCAAGCCCGTTGAAGCCCTGTAAAATCGGTAAAAAAGCTAATTGGGTTGGCACCACCATTAGTGAAACTACGAGTATGAATAACCAGTCCCGGCCTGGAAACTGCATCCATGAAAAAGCATATGCAGCAAATGCAGCAACTGTAATAGGAATTATAGTTGCTGGCACCACAACGATAAAGGAAGATATCAGAGCGTTTGGAACATCTTTGTTATCTAACAATACTTCAAAATAGGCCTCGGCTCCAAATACTGGATCTTGATTTATAAACACATCAAGGTTTTTTGGCTTTGGTGCTATTGCTTCTGGAAAAGACCAAATAAAATCACCGTTAGCTTGGAAAACAAATTCTCCCCCGCGAACATCCATGACTTCGCCTGCGGGTACTAGTTTTCGAATTAACTTGGTTTTACCCGGTTTATCGGGGTCAGGCACTCTACCTTTAAACATAATCGAGTTTATCTCCCCAGATATCGTAAACCATTCTTCGCTCTTATTTATCCTTTCAAAAATATTACCGCGCATTTCTATGACTTTGGTTTGTTGCCCTTTGTCATGTGTGCTAAAGCGATGCCCAAGTTCAGTTGGCGTGAATGCTGTCCAAAAACCTGAAGTTTTAGATGCAACTTCGGATCTGAACGATGTTGTTATAAGTGCGATAAAGGGAACCACCCATATTACCAGAATTAATGCGAGGATAATATGAGCAAAAGAACGATTAAACATATTTTAAATCCCCTAATGTTCTAATTGCTTTTGTTCACGGCGTATGCGCCAACCAAGAAAAATCATATGTGGAATAACTGTTAACATTAGCATGATCGCGATAGCCGCGAATAAATTATCCACATTACTACCACCAATAGACCAAGTATTCATTGCAGCCTCCATCATGGTAGCAAGTAAAAGCTTATCGTCATCATTGGCAGACAATGCATAAGGAATATCGAATACCTTTAAAACGTCTGTTACTAGGTATGTCCATACAACCACCACAGTTGAAAAAATTTGTGGTAACTTTACTCTGAAGAACAGCTGCCGAGGGTTCGCTCCATCAATTATAGCAGCCTCGACCGTTTCTTGCGGTACGCCTCTCAAAGCGGCAGAAAAAATAACCATCGCAAAACCAGTTTTAATCCATACCATGATCCACATTAGGTAGAAGTTGCCCCAAAATTTAAGATTATAAAGTGGCTCATTATACTCAGGTGTGTGACCTAATAGTGCCTTTAGCAGTCCTATTTGATAGGAGGGTGTAACTCCGTTTATTGCTTCTTGGGGTTCGATTCCTCCACCTGCAAAGATATTTCGCCAGATAACGGCTGCTCCAACAAACGAGATGGCCAAGGGTACAAAAATAAATGTTTTTGCGACAACACCCCATCTTACTGAGTCGGCTAAAACGGCAATAAGTAATCCAAATACTATACAAAGCGATGGTACTAAAATTAACCACATTAAACTATTTCTCATAGCCAACCTAAACTGCACATATCCTAAAGCGTTTTGGTCCCAGAGAAATGAATAGTTGCTAACTGAAGCTGTTCCACCAGGTTCTGTGAAAGAAATTTTCAATGTAGTGAGTGCAGGAATTAGTAAAAATAATAAGAGTAAGATCAATGCTGGCCCTACAAATATCCAGGGCTGAATAGCTTCTACAATTACTGACCTTTTCCCAATTGAATTGCTTGATCTAAAATTAGCTAATCCAAAGTTGAGCCAATTTGCGATCCAATAATAAAGGAATGAAATAAATAAAGCTATTATTACAGATCGAAGCGCAAATCCCACTTTTGCAAATCTAAGTTCAGTAACAAAAGTCGCCACAGACCAATTGTATTTGTCATGGAGCCACAGACCAAAATTGGCAAAAGTATCGTCTATTGGTGCGGTTAATGAAAAAATGAAAACAGCAGTAATTGGAAGCACGCAGATAATCGTTAGTACGATAGCTAAGCTATTGCTAAATATTATCGTTTGTACTGACCGCATGTATTTTGTTTACCTAGTTATAATTAAATAAGAGCACAGGTTGTACCCTGTGCTCTTAAAGTTTGTTTGTTAGCTATTACTACTTAATAGCGTCCCATGCTGCTTGAATATTGTCAGCTGTTCTTTTTGCGTCCTGTCCGTTTGCAAATGCTGTCATTTCGCTCCAAAAAGCACCTGCTCCAATTGCACCGGGCATTAAGTCAGAGGCGTCAAAACGAAAGGTTGTTGCATTTGCTAGGATTTCTCCCTGCTTTCTAAGAAGTGGTGTTGCATAAGCAGATAAGTCAGCGCCCTTGTGTGCTGTTAGGAATACACCTTGCTGCATCCAAGCTTCGTGAGCTGAGGCCTCTTGCAAATATTTAAAGAATGCACGAGTTGCAGGCGAGTCTTTAGCCATTGTGTACAACGTCCCTGCGCCAAGAACTGGATTTCCTAAATTTCCTGATGCGAATGGAGGGAAATAGAAGGCATCTGCCTCACCGCGTGCAACTTCTTCTCCTTTATCAGGAAAAAAACCTGTGATGAAAGAAGCTTGACGATGCATCATACACCTTGGTGGTGAGGTAAACAAACCTTTCGGCGCATCACCGAAAGACGTGGTAGCTACTGATGATGCTCCACCGGCGACGTAGTCGTCATTCCTAGAAAACTGACCATAAAGGTTCATTGCGTTAATTACTTCAGGACTATTGAAGGCCAGGTCATTGGAAACCCACCGATCATAGTTTTCCGCTGAAGTGGTACGCAGCATGATGTCTTCCATCCAGTCTGTTGCTGTCCATCCAGTCGCATTTCCAGACTCCACACCTATGCACCAAGGAGTGTTACCATCTGCAACCATTTGGTCAGATAGCTCAATTAGTTCCTCCATTGTTGAAGGAATTTCATATCCATTATCTTCAAATTGCTCAGGTGAATACCAAACTAAAGATTTAAGATCCATTTTGTATGCAAATCCATAGAAATGCTTGTTGCCGCTGGCATCTGCATAAGTTCCAAGATCTACCCATGAAGAACCGGCTCCATAATTATCAGCCATCCAAGAGGCCGCTTCGTCGCCAATTGGAATAAGATGACCTTCTGAGGCCATGTCAGCTGCAAGACCTGGTTGTGGAAAAATTGCGATGTTAGGTGGGTTATTCGAACGCATGTCTGCAACGACGAGCGCTGCAAAATCGCGTGACCCAGAATATTGAACCGTTGCACCAGTTGCCTTTTCAAAGCAGCTAATGGTATTTTCTAACATTTCTTGGTCAGTACCTAGCATTGATCCTTGCATAGTTATTACTTCACCGGGAAAACTTCCCATGTCACCTAACTTTGATGGCGTATTGCAAACATCGTGAGAACCAGCGAGTCCCATGGTCCCAAAACTTAAGGACAGAGCCGCTGCGATAGTTAAAGATTTAATATTATGTTTCATTCATTTCCTCCCGAGAGTAGAAACAATTAAGTTTTGAAAAAAATAAGTCATTAGATGACCTAATTTGTTTAATTTAAGTGCTAAAATTTACACCATTGGTAGCGCTACCAAACTCTAAAACCTAACGAAGGTCAAATATTAAAAGTTTGGTAATATAAAAACAAAAAATCATTAAACATTTTATTGTCTTCATATTTCTTGATTTAGTAAAATATTAAAGTTTTTGGTAATTCCCCCCTAAATACACTAGCGGTTTATGATCCGTAGCTTCAAACTTTTTCACTTCCCCTACGATTATTGAATGATCGCCTCCGTCAAATTGACTATATTTTGTGCATTCAAACCTTGCGGAACAATTTTTAATAAACGCTTCACCTTGGTCATTGAAATTCCAATTCATTTCAGTCCCACCATCAGCGCTTTTTGAAAAACTTGTGCAAAGTTCAATTTGATGTTCACTAGCAATATGAATTGTGAACTTTTCAGCTTCTAAAAAAGTATCATGTCTTTTGGAAGCCTTTGCGGGCGACCAAAGAACTAATGGGGGTGATAAAGACAGGCTTGCAAAGCTATTTGCCGTAATTCCTATCGGGCCATTTTTACCATTACAGGTAACAATTGTGACCCCTGTTATGTATTTCCCTAAGGCAAATCTGAATTTATCCTGATTAATCATTTTAATCTAATTCCGCTGTAATTAAGCAACTTCGCGTCCAAGCGCAGCTGTATAAATTTCAAACCACGTTTGTCTATCCAATTTAATCTCTAAGGCTTTTGAAATTGTTTCTATTCGAGCCAAGGAGTTTGTTCCTAGAACAGGTAAAATATTGGCAGGGTGTGCAAGCAACCAGGCAATTGCGACGGTTCCAGGTTCGACGCCAAATGTTTTTGCTATACTTTCCAGATGGTTAAAAATCTTTTCGTTAGATTTTAAAAATAAGTCTCCTCCCGCTAAAGGAGACCATGCCATAATTGGAGTATTTTTACTTTGGTGGAATGCAACATCTCCATTTGTGAAGCCGTCGTGAGCAAGGATGCTTAATTCAATTTGATTGGTGACAAGTTTATTTTTCATCCCAGTTTGCAATAGATTCCAGTCCCACGGTTTGAAATTTGAAACACCTACATTTCTTACTTTTCCAGAAGCGATTATTTCATCAAGAGCTGAACCGGTTACAAAGTGATCCATCAATGGATCAGGTCTATGAAGTAACAGCAAGTCAATGTAGTCAATACCCATTAGCTTTAAAGATTGCTCTACTGATTTTAAAATATGATCTCTTGACGTATCATAATACTTAACCCGAGCACTTTCATATCTACCCACTGGAGCGACGATATCGCACTTTGTAACAATTTCCATTTTTTGACGGAGATTAGAGCTTTTGAGTGCATTTCCTAGAATTTCTTCAGCTTCATAGCCACCATAAATATCAGCCTGATCAAAGGAAGTTATTCCTTGATCCAAACAACTTGCAATTTTATTTCGTACATGACCAGGCGATGTATCTTCATCATCACCTAATCGCCACATACCGTAAACCAACCGGGACATTGCAAGAGTTGAACTTATTTTAATTCTTTCCATTAGTGCCGATCTCCTAGTCCAAGAGGAGTTGAGGGTGTGTTGTTGGGAACTCGTCCATATTCATGTGGTAGAGAGCAAGTTTCTATATTTGGCAAGACCTTTGAACCAAAATGTTTGCATTCTTCAAGGTGAGGATATCCGGACAGAATAAAAGAACGAATTCCTAGCTTCTGATATTGTTCTAATTCACTGATCACTTGATCAGTAGATCCAACAATAGCAGCGCCGCATCCAGATCTTGCTCTACCTATTCCTGTCCATAGAAAAGGTTCGACATAACCGAATTCATCCGCCATTTTTCTATTTTTTGTTTGATGTGACACTCCCAATGAAGAACTGTCCTGGGCGCGCTCTCTTATTTTTTCCCCAAAGTCATCCTCTAGCTTTGATACTATGTACTCAGCATATTCTTTGGCCTCTATTTCAGTATCTCTGACGATCATGTGAACACGCAGACCATAATCGAGTGTTCTGTTATATTTTTCAGCCACCTCATTTACAGATTTCATTCTGCCAATTATTTGTTCTTTTGGTTCAGGCCACATAAGATAGACATCACAATGTTGTCCACATAATTCAAGAGCTGGTGGAGAATAACCGCCGAAATAAAGTAGCGGTCCTCCAATTTGAAAAGGCTTTGAAGGATCAGTTGTAAGACCTGAGAATTTGTATGTCTCACCTTCATAATTAATCTCATCTTGTGTCCATGCTTGCTTTAAGATTTCAACTACTTCTCGTGAACGTTGATACCGATATCCACTCTCAGCAGTTTCCCCAGGAAAATCGGAACTAATAATGTTAATAGTAAGTCGGCCTTTCAGCATATGATCTAAAGTAGCGATAGTACGAGCGAGCATAATGGGTTGCATTTCACCGCATCTTACCGCAGCAAGCATGTTAATTTTTTCCGTTATTGGTGCGCAGCCGGCTACAAAGCTCAATGTGTCTTGTCCAACTTGATAAGAAGACGGACATAGAATATTTCGAAACCCATAGTTCTCCGCTTCTTTCACTATTTTACTACAATGGTCCCATGAACTTCGAAGGTTTCCATCTGGAACTCCCAAGAATTGATAATCATCGGCGCATAAAGCTGAGAACCAAGAAATCTCTGCAGCTCTCAGTTCACTAGATGTTATTGGTACGACGGTCATAGATCCCCCTTATCTTAAGCCTTGCGTAACATTACAACATATGTAAATCAATGGTGTATCAATTTTGAAATTATTTATATTCTGGAAGCATGTCTGAAGCCACCTCTTTACCAGTTTACATCCAAATTAGTGAAATGCTTATGCGAGAAATAATAGCAGGTCGGTTATCAGATGGTGAACGTCTACTGCCTGAAAGAGATTTAGCTAAATCTCTCAATATTTCTGTTGGAACACTGCGAAAATCATTAAAAGAGCTTGAGCAAAAAGGTGCTCTATTTCGGAGGCATGGTTCTGGTAATTATGTAAAATTTAATACAAAATTTAACTCTATTTACTCGTTTTTTAGAGTTGAGCTTATCGATGGCGGAGGTTTGCCTTCAGCGAAAAATTTAGACATCAATTTGGTTAAAAAACCAAAATCTTCACCATTTTTCGGAGAATCAGATAAGTGCCTGAGGATTAGAAGGTTGCGTTTCTTGGATAATCGACCCTGCGTATTAGAAGAAATTCACTTAGACTCGATTAAAACGGATGGGCTTAAATTTGATAATATTTCGCAGTCTATTTATCTTTTTTATAAAAATACTCTAAATTTGCGCATTACTGCAGCCAAAGATAGCGCTACCTTACTTCGAGTGCCTGTCTGGTCACCCAAGGAATTTAAAGTAATGAATAATCAGGAAACAGTTTGTATAGAACGTTTGGCATACGATCAGGTTGGAGCTCCTGTAGAGTTTTCACGAAGCTGGATTGATACAAATATTGCACGCTATACGACGCGTATCAGTTAGGAACATTATGAAAAAAAGATATGGAATTATAGGGTGTGGAATGATGGGGCAGGAGCATCTTCGAAATATAAATTTAATAGATGATGCTTTTACTTATGCTGTTTATGAACCTAATCCAAATATGCAGAAAATGGCAAAAGCGCTTGCACCAGAGGCCAAGTTTTATGACTCTCTAGATAAAATTTTAAGTGACGAAAACATTGATTGCTGGTTAATAGTTTCGCCAAATCATCTTCACATGGAACAATTGGAACAATTGGCGAGTGTACCTCATAAGCCAATTTTAGTGGAAAAACCTTTATTTACTAATATCAATCACTTGGAGAGAGTACAAAACTTTTTAGTTAAATATACAGCACCGGTTTGGGTAGCTATGGAATATCGATATATGCCACCCATAGAAGAACTAATCAGGCAACAAACAAATGTAACCGGTGGTATAAAAATGCTTTCCATCCGTGAACATAGATTTCCCTTTCTTCCTAAAGTTAATAATTGGAATAGATTTAATAAAAATAGTGGAGGAACATTTGTTGAAAAATGTTGCCATTTTTTCGATTTGATGAGGTTAATAACAAAGTCTAACCCAACTAAGATAATGGCAAGTGGTGGGCAGGCCGTTAACCACCTAAAAGAAAATTACTCGGGTTTGATACCAGATATTTGGGATCACGGATATGTCATTGTTGAGTTTGAAAATAATATGAAGGCAATGCTGGAACTCTGTATGTTTGCAGAAGGGTCAAAGTATCAAGAAGAGATATCAATCACTGGAGAGGCAGGTAAAGTTGAGGCTTTTATTCCAGGACCTGCTAGGTTTTGGCCTAAAAAACTTGGTGCCCCTCCAATATCAAAAATAGTGGTCAGTCCTAGAGATAAATCTGTTTTAAAAGAGTTAGAGGTGCCCGTAGATAAGAAGATATTAGAGGCTGGAGATCATAATGGTTCAACCTTTTATCAGCATCAAAAATTTATGCTTGTGGTGGATGGGAAAATTCCTCCAGAGGTTACTCTGGACGACGGTATTTGGGCAGTAAGGATGGGGCATGCAGCTCAGGCCTCTGCTGAAACTGGACAGGTGGTCAATTTCTGAACTTATTTAATAATAATTATCCGCTACGTTTATAACGTTAAATTAAACTTCTATCAATTTTAATGCGTCACGCATTGTATTGGGAATAGGTGTGGGCCTTCGATTTTCACAGTCTACGAGAACTTGGGCAAAAAAACCGAGGGCAAAACACAGTTCATCTTCTTCTCGAAAAAGTCCTGCTTGATATATCCATGATGTATTCCCAATTTTTTTTATTCTTAAGCCAATTGCTATTTTATCTGGGTATGCAGCTTCTGAAAAATAGCAACAACCACTTTCTACTACCATAAATTCTAAACATTTATGATCTTCATTAAAGAAGCCATGATTTCTTTGCCAGTCAGTAACAGCTGTGTCTATTAGTGCATAGTGAACAATATTGTTCATATGACCGTAGGCATCGTTATCCATCCATCTAGTTGGCATCTCGATAAAGGTAGGAAAATCTTCTCTGAAAAGTTGTTTGTTCTGTGCCATTTTTGTATCCTGACGCAATTATTTATAAATAATTTAGAGCATTCAAAATTTAGACAAAAGAAATGATTTGTATAGTAAATAAAAAAGATATGGTGAGGTGATCAATGGAAATAAATGAAAAAATATCAGCTATAGTTACTGGTGGTGCTTCCGGGCTGGGCGAAGCAACGGCGCGTATGCTATCTTCCGTGGGCGCAAATGTAGCTATTTTTGATTTAGATGAAAATAAAGGTCTAGCCGTTTCGGAAAAAATAAATTCGGATTTTTACAAAGTTGATGTAACAGATACAAACTCAGTAAACCAAGCGGTTTCATCTTTTTTGAAGCAAAATGAAGGAATTCAGATTGTTGTAAATTGTGCTGGAATAGGCCCAGCAGCAAAAACTGTTTCACGAGGTGAACCTCATTCAAGCGAACTATTTGCAAAAGTGATTAACATTAATCTGATTGGTTCATTCAACGTAGCTTCTATATGTGCGGCTGAAATGGTCAAAAATAGGGAGTATTCGGAGGATGGTTTTAGGGGTGTTATAGTAAACACAGCGTCAGTTGCGGCTTATGACGGGCAGATAGGTCAGGTTGCTTATTCAGCTTCTAAAGGTGGTATAGTAGGAATGACACTTCCTATGGCAAGAGATCTTTCGGATAAAGGTATTCGTGTCTGTTCGATCGCACCAGGATTATTTTTGACACCACTTTTAGAAAGCTTGCCGGAAGAAGTTCAAGAATCTTTGGGAAAACAGGTTCCATTTCCATCACGGTTAGGAAAACCAACGGAATTTGCTAAGTTGGTAGTACAGATTATTGAGAACGATATGTTGAATGGAGAGGTCATACGTTTAGATGGTGCCATTAGAATGGCGCCACGCTAGGTAGCTCTAAAAAACCTGAATAGTAATGAGGCCGCCCATCCGGCAAATATAGCAATTGCAATTGACATTAGACCATATGCAAGAGGATTTTCTCGAGACATATTAAATAAGAAACGTTCTAAACCAACTTTTCTGACGTCAATTATTGTTGTGAATTCATCAATTACATTTCCATTCCTTGTTAGGAGAATGCGCGCGGTATAGTCACCGTCAGATATATCTGCGGGCATTTCTATAGACGTCCGAAATAAGGTTTGCTCGTCAATATTAACCTTGTTTTCAAGAAGCTGATATAAACCTTTTTCGCTTCTGATGCGTATCACTGCATCTGAAAATGAAGCTGCATCTAAAACATCCATAGGTGCACCAACAGATCTAATTGCTCGCGGTATGGAAACTTTATATCTGAGGTCTTCAGTGTCATTTATAGTTGATGAAAAATTGGAACTAGTAGCAACAGCATAGAAGCTTGGTGCAGCATCTACCTCTACAGTATCAGTATTCATCCAAATCCCCAAAACTTTTGCTTTTCTGTGAACTGAAATTGGTTCGGATGGTCCTGCTATAGTAACAACAATCTGAATATCACCACTGGGAGCTGGTTTGTCTCTTTTAACCGCACCAAACAACAAAATTTGGGATCCATCAAATGTTGCAGTAATAGCAACTTTTTCTTTGTCCATTCCAATGACAACACTTTCCGCCATGGCAGACGAAGTTGAAATCAAAAATAATAAAATAAGCCTCAACACTAGTGCATACTCGCATTACTGATTGAATACAGTTCAGTTGGCATAATTAACAAGTCTAGGGCAATTTTTACACAAACAGCAATCACCATTAGTGCTAATAGAATGCGCAATTGTTCAGCTCGCAAACGTGTCCCAAACTGGCTACCTAATTGAGCACCAAGTACACCTCCCAAAAGTAGGAGAACGGCCAAAGCTATATCAACTGTGTAATTTGTTGTTGCATGCAAAACGGTTGTAAAACCAGTGACAAAAATAATTTGAAAAAGTGATGTTCCTACTACAACTTTTGTTGGCATGCCAAGTATGTAGATCATAGCGGGCACCATAATAAACCCACCACCAACACCCATAATTGCTGATAGGATACCTACCAAGAGACCGACTAATATTGGTGGTATTACGGAAATGTATAACCCTGAGGTTCTGAAACGCATTTTAAAGGGTAATTGTTGGGCAAAACTTCTTGGTCTGCGAACTTTTTTTGGTAGTGAACCGCTCTGCGTTTTTAAAATTGCGCGTAAGCTTTCTATAAACATCAAACTGCCAATAATACCCAAGAACGCAACATAGCAAAGTTTTACAAGCAAATCGACTTGTCCAAGGCTTTTAAGATAGTTAAAAATAATCAATCCTATTCCAGCTCCCAGAAGGCCTCCAATCAGGAGAATTAAACCCATTTTTAAATCTACGGTTTTACGTTTTAGATGAGCTAGTGCTCCTGAAAATGAGGATGCGACTATCTGATTTGCTTCGGTTGCAACTGCCACAGCAGGGGGAATTCCAATAAAGAATAGAAGAGGCGTCATTAAGAAACCGCCACCAACGCCGAACATTCCGGAAAGAATACCAACGAGCCCACCTAAGCCAAGTAAAAGAAAGGCGTTTACCGAAACTTCAGCAATTGGAAGATAAATTTGCATAGCCGTCTTTAGACAGAATTAATTGGTATTTGCAACAATTAGAATGGTTGGAAACTTAGTATCTCTAACGCTCTTTAACATATGGTTGTCCGCCCGCTCTTGGAGGAATTGCCTTGCCTACAAAACCGGCCAGAACAACAACGGTTAGAATATAAGGTAATGACTGTATAAAAACGACGGGAATTTTTATTTGGCTACTAGTACCGCTATTCCAAACAGAGGAAATTACCATAATGGCGATAACTGAAATCCCAAGAGCTAAACCTCCAAGAACTACTTTGTCTAAAAGATCCTTTTTCCAAACATAACTCATAAGACCTAGGGCAATAAAAATTAAAAAACCACTTAAAGCCCAGGCAGGCAGTAATATATTTTGAAATCGAGTATCCACAGCGAAGAAAAATCCGAATAATAAACATGCTCCTAGTGCGTACCATGGTCGCCACTTGGCAAAAATTAAAGCAGCCAGCGCGATAAACCCGCGCCCTGCTGACATGTCTTTTGTAAAATTTGCCTGTAGGGAAGTTGCAATATATGCTCCAGCAATACCGCACAAAACCCCTCCAATAACAACTGCACTATAACGCAAACTGATAACTGATATACCGGCTGTATCAACCGCAGCGGGATTTTCGCCAACAGCCCTTAACCGGAGTCCATACCGCGTTTTGTAAAGTACAAACCATGAAATTGGTACTGTAAGAAGTGCGATGTAAACAAGAAGAGAGTGTCCAGAAAAAAGTTCAGAGTAGAGTTGTAGCAATGGACCCGCGTCATTTATTTCTTTTGACGAAGTAGCTCCCGGGAAATTTATTGGTTCGAACCTGCCACCTGACTTTAGAGGTGGTGTTCGGCCGCCTTGCCCAAACAAATCTTGAGCTATTACCACGGTAAGTCCTGCTGCCAAAAAATTTATGGCTACCCCCGATATGATTTGGTCTCCGCGAAGTGTAATCGATGCTAGGCCATGAAGTAACGATAACATAATCGATGCTAAAATACCCGCCAAAAGACCTAACCAGACAGATCCCGTTATTGCTGCAAATGCCGCAGAGACAAATGCTGCAGCTAAAAGCTTTCCTTCAAGTCCAATATCAAAAATACCTGCACGCTCCGAAAATAATCCCGCTAGGCAAACCAACAATAAAGGAGTCGCTAGGCGCAGTGAGCTATCTAAAACTTGAAGTAGGGTTAAAAAGTCAATCATCCTTTAGCCTTTTGCATAGACATAAAAAAGCTTTCAAGTGGCGCTCTTACCATTAAACTAAGGGCGCCAGTAAACAGTATTACTAACGCTTGGATCACGACGATTAGTTCACGTGGTATTTTCGTCCACAGGGCTAATTCTGCGCCACCCTGGTATAGAAATCCAAATAACAATGCAGCTAGTAAAACCCCAAGCGGATGACTGCGCCCCATAAGAGCAACTGCGATGCCGATAAAGCCCGCTCCTTCGGTGAAATTTAAAATAAGGCGCTCACTTTCCCCTTGCGTCGTATTGATTGCCATCATTCCGCATAAAGCACCAGAAATCATCATAGCTATCATTATTATTTTGACTGGTCTAACACCCGCATAGCGCGCTGCTGGTCCAGATTTTCCCAACGCTCTAATTTCGTATCCTAGTGGAGAGCGCCAAATTAGATACCAAACGGCCACACATGCCAAAAGTGCAATAAAAAAACTAACATTTGCAGGAGCAGATCTGAACGCTTTTTCAAACCCGAATAAGCTCGCCAGATCTTGGAAGGTGGGGAGATGAGTGCTTGCTGGAAAGTTTGCCGACGCCGGATCCATGCTTCCCTTTGGTTTTAAAACGTCAACTAAGAAAAAGTTTAATACTCCGGCCGCAATGAAATTAAACATAATTGTTGTTATAACAATGTGGCTTCCTCTTTTTGCTTGGAGATAAGCCGGCAAACCTGCCCAAATCATACCAAAAAGAGCGGCCCCAATTGAAGCCCCAAGAATAGCTAATGTCCAGTGAGGCCATGGGATAAATAAACAAACGAGTGCTACTCCTAAACCTCCTATCATAGCTTGGCCTTCGCCCCCGATATTAAAAAGCGCAGCATGAAATGCGACTGATACAGCCAACCCAGTAAAAATGAAATTTGTAGTATAGTAGAGCATATAGCCCCAGCCGGCAGATCGAAATAATGTACCTTCAATCATAAGATTTAAGGCGGCTATTGGGCTTTCACCAATAGCTAAAATTAATAATGCAGACAAAAAAGCTGCAAGAAATAGAGATATTAAAGGTACAACAATTCTATCTATCCATTTTGGCATTACATCCATGCTTATGCTCCGCTACAGCAATTGACGGTATTTGTTGGCTGCATTAGGCTACCTTCTCTGAGACGCCAGCCATTAAAAGACCGAGTTCTTTTTCATTGGTGTCCTCAGGTTGTTTTTCGCCCATAATTTCTCCATCAAACATAACAACCACCCTGTCTGACAAAGACAAAATTTCGTCCAACTCAACAGATATAAGCAAAATTGCTTTTCCTTGGTCGCGCAATGCTACAATCTGTTGATGTATAAATTCAATTGCGCCAATATCCACGCCTCTCGTTGGTTGCCCTACAAGAAGTAAGTCCGGGTTACGCTCTATTTCACGGGCTAGAACTATTTTTTGTTGATTTCCACCTGAAAAATTTTTCGCAGTTAGTTTTGGGTTAGGAGGGCGAACATCGAACCGCTGCATTTTCTCTTCGGTTTCTTTGCGAATTGCATTATTGTCCATAAAAAACCGACTTGCTTGGTTAGATTTTTCTCGGTGATAACCAAAGACTGCGTTTTCCCATGCCATGAAGTCCATGATCAACCCTTCGCGTTGTCTATCCTCCGGTACATGTGCTATTCCTAGTGCCCTTCTTGCTTGACCATCGCCAGATACGCTTGTTGATAGGTCTATTTCTGATCCATTTAGCTTTATGGTGCCGGTAGCTGCGCTATACCCGCCCAAGACTCGCAGAAGCTCTGATTGTCCATTGCCTGCGACACCGGCAATACCAAGTATTTCCCCTGCTTTTACGGTAAGGTTGATATTTTTTAGCCTTTGAACACCAAAATCATCAATCATGCTGAGATTTTTTATTTCTAGCACTGGCTTAGTGGGTTGCGCTGGAGTTTTATCAACACGAAGCAAAACTTTTCTTCCCACCATAAGTTCTGCTAAATTTTCGGGGTTAGTGTCCTTAGTTTTCAGTGTAGCCGTCATCTCACCCTGACGCATTACGCTAACCGTATCAGTAATTTCCATAATTTCTCGAAGCTTATGTGTGATTAAAATAATTGTCTTACCTTCTTCACGTAGCCTTTTTAATATTCTGAAAAGTTGATCTGCCTCAGCTGGCGTAAGAACACCGGTTGGTTCATCTAAGATTAAGATATTAGCTTTCCTGTAGAGTGCTTTGAGAATTTCTACTCTTTGTTGCATTCCAACGCCAATATCTTCAATAATTGCATCAGGATTGACGTTTAATTCATATTCTGCAGCCAATGCCGCAAGTTCTGACCTAGCTTTAGTCAGAGATGGCGAAAGTAACGCGCCACTTTCAGCCCCAAGAACAATATTTTCTAAAACTGAAAAATTCTCAACGAGCTTAAAATGTTGAAAAACCATTCCAATTCCAGCAGCTATGGCCGCTTGACTATCCGGTATCAAAATATTTTTTCCGTCTACAAAAATTTCTCCCGCATCAGCCTTATAAAATCCATATAAAATGGACATTAGGGTAGATTTGCCAGCACCATTTTCTCCAATAATACCATGGATAGTTCCAGGCATTACGCGAATAGTTATATCTTTGTTTGCTTGAACTGGGCCAAAAGACTTGGATATTTTCCTAAGTTCAATTGCTGGATTTACAGTCATTTATTTCTTAACCTAAAGTAAAAACCGCACCGGGGAGGGTGCGGTTTTTCTAAGTGATTTATAACCAACTAGAATGAAATAGCAGGGCAGGTCTCATCATCGGTATAATTGTGTACAGACATTGATCCACTAGCAATTGAAGATGCAGCAGCATCGACTGCAGATTTCATGGCGCCGGATACTAGAGAAGCATTATGTTCATCTAGTGCATAGCCAACTCCGCCATTTGCGATACCCATTTGAAAATTCCCTGTCTCTAGATTTTCACCTGCAGAGAAAGCTTCGTAAACAGCATTATCAACACGCTTTAGCATCGAAGTTAAAACTTTGCCTGGATGTAGGTAGTTCTGGTTTGCATCAACGCCTATTGACAAAATACCTTCATCAGCAGCTGTTTGCAAAACGCCTACACCGGTCCCGCCTGCAGCAGCATAAACTACGTCCGCGCCTTGGCTAATTTGAGCTTTGGTAAGTTCAGAACCCTTTACTGGATCGTTCCACGCAGCAGGTGTTGTTCCAGTCATATTAGCTATCACAGTGGCGTTTGGATTTACCGACTTAACACCTTGAGCATAGCCACAACCAAAACGTCGGATTAGGGGAATGTCCATTCCGCCTACAAATCCAACCGTTCCTGTTTTTGATGCTTGGGCCGCAAGCATCCCAACTAAGTAGGACCCTTCATGCTCATTAAACCCAATGCCTCTTACGTTTGGCAAACTCAACCAATTTACATCTATCACAGCGAACTTTGTATCAGGGTAATCTGGTGCAACTTTACCTAGTGAGTCAGCAAAAGCAAAGCCAGCCATTACAATCGGGTTAGCACCAGCTTCTGCAAACCTACGCAGTGCTTGTTCTCGCTGCGCTTCATTTTGAAGTTCGATTTCTCTGAAAGAACCTCCAGTTTCATCTGCCCAACGCTGTGCGCCTGTAAAAGCGGATTCATTAAAGGACTTGTCAAATTTCCCACCAAGATCAAAAATAATAGCGGGCTCGGCTAAAGCTATACCTGCACTCATGGTCAAACCAACTGTGGCTGACAACATTTTAGTAACGATATTCATATAAAACTCCCAGTTGTTAATCGATCCTTGCACAATCTGGCGCAGTTGGATCGTAAAATGATATTTTCTCATTAAGACGCTTCAGCAAATGCTGGTCAACAGCTTTTTTCTTAAATCAATCTAATTTTAGAATAATTTAAATTAGGTTCATATTTCTTTAGCCAGGATTGATGCGTTGTCTTTGCGCCCATCAACAAATTCGTAGTAATTTTTTCTTTGTCCAACCTTGAAATAGCCTAAATCGTTGTAAAGTGTATTAGCTGAGTTGTTCGATTCGGCCACTTCAAGAAAACACCTTGAAGATCCTACACTTTTTGCTTCTGCTTCAAACTTTCCAATTAGATATCTTGCTTTGCCCAATCTACGATATTTAGGATGAACAATTACATTTAAAATCTCTGCGTCTGAACTTACCAGGCGGCCGACTAGAAAGCCATTTTCAACATAAAAAAATCTTATTGTATCTGTAGCTAGTAGATTTTTGTACTCGCTTTCGCTCCAGGGTCGAGTAAGGGAGCCAGAAAGCAAATGTAGTTTTGACATTTCGAAGGGTGTCATTTTAACAAATTTGGTACGTTGTCTATATTGGGAGATGCGTCTGCTGGTTTTATATAACATGGACTAGGACGACTAACCTCGGTTTCTTTTTCTTGGGTTAGGAGAGCTATATTTTTTAAATGAACCTCTGGTGTCGATTTTCGAATGTAATTACCATTTTTAACGTCTATCTCTTCTTCTGATATAAATTTTGCATTTTTTGGATTTGATCCAACATAATAGAAACCTTTGTTGGCTGGAAGCAAAGCTAAATTTTGATCGCCATACCCGTACAAGGTGGCTTCAAAACTATTAACTCCTACGGCTGGAACTTTTAACCCTAAAGCTAAGCCCCGGGCTGCTGACACGGAAATTCTGATCCCAGTAAAATTACCTGGACCTGTGCAAACACCGATCTTTCCAACATCCGACCAATTCAAAGAGGAGTCTTCTAAAAGTTCGTTTAGCGAAGACATTAATCTTTCTGCTTGGCCGCGATTCATGAATTCTATTGTGGCTTTGATTTCCTGTTTTCCGCGATACAGAGCTACAGCTATATATTGATCAGAGGTATCAAAAACAATTACATTTTGGTTCACAGATCAACTGGGCGAACCTCGGTCACCTCTGGAATATAATGCCTTAAAAGATTCTCAATACCCATTTTCAACGTCATTGTTGAAGAGGGGCAGCCCGCACATGCGCCTTTCATTTGAAGGTAAACTACGCCTCGGTCAAATCCGTGGAAAGTAATATCTCCTCCATCCTGAGCAACTGCTGGTCTAACGCGACTGTCGAGTAATTCTTTGATTTGGCCAACAATTGGAGCATCTTCTTCAGATACTTCAGTAGAATGTTCTGGTGCTGCTTCTCCGCTCATAGCTTCTTGACCGGATTGAAAATGTTCCATTATAGCACCAAGAAGAGCAGGCTTCGTGTGATCCCAATCTATCCCATCTTCTTTTGTTACTGTGACGAAATCACGACCCAGGAAAACCCCTGTAACGCCATTCACTCCAAACAGTCGCTGTGCAAGTGGAGAAATATTTGCATCATCAGCGTTTGGAAAATCGGCAGTTCCTTCTTCTAAGACTGTTTGTCCAGGTAAAAATTTTAACGTTGCTGGATTTGGTGTAGATTCAGTTTGTATGAACATTGCTTGGCCCCTATTACAAATCAAATATGTAAATTAAGATCAAAAAAGTCAAGAGTTTAGAACTATTCTAAATTGTTAATCTTTGATGATGATGGTCATAATTTGCCAACTTATCAAGTTATTGCTTCAAGTTGCTCTTTTGATAAGTTGCCTGGTACGATTGTTACTGGTATCGGAAATGTTCCCGAACTTTTGGATAACTGGGAAACCAGAGGGCCGGGACCATTATTGTCAGTTCCAGCCCCTAAAACGAGAATACCAATATCGGGATTATCCGTAACAAAGCTCAGTATTTCCTTAACTGGCTCACCTTCTCGTATAATTAATTCTGGATCAATATTATTGCTATCGCGCATCCACTTTGCGAAAATATCAAAATGTGCTTCTATTCTGGCACGAGCCTCTTCTCTCATTAGATCTCCCACACCTATCCAATGATTGAACTCGTCTGGTGGAATTACTGAAAGTATTGCTACACCACCGCCAGTTTTCATAGCCCGCATAGCAGCAAAGCGCATTGCACATAAACATTCGCGACTGTCATCAAGAACAACTAAAAATTTGCGCATTTCGCACCCAACTTATTTATCTCACACCTATAATATCAAAAGTTTTTTGTAAAATAGGTTTGGCTATCGATTTAGCTTTATTTGCGCCGTTATTTAATACTTTGTCTAACTCTGGTAGATCTCGCATTATTCGCTCCATTTCACTTGAAATTGGTGAGAGAACCTCTGTGGCCCTTTCTACTAACATAGGTTTAAATTCTGAAAATTGCTTACCACCAATTTCGCTTAACACTTCGTCAACACTTTCATCGCCAAGGGCGGCATATATCGATACCAAATTTTCGGCCTCTGCTCTATCTTTTAAACCCTCTGGCTCCGATGGGAGAGCTTGTGGATCTGTTTTCGCCTTTCTAATTTTATTTGAGATCACGTCAGAAGAGTCTGTCATGTTTATACGGCTTAGATCTGAAGGGTCAGATTTAGACATTTTTTTTGTACCATCCCGCAAACTCATCACTCGAGCTGCTGGTCCGCCAATTACAGGTTCAGTCACTGGGAAAAAGTCAACTTCGTAATCATGGTTAAATTTAATGGCTATATCTCTTGTCAATTCCAGATGTTGTTTCTGATCATCGCCTACTGGCACATGCGTTGCATGGTAGGCTAAAATGTCAGCCGCCATGAGTGCAGGATAAGCAAATAGGCCCAGTGATGCATTCTGAGCATTCTTTCCAGCTTTGTCTTTAAATTGGGTCATTCTTTGCATCCAGCCCATTCGAGCCACACAATTAAATATCCAACCCAACTGTGCATGTTCAGACACAGCAGATTGGTTAAATAAAATTGATTTTTCTGGATCAAGGCCAGATGCAATAAAGAATGCTGCCAACTCTCTAGTATTCTGTCGTAGAACGCTCGGATCCTGCCATACAGTAATTGCATGGAGGTCAACTACACAATAAATAGTTTCGTAATTATCATTTTGCATTTGCACAAATCTTTTGACGGCCCCCAGGTAATTACCAAGTGTTAATCCGCCCGAAGGCTGGACACCGGAAAAAACACGTTTTCTGAATTTACCAATCGTTTCGGGTTTGCGATCTGTGCCCATTACTACTCTCCGTCTGGATTTTCCGTCTCAAATCGCTTACCTGTGTCCTTAATTTTGGTCAAGCTAAGGAATTTAACTTGTCAGTTAACAATGGACCGCCAGTGGTAAATCCAATTCCTCCTGCTATCCTTGTGATTTTTTGTGGCATAATCTCGGTTGAAGCAGCTCTTTTTTTTGGTTTTCTTGGATCATCTGGAAACTCAGGTTTAGCCACTGAAAGATTATTTCTAATCCAAAATTATGGCGTTCCTCCTAACCTTGTAAATTGGATGTTTGAAACAGGTAATTTTTCCTTTGAAACTTTATCAAGATTTTTAGTTTACCCATTCATAAATTTATCAAGCCTTTCTGTAGTTTTCGCTGTAGTTTTATTGTTGGCCTTGGGGAAAATGGTAGGAGAAGTACTTTCTGCATCAGCTGTAATTTTAATTTGGGTATTAAGTACATCCTGTGCAGCTTTTTTTTATTCTATCTCGGTGGTTAATGGGCAAATATTAGTAGGGTCATATCCAGGCGTTTATGGTTTTGTTGGAGCATATACATTTGTTTCTTGGATTACTTTAAGGTTAGCTAAAAAGAACAACCAGTCACAAGCTTTTTCATTGATTGTGGCATTAATGAGTGTTCAATTAATTTTTAGTTTTTTATTTGGAACAGGTGATCTCTGGATTGCAGATTTTGCAGGCTTTGTTGTAGGGTTTTTTACTTCATTTTTTTTAATCCCGGGTGGTGTGCGGGCAGTAATTTCGAGTCTGAGACGTTAGTTTCTCTTAATGGAGTTTCGGATTTCTTTGAGGCTAAATGCGCCTATGAAATTGGCACTTACCGTATAGATTAGTGCTCCTATTAATACCAAAAAAGCAGCAAAAGAAATTTTTTCAATAAGTGAAAAAATTTCTTTTCTGAGCAAGTAATCTGCAACCCATAAAAATAGCCCCATAAACAAGGATGAAAAAGTAATTAGCACGAATTTTGATTTTGAAGGCTTGGAAAGTTTGCTGCTAGTACTGTATTTTCTGGTTCCCACCACAAGTAATAATATCATAGCC
>ERZ802830.783-NODE-783-length-31234-cov-14.5917_pt1 | contig 31234 bp, 32 predicted proteins | sample MGYA00345654_ERZ802830 | MGnify/ENA primary metagenome ERZ802830 (study PRJEB30503, sample SAMEA104212375) | marine metagenome | biome: Westerlies Biome; feature: [SRF] surface water layer (ENVO:00010504) within the epipelagic zone...; material: water... | reverse complement strand
ACGACCGTTAATGCGTTGTCTTCGATGTATTAAAACGCGCTTTGGCAAGCCACAACGCCACCATTGGCACCGCAAAAATGGCGCCCGCAATTGACGCGGCAACAATACCGCCGCCGTTATCATCTATAAGGTTCCAAACAATCATGGCGATAACAACCTGACCCGCGTACACCGATGCCCAAGGCCACATCCAACTGCGCATTCGCCAGAAACCATAAGCCCCTGCTGCATATATTGCCCAGTGCAATGGCTCAGTAGCCTTAGCCCACCAACCTGTTAGAGAAAAACCGAACCAAATCTCATGATCCTCAGCTACCGGTTTTAAAAACAGATCGAAGGGCATGTAAATAAAGGTCATATAACAACAAAAATAAAACAGGCCATTCATCCACCAAGGGCGCAACCCCCAGTCCTCTCGCAGTTTGGTGATCATGCTCGTCTCTTCTCCAAGGTCATCAAGCGATCGCATTGGGCAGGGGCTGCTTCGCAAAATACGCCTGTAAATTTGCCATGGCACACAACCCCATGGCTTCTCGAGTTTCGCGAGTGCCGCTCCCCATATGCGGTAACAATACCACCTGTTCTAACGCTTGTAATTCCGCTGGCACACTCGGCTCATGCGCATATACATCTAAACCTGCGCCCGCAATTTCTGCATTTTTTAACGCCTCGACGAGATCATCTTCCACCACCACGTCGCCTCGTGCTGTATTGATAAGCACAGCGTCTTTGCGCATAAGAGTAAGCGCGCGAGCATCAATTAAATTACGAGTTTCAGGTGTGGCGGGGCAATGCAAACTAACGAAGTCAGCCGTGGCCAATAGCTCATCCAACGACAGAAACTCAGCGCCCAGCTCCAACCCGACGGATTCTGCTACGCGAGAACGGCCGCTGTAAACCACACGCATACCAAAACCATGATGGGCTTGGCGGGCCATAGCAATACCAATTCGTCCCATTCCAACAATACCCAAAGTTTTACCCGTCACCTGAGTCGATAACATATGCGTGGGATGCCAGCCTTGCCAATCGCCATTGCGGACCAAACGCTCACCCTCGCCCGCTCGCCGCGCGCACATTAACAACAAGGTCATAGCTATTTCAGCAGTGGCCGCTGTAAGCACACCTGGGGTGTTTGTGATCTCCAGTCCATTTGCCCTAGCCGAGGCTATGTCGATGTGATTGTACCCAACCCCAAAGTTCGCCAACAGCTTCGCCCGAATACCGAGCTTTGACGCAGCAGCAAAAACATCCGCCGTTAATGCATCGGTAACGGTCGGGCAGACTGCATCGGCTTGAGTCAAAGCGGCAGCCAGTTCAGCAGCTGAATATGGCACGTCAGCGTCATTACGAATCAGCGTGTATTTCTCGGCAAGCGCGGCCTCGACTGCTTCGGGCCAGCGTCGCGTCAGCAACACTACCGGTTTCTGGTTTTTCAAACGCCCTCCTGTTATATATTTTGATCGCCCGTGCGAATCGATATTAATCTTTCTCTGGGCAGAATAAACTGACGTATTACTGGCAGTACCTTGGGAACCGCAATGCAAGCAACAGCAAAAAACTATCATCATTTTATCGACGGCAGTCAGGTCATCGGCACCTCCGGTAGAACCCACTCAATCTACAACCCCTCTCAAGGAAGCGTCAGCGGCGCAGTAAGTCTTGCAACCACTGCAGAAGTCGACTCTGCGATTGCCAGTGCCGCCAATGCGCTTGGCGAATGGAGCAGCATGAACCCCCAACGCCGCGCGCGCGTGCTTTTCAACTTCAAAGCCTTAGTAGAGGCTAATGCCGACGAGCTAGCGTTACTCATCGCGAATGAGCACGGTAAAGTAGTCGCCGATGCGCATGGCGATATACAACGCGGTCTAGACGTGATCGAATTTGCTTGTGGAGTGCCACACCTAAGCAAGGGCGAGTACACCCAAGGTGCTGGACCCGGAATAGATGTCTACAGTATGCGTCAACCCGTCGGTGTAGTTGCTGGCATCACCCCTTTTAACTTCCCAGCAATGATTCCGATGTGGATGTTTGGGGTCGCGATCGCCACTGGCTGCACCTTTGTTTTAAAACCGTCAGAGAAAGACCCGGGCGTGCCGCTACGGCTGGCGGAACTCATGATGGAAGCCGGTGCGCCAGCTGGAGTACTAAACGTTGTCAACGGCGACAAAGTAGCGGTCGATGCCATACTCGATCACCCCGCAATTCAAGCGGTCAGCTTTGTGGGTTCATCTGACATTGCGCATTACGTTTACCAACGCTGTGCCGAGACTGGCAAACGCGTACAGGCGATGGGTGGTGCCAAAAATCACGGTATTATCTTGCCGGATGCTGACATGAGCCAGGCAGTTAAAGACATCAGTGGCGCCGCTTACGGGTCTGCCGGAGAACGCTGCATGGCCCTATCGACGGTAGTCACTGTCGGCAACGAGACCGGTGATCGTTTCATCGATGCAATGCGAGCCGAAATCGATCGACTTAAGGTCGGCATTTCTACGGATCCGGCTGCGGATTATGGCCCCGTCGTCACTGCTGCGCACAAACAACGCGTCAGCGATTATATAAAAATGGGAGTAGACGAAGGTGCGGAGCTGGTCGTGGACGGCCGTGGCTTCCAACTGCAGGGATACGAAGAGGGATTCTTTTTAGGCCCAACTCTGTTTGATCGAGTATCGCCAGACGCCCAAAGCTACCACGATGAGATTTTCGGCCCAGTGCTGCAAGTACTGCGCACCGAGGACTTTGAAACCGCAATGGAATTACCGTCCCAGCACCAATATGGCAATGGGGTCGCCATATTCACTCGCAACGGTGGTGCAGCTAGAGAATTTGCCCAACGCGTCAATGTTGGCATGGTCGGCATCAATGTACCGATACCGGTCCCCGTCGCTTATCATTCTTTTGGCGGCTGGAAACGCTCCGCCTTTGGCGACATGAACCAACACGGCATGGAAGGCGTGCGCTTTTACACCAGAACAAAGACAGTCACCCAACGCTGGCCGGAACAGACGACTGCGGAGTCTTCATTTGTAATACCAACGATGGATTAAGGCCGAAAATCCCCAAAGCTTCGGAGCATTTCTGCAGAGGTGCCAAGTGCACGAACTTTTGTTCGAGTCCTTACTCCTCCCAACTATAATCTTGGCGGCTCAACGCAGCTGCGTTGGGACCGAAAAAATAAAAATTGTTAGACTTGTAAGCGCGCACTTTTTATTGCGTAACGCTTGTCACCTCCAGCAAGACAGAATCGCCTGCTCGAGCACTCAGAAGTCATCCAACTTATCATTGATTGACGAAAGCAGGCTCAGCGCTGCGCCCACAGCCTTACCACTCAAGAACAAAAGCAGAAACGGTAACCATAGCCCGCCAGCAATAACTCGAATTTCAGGCACCCCTACGCCGAAAAACTCCATGCCATCCGCCAGCACAAAACTTCCGACAAAAACCAGAGAAATGCACCAAAAAACAACCCAAGAAAAGGCCGTAAAAATTGACCAGACGCAAATCGCGCTTAAATTTCTAACGAACTTAAACATACCACCCACTCCACCATATAGAGCGGAATAGATAGCAAGATATGCAACATTTGGGTGCTCACTTCCGACAGACGGTGGCGTATCTGCGACAAAGCCACTAACTGAGTCGTATCCAGAAGTTACGAGCCGATTGCGTCGCTTCTAGAGACCTTTGCAAAAATAACAATAACCCGGGTGATCGGCCAAGACAGATGTGCAGCCGGCAATGGCAGCAAGCAAAGCTACCGGTTTTTTAAAAAACGCACAGCCCGGCTAACATAAACCCTTAACAGGCAACAGCGCACCATGCACAGCTCTTGCTGAGTCAGAGCCAAGAAAGCAAATCACCTCACCCAAATCTGCTGGACTGACCCACGCATCAAAGTCAGCATCAGGCATTGCGGCACGGTTGCTGGAGGTATCAATGACACTCGGTAAAACAGCATTGACGTTAACGCCAGCGGCTTTAACTTCTTCGCTTAGAGATTCTGTGAGTCGCATTACCGTAGCCTTAGAGGCCTGATACGCACTCATATCAGCGCTGCCCTGCAGCGCACCAAGCGCCCCTACATTGATTATGCTGCCACGACCTCGTCTCACCAAGGTCGGCACAGCGGCCTTTAGCACCTGCCGTAATGTAGTGACATTAATATCAAACATTCGACGCCAAAACGCATCTTCGGTCGCATGAACGCTGGGCCCCATATCAAAACCACCGGCAATGTTAGCGAGCACTTCGAAATCGCCAATCTCGTCGAATACCGCTTGTACCGCCGCCGCATCGAGTAGATCAACGCTATGCGCTTGGCCAAGCTCCGAAGTAAAGCCGTCGGCCACATCTAATAGTACAAGCTCCGCGCCCTGATCAAAGGCGACTTGTGCAACCCCGGCACCCAAACCGCCGGCGGCACCAGTGATGACTATTTTTTTTCCTGCTAGCGACATATCGGCTTTTCCTCTTATTTTCAAAGCCACCATCGTACCCGTCTACAGAGAGAATTCACCCTGCCCTTGCGCCCCTCGCTGCGCCTATACTTACAACTCATAAATTTCGGGGGAAGTATGATGTTGCCAAGAATTCTAGCGGGACTAGTGGGGCTAATAATGCTGGTCACGGCACTGGGTTGGATAACCGACCCAGCGAGCGCCGCGGCAAATCTCGGCATGCCTTTACTGGACGGCATCGGCCGCAGCACACAGATCGGCGACTTCACTGCATTCTTTGTCGCGGTCGCCGGGTTTAGCTTGTATGGCGCTTGGAAAGAGAGTCCGCATTGGGTGCGTAGTGCCGCCATAGTTTTATTGTTGGCAGCTGTTTTTCGCACTAGCTCTTGGCTTATGCACGGTGCTGCATTTGCAACACCGCAAATTGTCGCTGAGGTGATTCTTGCCGCTGCGTTACTGTTTTCAGCTTCACGCTGGCCAAATGAGGGGCAGGAAACCGACTAGAGGGTTCTCTTCGAATTAGTTACGCCTACATGCATCCGTTGTTGGTAGGCGCAACTATCCTTGCTGCGCGGGCACCTCTACGACCAATCCGTCCATGCTTTCCGCAAGGCGAATTTGACATGCCAAACGACTGTGCTCGCTTCGCCCTAAAGCATAGTCGAGTAATTCCGCTTCATCGCCCGTAGCCGGCCCTAATCGCTCAGTCCACGGTTCGCGCAGCCACGTGTGACAAGTACAACACGAACAGCCGCCACCACACTGTGCGATAATGCCGTCGACCCCATTATCCACCGCAACATCCATCAAGGTGTCGCCCACTTCAGCATCGTAGGTGTATTCATCGCCATTCGGCTGAACAAAAGTTACTGTAATCATCGCGCTATGATAGCGCGAGGCAAGGGCATAGCCTAATGCACAAGTCGCATTCAGTCGCCCACCCCGCTAAACTCGACGGCTGTCCACTTTTTGGGGAAATGGGTTTGATTATTGGGCTGACTGGCGGCATCGCTTCAGGTAAATCTACTGTCGCAAGGGCATTAGAAAACCGCGGCGCATTTGTGATTGACGCTGACAAACTTGGACATCAAGCCTACGTTAAAGGCTCGGACGCGTTTCACAAAGTCGTGGCGCAGTTTGGGGAGGACATTGTTGGTGACGACGGTGAGGTTGACCGACGAGCACTTGGGGCCAAAGTATTTGGCGAGGGCGGTAGCTTAAAGCAACTCACTGATATCGTGTGGCCTGCTATTCACGACATGGCCGCTCAAGCAATTCAGCACACCTTAACAGCAGTTCCAAACGCCGTTGTTGTGCTGGAAGCGGCGGTACTGATCGAGGCGGGTTGGCAAGAATTGGTGGACGAGATATGGGTGACCACCGTTGACCCTGACGTGGCCATCGAGCGCGCCAGTGCGCGAGACGGCGTTGACGCCGCAAGTGTGCAAGCGCGCATTGATGCGCAAATCAGCAACGCTGAACGTAGCGCCGAAGCTGCTGTAATCATCGATAATTCGGCAGAGGAAATCCAACTGATGGCGCAACTTGAAATCCATTGGCAAAATTTACAGGAGCGCTGTTAGTGATTATTGACCTACATGCCCATTCCATTAAATCCGACGATGGTCGGGCTAAAGTGCAAAACTACTGTCAATGGATAAAAGCCAAAGACATTGCTATCGACGGTTTCGTATTGACCGAGCACCGCCAGTTCGATGATGAATCCGATTACAGTGCACTTGGCGAAAAATACGGATTAACCATCCTAAAGGGCGCCGAGGTCGAGACCGAGTACGGGCATGTGCTGGTATTTGGAGTAACGCCAGAACTTCAGCAGGCATTTGACTTTGCAAACATTAATCTCGCGCTCGCTGATGTCATCGCTGCCTGCAATGCGCACGGGGCAATAGCAGCACCGTGCCATCCAGGCCGAAAACGGGTCGGAATGGCGGCTCACCTCGAAGAATTCGGCGCTCCAGAGGGCGTACGCGTCGTCGAAGTATTTAACGGCGGCAGCCGAGACGACGAAGACGGCATATCTCACCGTATGGCAGACGATTTGGGATATCACGGCATTGGTGGCAGCGATGCCCACATTGTTAGCCACATTGGTCGCTGTGCCACCCAGTTCGACCAACCCGTTAAAGACGAACGGGAATTGGTCTCTGCGCTCAAGAGCGGGGCGTTTAAAGCGATCAAGCTATAGCTCTATTGGCGCAAAATCCTAGCGTCTGACCCGGATTTTGCGTACTACCATAATCAGTTCAAGCCACTAAACCGGGGTAACTAGCGGTATCGATAGCTCCTCATGCGCTTCCCAGTGCACTTTCACCCGCTGCCCGATGTGCACATCTGCCGCCGGATCATCCACACCAACTACATTTGTAAGGAAGCGCGGGCCCTCGTCCAAGTCCACGTAGGCAACCGCATAAGGCGCCTCACCCCGAAAAAACGGGTGATAGCTTAATCGCACTACACTGAAACTGTATATCTTGCCTAGGCCAGCCGAAGTCTGCCATTGCAGATCCCCGTCTACGCAACCCGTGCAATGGGCCCGCGGATGCCAAACGATGGTTCCGCAATTGGCACATTGTTGATAACGGAACTCTTTATTTTTGGTGCCGCGCCAGAACTCTGCAGTATCGAGCTCTGTGAGTTTAGGCAACGGGCGTGTCGGTATTTTCTGCTCTTCGCTCATAGTCTAGTTCCTCCCCAAAATCACGGTGCCAGCCGAGTGCCGGGCTCCGAGCATACCGCCATTGCCATGCGCGATCGCGAGCTTCGCATCCGCAACCTGAGAGGTAGATTCGCCTCGTAATTGGCGCGTTGCCTCAAGCAGCAGAAATATGCCACGCATACCAGGATGATTCGACGACAGTCCGCCACCATCAGTATTCAATGCGGGGCCATCATTAGGTCGATCGAAGCGCAAGCGCCCACCCTCGACCCATGCACCACCCTCGCCTTTCGCGCAAAATCCCAGGTCTTCGAGCAGTGTTAGCACAGTAATGCTAAAGGAGTCGTAGATCATCGCGATATCCATTTCTGCGGCAGTAACACCGGCTTCGGCGAAGGCTATGGGCGCTGACTGCGCGCCTGCTGAAGTCGTTATGTCGCCGCCATTTTGGGGATACTTAGTGGCTTCGCCAGTGCCTAAAATCCATACCGGGGCTTTCCTACAATCAGCTGCAACATCCGCACTCGCGATCACTACCGCGCCGCCACCATCTGACACCATGCAGCACTCTAACAAGTGCAATGGGTCGGCAATCATCCGCGAATTCACGACATCATCAATGGTGGTTTCTTGGATGCCAACGAACTCGAGGTCGGTCATCGCCTGCACGGCCTCTGGGTTACGCATAGCGTGGTATCGAGTTGCTGTGGAGATTTCCGCCAATTGCTCGCTGGTCGTACCATATTCGTGCATATGCCTGTGGGCGACCATGGCATAGTTTGCAATCAAAGTTTGACCAGCGAAGGTCTCCATATTATCGCCGGGACTCACACCACCTCCGCGTCCGCCTGCTCCAATGGCCATGGCATTACTGTGAGCTGTTGAGCCGTAGGTCAACAACGCGACTTTAGCCTTGCCCTCGCGAATCGCTTGCAATGCATGAGCGGTATGAAACTCGTAAGAACTGCCCCCGACTCCGGTGGTATCCATTACCGTAGGCTGAATACCGAAGTATTCTGAAATCATCAAACCGCTCATTGGTGCGCCTTCACCAGCATCATAAATAGCGTCTACGTCACTCCAATTCAGCCCTGCATCAGCAAGGGCTCTGGCCGCGCTAGCCGCCTTCATTTGTAACGCGTTTATCTTTCCTTCGACGTCTCGCGACGGATATTCATGAATCCCTACAATCGCGGCGTCTCGCCTCTGACTCGCCATAACTTCCCCTTATCCTTCCGTTTGCTCATCATTGCGAGCCAAACCCATGTGTCCTTGCTGATTTAATTTTTCCAGAAAGGACACCTCATAGGCCTGTTCTGGTTCTTGCCGCACCATAGCGTCCAATACCTTGGCATCCTGCCCCACTAGAATACGCCATCGTTGTTCGCGCACACCGTCTAAAATAATCGTTGCCGCCGCACCAGCAGTGGTCGGCGCCTTGTCACGAAAATCCTCTTGCTGCTGACGCACCATCTGTCGAATATGATCGTCAGGCACATTGTCAACTGGCAGACCGAGGGCTAAAAAACGCTCACGAATCGCTGCAACTTCTTGCTCATCGAGCTCCATTGCACTGTGCTTACCTAAAACCGAGGAGGTATTGAGCGCTATAGACGTACCGATATGTCCTGGCATTACTACAGAACAATTAACGTGCGGCGCGTTCATTCGCAGATCAGTAATGAGCGCCTCAGTAAATCCTTTCACCGCAAACTTAGCCGCAGAATAAGACGTATGCGGCGTCATGGCGCCCACAGTGGCCCAAAATCCATTGATCGAACTGGTATTAATAATATGCGCCTCATCACTAGCCACCAGCATCGGCATAAATGCAGTGCAGCCATAAAAGACCCCATACCAACAGACACCGAAAGTTCGCTCCCATTCGCGACGATCGATATCTATAACACTGCCACCACCCGCTATACCTGCATTGTTGAACAATAAATTGATGTGGGATGTGTCGTGCTGCTCGGCCACTTCATCACGGAATCGTAAAACATCGACCTCACTGGAAACATCACAAAGGTGGCTGGTCAACCGACCAGTTCCCAGCGCACTGGCTAATCGCTGAGTTTCCGCCATGTTTTCTGGCGCAACATCACACATCGCTACATGAGCCCCTGCTCCAATCAACTGACATACGAGCTCTCGGCCCATACCGGTGCCACCACCCGTCACCACTGCAATCTTGTTGGTAAAGTCCTGCATTGTCCCCCCTTATAACCTCAGTTTATTTACTGCCACGCACACCATGCATCGCCGACTCAAATCTGCTTTGATCAAGCAGTCCGTGCCGGTATAGCGCACTGAGCGCCCCCTCGGCAACTGCCATAGCATCGACCGAAAAGTGCTCGCGCAAACGCGTCCGCGATTCTGATAGCCCATAGCCATCTGTCCCAAGCACCTCAAAATTTGGAGGCATCCATGCAGCGACCCCTTGGGCAAGCGCCGCCATGTAGTCAGTGACTGCAATAAATACCCCGGTTTCGCCCTGAAACATTCTCTCCAATCGCGACACTCTAGCTTCTGCTTGCGGGTTATCGCGATTGTGCTGCTGGCACGCCAGCGCATCGCGCTGCAGTTCAACAAAGCTCGTAATACTCCAGATACATACGCCGACGCCTAAATCTTCCAAAGCATCTCTCGCTAACAGGGCCTGTTGCATGATGCTGCCGCTAGCAAGGATGTGCACACTGCACTCAGTCCTATCGCTCCCCCGATAGAAACAGTAACCGCCATCGATAACTCCTTGCAGCACCTCACCCTCGTCGACCTCCGTTTGCTCGGCAATCTCTGCCAAGCTCGGCATTGGGTAGTTTTCGTTGTACAACGTCAGATAGTAGAAGACATCCTCCTGCAATTCGTACATCTGATGCATTCCTTCGCGAACCAGAGCAGCAATCTCAAAGCCAAATGCTGGGTCATAACTGCGCAAATTCGGCACCGTGCTGGCCAAAATATGCGAGTGACCGTCCTGATGTTGTAATCCTTCACCATTAAGCGTCGTCCGACCTGCTGTACCGCCGAGCAAGAAGCCCTTACACATCATGTCCCCACAACTCCAGATCATGTCACCAACACGCTGAAAGCCAAACATGGAGTAGAAAATGTAGAACGGAATCATAGGCAAGCCATGCACCGCATAAGCACTACCCGCTGCCATAAAAGAAGCCATAGCTCCAACTTCGCAAATGCCTTCTTGCAATATCTGTCCGTCTGCAGCTTCGCGATAAGGCAGCAAGCTGTCCGCATCTACTGGCCGATACTTCTGCCCTTCGGGTGAGTAAATACCTGCAACTTTGAACAAGCCGTCCATGCCAAAGGTCCGTGCTTCATCAGGCACAATTGGAACCACATAACGGCCAAGCTCCGACCGTTTTAACAACGTCGACAACAAGCGCACCATAACCATAGTGGTGGACATGTCGCGTCCCGCGTAATCGCCAAGAAATTCTGCAAATTCATCTATCGCTGGAATTTTCAAGGCCGCACAATGCACTTGGCGATTGGGAATATGTCCGCCTAAGCGCATTCGCTGATCTCGCAAATAAGCTAACTCAGTGGAGTCTTCTCCAGGTCGGTATAACTCGGCAGCTTTCGCAGCCTCCTCGCTCAGCGGAATATTCAATTCCTGGGCGACCTTTACTCGCTCCTCTACCGACATATTCTTATATTGGTGAGCCGTATTTTTCCCTTGGGCGCCCATACCGTCACCCTTTACCGTCTTAACCAAAATGACGCTCGGACGACCTTGATGAGCATGCGCCTTGGCGAAAGCGGCATAAAGTTTCTTCTGATCCTGACCACCGCGTTTTATCTCACGCACTTCTTCGTCGGTCAGCGAGTTCATCATTTGTTCAAGCGCAGGATTGCCCTCAACCCAGTGTTCACGCTGAACATCTCCCGGTAACACCGAATACATTTGGTAATCGCCGTCCAAACATTCGTCCATGCGTTGGCGCAACACGCCGTCGTGATCTCGCGCCAGCAGACCATCCCACCCACTGCCCCAAATCACTTTAATGACGTTCCAATCCGCGCCACGAAATACCCGCTCAAGTTCTTGGATAATCTTGCCATTGCCCCGCACAGGACCGTCAAGGCGTTGCAGATTACAGTTCACAACCAAAATCAGGTTGTCTAGTTTTTCTCGTGCCGCCAGACTGATGCTGCCTAAAACCTCAGGCTCATCGGACTCACCATCACCAATAAAGCACCAAACCTTGCCGCTGGCGGCGTGTTTTAAACCGCGATTTTCCAGATATTTAGCGAAGCGCGCCTGATAAATCGCGGAGGGTGTGGATAAGCCCATTGACGCATTTGGCACCTCCCAAAACTCCGGCATGCTGCGCGGGTGAGGATAAGAGGACAAACCTCCGCCGGCGCCCAATTCTTGACGATAATTCTGCAATTGCTGCAAAGATAAACGGCCTTCAAGAAAAGCCCGTGCATAAACACCAGGTGCTGCATGAGGCTGGGGCAGCAGCATGTCGGCAGCACCGCGATCATTATTTGGTCCTGCACCGCGAAAAAAGTGATTAAAGCCAACCTCTAGCATCGTCGCACAAGACGCATAAGTGGCGATGTGGCCGCCCACACCAATACCTTTGTCTTGCGCCTGTAGCACCATGGCTATGGCGTTCCAACGCAGTATTTTTTCAATCCGCTCTTCAATCTCGACGTCACCCGGATAAATCGGCTGATCTTCCGGCGCGATACTGTTGATGTAAGGCGTGTTCAGAGTCGCCTCATCCAACGGCACATTACGACTGAGCACATGATCTTGGACGCTGCGCAAAATCTCTCGCACGCCACCTGCACCAAACTCGCTGTAGATCGCGTCGATGGCCTCTAACCACTCGCGCTTGTCCTCGGCTAGAAGCGCCTGTAAATCCTCTGTAGAGGACTCGCTGTTAGTCAGTTCAGTCACCGAAAAAACCGCTAAAGTGCGTCACGAATCAGCTGCGCGTGACGTTCTAACAGCTCAAAGTCAGCCATTTGTCGCGCGTGCAGCATCATTTCCAAGCCTTCGCGCCGCGGCAGAATATGAAAATGCAGGTGAAAAACCGTCTGTCCTGCAGCCTCGCCATTAAGTTGAGCAAGCATGATGCCCGGCGAATCAAAAGCGACCTTAACTGCGGCTGCAACCCGCTGCACCGTCACCATGGTATGCCCTAGGATGACTGGGTCAGCGCTGTGAATATTCTCTGTAGGGTCTTTCGGAATGACTAGGGTGTGACCATCGACTTGGGGCATGACGTCCATAAACGCGAGAGAATAATCGTCTTCAAAGACTTTAAACGCAGGTGCTTCGTCACGCAAAATCTTGGCAAAAATATTATTGTTGTCGTACGTCATATCCGCCCCAGTTAGTGATCTACTAATTGTCGATTCTGCGGCAAAACCTACCGTGGATTCAAACTAGACATCTGCGGCCAAAGACTGCAAGACCGCTTCAGTATCCGCACCCAATTCTGGTACCCGAGGTGAAAAACGTTGGGAAACTGCCAACCCAGGTACAACAGGCAGCTCAATGGTCTGGTCTTGTACCTGCACCGACTCGGTACGGAAGTCGCCATGATCGAGTAAAGCCGACACCGGGTTGAGCGGCGCAAAGGCCACATCAGCGGTCGTCAAACGCTGGCTGATCACCGCGTAAGTCAGTTCAGAAAACGTTTGCTGCAGAGCACCGTCAACAAAATCGCGGTTGGCCACTCGATTTTCATTGCCTTGGCAGCGGGAGTCCTCAAGCATTTCCCCACTATCTAAACCCACCCGACAGAGTTGCTGCCATTCCCGCTCGTTTTGTATAGATAAAACAAATCGTTGTTCGTCCGCACTGACGAAGACACCATAGGGGCATATACCGGGATGCGCTAAACCCACACGCTGGGGAGCGCCGCCGCCATAGCGCTGCAGAAGATAAGGCACCGCGAGCATTTCAGCCACGGCATCAAACAACGACACCGCAACAGCTGCACCCACGCCAGTGGTGCCCCGCTGGATTAACGCTCCCAAGACCGCCTCATAGGCAAACATACCCGTTGCAATATCAACGATTGAAACACCTACTCGGCCAGGTGCATGCGGACTGCCAGTGATGTCCGCTAAACCCGACTCGGCCTGCATGAGTAGATCATAAGCTTTGCGTTGGTGCCCTGGCCCATCCGGACTGAAGCCTGAAATGGAAACCGAGATAAACTCCGGGCGTTGCTCGTGTACTTCTGCCAAGTCGACCCCAAGCTTTACCAGCGCCCCAGGTTTAAGGTTCTGCACTAATACATCTGCACTGCGGATCAGTTTTTTCAGCGCAGCTAAGTCACGATCACTACGCAGATCAAGCACCACAGATTTTTTTCCTGCGTTGAGCCAGACAAAATAGGTGCTCTCACCGACCACCGCCGAGTCATAAAAACGCGCAAAGTCGCCCTCTGGACGCTCGATCTTAATAATTTCGGCTCCAGCCTGAGCTAGGCGGCGTGTGCACAGTGGCGCGGCCACCGCTTGTTCTAAGGCGACTACCCTTGTCTGTTCCAACACTACCCTGCCCCCTAAGTTCTGCGGACAAAAAAAGAGGGCCTAACGCCCTCTTTTACAAAAACGGGTTAGGTAACCCGCATCTATGATCGTGGCGTGTAACCTAAAATCGCCTTCGTTTCGAGGAATTCCTCAAAACCAAAACGACCCCACTCACGGCCATTACCCGACTGCTTGTAGCCGCCGAAGGGGGCTTTCTGATCACCGGGTGCGCCATTCAAATGGACATTACCGGTGCGGATCTGACGCGCAATATCGCGTGCCCGCTCTGGATTTTCCGAGGAGATGTAGCCACTCAGACCATACACAGTATCGTTAGCAATGCGCACAGCATCTTCGTCGTTATGATAGCCGATCATCGCCAACACTGGGCCAAAGATTTCTTCCTGAGCAATCGTCATATCATTCGTGACATGCGAGAACACAGTAGGCTTGATGTAGTACCCCGCGTTCAAACCTTCAGGCCGTCCCGTACCGCCAGTCTCCAGCTTCGCACCTTCATCAATTCCCTTCTGGATCAGATCTTGAATCTTGTTGTACTGCACCTCAGAAACCACCGGACCAATTGTTGTGTCTTGCGCATTTGGGTCACCAACTTTGACCTGCTCTGCAGCCGCCTTGGCAACCGCCGCGGCTTCGTCCATTCGCGCCATAGGCACCAACATGCGCGTAGGCGCGTTACAGCTCTGACCAGAGTTGGTAACCAATCCAAATACGTCCCGAGCTATGGCTTTCTGGAAGTCCGCGTCATCAAGAATAATATTCGCAGACTTACCACCAAGCTCCTGTGCCACTCGCTTAACCGTAGGTGCAGCCGCCTTGGCTACTTCGACACCTGCGCGGGTGGAGCCAGTGAACGACATCATGTCAACATCAGGGTGCGCTGACAGCGCCGCGCCAACGGTAGGGCCATCGCCATTCACGAGATTGAAGACACCCGCAGGGACGCCGGCTTCATCAAGTATTTCAGCGAACAATATCGCATTGAACGGAGCAACTTCTGATGGCTTAAGCACCATGGTGCAGCCTGCGGCTATGGCTGGAGCGACCTTACAGGCGATTTGATTAATCGGCCAATTCCACGGAGTTATGAAGCCACAGACGCCCGCTGGCTCGCGAATAATCCGCGAGGTACCCATGTCTTCTTCAAATTCGAAATCTTTCAATACGCCAACAGTAGTCATCAAATGCCCAAGCCCCGCAGGCGCTTGCGCTTTATTCGCCAGATTTACAGGCGCACCCATTTCTTCACTGATGGCGGCAGCCACGTCGCCCATTCGCTCGCTGTATTTTGCAATGACCGCCTCAAGAATGGCGATGCGCTCTTCACGGGTAGTTTGGGAGAACGTCTCAAAAGCCGCCTTGGCCGCAGCGACGGCTTTATCAACATCTGCCGCACCACCCATGGCAACCTGACCAATGGATTGTTCTGTTGCTGGGTTAATGACATCAATAGTGTCGCTAGTAGATGGGGCGATCCATTCGCCGTTGATATAAAAATTGGTTCGATTGCTCACTGTGGCTCCTCTCTTGTTGATTTTTGCCTTCGGCTTTTTGCCTTCGGTAGCCTTTGATCAACGCTTTTTGACGCCCCAAAACGTACCCAGCGTTATTTCAAGGCCAGATAGCTTACCTTGCCATCAGCAGTTCTGGAACCAGCAAAATATGGCGTCCAGTTGGACGCCCTAGAACGCGTGATTACAAATGCTCGGCGCAACAATAGGCAGACGACCAAGCCCACTGAAAGTTGAACCCCCCTAGCCAACCCGTCACGTCTAGCGCTTCGCCGATAATATATAAACCAGGTATTTGCTTGACTTCAAAGGTCTTTGACGACACCGCACTAGTAGCCACGCCGCCCAACGTAACCTCGGCGGTGCGATAACCCTCCGTGCCGCCAGGTTTAACTATCCAATGGTGCAGGCTATCCGCCAACTCGCGCAGTTCACGGTGTGGCGCCTCACTAATACGACGATCATCAAACCACATCCCGGTTAATTGCTGCACTAAACGATTTGGTAAAAGCCTTTGCAAAAGGCTGCTGACTAGGAGGCTGGGCGAGGACTTTTGTGCCGCTACGAGCCAATCAAACACATCCGCCTCTGGCAATAGATTGATTTCCAGCACGGCTCCCGGGCGCCAATAGGAAGATATCTGCAGAATACCCGGACCGCTTAAACCTCGGTGAGTGAACAAGATATCCTCCGCGAATGCGGTATTCCCACAGGTCACAACAGCAGGCAAAGATACGCCACTGAGTTGAGCGAAACGCGCTCGATCAGAATTGTTCCACGTAAACGGGACCAAAGCCGGCGCAGTTTCTTCAACCGCCAAACCAAATTGCCGAGCTGTACGAAACGCAAGGTCACTGGATATTTTTGGCATCGACAAACCGCCGGAAGCCAGCACAACTTTGTCCGCCAGAAAAGCATGCTTGCCGCATTCAACCGTGAAGCCATCCGTTGTTGCAGCCTGAATGCTTTGCACTTGTGTATGCGTCTTAATCTGCACCCCGGCACTGTGCGCTTGCTGAAGCAGCATATTCAGGAGATCTTTTGCGCTGTTGCTGCAAAACTGCTGCCCTAACTTCTTCTCGTGGTAGGCAATGCCATGCTCTTCCACCAAGGCCATAAAGTCCCATGGCGTATAACGGTTTAAAGCAGAAATGCAAAAGTGCGCGTTAGCTGATTGAAAGTGTGCCTCCGGGTCTGTCCAGATGTTAGTGAAATTGCAGCGTCCACCACCCGAGACTAAGATCTTGAGACCGCACTTAGGACCCTGCTCCAAAACCAGCACCCGCCGCCCTTTACGCCCAGCATAAATCGCGCACAGCAGACCGCTGGCACCACCACCAACAATGACTGTGTCCCAGCGGTTATTGCTCACCAACTTGACCAAACTGGAATACAATCTACTGGCAAAGCAGCTATTCGCCCCAAAGCAGCCCACGGCTGCCCCGGCTGATGAAAATCCGAGCCAATGGACGCCTGCAACTCAAATTGACGCGCCAGTGCCGCCATGCTGCGGGTTTGTTCCGGCCGCTGAGCACCGCTGATTACCTCTATGCCATCACCACCCACGTCTTTAAACGCCACCAAAAGTGAGCGTAATTTGGTGAGCGTCATTTTGTATTTGAGAGGGTGCGCAAGCACAGCAACACCTCCAGCGGCAGCTATCCACCCACATACTTGCTCTATATTTGCCCATTCAGCGCGGACATAGGCAGGTTTACCCGCAGCTAAATAGCGTTTGAACGCTTGCTGAAAATTCGACACGGCGCCCGCCTCAACTAGGTAGCGCGCAAAGTGCGGACGACCAAGACCACTCCCATTCGCAAGCTGCAACGCACCCGCGTATGAATCTTTATACCCAAGCCGTGCTAACTGTGCCGCTATACGCTCAGCCCGCCGGCTACGCATCTGCTGCTGCCGCGCCAAGCCGTCCAGTAGCTCGGTGGTCTGCAGATCAAGATTCAAACCGACAATATGTATCTCACGTCCTTGCCATTGACTGGAAAATTCGCACCCCTTGATCAGCCTTATCGACTGCGTTGAAGAATCCAGCTCGGCATAAGCCGCAACTGTGTCATGGTCGGTAATGGCAATCTGCTCACAACCACGCGCAACCGCCAGATCAACGATATTCCGTGGAGTCAGTTGCCCATCGGAGCATTGGCTGTGCATGTGAAAATCGACAATCAAGATAATTTCCTGACCAAACTAATAAACGCCTGGGCAGCGTAGGCCCAGAACTTGCCGGCTACTGGAATTCTGCGCGCCTACCCACAACCCACGTATCGCAAGGCACTAGGTTTCGATGATCCTTTACGGCAGAATGCAGGTCAATTTTTTCAGGGGAAACGCCACATGAAAGGCACCGTGCATTACGAAACGCGAGACAACATCGCGCTCATGACCATTGATAACCCGCCCGTTAATCCGCTGTCTTCCGGCGTTCGTCAGGGCTTGGACGATGGCATCAATGCCGCCTTAGCCGACGATAATATTCAGGCTATCGTACTTACTGGCGCAGGTCGCGCATTTATTGCAGGCGCCGACATTTCGGAATTTGGCGGTAAAGCCGAAGGCCCTAGCCTACACGATTGCTTAAACACCATGGATGCCAGCAGCAAACCAATCATCGCTGCGATTAACGGCACAGCCTTTGGCGGCGGACTCGAAGTTGCACTGTGCTGCCATTATAGAGTGATCGCACCGAGTGCACCGGTTGGCTTACCCGAAGTTAAACTCGGGTTGCTGCCAGGAGCCGGCGGCACCCAGCGTTTGCCGCGACTAATTGGCGCAGCCAAAGCTCTGGATTTCATGATCACGGGTGATCCTATTCCTGGACCGCAAGCGAAAGCACTCGGCATCGTTGACGAAGTCGCCGATGGCGACGTAGTCGCAGGCGCCATTGCTTACGCCCAAAAGCTCATTGCCAACGGCAGCCCTGTAAGGCGCATTCGTGACGAAGAAAGTATCGTCGCGGCAGATCGGGGCAACGCAGAAATCTTCGACAACGCGCGCAAAACTGCGGCGCGTAAAATGCGCAAACGTTTCGCGCCAGAAATGATCGTTCAATGTGTTGAGGCAGCGGTAAATTTAGGCGACTTTGATGCGGGCATTAAGGTAGAGCAAGAATGCTTTGCTAAGTGTCTCAAGCACCCCCAACGCGAATCACTAATACATATGTTTTTCGCTGAAAGAGAGGTCGCAAAAATCCCAGATGTTCCCAAGGATACTGCCGCTCAAAACATCGCCAGCGCCGCCGTCATCGGTTGCGGCACCATGGGCGGCGGCATCGCTATGTGCTTCTTGAATGTTGGCATTCCGGTTACGTCTTTAGAGATGAACCAAGAAGCACTGGATCGTGGAATGGGCGTGATCAAGCGCAATTACGACATTCAGGTTCAGCGCGGACGTATGACTGCCGAACAGGTGGATCAACGTATGGGGCTGCTCACAGGCACTACAGATTTTGCGGATCTAGGTCAGGCTGACGTGATCGTGGAAGCCATCTACGAAAACATCGATGTGAAAGTTGAAGCCTTCCAAAAGATGGACGCTGTAGCAAAGCCAGGCGCAATTCTTGCGAGCAATACCTCCGGTCTCGATGTCGACAAAATGGCAGCGGCGACTAAACGCCCGGACTCAGTAATTGGCCTTCACTTCTTTAGTCCGGCAAATGTAATGCGACTATTAGAAATCGTGCGTGGCGCCGATACCAGCAAGGAGACCATAGCCAGCTCAATGAAACTGGGACGCACTCTGAACAAGATCGCGGTATTGTCCGGCAACGCTCCAGGCTTTATCGGTAATCGCATGCTTGCAGGCTACACCCGCCAGGCCGGCGAGATTATCTTGCAAGGCGCAACGCCCTACCAAGTAGACAATGCATTGTTGCAATTCGGTATGCCCATGGGACCTTTCCAGATGAACGATCTAGTAGGTCTGGATCTGGGTTGGCGGGCACGCAAACTTGGCGGCATGAAACCCGAGGATGTGCCGATTACCGCCCGGGTGGCGGACAAGCTATGCGAGATGGATCGCTACGGCCAAAAAACCAGCCGCGGATTTTATATCTACCCCGAAGGTAGCAGAGCTGGACAGCCTGATCCTGAGGTCGTAACCATCGTTGAAGAAACTTCCGCCGAACTTGGCATTACGCGCACTGGCATCGACGACGACGAAGTACTTAAGCGTTGTCTGTACCCGCTCATCAACGAGGGAGCACGGATCCTAGAGGACGGTATCGCTATTCGACCCTGTGATATCGATATTGTCTACATCAATGGCTATGGCTTTCCAGAGGTAACGGGCGGTCCGATGTTCTGGGCAGACCAACAAGGCCTGGATAACATTCTTGCCGACATCAAACGCTTCGGCGAAGCCTACGGGGGTCCAAACTGGGAGCCAGCGCCGCTACTTGAGCGCCTAGTGGCAGAGGGTAAGACCTTTGCGAGCTTGCAAGGCTAAGGCCTACGCATCTCAGGTGGCGAGCGCCACCTGAGATGCGCGCTTTATTCAAGTATGCAGACCCTCGGTATTCATCATGTATCAATCAACGTCAACGACGTGCCAGCAGCCGAGCACTTTTATTGCGACGTGCTCGGCTTAGCTAAGCTTCCGCGACCCGATCTTGGTTTCGACGGCGCCTGGCTACAAACGGGACAACAGCAAGTCCATTTGCTTGGTAAATCCAGCGGCACACCCTTGCCAGAACAGCATTACGCATTTCTTATCAGCGATGCCGACGCGCTGCTTGAGCGCCTGGCGGAGCACAACATAAAGCCCCGCAGCATTGGCGAAATTCCCGGCATCTGTCGGCAGATTTTTGTCCATGACCCAAGCGGCAACTTAGTGGAATTTAACCAACCCATTACCGCAGATGCCCGTTAGCATGCGGACTCTTCGTTCGTTACAGGTGCTCCTTTGGTTAGCCGCTGCCGCGATGTTCAGCGCTTATGCTTTTGGCCACGGCGTAGCCGAGGGCGACGCCAATTTTTTACAGAGCAAACAGGGTTTGCAGTTCTGGCCGTACTTTTATCTTGGTGCCAAGCACATGGTGACGGGCTACGACCATTTACTCTTTCTGGGTGGCGTCATTTTTTTTGTTTCGCGGCTTCGCGATGTTGGTATCTACGTCACGCTATTCGCTGTCGGCCACAGCCTTACGCTGATTACCGGGGTGTGGCTAAACATAGCGGCGAACGCTTATCTGGTAGACGCAGTTATTGGTTTCTCTGTCGTTTACAAGGCCTTCGACAACTTGGGAGGCTGTAGCCGCCTAGGCTTAAACATCAAACCGGAGCCTATGGTGTTTGTATTCGGACTTGTCCACGGTTTCGGACTCGCAACGAAACTTCAAGAATTAGCTTTAGACCCAGACGGGCTCCTAGGCAATCTAGTCGCGTTTAATATCGGCGTCGAAGCCGGGCAATTTTTAGCCCTGCTAATCATGGTGCTGGGTCTATTGTTTTGGCGCCGTACCAAGCAGTTCGAGCGCCAAGCAATAATCGCTAACATAGTTGTTATGGTTGCAGGATTCCTATTAATCGGGTATCAATTGAGTGGCTACTTCTTACTCCACTGATATTCTCAAGGCGGGTTCATGAGCGATTCTCTACTGGCGAGCGCGCAACAGCTCGCCAAAGCATTTTCCAAGCGCAGCAACGAGTTTGAGAGCGCGCGTCGGCTACCACCTGACGTCTCTGCTGCGATGGCAAATGCCGGCATTTACCGAATGTTTATTCCACAATCCATAGGTGGGTCCGAAACCTCGCCCATTGTCAGCTGCGAAGTATTTGAAACCCTAGCCAGAGGTGACGCCGCCTGCGGATGGGTCGCCTTTATTGCCGCCACAAGCGGCTCGGCTCTAGCACGCATTGAGACCTCTGTAGCCAAGGCGATGTTCAAAACGCCAGACACTATGTTTGCAGGCGTATTCGCTCCCAACGGTAAGGCCGTAAAAAACGGGGCGGACTACGCATTAAATGGTCAATGGCAGTGGGGCTCCGGCACCCAAAATGCCGACTGGGTGCTTGCTGGAAGCATGTTGGAAGACCCGCAAGAACCTGCTGAGACGAAACCTCGGCCGCATATGTGCCTGGTGCCTAAAGACTCTGTGGAATTTCTCGATACCTGGCACTCTACAGGCTTGAAGGGTACCGGTAGCACCGACTTTCGCATCACTGACTATCAGGTGCCCAGCGCCCATGTGGTTGGGCTTGAAGTCAAAAAGATGCCAGATACACCCCTATTCCAATTCCCAAACTTCACCTTGCTGGCACTCGGGATTGCGGCGGTTGGCCTGGGCATAGGACGCGCGGCATTAGACAACTTTATCGAATTAGCCCAAACCAAAAAGCGTTCCGGCAGCAGTGCAGCAATTGCTGAGCGGAGCTACACGCAAATGCAAATAGCCGAAGCCGAGGCGACTTGGCGCAGCGCACGAGCTTTCTATTACGACTGCCTAGGCGAGGCTTGGGATCAAACACAGTCCGGAAATCCAATCGAGTTGGATCAGCGACGTAATTTGCGCCTCGCCACTACTCACGCGGTTATGGCCAGCGCGAAGGTTGTTGACTGTGTATACAATCTAGCCGGCGGCGTCTCGGTCTACCAATCGTCGAACCTGCAGCGGCATTTCCGCGACATCCATGTAGCCACCCAGCACATCATGGTGGCACCAAGCACACTCGAGACCATAGGGCGACTGTTTCTCGGTGTACCTACAAGTACCTCAACTCTTTAGCTCTGGCCTTGGCTTTAGCTAAGAATCCATCCACCATCGACCTCTACAGTAGTGCCGGTAACAAACTCATTGCCCGCGACAAACATCACAGCCTCGGCCACCTCGTCTGGCGTTCCTGCACGAGGAATCAAGTTGTTCGCAGTCGCTGCGCCAAGCATTTGCTCTCGCGCCTGAGCATCTGGGCCAAACATGGGCGTATCGATGACACCGGGCGAAACCACGTTAATGCGTCGCGGTGCCAGTTCTGGTGCTACCGCCCGAGCGAATTGCTCAACCGCACCGCCAACAGAGGCTAACGCTGCTTGTCCGGGCTTCGCCCGCCGCGCCGGTGCGCCGCTGACTAAGACAATGGCGCCCTTCTCGGTTAAATGTTCAACGCCTAGTCGAACGATATTAGTGTAGCCCCAAAGCTTATCGAACGACGCTTGGTAGGCCGCTAGATCCATCTGCAAGAACGGGCCTGCAGCACGACTGCCACCCGTCGCAGCGCTGATCAGTAAATCAAACGGCGCATGCGCCGCAAACAGTTCAGCTAACGCATCTGTATCACGAACGTCACAGGCCGCAAGGGTAACTCCCGCGATGTCGCCTGCTTTACTCGGATCCCGGCTAATCGCAACCACTTCGGCACCTTGCTCGCGCAGTTGGTTGACAGTCGCCAAGCCAATCCCAGAGGTGCCGCCGAAAACCAAAGCTTTCTTGCCAGAAAAATTGCCTGCAACAGCCATTACCACTCCCTAAATTTGTATCCTATCGATGCTGCATTTGAGCAGACCCTATGCGCTGGCACAACCAGCAACAGATGCCAATATCAGCCAACCCCGCTACACTGGCATTTTTGGACGTTTACCATGTATCCGAACTCACAACTTACCGCACTAGAACAGATCAGTCAGCGTCGTTCTGTAAAAGCCATGGATCTGCAGCCGCCAGGGCCAGATCAGCAACAAGTTGACCGGCTTCTCGCCGCCGCCGCACGCGTGCCTGACCATGGCAAGCTTGGCCCATGGCGTTTTCTGTGTTTTCAAAATGCGGCGCGCGAAGCTTTTGGCGAGCATCTCGCCCAGCGTTTTCAGGAGTTAAAGCCTGAAGCCCCAGCGGTCGCAATCGAGGCTGAACGCGGGCGTTTTTCTCGTGCGCCCTTAGTTGTCGCAGTGATCAGTTGCGTACAAGCACACCCGAAAATTCCGGAATGGGAGCAATTACTGTCTGCCGGCGCGGCGTGTCAGAACCTGTTAGTTGCCGCTAATCTGATGGGGTTTGCGGCTCAATGGCTTACCGAGTGGTATGCCTATGATGAGGCGATCGATGTAAAACTTGGTCTAAACTCGGGTGAACGTGTTGCCGGATTCGTTTACATTGGGACCGCATCAGCCAAACCTGATGAGCGCCAACGACCGGATCTACAGCAAAGAATCGAGCATTGGACAGAGTGATGAACCGAAAAATAGCAACCCATAGGGAGAGATAACATGGAAGATGTCGTTATTGTTGATGCAGCGCGATCGCCGGTAGGTCGCAAGAATGGCAGCCTAGGTGGCGCCCACCCCACAGATGTGCTGGGCCAGGTAATGACGGGGTTACTCGCCCGTAACGATATCGACTCCTCGACGGTTGATCAGGTCGTGGGAGGCTGTATTAATAAGCTGGCCGCTCAGGGTATGAACGTTACGCGCACCGCTTGGCTGGCCAGCGGAGGTGCTATAGAAACACCATGCATTACGATCGATTCCCAATGCGGCTCATCTCAACAATCCACCACCCTAGCCCACAGCATGATTGCTTCTGGTCATGCCGATGTAGTTATGGCTTGTGGTGTAGAGAATATGACCCGTTTGCCTATCGGCAGTGACGCGGTCGGCCGCGACAAAAAAATGGGCAAGCCTGTATCGCGAAGCTATTTTGAACAACATGAGTTCACCAGCCAATTTGAAGGAGCAGAGCGCCTCGCAGAGAAATATCAACTGACCCGTGAAGATACCGATGGCTTTGGGCTACAGTCCCAAGAACGCGCAAAAGCAGCGATCGAAGGCGGATACTTCAAAAGCCAGATCATTCCAATTGAGGCGCCGGTGATGGATGAAAATTTCGAGCGCACAGACCAAGTGGTAAGCGTCAGCGGCGATGAGGTTCCACGCGACACAAGCTTGGAAGCTTTGGCAGCACTCAAACCCGTTGCCCGCGAGGACGGCCTACACACCGCCGGCACATCGTCGCAAATCGCCGATGGCGCCGCTGCTGTATTAATGATGAGTGCGCGCAAAGCCAAGGCACTTGGACTCAAGCCCCTGGCAACCATTCGTGCATCAGCGCTCGTAGGCTGCGACCCAGTGATAATGCTGGAGGGTCCTATTCCGGCCACCCAGAAAATGTTGCAGCAAACAGATCTGAGCATTGATGACATCGATGTATTCGAGGTCAACGAAGCGTTTGCCTCAGTTGTTTTATCTTGGGCCAAGGAAGTAGGTGCCGATATGGCGAAGGTTAATCCAAACGGCGGTGCTATCGCCTTAGGGCACCCACTTGGCGCAACCGGCTGCTTCTTAATCACTAAAGCAGTGTATGAACTCCAACGCAGCGGCGGGCGCTATGGCCTGATCGCTATGTGCTGCGGTGGAGGTTTGGGTACAGGAACCCTAATCGAGAGTGCTGCATAGTTGCACTCGGGGCATTCGCTATGAGGGGGCTAGCCCCCCTCAGCTTTTACGGCACTCAATGTAACCTTAGTCTCGCCAGCGGCACTATAAACTTTCGCAACGCGATAAAAACCTGAACTGGTCAGCCTGACTGTGACCAATTCGCCCCCACGATTTTCCCAATACCAACCATGGATGCCGGTAAAAGGCGCGACAAAGTTACCCTGAGACTGACTGCCCCGCCCGACGTCAAAACTCACAGCATCTTCTGGGTCGGTGCCCTCTTCTTCGCTGTGGAAGTCGTACACCACCTCACTTAACTCGCCACCGAGCGTTTGCGCCCGCCAACCAAATACCAAACTTTGCCCAGCAGCCAGCGCATATTTATACTCTAAGGACTCAAAAGGCCCGAGTTCGAACTCACGGACATCCTCCGCATAGGACGCCTGTTGTAATGACAGTGCACCAACGGAATATCCCGCCATGCCCTTGATGCCTAACATTTCACCAACACCGGTAGGGTCGGTATCAAATTCTGCGGGCAACACAAAGAGCACGAGCGCCAACAAGGCGCTTATCAGGGCTGCGACCGCGATACGAGCCACGGCCGCAGTTGAGAGATCCGCATCAGTTACCCGAGTCATTCCGCCATCTCGTTCATGTAGCGGTTGTGGCACGCCTTACAGACACTATAAATTTCTCCCCCGGCAGCGAATAACGCATCGGCGTTCTGTTGTTCGGCAGCAGCACGGGCCTTAAGGGCAGCACGACTTAAACCCTGGGCGTATTCCACCCAATCCCCCGCATCTGCGGCATAGCCTTCCAACATCAATAAATTGCCGCCCTCGGCCACCACAGTCGCGGCATGTTCCACCGCAAACCATCCCTCATCGGTCGTGGGCTGCAGATCCACTTCGCCTTCTACAGTAATAATAAATCCTGCCGAACCCCAGATTCTGTCTGCAGCTGGCTCTAAATAGTGCGTCATCATTTGATACACACTACCAGATGGCTGAGTCTTCACAGCTTGCTCGGTACCGCTCGAACAGCCCCAAAGGCTTATCGAAACAGCTAAAATAGGCGCGATATATCGCATTTTATCCTCTTAAGAAGTTAGCCCCTAGGTTGAATAATTGCCAACCAGCGTTTAAACAACCCTGCCACAAAGGGGGTCATTCGACCACGGTTATAGGCATCACCCAGCCGCTTTAAGTATTCACTGCGCGTAGGATAGCTAAAGATCGTACGCTGCGCGGCCGACAGTCCAAGGTTTTGAGTCATCAACAAACATATCGGCCCGAGCAATTCGCCCGCATCCGCACCGATAATGGTTGCGCCGAGAATCGTATCTTTGCCCTTTTGGGTAAACACTCGAGCATGCCCTTTTGCAGCTCTGGCCATTTTATCAGAAAACGGCATCGCCCTAGTGCGATCTAGTTCATCGAAATAGATTTCATAGTCTTCATACAGTATTCCTGCGGCCTGCAGTTGCTCCTCGCTCAAGCCTACCGACGCGACTTCAGGGCACGTATACGTGCAGTGCGGAACGACAAGTTCATCGATCCTTGCCGTTGGAAAAAACAGCGCATTCTGAATAAGAGCGCGCGCCTGAGCATCTGCATGATGGGTAAACTGTAACCTAGTTGCGCAGTCCCCGGCGACGAAAACCTTTTTATTCGTAGTGCGTAGTTTAGCATCACTAACAATAAAGCCCTGCTCATCCACCTCCACACCCGCAGCCTTCAGGTTCATATCTTCGGTATTAGGACGTCGCCCCAACGCTACCAGCACTCGATCGCATTCAACGCTACCGGCACTCGTAACTATGCGACCTGATCCTTCAACCTGTTGAACCGCATTGCCTAAATGCAATGCCACACCAGCTTCGACCAGTGCCTGGGCCACAGTGGCAGAGGCCAAAACGCTTTCGTTCGGTAAAACTCGCTCGGCCATTTCAAATAATTCGACTCGCACACCCAGCCGCGCAAAAACCTGAGCAAGCTCGCAGCCTATGGCCCCGGCTCCGAGGATAGCCAGAGATTCGGGCCTCTCGCGTAAATCAAAGACCGTTTCGTTAGTAAGAGGGTCGCTCTCCTGCAGACCTGGAATCGCTGGCACCGCTGCCCGCGCACCCGTGCAAATCGCCACACGTCGACCCTTTAGCACCGCATCACCAACGCAAATGTCGCCGTTTTCGTTGAATTCACCGGCGCCGAGAAATACATCCACGCCCGCATCGGTATAGCGTTCAACCGAGTCATGCGGTGCTATTTCTGCGCGCACTTGGCGTAGCCATTCAAATGCTTGATCAAACTCTGGATGATCTGTTTGCTCAGTGAACGCGAGTAAAGATTTCGATGGCATACAGCCTACATTCAAACAGTCACCGCCCATTCGATTACGCTCAACCAAAGCAACCTTGGCACCAAGTCCAGCGGCGCCAATAGCACTAATCAGCCCCGCTGGCCCCGCGCCGACTACTACCAAATGATAGGCCGGCTTGGGTTCAGGATTAACGTAGTCTGCCGGCGACAACAATTGCCAAGCCCGAACGTCAAAATCCACTCCTGGGTAGCTCATCCTACGTCTCCGACATTTGCGTCTTCGAGTTTACTGTTGAGCGCTCGAGTAGCAATTCGAGTGATCGCGACGGTCAGCACGGCAGTTGCGCCTAAGCCCAAATAAAATAACCAATTGCTCGCAGGCAGATCTGCCAAATCCCCCGCAAAGATGCTGGTCAAGTTAGACGCGATAGAGCCTAGGTATACATACAGTAGCGTACCAGGAATCATGCCCAGCCAAGACGCCAGCACATAATGCCTGAGCTTAACTTGGGTAAGTCCCAGCCCGTAGTTAAGTAAACTGAAGGGGAAAATGGGCGAGAGCCGAGTCAAAAGCACGACCATGGCACCCTGTTCTCCCACAGCTTTGTCTAATGCCGAGAATCGCGGCAACCCCTGCAGCTTTTCGGCAACCCAGTCTCGGGCGAGGAAGCGACCAACCAAAAATGCGCAGGTGGCTCCGGTGGTACTGGCAAATGAGACAATTACTAACCCGTACCCTAAACCAAATAAAAACCCCGCAGCCAGCGTTAACAAACTGCCGGGCAATACCAGAACTGTCGCCAACACATAGAAAAGGATAAACACTAGCCATGAAATGTTGCGATTGGCGTCCACCCAGTCGAAGAGCAAAAGCAGCGTCTCTCCCACCGGCAAAAATATGGCGCTGATAACGACACCGAGCAACAGCGCGGCAAATCCAAGGGCTTTCTTCGACATCACTTTTGCAAGCCGTTAGCAATTTCGCGCAGCGCAAATTTCTGCACTTTGCCCGTCGAGGTTTTAGGTAATTCCATAAATACCACCGTTTTGGGTAATTTGAAGCGGGCTAGATTATCAGCACAGTAATCGATTACCTGCTGCTCTGATATGGCGGGCGCATCCGCTACCAAGGTAACGAAGGCGCACGGAGTTTCACCCCACTTTTCATCGTACCGAGCTACGACCGCTGCTTCGGAAATACTTTCGTGCCGGTACAAAACATCCTCTATTTCAATGCTGGAAATATTCTCTCCCCCCGAGATAATGATGTCCTTAGAGCGGTCCATAATCTTGATGTAGCCGTCTTCGAACCACACTGCCAAATCACCCGAGTGAAACCATCCACCGGCAAAAGCCTCGGCAGTCGCGTCAGGATTTTTTAGATAGCCCTTCATTATATTGTTGCCACGCATCATGACCTCACCTAGGGTCTGCCCATCTTTCGGCACTGGAATCAAAGTTTCCGGATCAGCGATCATAAGTCCCTCCAACATCGGCGCCCCTACACCCTGCCGAGCCTTTAACTCGGCTTGTTCAACGGCATCGCGAGCGCCCCACAAATCATCACGCCACGCGCATAGCGTTACTGGCCCATAGGTTTCAGTCAGCCCGTACACATGAGTCACATCAACACCCTGAGCCTGCATGCCTTGGATAATTGCTGCAGGAGGGGGCGCTCCAGCAGTCATAACCCTGACCTCATGGGTAACTAAGGCTTTGAGTTGATCATCTGCTGCAAGCAAGGTATTTAGCACAATTGGGGCCCCGCAGAAGTGTGTGACTTTATGTTCGGCTATCGCGGTGTAGACCAGATCATCACGAACTTGGCGTAAGCAGATCGATACACCCGCGTTAACCGCCAAAGTCCAAGGGAAACACCAACCATTGCAATGAAACATAGGCAGCGTCCACAGATAGACCGGATGATCACCCATGTGCCAGCTCAGCGCATTCGAAAGTGCATTCAGGTAGGCACCGCGATGGTGATAAACCACGCCTTTAGGGTTACCGGTAGTGCCAGAGGTATAGTTTAGGGCGATAGCATCCCATTCGTCGGCGGGCAGATAATCCGCAGCATCGACGCCCACCTCGCCTATCTCGCCTTCATGAAGGAGATCGTCATAACTTATAGAACCGACCAAATAACCGACTTCACAACTAGGGTCATCGATATGTATGACGATTGGCGGAGAACTCATGCGCTCTATAGCAGACTGGGCTAATGCGCCAAACTCTTTGTCCACCAGTAACAGTTTCGCTTCGCCATGCTGCAAAATAAAACTGACCGTGGCCGCATCCAAACGCATGTTGATAGCATTTAAAACCGCACCCGCCATGGGAATCGCGAAATGGGCCTCGAACATTTCCGGCGTGTTCGCACTAAGAATAGCTACGGTATCGCCTTTGCCAATACCACGCTTAGACAATGCCGAGGCAATACGCTGGCAACGGTTAAAGACCTCGCCCCAAGAAAAAATGCGCTGCTGCTGAATGACCGCAACTTTATCAGGATAAATTGACGCCGCACGACGTAATAATGACAGCGGTGACAATGGCGTAAAGTTCGCCAAATTCTGGGCCAGTCCCCGATCATAGATCGACATAGATGTATCCAAAACAATTACAGCGGCTGAACTTGCTTGTGCAACAGACTCGCTAATTCCTCATCCGACAAGGCTATCGCTTTGCGCGCTTTCAGGTCCATGCGCACTGCCACCGCTTGGGCCGATGCGTAACACTGATGGGTGCGCGCATCAAAAAGCAAGTGCCCAAAGCGCTGAACTTTTCCTTGAGCTCCTAACAATCCCGAGACGACGACGAAGGCATGATTCTCGCGGAATGGTTGATGGTAGTGGCGCCGAAACTCCACCACTGCACCGCCCTGCGCATCAGTAACACGTTCATCACCGGCTAAGTGCGACCATAGGTTAGGCATAGAATCTGATGTCCTTGCCATGTAGTTGTAGGGCAATAAAAAACCACTGTTGGTGCATTCGTTACGCTGAATCACGCCGCGGCCGCTTACGGCAAAACCCTTCTCTAACGCAGCAGTCAAATTCAACACGTGGTATGGCGAATCTGAATCAATACCCCGAGGCAGGCTGTGAGTAATTTCGTCCTCACCAACAGCAGCCTCGCCATGACTAATTCCATTAATTGCAACCAAAGAACTGCAGAGCGGCTCGCCGCTGACGCTGTGACGCAATTGCGCCAGCACATTAAATTCTTTGGAGACATTATCAGAGAGCAAACTCACAAACCCAGAAATAGGCGTGGCTATCCGTGACTCCTGCTGAAAACGCAAGTGTTGGCAGCTTATTCGAGCAGGTAAGTCATTGACTTCTGATTCAGTGATTGCTTCGAGCTCTAGCAGCCCCCCAACGAGAGTCTGCCAAAGTTTTTCCTCGCAAAACCGCACATTCAGATGGTCATTTTCGTCACATTCCCACCGATTAACACTGCCTCGATAACTCAGCTGCACTCGCTACTCTCCGCTGAACACCGGTGTCTCTTTGGCAACAAACGCTTGCACGGCGAGCTTGTGATCCTGAGTGGTGAAACACCGAGCCATATGCGCGGCTTCTCGGTCTAACAATTCACCCAAAGTGCTTGTAGCTGCGCTGTTGAGATTCTTCTTCATGTACCCAATCGCCACGGTCGCACTTTGACTTAGCTCTGATGCACAAGCGTGCACAGCGCCCTCGAAGTCATCGCTGGTGGCAATACGGTTAACCAAACCAAGATCGAGAGCTTCAGCACCGGTAATGAGCGGCGCTGTGAACAGTAATTCTCGAGCCTTGCTCTGACCGACCAACAATGGCAAAAAATACGACATACCATAATCACCGGAGAGGCCAACTTTCGCAAAAGCTGTCGTCATCTTTGCACTATCCAAGGCGATTCTTAGATCGCACGCCAACGCGAGTGACAGCCCAGCACCCGCTGCGGCACCTGGAATAGCAGCCAGCGTTGGCTTGGGCAATTCATGCAGCATACGCGCGACCTCGAACCCGGGCCGCAAGGCCTGCGCACGTTGCTCTAGCGTCGGCGGTGCACTATTGCCACTACTATTGGAAGCAAAGCCTTTTACATCCCCGCCCGCACAAAAAGCACCACCTGCCCCGGTCAGCACCACGCAGCGAACATTGCTGTCCGCGCCTAATCGAGGCAACGCCTCGAGAAATGCCGAGATCATATCGCCACTCATCGCATTACGCGCTTCAGGTCGATTCATGGTTAAAGTCGCTATACCGTTATCAACAGTTTCTAGTAATACAGTCATGATTCACTCCGTTAAATCTTTGGATCGATTATTATTTGGGGGTTGAAGTTTTCGCGAGATAA